>Ga0193717_1000063_pt1 | contig 116442 bp, 125 predicted proteins | sample U2c2metaG_FD_145900 | JGI IMG/M metagenome (GOLD analysis project Ga0193717, IMG submission 145900) | Soil microbial communities from a riparian zone of the East river system, Colorado, United States - U2c2 | ecosystem: Environmental > Terrestrial > Soil > Riparian zone | place: USA: East... | reverse complement strand
CGATTTCAGGTAGGTACCGATGAACATGGTAATAAAATTGCCGCCAAAGCTGCCGAGCAAAACATGGAGCCAAAGGCGTATGTCGATATGATGTTTGCAAATGTTGAGCCGCTTATTCGTAAGGTGGGTGCCGAGTTCACCGATATTGTTCGCACTACCGATGGCCATCATGTGGGTGCGGTGCAATACATTTGGCAAAAGCTACAGCCCTACATTTACAAAGGCAGCTACGAAGGCTGGTATTGCATGGGCCACGAGGCGTTCTTTACCGACAAAGAAGTCGAAGCCACGGGTGGCGTTTGTCCCGACCACCAAAAGCCATACGAACGGGTAAGTGAAGAAAACTACTACCTGAAGGCAAGTGCTTTTACCGACAAAGTCCGCGAAGCGCTTACGACTGGCCGCATGGAAATCGTGCCCGAGTTCCGTAAAAACGAATTTCTTGAACTTATGAAAGACGGCTTGCAAGACGTCAGTATTTCGCGTCCAAAAAAGAATTTAAGCTGGGGCGTGCCGGTGCCGGGCGACCCTGAGCAAATTATGTACGTATGGCTCGATGCACTTGCAAACTACATAACCGTTCTTGGGTATCCCGATGAAGCTGGTTGGCAAGAATACTGGCCAGCAGACATTCAAGTGGTAGGAAAAGACATACTGCGTTTTCACGCCGGCATATGGCCAGCGATGCTTTTAGGGCTCGATTTGCCACTGCCAAAGAAAATCCTGGTTCATGGCTTCGTGAACATTGGCGGCGGTAAAATCAGCAAAACCATCGGCAACGTGATTGACCCTAATGACGTTATTGACCAATACGGGCTCGATGCCTTTCGCTACTTTATGTCCCGCCACATTCCAACGCAGGATGACGGTGACTTTACCTGGGAAAAATTTGAAAACGCCTACAATCTTGAGCTTGGTAACGATCTCGGTAACCTGGTATCGCGCGTGGCCAGCATGGTGTCGCGCTATCAAAGTGGTGTTATTGGTGATGCACCTAAAGGTGATCACGATATGAAACCCTATTTTGAAGCAATGAATGAACTTCGTTTCAATATTGCCATGGATGAAACCTGGACAACAGTTCGTTCACTGAATCGATATATTGAAATGGTAAAGCCATGGGAAATTGCAAAAAAACGCGAAACCGACCCGGAAGCCGAAGCGCACCTGGGTGAAGTACTTGCCCAAGCCGTTGGTACGCTGCTGCAAATTGCCGACCAGCTGACACCGTTTTTGCCAACCACTGCCGAAGCAATTCGTAAAACGTTCGGTTCGGGCGTTATTGTGCCTATTGAAACGATAGGAGGCTTGTTCCCGAAGATCTACCTCCATACTCCCGATCCACGTGCCCCAAAGAGCTCGTAATTTTGATAATTACTAAATACTATTCTATAATTAACAATGCATCCTTATCTATGTAGATAGGGATGTTTTTGTGGCAAACGACTATTCGCTCTCAGAGAGGCAGTAGGCATATGCGTAACTTTAGGCTGGAGCCAGACGATTCACGAAAGCGGATTTCCGTGTTCAAGGGAATAATGGGGTCTTCTATGAGTAATTGTCTTATAGAGGCACAAGAGATTGCGCGGATGGTTACGGAAGGGGGTGATCCTTTGGCGAAAACCTTCCGCAAGGCAACCAAGCAGTTGGAGGGCGTTTTCATTGTTATCATTGTGGTCCAAGACCTAACTATCAAGGTTGCCGCTGACTCTAATCTCGAGACTATTTATCGGGATTGGGGCCGTGCACTAGATGGCTATTTGGGCAAGAATGCTGTGGTGGGACCATACCCTGAGCTTGTCTTGTCGTCCAAGACTTTGGCTAGTGACGCCGCCATCAAGAGGCGGCGAAAGCAGGAAAAGACCCGAGAATCCGTTAAAGAGTTAGCTGAACGTGGGCGTATTGCGGAGCGACTAAAGCGTGCGCCCCAGATGGCGTATTCAGATGAGGCGTACTGGCGAGAAGTGGCGAAGAGAAACACCTCTCGACTCGATCGAGAGATGCAATATTTTGCTACGTGCTGGGCCCGTTTGATGCAGCTCGAAATGAGCGAGGGTAAAGAGTTGGCGAATGTATGGCAGACTGCTCGTACTGAGGTCGACCTCTACACTAACATGGCGTCTGGATTAGTGGTACAGGCAGCTCTTTTGCTGTTAATCAAGTGTTGGGTGCATGGTGCTGCGCTGAAAAAGTTGAGCGAGGCTTCGCTACGTTAGAGCTATTCTTCCCCACTTCACGTTACGTGGTTTATATGATGTAATGAATAAGTCAGTATCCCCTTTGTAGAGGAGAAGAGCCGATGGCTCGCAACAAGAATCACCGCAAGTTCGTGAACGGTCGCACTTTCGGCTACGGTGGTGGCGTCCTCGTGTTGGGTGCGGCAGGTGTACTGGTGACCAGCATCGCGCAGGTTGCCGGCGACCCCAGCTCATCACACTGGAGCGTCAAGGCAACCGAGAAGGTGGGCCTCGCCAGTCCTCTCATGAGCGTGGGCAACTGGTTCCGCGAGAAGTTCCACAAGAACTGATACTGGCTCCGCCAGTTTCGCCCGTAGGCAACATGGAGTTTTAAATAACTTCACGTTGCCTACGGGCGGTTTTTCTTTTATTGGTATACTAAAAACAATGCAACTTATCGATACTCATTGCCACATTCACGAACCAACTTACCCGCTGTCAATTGACGCTACGCTAAAGCGCGCCCATGAAGCGGGGGTAGAAAAACTTATTTGTGTTGGCACCAGTAACCAGAGCTCAAAACAGGCGGTGGAGTTTGCCGCGCAGCACGAAAATGTGTTTGCCTCTGTTGGCGTGCATCCGCACGATAGCAAAGATGGCTGGGAAAATGTTGGAAACATTCTAAAGTCAGAGTCGAGCCATCTCCTTACTTCTGCAAACCGTGCGGGTCCTGCCATCGAGTCCGCCCCTAATTTTCGTTCGATTACAAACGCAAAATTGGGTGCAGCCCCGCTCGATGTCACCCGCAATCCCTCTAGCCTCGTGGCTATCGGCGAAATTGGTCTCGACTATTTTTATACCCATAGCCCCCGCGAGCTTCAAATTCGGGCATTAAACGAGCAAATTGAACTGGCGCAAAAATATAATTTACCGATTATTTTTCATGTCCGCGAAGCCTTTGACGATTTCTGGCCCATTTTCGATAATTTTCATGGTATCAGGGGCGAACTGCATAGTTTTACCGATACGCAGAAGCATATGGAAGAGGGTTTAAAGCGTGGATTGTATATTGGCGTGAACGGCATCAGTACCTTTACCAAAGATGAAGCCCAAAAGGCGATGTTCGCCTCTATTCCACTCGAGAGGTTACTGCTCGAAACCGATGCTCCATTCTTGACACCGGTACCGTTTCGTGGTAAAGTCAATGAGCCAGCGTTTGTGCGCGAAATAGCTGAGTATCATATGCGTATACGAGGAATTACCCTCGAGCAAATTGCTACCGCTACCACGACAAACGCCGATGCGTTATTCGCACTTAACTAATAAACACAAACAGTAAACGTGCCAACTTTAACCAGGGTATGATAGTTTGTTATGCGAGAAAATAATTTAGACCTAAATTACGAAGTCACTCCTGTGTCTGCAAGCCCTCTTGTGAATGGTGCTGATATTGCCTTTCATCTTGGCAGAGAAAGTCTTGCGCCGCCACTGGAACACGATGCCGATTCCGAGGCAGATGCTCTCGAAGTGCAACAGCGAGAAGCTGAAAGAAAACAAAAAGCGATGGAAGCGTTTTTAAAGACAGAACAAGGCCAAATCGGAAGAGTGGCTGCGCAGGCGGTAGAAATGCGCCGGGCAGAAGCCGCTCAGTCCGAATACGGACTTGCCAGATAGGAAGAGGCTATGAGCAATATTCTCAAAAAAGTACTGCAGCTGGTTATCGGTGATCCGAATGCATCGACAGCATTAAAAATGCCGAAAAACCGGCCGCTTAAAAAAATGACCGAACGCGAGCTATTGCAGCTTGAAAGCGAAATCGGTGCGAAATTATTTGGTGATATTCCCGTTGGAACTACCCGTGAATTCTTTTGCCTGGACGAAAAGACCTGGATTTGGCACGAGCAAAAGAAAAACCCAAAAACCGGTAAGCTAGAGGGGCAAACCATCCGTTACGAGGTTCACGACAACGGTATTTTAAAGGTACAAGAAGGCGCCCGATATGCATTTATTGAGGGTGAAGAGCTCGATAATCTGGTGGCAGCAACGGCTCTTTATTACGAACAGGTTGCCCGCGAAATTTATCAACGCGATCCACGCACAGGCCAAAAACTGATCTAGCTTGCTATACTAATAGAAGTAATGAATAACGAAATAATCTATCTTGACCATGCTGCGGCAACACCTCTTGATGCCCGCGTTCTTACGGCAATGCAGCCTTATTTTTCTGAGTTTTTTTATAATCCTTCCAGTCCGTACGTTCAGGCGCTCACCGTCCGGCGCGAATACGAAGCGGCCAAGCAGCGTTTGGCGCAGACTTTTGGTGCAAAAGGTGATGAACTTGTGATAACGGCAGGTGCTACCGAGTCGATTAACTTGGCAATGGGCAGTACTTCCGGCCACATAGTGACGGCAAATATCGAACATCATGCCGTGCTTGAGGCTGTCAAAAAGCATGAGCATACTATTATTGAAAGCAACGAACGGGGATTTATTACCAGTGAAGCTGTCAAAAAGGCTATTCGCCCCAATACGCGGCTGGTGAGTATCGCGCTTGCCAATAATGAAGTAGGAACCGTACAGCCGCTTCGTGACATTGCAGCGGTGATCCGTGAGGAAAGGCAGCATCGTTTGAGCGCCGGCAATACCACGCCGATTTATCTTCATACCGATGCCTCCCAGGGCGCCGGCCAGCTTGATATTCACGTCTCACGTCTTGGGGTCGACCTACTAACGCTTAATGCCGGAAAAGTGTACGGCCCAAAGCAAGTGGGGCTGTTATGGGCGGCAAGCCATGTGCGGCTCAGTCCGCAAATTGTTGGTGGCGGTCAGGAGCGCGGTCTTCGTAGCGGCACTGAAAACGTTGCCGGTGTGATTGGGTTTTGCAGGGCAATGGAGCTTGCCGAAAAACACCGTAAGTCCGAATCGCTGCGTCTGCGTACATTGCGTGATGCATTGCAGAAAAAGCTTGTTGCAGCATTTGAAAATGCCGTCATATCGGGCTACCAAAAACACCGTCTGCCCGGTCATCTTCATATTTCGTTTCCTGGTATTGATGCTGAACGGTTGGTATTTTTGCTTGAAGCACGCGGCGTATTAGTGGCAACGGGTAGCGCATGTGCAGCCAACAAGGGGACTCGGTCTCACGTGTTGACGGCCATTGGGCTTGCTCCTGAAATTGCCGATGGAAGCCTTCGTTTAAGCCTGGGACATCTTTCAAACGAAGAAAATAGTACCAAAGCGGCCGACATTATCATTGAAGAAGTTACACGCGAGCGCCAAAGGATGGCTGCATGAAAACACTTATCAGTATTTTTTTCGCATTGGTGGTAATTGTAGTCGGACTCAGTATTTATTTGGCACCGAATGACTTAGCGGGATGTAAAGACCAGCCGGGCATCTCTAAACCCTGCATGCCAGTAGATGCTATTGTGGCAATTAGTGGCGGAGATACAAGCGCGCGTACTAAAGAAGCAGTCGACTTATACCAAAACGGATGGGCTCGAAAACTAATATTTTCTGGTGCGGCAAGAGATAAAACCGGTCCCAGCAACGCCGAAGCAATGCGCCGCGAAGCGCGGGCTGCCGGTGTGCCAGACGGCGATATTTTAACCGAAGAACTGGGTGAAACCACCAAGCAAAACGCGGCAAATACACAAGATATTCTTGATAGAAACAGCATTTCTTCTGTTATTCTGGTGACCTCTGCCTATCATCAGCGCCGGGCCGGGCTCGAGTTTAACGCGCGTGCGGCCGGTACGGTCAAAATATATAATCACCCGGTTACGAGCGACAAGCAATGGTCGCAATTATGGTGGTTGACACCAACGGGGTGGTACCTGGCAATTAGCGAATTTGTAAAAATTATCCTGTTTTATGTGGGAGGTACCAGATGAAAAATGTCTATGTAGGCATGAGCGGCGGTGTTGATAGCAGTCTTAGCGCGGCACTTTTAAAGGAGCAGGGCTACAACGTGACGGGCGTATATATGAAAAACTGGACCGAAGATTTGCCTGGTATGAAATGCCCGTGGGCAGATGATTTAGCCGATGCAAAGCGCGTTGCGGTGCAGCTTGGTATTGATTTTAAGGTGTTTGATTTTGAAAAAGAATACAAGCACAAAGTTGTCGATTATATGATCGAGGAGTATAAACTTGGCCGTACGCCAAACCCGGATATTATGTGCAACCAAGAGGTGAAGTTTAAGCTTTTTCTTGAGGCGGCGCTTGAGGATGGGGCGGATATGATTGCCACTGGGCACTACGGGAGAGTGGAACCAAAGGAAAAACTTCGATTCGACACAAAACATGCCAGCCTACATCGTGATGCATCGCAAACCGCTGATACGTTTTATTCTGCTCCTGCGCTAAAGCTCTCGCCCGAGGGGGAGAAGTCGCTGAATAAAAGTATCAGTGGTTCGCTCGACACTGGTAGTTTGAGGATGGCCATCGACACCAACAAGGATCAGACCTATTTTCTATATCGCGTCACTGGTGAAGCCTTGGCAAAAACACTCTTTCCACTTGGTGAGTTTACCAAGCCGCAGGTTCGTGAAATGGCCAAAGAGCGTGGGCTTTTTACGGCCGCAAAAAAAGACAGCCAGGGTATTTGTTTTGTTGGTAAGGTTGGTATTCGCGATTTTCTTTCTCAGTATGTCGAGCAAAAACCAGGTGATATTATTGATAAGCGAACAGGTAAGGTACTTGGTCGGCACGATGGAGCTATTTTTTACACATTGGGCCAGCGTCACGGCCTCGAAGTTGGCGGCGGATTGCCCTATTACGTTGTGGGCAAGAGTATGGATAAAAACGAAGTGTATGTTTCGACCGACCTAAATGACGAAACGCTTTGGAAAAAATCAGTGACACTAAATAATGTTCATTGGATCAATCAAAAACCGGCCGAAGGTACGTATAAAATTCGCGTGCGTCATCGAGCGCCACTTGTAGACGCGATGCTTGCGTATGGCGCCGATGGAGAAGTTGAGTTGCTCGTAAAAGACGATCAACGTGCTGTTGCCGGAGGGCAATCGGTGGTTATCTACAGCGGAGATGAATGCCTGGGCGGCGGGATTGTGGCTTTATAAAAAAGCAGCGCTGACAGTGGGTCTTTCGACACCGACTGCCAGCGCTTTTTGTCAGTACCCCTGTCCGTGCTTCAGCCAGAAGTCCAGAAGTTCTCTTGTTGTCTCCGGCGAGGTGAGGAACTCGCGAGTAGGACCCCCTCCTTCATGAAAGTGGATCGCGACTCCGACCCAGCTTCCTGCTGCCTGAAAACCGATAATGTCTATCATATCGGCAAACACCTCAAAGCCCTCGGGGCCCCCGTATTCGTGGAGAGACATGGTGTATCTTCCGTTCTTCAGACCCATTCTCCGCAGGCTAAACTTACGGCTTGCACTTGGACGTGTACCCATTGCCGCAGTACCTTCCTTCTGTGTGTACGTACAAATATGTTATAACAGCGCTATAGGCCTATTGTCAATATTTATAAATTTAGATAATTCTGCTAAAATAACAGAGATGAATGCTCAAGAAATCCGTAACGCCTACCTTCAGTTTTATAAAGACCGTCAACACGAGATTATTTCGCGTGCCCCGATAGTGCTCAAAAACGATCCAACGACATTATTTACCGGAAGCGGTATGCAACCGCTTATGCCCTATCTGCTTGGTCAGGACCACCCGGCCGGTGTGCGCCTCGTTGATAGCCAAACGTGTTTGCGCGCTCAAGACATTGAGGACGTTGGTGACAACCGTCACACAACCTTTTTTGAGATGCTTGGCAACTGGAGCATGGGCGATTATTTTAAAGAGCAGCAAATTCGCTGGTTTTTTGAATTCCTCGTTGATGTTGTAGGTCTTGACCCGAATAAAATTTATGTGACCTGTTTTATTGGCGATGAGGCAAATAGTATTCCACGAGATGATGAAGCGGCTAATATTTGGCAGAAGGTTTTTGCCGAAAAGGGTATCGATGCTAAAATTGTGGCGATTGGTTCTCAGGAAGACGGCAACGAGCGCGGTATAAAGCCGGGCGAACGCATTTTCTTTTACGATGAAAGCGAGAACTTCTGGTCACGAGGCGGCAGTCTTAATAAAACACCGCTTGGCGACCCATGTGGCCCAGACAGTGAAGTCTTTTACGATTTCGGCCCGCAAAACCACGGTGATGGTTTTGGCCTGGCGCATCCGGCAAGCGACAGCGGCCAGTTTATGGAAATCGGCAACCAGGTATTTATGCAATATCGCCGGCTTGAAGATGGCAGCTTTGAGCCGCTTGCCCGCAAAAATGTCGACTTTGGCGGTGGGTTAGAGCGCATTGCCGCAGCCAGTATTGATAGCCCCGATGTCTTTAAAATCAGCCTCATGTGGCCAATTATTGAAAAGCTTCAAACACTTAGTGGAAAAAAATACGAATCCCACACCGAAAGTATGCGCGTTATTGCCGACCACTTGCGGGCAGCAACGTTTTTGGCCGTTGACGATGTAAAGCCGGGCAACAAAGAGCAGGGCTACGTAATGCGCCGCCTGCTTCGTCGGGCAATCCGTTTTGCATTCGACCTTGGTATTGAGCAGAATTTCTTCGAAGAAATCGTTCCGATAGTCGCCGATCTTTATCATAGCGATTACCCCGAAGTAGCCGCAAAACGCGATGAGGTAATTGCAACACTGGTAAAAGAAGAAAAGGTCTTCCGTCAGACGCTTCGAAAAGGATTGAAGCAACTTGAAAAATTTGCCGAGAATGGTCTTACAGGAAACGAACTGTTTGCGTTGTATGACACCTATGGTTTCCCGGTAGAGCTTTCAACCGAAGAGGTTTTTAAGCAGAATATTAAACTATCTGAAAATTGGCGCCAGGAATTCGATGAAAAAATGGCCGAGCAACGTATTCGCAGCCAAACTGCCGCAAAAGGTACCTTTAAAGGCGGTCTTGGCGGGCAAACAATGCAGCACAAGAAATACCACACCGCCACGCATCTTATGTATGCCGCACTAAAGCAAGTATTAGGCGACCATGTGACCCAGCACGGCAGTAATATTACCGAAGAGCGTCTACGGTTTGATTTTAATCACGATGAAAAAGTCACCCGTCAGCAGCTTGACGCGGTTGAGCGGATTGTAAATGAAAAAATTAAAGCAGACCTGCCGGTTTCGTTTAAAGAATATCCTACAAGCGAAGCCTTTGATATGGGTGCAATCGGCGCATTTGGTGACAAATACGGCGATAACGTAAAGGTTTATCAAATGGGCGAGGGCAACGAGCGCTTTAGCTTTGAAATCTGCGGCGGCCCCCATGTCGACCACACGGGTCAACTGGGCGAAGACGACAAGGTATTTAAAATTACCAAAGAAGAATCCAGCTCTGCTGGTATTCGCCGTATAAAAGCGATTCTCGTTTAGTTTTTACTTAGTGAATACACAATAAAATATCCGACAGAAAGAGGGCGGAGCAGGGGGCTGTCATGTGGCAGCCCCCTGTCGTTTACCCGGTGGCGAGCAGGTCTTCGTTGACGTGCTTGTTCTTGGCGCCTTTTTTGTTCGCTTCTTTGATCAAGGAGAGCGTTTTGGCGATGTCAGATTTGGCGTTGACCGTCACGGGGAGATCGTATCGCAACCCCCAGCCGAAAGTGACCGTGCCTTCCTCCGCCTTCGCGAGTTCGATCGCCGCTGTCACTGCGGACTTGGCATCATCGAAGTGAAAGTTGGCGTAGCCGTTGAGCGTGATGTCCTTACGAGAAGAACCGTCCTGGGTGTCGGTTATGACAACTTTCCGAAGGAGAAATCTCCTCGTGCCAACGGTGACTATGCGCATGGTCGCCTACTTTCTGTCGGATGTGAAAATAACCGGAATCGGTCGCTTTCATCACTATAATATCATCATATCTAGCTATGTCAATCATAGCTGTGGGCTGATTCTAATCTGAGAAATATATTAGTTTTTGCTTTTTATTTAGTCCGTTGTATGATAAGTCTAACCACCTAACTAATATTCTGAAAGCAGGCTATGAATAAAGTACTTCTAAAACGAACAAAGCTTTTATTAATAGGCGCTGTATACACGCTTACAGCCAGCGTGCTACCACTTGCTCAGGCATATGCGGCCTCAACGCCAAACGGCGCAACACTTAATACGCATGCCGTTATGGTTGATGAGACCAGCAAAATTGTTTCATGGCTGCCCGACCAAAATACCGCTTATGACCAGGCAACTTCGATTGCCTGGGACTACTTGCTTCATAAAGTCCCTACCGCCGAAGGCGGTAAGCCCGCCTACTTTACGCATTCATATATGAACCCCGATACTCAGCAGCCGGTTGGTTGGCCACACAACCCAGCTGGAACATACGCTATGTTTATTGAATCGGCCTTGTCTTCGTATGCCTATTCTGGTAATACCGAAGAATTGCAGCTTGCCAAAAACGTTGCCGATCATCACCTGGCAAACGGTATGACAACCGCCACCGACAACTGGGCAAATGTGCCCTATGCCAGTGGCGACTCCGGATCACTTACCTATAAAGGTGCCTCGTATGGCAATAGCAGCGGTGTCGGCGATGGCGTTGGCGTATTGCAACCCGACAAAGTAGGCGAGCTTGGCCATAGTCTTATTGAGCTGTTCAAGCAAACCGGCGACACTCGCTACCGCGATGGAGCGATCAATGCTGCGAATGCACTGGCCAGCCATGTTCGCGCAGGAAATGCTACTCAATCACCATGGCCTTTTAGAGTAGTTGCCGCTACAGGTGCTATAAAAGAACAGTATAGCGCCCATGTTATTGCCCCGATTCAACTGTTTGACGAGCTGATTTCTCTTAACCTTGGTACAGTTGCCTCGTATCAGAGCGCACGTACGACAGCCTGGAACTGGATGATGACCTACCCAATGCAAAACAACGTTTGGGCTAACTACTTTGAAGACGTAGCAATTTCGAGCAACACCAGCAATATTAACCAGCTAGACGCCATGATGACCGCTCGCTACCTATTGCAACATCCTGAAACTGATGCCAACTGGGAATCGCATGTACGCGGCCTCATTGCCTGGGTAGAGCAGCGCTTTGGAGTTGACCAATACGGCGCCAAAACCATTAAAGAACAAAACGAATTTATGCATGTGATGGGCAGCCATACCTCGCGCTACGCTTCGGTAAATGCATTACTTTATGAAAAGACAGGTGATGTTGCCGCCAAGGAAAAAGCCTACCGTGCCTTTAACTGGGCTACCTATATGGTTCGCAGTAATGGTGTCGTAATCGATGGCCCTACAGTGAACAACCAATGGTTTACCGATGGCTACGGCGACTTCATTCGTCACTTTATGGTAGGTATGGGCGCAGTGCCGGCTTGGGCGCCAAACGGCCAAACGCACATTGTACGCTCCGATTCAGTGCTGACAAATGTTAATTACCAGCCAAATTACGTCAGTTATGCTACTTTTGACGCTGATTCAACCGAAGTTATTAAAGTTGATCGTGCACCAACAGGCGTGACGGTAGGCGGAGTTGAACTTGCGCAGCGCAGCGACCTCGCAGCGGAGGGCTGGACATATGACGCGGCCACGCAAGTGGTTCGGGTTCGTCACACCAGCAGTGCTAATGTGACGGTCCTTTTGGACGGTTCACCTGCCAATCAGTTGCCAACGGCAACTATAACGGCACCGACTACTGGTACAAATTACACTGCCCCTGCTGAACTTACATTGACGGCTACTGCAAATGATACCGATGGTACTGTGAGCAAAGTTGAATTCTATCAAGACGGCACACTTTTAGGCACAAGTGCATCAGCTCCCTATAGCTACTCTGTTGCCGGTCTTCCGGCTGGTTCGTATAGTTTTACCGCCAAGGCATACGACAATCAGGGTGCTTCCAATAATTCCGCTCCAGTAACAGTGACGGTCGCTAATCTACCGGGAAGCAATACGTTTACCGGTAAAGACATTGGTCCTGTCGGTGTTGCCGGCTCTACCTCTACAAGCGGCGGAACCACAACAGTGAAGGGAAGCGGTGTCGACATTTGGGACGCGGCCGATTCATTCCATTTTGGCTACCAGCAAATGACGGGTGATGGCGAAATTAAAGCGCGCGTAGCATCGATGCAAAACACCGACCAATGGGCGGTTGCTGGCGTTATGATGCGTGAAAGTCTTGATGCTGATTCTAAACATGCCATAGCTGCCGTGACGCCAACTAACGGTCTGAGCTTTACGCGCCGCACGGCAACGGCGGGCGCCAGCACGTACACTAACGGCGGTGCGGGCGCTGCTCCGTACTGGCTACGCCTGGTGCGACAGGGAACAACGGTAACGGCTTCTAAGTCGACCAATGGCACAACCTGGACTAGTATGGGAAGCGCCACAGTTAGTATGGCTCCAACAATCTACATTGGATTAGCGGTCAGTTCGCATAACAATAGTGTCCTCAACACCAGTACGTTCGATAACGTTGCCTACACTGGCAGCACGCCGGCAGGTGACACGCAAGCCCCTGTTATTTCAGGTGTTGCCGCTACTAGTGCCAACCAAAACGGTGCAACCATTGGCTGGACAACAAATGAGAACGCTACCTCGCAGGTAGAATACGGCCTTACAACCACCTACGGTGACAGCACGGCAGTTAACGGCACACTTTCAACCGATCACACCCAGGTGGTGGCCGGCCTCAACGAAAACGCAACCTATCACTACCGGGTACGCTCAACCGATGCGGCAGGCAATACGGCGGTATCTGCAGACTTTACATTTGCAACCCCTCCAAGTATCGATACTTCTGCCCCTACGGCACCAACCGCAGTCACTGGTCAGGCGCTTTCTAGTACATCTGCTCGTATTTCATGGCAAGCCGCTACCGACAACGTTGGTGTAACGGGCTACGAAGTAACGCGTGATGGCGTGATGGTCGCAACGGTAACTGGTACGACATTTACGAACAACAGCCTTACATCGGGCCAAACCTATACTTATAGCATGGCCGCTAAAGACGCCGCGGGTAACACTTCTCCGGCATCTGGCAGCGTAAACATTACAATGCCGACCCCGGATACAACGGCGCCAGTAGTGGCTATAACAAGCCCAACCGGGGGAATGGTAAGCAACACTATTCAGCTGGTCGCAAATGCCACCGATGCAACCGGAGTTGTTGGTGTTCAACTAAAACTCGATGGCATAAACCTGGGTAGTGAGATGACTGCCGCACCCTACCTAGCAAACTGGGATACGCGCACGGCCTCAAACGGACAGCATATTCTTACGGCAGTGGCTCGAGATGCCGCTGGAAACACAACCACCTCAGCCGGCATTACAGTAACCGTGCAAAACGTGGCTACGCTTGGCGGCCTGGTCGCCAGTTATAACTTTAACGAAGGCACGGGCACAACACTCACCGATGGAACCGGCAAAAATCACACCGGAACCCTCAGTGGCGTTACCTGGAGTACAACCGGAAAATACGGCAAGGCTTTGTCTTTTAACGGTACAAACAACTGGGTAACGATTGCCGATGCCAACGATCTTGATATGACTAGCGGTATGACGCTTGAAGCGTGGGTAAAACCAAGTACCCTCACCGGCTGGCGCACTATCATGACCAAAGAAGCCAGCGGCGGCATGGCGTATACGCTGTACTCTGGTAACAATGCCTCGCGCCCAGCGCTCTACGGTAACATTACAAGCGATGTTGGCGTAAATGGAAGCGGCGCACTTTCAACGACTGCCTGGTGGCACATTACCGGTACGTTTGATGGCAGCAACCTGCGTATTTACGTAAATGGTACCCTGGTGGGTACGAAAGCCTTAAGCGGCAACCTGCGCGCTACTACCGGCGCATTACGACTTGGCGGTAATAGTGTATGGGGTGAATACTTCAAGGGTCTCATGGACGATGTTCGTATTTACAACCGTGCGCTTTCAGCGAGTGAAATTCAGACTGATATGAATACGGCGCTATAGTTATGCATAATGGGCCGGGTTAGCTTGAGCCACTCATTCTTAATTATGAAAAAGATTGGTATGATACCAATCTTTTTCATAATTAAGGGAAAATAAGAACCATATCTTACTGAAGATGAAGAAGGTCGTAAGGTGGAGGCTTGTAAATATAACGAGCCTCCACCTTACTCGAGCTTGCTAGGTGGCAATTAGAGCTTGGCGACTGAGCCGGTGCCTCGTAATTGGTCGATTACTCGTTTTGCGAGTCCTCGGCCATTCTTTTTGTCGTACTGCCGAGGGTCGAAGGTATCATCAGGCCTTTCTTTCTGGAAATCACGGATAGTGAGGCCGAGTTCATGGAGCAGGTCAGCAATGAATTTGCCACCACTTCCAAAATTACTATCCGTAAAAGCGCCGTGATCTATTTCACTTGCAGTGATGATTGTAGGAAATTCATACTTTTCACGAAATCTTTTTGATCGATTATGGCGACAGTTATTCCACAAGGCCGCGATTATGTCGTAGCAGTTTAAGCCCGTGTAGTCTATCCGTGATGATTTCATCAAACCTACCCTCTCGTAGACTCTTTAGTATCGGATTACCCTTGGCTACCTAGTTAAGCTTATTCATATTATATCCTCATTGTATGTTATATGCAAGGTTACGTATACTTTAATGTCTAGCCATAGCCCTTAAAGATACACAGTGTTCCGTAGTTTGTCGTAAGTAGTAAGAAATAAACTCAAGAAGTAAATCTTTGTATTCCATTAGGGTTATGGTATATAATGATACCAATTATGGTTTTCGAAAAATTGCGCAACAAAGCACAGGCTAAACTAGACAACGACTACGTAGTCGCATTAGACATCGGGACCGAATTCGTAAAAGCACTCGTGGCAAAAATAAACGATGATACGCTTGAGATCGTTGGAGTTGGACGTTCGCGCCAAGATATTAGCGATATGCATTCGGGTGCTATTGCCGATATTTCCGGAGTGGTACGTAACTGCGAAGAGGCGTTGTCTGAAGCCGAAGACCAAGCCGGGTTACAGGCTAAAAAGGTGGTGATTGGTATTGCCGGCGAGCTGGTAAAGGGCGTAACAAACACTATTCGTTACCGCCGTCCGCAACCAGACCGTCCACTAGATACGGCCGAAATGGAATTTATTATTGAAAAGGTGCAAGAACGCGCCCAGGGCAAGGCACAACGCCAGATTGCGCTTGAAACAGGCAACGAAGAAGTAGAAGTAAAACTGGTAAACAGTGCTTTGGTGAGTATTCATATTGACGGCTATAAAGTCAGCAACCCCATCGGCTTTCAGGGTCGTGATGTGGCTGTGCAAATTTATACCGCCTTTGCTCCCATGGTACACATTGGCGCGCTGGAGCGTGTGGCCGATGAGCTGGCGCTCGAACTGGTTGCTGTTGCTGCCGAGCCGTTTGCCGTTAGCCGTTCGATGCTTGGCATGGATGCCAGCAGTAACTTTACGGCAATTCTGGCCGATATCGGCGGTGGAACAACCGACATTGCCGTGGTAAACGATGGCGGTGTTGAAGGTACAAAAATGTTTGGCATAGGTGGACGAAGCTTCACCCGTACGATTGCCAGCGATATGGATTTAAACTACAAAGATGCCGAAAAGCTAAAAGTGAACATTGAAAGCGACCAAATTAAGCCGGCGATCAAAAAAGATGCCGAAAAGGCCATTGAAAAAACGCTTGATGTTTGGCTGGCTGGCGTTGAATTGGCGCTTGGCGAATTTGATTCGGTGGACCATCTTCCAAACAGAATTTTACTGTGCGGCGGCGGTGCGAGCCTCGCCAGTTTGGTTGAAGCACTTTCTGAACGCGATTGGTACAAAGGATTGCCCTTTACAAAACGCCCGACCGTGCATCATATTTCGCCCAGCGAAGTCGTTGGTATTACCGATACAACAGGGGCGGCCAATGACCACACGTTCATTACTGCCATGGGCTTGCTGCGGGTCGGCTATGATACAATGGGAGGTAGCACCGATGGTGATACCATTAAAGACAAACTAAACCGAATTTTACGCATATAAACATGAACAAAGACGTTATTTATATCGATGTTGAAGACGACATTACCGCAGTTATCGGTAAAGTTAAAGATGCCAAAGAAAAAATTGTTGCCCTGGTTCCGCCAAAGCGAATCGGCGTGCTGCAAAGTGCCGTTAATCTACGGCTGCTTGCCCGGGCGGCCGAGCAAAGCGATAAGCGCTTGGTGCTTATCAGTAGTAACTCTGCTCTCGCGGCTCTTGCTGCGGCTGCAAAAGTACCTGTTGCTAAAAACTTGCAAAGTAAGCCCGAACTGGCTGAAATTGCGGCGCTTGATATCGATAACGGCGAAGATATTATTGACGGTGCTCAGTTGCCGGTGGGGGAGCTAGCGCGAACCGCCGATTCAAATTCGCTTGCCGCAGCGGCATTTGCCGACCCTGCAATTAAAGATGTGACTGGTACTGGTGCTGCCGGAATAGGCTCGCGAGCCACGCCGCCTGCCCCCGGGGAATCACCTCGAAAACCAAAGCCAAAAAGCGGCATGGGCGTACCGAACTTTAATAAATTCCGAAAAAAACTCATTTTTATCATTGGTGGCGGTGTGTTGCTTTTGGCATTCCTTGTATGGGCAGTATTTTTTGCAGCCAAAGCAACAGTGGTTATTACCGCGCGTACTACTGATACATCGGCAAACGTTAAGGTATCGCTTGGCAATACGCTTACCACCAGTGCTACCGCCAATACTCTTAAGTCAACGGTTCAGCAGGCTAAAAAAGACGTTTCAGTCGACTTTGACGCAACCGGCACTAAAGATGTGGGCGAGAAATCTCAGGGACAGATTGTCTTTAAGAATTGTGAAACAATGACCGCACAGACGATTCCTGCTGGAACTACGGTCAGCGCCAACGGAAGAAACTATCTCACACAATCATCTGTCAGTGTTCCAGGTGGAACTGGCGGGTTTGGTGGCTGTTCAAGTCCGGGTGTGTCGAGTGCCGTAGCCATAGCCGCTCAAGCGGTTGGCGAAGAATACAATACACCGAGTAACACTAGCTTTACGACCGCCGGTCACACAAGTGGCAGCAGCACGCAGTATTTCAATGCCAATGCATCTACCGATATTACCGGTGGTAGCAAACGTCAAATTAAAGTAGTGAGCGCAAGCGATATTCAAAAAGCAACCGACCAGCTGGCTCAGCAAAACACCGATGCCATGAAAAAACAGCTAAGCGGTCAGTTTAATAACGATTTTGTTGTTATTGACCAAAGTTTTAAGGTTGACCGCGGTTCACCGCAAGCATCTCCGGCAGTTGACCAAGAAGCAGCCAGCGGCAAAGCAAAGCTTACCAGCAACGTTACTTATAGTTTATCGGGGCTTGCGCGAAGTGATGTTAACAATTTCTTGACCGACCATTTCAATAAACAGCTTGGTAGCAACAACGACCAGCGGGTGTACGATAACGGTGCAAAAAAGGTTACATTTACAAATGTTACCGCCGCAGATTCCGGGTTTACTGCCAGTATGGTTGCAACGGCAAAAATAGGGCCAAAAATCGATGACGAGGCAATTAAAAACCAGGCCAAAGGCAAGCGTTACGGTGATATCCAGTCTTCTATCGAGTCAATCCAGGGTGTCGATAACGTTGATGTGAAGTTCTGGCCATTCTGGGTTTCTTCGGCACCGGACGATACTAAGAAAATAAGTGTAGAATTTAACCTGGAATGAGTCAAAGTAAGTCTTTTCTGGCCCTAGATGTCGGTGAAAAGAGGATAGGGGTCGCTGTTGGCGACAGCGCCGTGCGAATTGCAATGCCATTTGATGTGATTGACGTTGACGGCAAAGAAATAGAGCGGATAGCCCGGTTAATTATTGATCAAAACGTTGATACGCTTGTGATTGGCTACCCCCGTAATCAATCGGGTGAACCAACAGCCCAAACCGCCTACGTGGAGGCATTCGCCGCTCAGCTAACTGATATCGCCCCCCGCATTGCCTACCAAGATGAATCACTTACTAGTGTTTTGGCCGAACAGCAGCTAAAATCACACGGCAAAGCCTATAGTAAAGGCGATATTGATGCCCAAGCAGCGGCAATTATACTGCAAGATTACCTGGAGCAGTTATAGATGAACGACATTATTCCTCCTAAAAAACGCCCTTTGGGATCTGTACGACCTCCCATAGCCCCTGTGACCGCACCAATGCCACCCCAAAGCGCTCCATCAGCATTACCCGCCATTTCTCTTGCCGAGACTCAATCATCGCTTAAAACGCCCAAAAAGGGTAAAAAAAAGCTTATTTTATGGTTGCTGGGCGGTTTTATTGCCCTTCTAGCGGTAGCGGCGCTTGCGATGTTTGTTTGGTATACGAGCGCATTGCAACCTGTCTCAAACGACACTACCAAAGCGCGTATTCATATTGCCTCGGGTAGCTCGCCGGGAGAAATAGCCCAGCTTCTTGAGACAAAAAAGCTGATTCGAAACGCGTTTGTATTTGACATCTATACGCGTCTATCCGGAACGCGCTCGGAACTTCGGGCAGGTACTTATAATTTGTCTCCATCGGAGTCGACAGAAGCAATTGTAGGTCACCTTGTTTCGGGCAATGTTGACCAGTTTAACGTTACGTTCCTACCGGGGGCCACCCTGGCTCAGAATCGTTTGGTGCTTATTAAAGCCGGCTATAGCGAAACAGAGGTCGATGCGGCGCTGCTTAAAACGTATGAGCACCCGCTTTTCCAAGATAAACCCAGCAAAGCCGATTTAGAGGGGTATATTTACGGTGAAACGTATAATTTTGATAGTAATGCAACGGTAGAGCAGATTTTAGAAAAGACATTTGACCAGTACTATAGTGTTATTAAAGATAATAACCTTATTGACGGCTTTGCCAAACAAGGACTCAATTTGTACCAGGGTATTACGCTTGCCTCTGTTATTCAACGTGAAGTTTCGGGTGCGGCCGACCAAAAACAGGTGGCACAGGTGTTTTTGAAACGCCTTAGTATAGATATGCCGCTTGGTTCTGATGTAACGTATCAGTATGCGGCAAAAATACTGGGAGTTTCACCGACTCCAGATCTTGATTCGCCCTATAACACCCGTAAATACACCGGTTTGCCACCCGGACCCATTGCAACACCAGGGGTGGGCGCACTTCAGGCCGTTGCTGCTCCGGCAAGCGGAGATTACCTGTATTTCCTTAGTGGAGACGATAATGTGACCTACTTTGCTACGACTAACGATGAGCACGAGATGAACGTCCGTGACCACTGTCAAAAAAAGTGTTCTATACTGTAAGCGTTGCCATAAGCTTGACAATAATAATACTTTTATAAAATAAATTGACATACTTTGCAATAGCTGATACAATTAATGACAGCACATTTGTGACTCCGTCTACTATGTATATCTTTCGATTGCAGTGCGAGTGGGCAGTACGGATCATAAATGAGCCTACCGACAAATGTCGCTACGGATACTGAAATTGAACTTTTCAACCAATACTAATTAAATGAAACCGGTCGACACGTATCCTGTTCTATTTGCGAGAAGAAAGACAAAGTAAGGTAGACGCCTTTGCAGCAATGCAAACGGCAGGAGAACGATTATTCGTAATCAACAAACCGTTATGGGCTCCGCTCAGGCTGCTACAGCTGAGTTGAAGCAAGAAGTGTTTGCCCGTCATAAAAATGGCTCTAAAAAAGCCAAGGGTATGCCAAAATCTACGACCATAGCAGCGTATGCAGGCGTCTTCCTGCTCGTTATGTCCATTGTTGCGGTTGGCTATCAGCCACCACAAAAAATGGATAGTGTAGCTAATGCTGCCGTTCCTGCCCAATCAACAACCAGTACGACAGCCGCCGATCAACCATCGGTTGACCAGCTCGTGGCAACAAACATTGCTGCTGGTATCGCCGAGCGTGCCGATCTTCCTATTGCCACCAACGTGGCTAACCTGTCATTGTCACTTTCTGCTGAAAGCCAGCTGGCTCAAAACGACAATAGCAATGCTATTAATAAGCCGCAAATCATTCAGCCAACCTCTGGTAGTCGCGAATTAAAGCGCTATACTGCTAAGGCTGGTGATACTGTAGAGTCGCTTGCACAGCAATTTGGCGTATCGTCAAATACTATCAAGTGGGCAAACAGCCTTAACTCTGATGCTATTGAAAAAGATAAGCAACTGGTTATCCCCCCAGTAGACGGTATCGTATACGTTGCTAAAGACGGCGACACGGTAGATAGCATTGCCTCCAAATATCAGGCAAGTAAAGACCGTATCGTAAGCTTTAATGACCTTGAGCTTGGTGGACTTGCCAATGGTAGGGCACTAATCATTCCTGGTGGTGTCCTTCCCGAGACCGAACGTCCCGGCTACGTTGCGCCACGAAACGCAGCAAGCCAGGGCTCATATGGCGGCGGCTACTCAACAGTTAACTCTCAAATTGCCAGGGCATCTGCCGGAAACCGTTATGCGTCAGGTAACTGTACTTGGTACGCCTACGAGCGCCGTGTACAGCTTGGTCGTCCGGTTGGCAGCTTCTGGGGTAACGCGGCTACATGGTCTAAGGGCGCGCGTGAAGCGGGCTATCAGGTAGACAACAAGCCATCTGTTGGTGCTATTATGCAAAACGGTGGTGGCTATGGTCACGTGGCTATCGTTGAGAGCATCGGCTCCGATGGAAGCTTGACGCTGAGCGAAATGAACTACGCTGGCAACTATAACCGTGTTACAAGCCGTACGGTAAGTGCCGGTACAGCTGCCGGGTTTACCTACATTCACTAGTCTAGTTATTACACACTATTAAATCGCCCCTGTCATTATAGGGGCGATTTTGCTATAATGGACCAAGTAATGTTTGTTGACACAGCAAAAGTATTTATCCAGGCAGGCAATGGCGGCAACGGCAACGTTAGTTTTCGTCATGAAATTTATGTCGACAAAGGCGGCCCGGACGGCGGTGACGGCGGCAAGGGCGGTGATATTATTTTTGAGGCAACAGCGAATCTTAATACGCTGGTAGACTTTCGGTTTAAGCCGGAACTAAAGGCAACCCACGGTAAAAACGGTGCCAAGCAAAATATGCGTGGCCGCTCGGGTGAAGACTTTATTGTTAAAGTACCAATGGGTACGATCGTTCGCCGTAAGGGTGAAGTTATTGCCGATATGACCGAAAACGGTCAGCGGATAGTCATTGCCAAGGGTGGTGACGGCGGTTTTGGTAACGCTCACTTTAAGTCATCTGTTCGCCAAACACCTCGTATGGCCGAACTGGGCGAAAAAGGCGATACGTTCGAGGCAGAACTAGAGCTAAAGCTTCTGGCTGATGTTGGTCTTGTTGGATTTCCAAACGCCGGCAAGTCCACCTTTCTTTCGGTGGTCAGTAATGCTCGCCCTGAAATAGCCGATTATGCCTTTACGACACTTACCCCAAACCTTGGGGTTGCCGATATCGATGATGGCAGTTTATTGATTGCCGACATTCCCGGGCTCATCGAAGGCGCCAGCGAAGGCAAGGGTCTTGGTGATGCCTTTTTGCGTCACGTAGAACGTACCGCGGTGCTGTTACATCTTGTAGACGTTTATAGCGAAGACGTGGCTGACGCTTACCGGACTATCCGTACGGAACTGGCAAATTACAGTGCTGAACTGTCGCTGCGACCAGAAGTAGTGGCACTGACCAAAACCGAAGGCCTTGATGATGATATTGTTCAAATGCAAATAGATGCGCTTCGTAAAGAGGTAGGGAATGCAACAGAGATCTTCGCTATCTCATCAAGCGCTCACAAGGGCCTTACCGATGTGCTCCGCATACTTCATAAAAAAGTGCAGACCACCCGTGAAATTGAAGCCGAAATTGAATCGGACGATGATGAGATTCCAGTTATTAGTCTGACTGATAATCAGATTGCCAATGCTTGGATGGTAGAAAAAGACATTGAAACCGGGCATTTCATGGTGCGCGGTGACAAAATCGAAAAATTTGCCCGCCGAACAAACTTTGATAACTTTGAAGGTGTCAATCGTCTGCGTGACATTATGCGAAAACTGGGTATATCCCATGAATTATCCCGTATGGGCGTGACTGGCGAGAGTATTATTGTTATTGCTGGTAGCGAATTTCCTTTCTTAGAGCAATAGCAGGTAGAATAGTATTCAATGGTCGTTGACATAATAATATTTACGTGTCAATATAATTTATAATGGCTACCTAGACTGCATAACCTGCATCGATAGCTATGACAAGTCAGATACCCGGAAGAGAGGGAGGTGGTTACCGTGATGAAACTGGACAGGGACGTCTAGTCCCAAACGAATTTCCCACCATACCCACCCACCACGAGCCCAGCTTCGGAGCGGAACTTTGAGGACAATAGTTCTCTGTTCCGCTCCGAAGTCTACGGTCTGGCTTGTCTTATTTTTTGTTTATAAATAGGTATCTAATACGGTCAACACCTTCACACCGCCAGCCGGCCGCTTGGTAGGCTTTCTTGTTACTCGTAAAAAATCCTTACGTTTATAGTAGTGAGTCCAAAGCTATGGCACTATGTTGACTTGAGCCAACGCGCGTAAAATATACTACTTATATTTGCAATTATATGGATTTACAGCTCATAATCGACACTTGTGAGAACAGGCGCAAAACCTATAGGTTGCATCTGTAATGCAATACTCGTTTCGATCCAATGTCGAGACCATGAGTTTGGATGAATCTCGCCAAAACCACCTCAATTCACGAGAAATCGTAGAGATGGATAGTGGCCAGATGGCTCGAAAGCACAAGCGCAATTGCTTCTGCAACCCCTGTATCATTGAGCGACAGGCTCGGCGAGCGCGCAACGGCGAGGACAATGGCGGCACTATGAGCGCCACCTCATTCCGTGACGCTGCTCAGCGCAACGATTCAACAGTTACAAACACCTACTTCAACACGCCGGGAGATGGTAGTGCCCATGGGCACGTGAAGCATCGTGACAATCCCGATGGAACGACAGACTATCCGTTCGTCCGTGACGTTGAGGGTAACGAGTACGATGCCTGACTCACTGTCCTGAATACGACTAAAACTATTCCGTCCTAAGCATGACGAAAACTGCTCACAAATCCTTGAACGGAGTATACTTGGAGTTATGGAATCACAAGAAATTTTTAATGCGCTTGAACGGGATAATACCATGACCACGAGGCAACACCTTATTGGCTTCCTTGACGATGTATTATTAACTTTAAAATCCGACAAACAGGCAGCACCTATGGTAGCTTACGAAATTGCCGGCATGCTTTCTACGCATTTTTCCCGCTCCTTACCCGAGGGGGACCCACTCCTAGAAATTATGATTATAGCTGGTGAACTCGAGGTGGAGTCCGAAGATACGGAAGAGTTGACCCAAGAATTAATTAAAAAGATAGAAGCACTGAGTAGGTAATGCGGTTCTAATTTCATGCATAGTATTGTTGGTCACGATTGTAGTAGCCAACATTCATCCAGTCTGGCCTGAGTTGTTCGGTTATAGCGCTCAATGCGGGTATTATGTTGTTGCCTTGGCCAACAGCGGCCGGCATCTAAGAACGTCCGATGGCGTACCTGAACTTTCTACAACAACCATCGGCTACGTTTAGGGTTGCAGTGTGTGACGCCTGCTGGGGTATTGCAGCTCGGGGGTGGAATGTACCGGGAAAGTATTGACTTAATACATATAGTGTGTTATATTAAAATATACTATCCGATTGTGTGAAAACCACGGCATAGTTCTTTGACAAGCTGGATAGATATTTTTCTTTCTTTTCTCGTAGTATTAGTGTGCTTAATTAGTTTTGAGCGTAGTACTACTACGAGAAACGGAAAGCAGGTGAAAGCAAATGGGAACTCGTGTCACCCGCAAGGCGGGCAAGGAACAGTGATGCAGTATCGGCGCGCGACCTGACAGACCAGCCGCCCTCTCCGCGAGGGGCTGGTAACTACTGCTGAAAGGCCAGGAATGTACCCGGCAGGCTTTACTTAGCTGGTTACAACTTTAGGTCCGCGGGTAACTCCCGGCAGATCGAGAGTAATATGACGATTGGGGCTAGCCATTAAACTGAAACTTTAGGGTATCTCTGTTTTCAGAGATACCCGGTACCGCGATTGGCTGGCGGGAAACCAGCTGACTGTAAAGTTCACGTTCCAGAGGCATCCGAGATAGTTCGGTTCATACGTCTTCGGACTAAATCGCCTATCTCGCGGGTGTGCCTCGCGTAGCCCTCTGCGGTCCTACAGATGTTAGGGAGGGGGCCCGGCGCGGCCTCCTCCCTAGCTCAAAAATTATCTATCAGCTTGTCAAAACGACAAACTCGCTTTAAAGCGGGTGTTTTTTGTTATAGGGGGCATTGTTGTATCATAAAGAGATGGCACAGACATACTTCTTTTATGACCTTGAGACAAGCGGTCTCGACCCGCGTACCAGCCGCATTATGCAATTTGCGGGTATTCGCACCGATATGGACTTTAAGCCGATTGGCGAGCCGTATAACGTGCTGGTAAAGCTTGCCGATGATACGTTGCCAGCGCCAGAAGCCTTAATGGTAACGGGCATTACGCCGCAACAAACTCAGATGGACGGCTATACCGAAGCTGAATTTGCACAGCTACTCATTGATGACATTTTTACACCCGATACGATTGCGGTAGGTTTTAATAATATTCGGTTCGATGACGAGTTTGTACGCTACCATTTGTGGCGCAATTTTCGCGATCCGTACGAATGGTGCTGGAAAGACGGTCGGTCGCGCTGGGATTTGCTTGACGTTGTGCGCATGACGCGTGCGCTTCGCCCCGAAGGTATTGTATGGCCGGTGGTGGACGGTAAAGCTACTAATCGACTTGAGCTTTTAACAAAAGAAAACGGGATTGATCATTTTAAGGCGCACGATGCACTCAGCGATGTTGAAGCATTGATTGCGGTGACATCGCTTATTAAAACCAAGCAGCCGCAACTTTTTGACTACCTACTTGGTATGCGTGAGAAAAACAAAGTAAAAAAACTGATAAACCTTGATGACAAAAAACCGTTTGTCTACACCAGCGGTCGCTACGATGTGACGCACGATAAAACCACGGTCGCCTTTCCGCTTACCGGCGGTAAAAATGGCAATGTGGTCGTATACGATCTTCGTTATGACCCGACGCCGTTTTTGGCTATGACTACCGATGAGCTAAAAAAGAAGCTGTATGCCACGTGGGATGAACGCCAAAAGGAAGGGTTCGTTGCCCTTCCGGTAAAAGAGCTGCAGTATAACCGGGCTCCCGCTGTGGCGCCAGTGGGGGTATTGGAGCAGTCGGATGGCTGGGCCCGTATTCACCTTTCTCAGGCAGCGGTTGAACAAAATAAAACCACTTTGCTTTCAAACCCCACATTTGCAGAAAACATTCGGACTATTTTTGAAGGGAAGAGCGGATTTAAAAAAGCTGTTGATCCGGAGGCGCAATTATATGAAGGGTTTGTACAAGACCGCGACCGTCTGCGCATTGAAACGGTACGAAATGCCAGTGCGCGTGAGTTGGTAGATCTGCACCCCGATTTTAGCGATGAACGACTACCGGAACTTTTGGTGCACTATAAGGCACGTAACTTTCCGCAGAGTCTGGCGCAAGATGAAACCCTAGCGTGGGAAACGTGGCGTGCAGGCTATATTACCAGGCAACTTCCGGTGTTTACAAAATCGTTGCAGAAACTATCGGCAACAATGGGTGATGAAAACAAACAGTTTGTATTGCAAGAATTACAGCTGTGGGCCGAGAGTATACTCCCGGTTGATGTGAGTGACGCCCAGTCGCCCGATTAAATTTCGCTAAAGCGCCGTTTTGGCATACGCTTTTTTTGCTGGACAATGCGTTTGGCCGAACGTTTCACTGAAATAGAATATAGCGCTTCAATTGCGGCAAAACGAAAGAACAGCAGCCATATGACACTGGCGATAAGGAGCATCATTATGCTTGAGGGGACGTTATAATCCGTACCAGGAATGGCGCCAACTAAAAGAAACATCAGAAGCGAGTTAAGAATACCCGATTGCTCAAGAACAATTAAGCCGCCAATGGATATACAACTGATAATGATGGCTTTTTTCATGCGCGGACCCTTTTATGAGATTAAACTTTTAATACAATATAGCACTCCCGTCAAAATGGTGCAAAGATAAGCTTAATGATTGTCATGAAGAATATAGTATTCAATGCTGCGCCGTAAGGCACTTGGTCTTTTTTACGTTTGCGGGGTAGATAAAATGGCAAAAATAATGGTATAATTAATTGTTATGCCAGAGGTTATTCGTGTTACAGGTGCTCGCGAGCACAACCTGAAAAATATCAATGTCGAAATCCCCCGCGATAAATTAGTAGTTATCACGGGTCTTTCTGGGTCGGGAAAATCTTCGTTAGCGTTTGATACCATATACGCCGAAGGCCAGCGCCGCTACGTAGAAAGTCTTAGCAGTTACGCCCGGCAATTTCTTGGAATTATGGACAAACCCGATGTTGAATCGATCGATGGGCTAAGCCCGGCGATTTCGATTGACCAAAAATCGACCAGCCGTAACCCGCGCTCTACGGTGGCAACGGTAACGGAGATCTACGATTATTTGCGTCTGCTGTTTGCTCGAATCGGTGTGCCGCATTGTCCTATTTGCGGCAAGGAAGTATCGCGCCGAACACCACAGGCGATTATTGATGAAATCATGAAAATTACTGAAAGCACTCGCTTTATGGTGCTGGCGCCGATCATTAAAGACAAAAAAGGTGAGTTTGCTCATATACCCGAGCAGTATCGCCGGCTAGGGTTCGCCCGTGCCCGTGTGGATGGTGTGGTATATGCACTCGATGAATTCCCGGATCTTCAAAAGAGCTACAAACATAGCATCGAAATTGTGGTTGACCGAGTGGTTATGGCGGCCGATATTATTGGACGCGTCACGCAATCAGTGGAGCAAGCGCTTGATATTGCTGGTGGTGTAGTTGAGCTGCTGAACGCCGAGACCGATGAAGTGACTATTTTTAGCCAGCGCTATGCCTGTATCGATCATCCAAATGAGGAAATTCCTGAGCTTGAGCCCCGCCTCTTTAGCTTTAACGCGCCCCAAGGTGCTTGCCCGGTATGTACAGGTCTTGGTAGCCGGCTTGAGGTAGACCCCGACCTGGTATTTAACCCAAACCTTACGATTGCCGAAGGTGCTATTCGCCCGTATAACCGGGTTAATAGCGATGCATGGTACATGAAGCGCCTGGCTGAAGTGGCCAAAGCCCATGGCTTTAGCCTGCAGGTTCCGGTACGGGAATTGTCAAAAGAGTCAATTGAAAAAGTGCTGTATGGTACTGGTAACGAAAAGTATACGGTTAATCTGGGTACAGGTCGGCATTACGAGTCTACCTACGAAGGGGTGATTCCAAACCTTGAACGCCGCCACAAAGAGACCGACAGTGAATTTATGCGAAAAGACATCGAACGCTTTATGCGTGAACGCCGGTGCCATACCTGTAACGGCGCCCGTTTGAAACCGGTAGTACTGGCGGTGACAGTGCACGATTTGAACATTATGGACATTTGTAACCTAGGCGTTGATGATGCGCTGGATTTGTTTGAAAACGTGCTGAAGCTAAATGACCAAGAGCTGTTTATTGCGCGCCAGATTATGAAAGAAATTACCGAACGCCTTGGCTTTATGAGCAATGTTGGCTTGAATTACCTGGAACTTTCCAGGGCTGCCAATACGCTTTCGGGTGGCGAGGCGCAGCGTATTCGACTGGCAACGCAAATTGGGTCGGGGCTTCAGGGTGTGCTATACGTGCTAGACGAACCGTCAATTGGGTTGCATCAACGTGATAACGATCGTTTGATTGCAACGCTCAAACGTCTGCGCGATCTTGGAAACACAGTACTGGTAGTAGAGCACGATGAAGACACGATTCGCCAAGCCGACTATTTGCTTGATATTGGCCCTGGGGCCGGTGTGGCTGGCGGTCACGTGGTGGCGGCGGGCACACCTGTTGAGGTGGCAAAAAACAAAGACAGTATTACCGGCCGGTATCTTTCTGGCACAGACAAAATCGATGTGCCAAAAAAGCGCCGCAGTTTAATAAAAGATAAGCAATTGGTTATCCGTGGAGCCCGCGAAAATAACCTCAAAAATATTGATGTGGTCTTTCCACTTGGTGTGATGACGGTGGTTAGCGGCGTAAGCGGCAGTGGTAAGTCGACCCTGGTAAATGATATTCTTGCCAAAGAACTTTCGGCTCGTTTGCACCGTGCCCAAACAGTACCAGGTGCACACGAAAACATCGAAGGTATTAAGCAGCTCGATAAAGCGATTGTTATTGATCAGTCGGCTATTGGCCGTACACCGCGCTCGAATCCCGCAACCTATACTGGCGTCTTTACACCGATTCGTGAATTATTTGCGGCAACTCCTGAGGCGAACATTCGTGGCTACAAAGCGGGGCGCTTTAGTTTTAACGTAAAAGGCGGCCGCTGTGAAAATTGTCAGGGCGATGGTGTGATTAAAATTGAGATGCACTTCTTGCCAGACGTCTATGTTACCTGTGATATCTGCCAGGGCAAACGGTATAACCGCGAAGCATTGGAAATTAAATATAAAGATGCATCGGTAAGCGATGTGCTTGAAATGACCGTTGAGCAAGCAGCGAAATTTTTTGAAAACGTACCAACGATCGCTCGTAAACTCGATACATTAGTTGAAGTGGGCCTTGGCTATATTCGCCTTGGACAGCCCGCTACAACCTTTAGCGGCGGCGAGGCGCAGCGTATTAAACTGGCGACCGAGCTTTCACGGCGTGCTACCGGCAAGACGCTCTATATTCTTGATGAGCCAACGACCGGCCTTCATAGCGCTGACGTAAAGCGCCTGCTGGGGATTTTACAAAAGCTGATTGAAGGCGGCAATACAATGGTAATCATTGAGCACAACCTCGATGTCGTAAAATCTGCCGATCACGTAATCGATATGGGCCCTGAAGGTGGTAATGGTGGCGGAATGATCGTTGCAGCCGGTACGCCTGAAGAAGTAGCAAAAGAAGCCACATCATTTACCGGTAGATACTTAAAAGAACTTTTGAAGTAAGTTAGACGATATTTTTTGGTTTGTATCTGTCGATAAGCATGACAGCGGCCAAAATAATAAGTGCAAGTGCCACCGATGCACTGACATCGGTTAGCCAGTGATACCCAAGATACAGACGGCTGAGAGCAATAAGAGCAATGCCAACGATGCTTAAAGTTACCATGCTGTAGAGTGTCTTTTTGCTTCGCGTGCGTGAATAAAGCAAGTAGCCAAGAACAAAGACCCCAACGGCAATGCCGATAGTATGACCCGATGGAAACGAGTAGTCGAGTTCAAGCGGCGGGATCATTTGGCCGGGTGATGGCCGCTCGCGGGCAATAATGTCTTTAAAGAATGCTGTAACGATGAGGGTAATTCCCATTGCTCCAATAAGCAGTGTTGGTCGCCATGCTTCTTTTTTACGCCATCCCCACAGTAACGCGCCAGCTATGGAAAATATCGCCACATACGTAGGCGCCATGACATTAGTTATTACTTCCATAACGTTAGTTATAGGAAGCGTGCGGTGAAGTACGAGCCAGGTGTGGAGCGGTTCATCAAAAACAGCCAGACCGGATTGTGACATGACACTAAAATATAGCCAGCCAAAGCCTGCAAGGCCAATAAGAAAAATAAGTCCTATTGTACGGACATTGCTTGCGTAAGCGGCGCTTGAGGGAGGGGTAGTGCTGATACGGTTCATGCTACATTATTTTCGCTTTAAAATAACGGCTATTTGTTTTTTTGTACCGTTCCAGATAGCGTCACGCTGCTTTTTGTCTTTTAAAATATGAATGGCAGGCGGTAATATTGATGCAAGAACGATGAGGAGTATGATCGGAAGTAAGATGGTGTCGACTTCTATGCCGACTCCGTGCAGCATCTCACCAATGTAGTAGCCAGCGTACGTTACGCCGCCCGCCCAAAGAAACGCACCGGCTAAGTTGAACATAAGGAAGGTGCGGTAGGGCATTTTTCCAACACCCGCGACAATAGGAGCGAACGTTCGGATGATAGGAATAAATCGGGCAACGACAATGGTAATACCGCCATGTTTTTCGTAAAACTCTTCAGCCTTTTTTATATTCTCCTGGCGAAAAAGCAAAGAGTCGGGGCGACGGAATATTTTATGTCCGATGCGCCTTCCGAATAGATAGCCAACACTGTCACCAAGCACTGCGGCAACAAAAAGAATGGCTACAAGCAGGTGGATGTCAAAATTGAGCGTCCCGGCAAAAATAAGAAAGCCGGCAGTAAATAAAATGCTATCGCCTGGTAGGAAAAAACCAATAAGCAGGCCAGATTCGGCAAATATTATGGCAGCGAGAACAAGCACCACGATCCATGGGCCGGTTGTTGAAGCGAAAGTTGTAAGGTCAAATCCTGGTATCATAGTGAGTCTTATTTTAGCACGGGCGGGCAACAATGGTATAATAAAAGTAGACCTAAGAGGAGGACTATGAACGATATTTCACTGAAACTAGACGAACGAACTGTAGTGGGTAAAAAAGCTGCGGGCCTGCGAGGCGAAGGATTGATTCCAAGCGTTGTCTATGGCGGCCATGCTGAACCACTGTCGACTCAATCGGCTACTGTCGAAACGACCAAAGTCGCTCATGCTGCTGGAAAACATACCCCAGTCCACTTGATTATTGATGGTAAAAAGAAGCTGGCAATTATTAAGAGCATTGATATGGATCCAGTAAAGCACTCTATCCGGCACTTGGCGTTCCATACTATTAAGCAAAACGAAACTATTACTACCGAAGTGCCGATTATCCTTACGGGTATTGGTGAGAGTGAAGCGGAAAAAGCCGGGCTTGTTGTTCTTCAGGCAATTGAAAAGATCAGCGTTAAGGCGCGTCCAGCTCATCTTCCGGACTCGTTTGAAATGTCAATTAGTTCACTCGCGACTACTGATGACAAGCTAACGGTTGCTGATATTACACTTCCTGAAGGTGTAGAATTTGCCGATATGGACCAAGATGTCGAGCTTGTTATTGCTAACGTATACGAGCCAAGCGCATTGCAGGCCGCTAACGATGCAGCCGGTGGTGATGCTGTAGATGAATCAGAAGTTGTGACTGAAAATGGTGGTGACACTCCACAGGATACTCAGGCCGAGGAAACAAAACCTGGCGGTAAACTGCAGAACGAACCAAAGCAGTCTAACGTTGACGCAAACAAAAAGTAATTACTACTTTTACAAAAATAACCTGCTCGTAATGAGCAGGTTATTTTTTGTGTTATTCTTCGATAAATCCACCCGATTGGTGAGCCCAAAGCTTGGCGTACGTACCCTTTCTTTTTAGTAATTCTTTGTGAGCACCTTGTTCGTCTATGGCACCGTCTTCGAGTACGATAATGCGATCAAGCGAGGCAATGGTTGAAAGCCGGTGGGCAATAACAATGCTCGTGCGGCTTTCCATGAGTTTTTTGAGCGCATCCTGAATGAGCTTCTCGCTTTCGCTATCAAGCGCTGAGGTTGCTTCATCAAGCAGTAATATAGGTGCATCTTTTAAAATGGCACGGGCAATAGCAATACGCTGGCGTTGCCCGCCGCTAAGCTTGACGCCGCGTTCACCCACAAGCGTATCAAGGCCTTTAGGCAGCTTATCGATGAAGTCGAGAGCATTAGCCGACTTTGCCGCGCGGCGCACGTCTTCATCGGTTGCATCACGCATACCATAGGCGATGTTTTCACGGAGTGAACGGTGAAACAGCATTGGTTCTTGCGGCACGTAAGCGATTGTTTCGCGCAGGCTTTTTTGCGTGATATCGCGGATGTCTGTTTTATCGACTAAAATCGCTCCTTTTGTAACGTCACTAAACCGCAGCAAAAGATGGGTAATTGTAGATTTGCCGGCACCTGATGGTCCAACCAGCCCGATTTTCTCGCCCGCTTTAATGGATAGGTTTATATGCGAAAGCACGTCTTCGTTTGCATCACTATAGCGGTAGTCGACATCTTTTAACGTAATAGTCGGGGTAATATTGCGAAGGGTTATGGCATTGGGCTTGTCTTGAACAATGGCATCTTGCATTAAAATATCACTCATTGGTGCGGCTTCAAGCAGGGCCTGGTCGTAGCCGTTAAGCATATCGCCTAGCGTGAAAATCTGCGAAGCGATACGCTGCAGATAGGTGAGCGCAAAAATAGCCGTTGCTACTTCCATTTGGCCATGTAAGACAAGGTAGGTGCACAGGCTGATGGCGACAATTTGTATAGCGATCATAAACGCCAGACGAATAGAACCTTCGAGGCTGACAAATCCAATATCTTTTTGCCAAATAAACTTAAAGCGTTCGTTTTTCTTGGCAAGGGCGTCAATTTCCTGCTGTTCGCCGGCAAATGTTTTTACGACCAGGTTGTTGGTTACGGCATCGGCAATTGTTCCATTAATGTCGCTGACTAGTTCTTTGCGCTCATGACGCCATGGCGCGCGCTTTTTAATGCTCCAGCGAACCTGAATAATAAGCACGGCAATGAGGAAGATAATAATAAGCGCAAGGAGCCATGACTGCATAGCAACGATAGTAAGGCCAACACCAACAGAGAGTATGAACCCAAGCGTTCTAATAATAAGCAGGTCCTGGAGTGTCATTTCGCTTCGGACGAAGTCAATAAACTTACTGGTGAGACCGCCTACCTTTGCATTGACGAAAAAGCGCATGTCTTTTTGTATGAGCCGCTTGAACGTATTATTTATAAGGTTTCTACGAATGCTTCCCTCGTGTCGTACTAGTGCTTGAAACCCTACAAGGTTGAGCAGGGCACCAGTAGAACCAGCGGCAATGGCGAGAATAAGAGCGGTCCATATGCCAGCTTCATTGCGCGTGGCAAGTCCGCCGATTGCTTGGCTGAAAAAGTATGGCAAAAGCGTATCAATACATAGCGCGCCAAGCGGAATGAAAAAGAGCGCGATAAAAAAGCTCGTTTTATGAAGGCGAATTTGTTGCCAGTATAGTTTGATTGTATTTCTATTTGAGTTCAAAGTATTCTCCTGTTGTTAGTCGTCAATAAATCCGCCCGATTGGTGGGCCCATAGTTTTGCGTAGGTACCTTTTTGTTTCAATAAGTCGGCGTGTGAACCTTGCTCGGTAATTGCACCGTCCTCAAGAACAAGTATTCTATCAAGTTTTGCAATGGTTGAAAGCCGGTGAGCAATAACAATGCTTGTGCGGCCTTGCATGAGCTTGCTCAGCGCATCCTGAATGAGTTTTTCACTCTCGCTATCGAGTGCTGAGGTAGCTTCATCGAGCACGAGTATCGGTGCATCTTTGAGAATCGCCCGGGCAATAGCAATACGCTGTCGCTGTCCGCCGCTGAGCTTCACTCCGCGTTCGCCAACCATCGTGTCGAGTCCGCCGGGAAGCTTGTCGATGAACTCAGTTGCGTTTGCTTGGCGGGCAGCTTCGAGAATTTGTTTGTCGGTTGCATTGGGTCTGCCGTAGGCAATGTTATGCCGAAGTGAACGGTGAAATAACATCGGCTCTTGAGCAACGTAGGCAATGTTTTTTCGTAGTGAGGTTTGAGAAACATCGGCAATATTTTGTCCGTCAATGGTAATGTTACCTTGTTCTATGTCCGAAAAACGAAGCAGCAATCTGGTGAGTGTTGTTTTACCCGATCCGGAATGGCCGACAAGCCCAATTCGCTCGCCGGGTTTGACCGTAAGAGAAAACCTGTCAAATAGCTTTTCGGCGCCTTTCTCGTGGGCAAACACGACATCTTGAAATACAATTGCGCCCTTGGGTACTTGAAGTTCGGCAGTACTTCGATCTACAACAGTGGGCTCTAGTGCCAGAATTTCAGTCATATCATGAGCATCACCCATAATACGGTTGTAGTTACGCATAATATTATTCATTTCCCATAACTGGCGGCCAACGGTGAATGTATAGGTGATACTTAGATACACGGCGCCAATTGAAATAACGTTGTGCTCCGAGGCCCAAATAGCACTAACGAGCGCAGCGACATTAAGAATCATAATGATTGACGAATAGCCGGAGCTTACCGACAAAAAACCGCGCATTGATGCAAGACTTTTTTCTCGCAAGGTGGTTGCTTTGTCAATAAGCGCCTCTAGCTCCACATCTTCTTGTCCGTGCGACTTGATAGTCATGACATTCGTGACGGCATCGGCAACGTAGGCGTTAGTAGCAGTACTGGCCTGAGACTCCTCTTTATTGCGCACTGCCAGAAACTTCGAGCCGTAAAACACTGTAAAGCCAAAAATAGTAGAGACTATCGCGAGGAAGATAGCATACTGCCAGAACATAAAGCTCAGTATGATAATGGCTGCAATTATGCTTGCCACAGCTGGGATAATTTGAAAGACGATTGTATCCCAAAATCGTTCAAACGCACCCACGAGTTTGGTAGTTTGCGACACAAGTGCCCCGCCAAAACGATCGGAATGGAATGCGAGACTTTGGGCAGTAAGATTTGAAAAAATACGTGAATAAAGATCGCGCTGAGCAGTGGTTTCCATCGTCCATAAAAAGTACAGATTCAGACGCCAACCTATAACTTGTCCGTATAGTTCGGTAAGAGCATATATGACAATAAGGGGTAGTGCTCCCTCTATAGTAATGGACCCTGCCTGTAATTGGTTTAATAGCAAAGAAATAATATAAGGGCCAACAAAAGAACCAATGATAGTCGTGACTGCCGAACCGATAACCATAAGTAGGGTGCGAACCGGATAGCGCATTGCGGTATTCCACAGTAATTTAATGGTGCGTTGTTGCATAAAGCTCCTTAGCTTGTTTGAGTGTGTCATTGTCTCGCTAGCGGTTCGGCACGTCCGAACGTATACGGATAGAGGATCAGCGAGTGATCATAGTTACTTTAGTATAACAAGCCAATAGGCGCCGCACAAGTGTATAGTAGGCGTTTTTTGAGCAAAAAATGATATAATAGTACAGACAAAATGCAAAAAATACTGCTTTATTATAAATTTACGCCTATAAGTGACCCAGTCACGATGAAATTATGGCAAAAGACGCTCTGTGAGAGCCTTGATTTGCGTGGGCGGATTATTATTTCTAAACACGGACTCAACGGTACGGTTGGCGGTGATATTGATGACCTTAAAAAATACATTAAGGCCAGCAAAGAATTAGAAGGTCTTAAAGGAACGGTATTTAAATGGAGTGAAGGTGGTCGCGAAGATTTTCCGCGCCTACGCGTGAAAGTAAAGAACGAAATTGTGGCGTTTAATGCGGCCGATGAACTAAAAGTTGACGAACACGGTGTGGTCGGTGGCGGTAAACACCTAAAACCAAAAGAAGTGAATAAACTGGTGCAGGAGCGTGGTGATGACGTGGTGTTTTTTGACGGACGCAATGCGTTTGAAGCAAAAATTGGCAAATTTAAAAACGCCGTAGTGCCCGATACACGAACCAGTCGAGATTTTATTAAAGAGCTCGAAAGCGGCAAGTACGATGACATTAAAGACAAGCCGATCGTTACCTATTGTACGGGTGGCATCCGCTGCGAAATTTTAAGCAGTCTTATGAAAAATCGTGGCTTTAAAGAGGTATACCAAATTGACGGTGGCATTGTAAAGTACGGCGAAAGCTATGGCGATGATGGGCTTTGGGAAGGGAGCCTGCATGTATTTGACGATCGCATGAAGGTTGACTTTAGCGATCATACGGCTGTAGTAGGCGAATGCACGCACTGCAATGGGCCAACAAATAATTACGAAAATTGTGCGTGGGCAAACTGTAACGATCTAGTGTTAATTTGCCTTAACTGTAAGCAAAATCCCGATCTTCTTTTCCATACCGAAGTCTGTCGTCAAAAAGCCAAACTTGGCAGTATGGCAAGCGCCTAGATGCACTCGATTATTAGCTTTCGCGTCGCTCAACCACAATTGTACATTTTGTTACCAGCGCGGCAATAGCGCCGACTGCAGCAAGCACAGGGGCAAGCAATACGCCAACAACGCCTATAGTAAGAGGTAGCTCTACGAGTACCTTGCCGGCCTCATCTTTAATGATAATGCGGCGAATGTTGCCTTCGTTGACAAGTGATTTCACCTTGCCTAGTAGTTCTTCGCCATTTACGGTAAATTCTTCGGTGCGTTTTTCTGTCATAACACTAGTATAGCAAATTCTTTATTCGGCGGTAATATCACGTTTTGTAAATGCTATGATGCCAATCGCCATCATGAGAAGGCCAAGTCCTGTTAACCAGCTGAATGTCATCCAATCGGGTAGCGTAGCGGGCGATAGAGACATGTAGTGAAAAAGTGATGTATTGACAACGAAATCATTGAGCGTGATGACCGAACCAATGAGGTCAACCAAAAATGACCATCCGAGTACGATATACATCCCAACTGCCGCCAGTCGCGGCCACAATCCATACAGCAACGTTCCTATACCGAGGGTAAAAACAACCGGTCCAACAAGTGCAAGGCTAACAAGCAGGAAAGTACCAAGGTCGATAGAAATACCTTGACCATGCGCGACAAGCCAAGTGACAAAGGTTGACAGAAGCATACTACCAACGAAGGCAACGGCTATAATAATCAGCCGCATAATGAGCCATGAACTTCGATGAATGGGCTGAACCAGCAGATTGTCCAGGTAGTTTTTAGCTTCATCTTTACGCACACTGGCAAGGCTTACGGCCGCCATGATAAGCAATGCAATCACAACGAATATCATGCCGGCACCAATAAAGGCTATTTTTAGATCTTCTGGGGAGCCGCCCAGTTGCGTAACAGATTTAGTCAAGGCGGGCGAATCGGCAACAGCGTCAGAAGCAACATTTGTGACGGTTGCAATGATAATACTCATGAGTACGATGCCAATTGCCCAAAAAAGGTACGAGCTGGCATTTTGCCTGATGGTTAGCTGAAATGGATTTTTCAGTAAAAAGAAGTGTGATTTTACGGTGGTTCGTTCAGGCAAAAGCGCTTCACCGAGGTCGCGCTTGCCTACTAAATAGGCGCCGATGAAGGCGATAACGGGTATGAATATAGCAAACGGTAAAATCCATTGTAGTTGTGGGTCGATAACCGGGCTGATCATGTCGGTCCAGCCAAAAGGCGTTAATTGTTTAAGAAAATAGAGGTCACTTACGGTGTTGGCGATTGATCGAATAGTAAATAGTGCGAGTAGCGGCACTAGCCCATACAAAAGCGCGCGCCGCCGCGAAAATGAAAGCTGGCTGACTAATAGACCGACTGCAGTAAAAAGGAGTGCCGGTAGAAAAATAGCCAATGCGATTAAAGCACTTGTACCAAGCGTTAGTGATACATCCGGTGATAGCCCCATAGCTGCCGTCATGACAGTAGTAATGAGAAACGCAATGAATATCGACACGCTATAGCCTGCGAGAATGGCGAGCGATGCTTTGCGGGGAGTGGTGTTACCAGAGGTTATTGTTTCCCAGTGGCCATCCTCCTCTTGGCCGCGAAGCAGGCGCGTGCTTGTCATGAGGCCCCAAACGGCGGCAATAAGTCCTACAACTGCCACGGCCCGGTAGACCGTATAGCTGGCTGGTGTCGCCATATTTTTGGCCTCGCCGTATAAAATGCCAAGGCCTGGTGCGGATGCGAGTGAAGCGGCAAATTGGTCGCGGGATTTTTGGTCCGGATACGAAGCGGCGTAGCCAAGACCCTGCACCGAAACCAAAAGACCAACCAGAAATCCTAAAATAAGGCCGCCCTTCAGGGTTTGTTTGATGCCGAATAAAACGAGTGCCTTGGTGGGTGAAGTGTTAGCGTGACTCATTGCTGTCTCCGTCATAGAGGGCAAGAAACAGCTCTTCAAGCGATGGTTTACGACTAAGAAAGCTGAGCGGTTTTGCTTTGGCAACTACCGCCAGTAACTCGTCAATAGAACCATTAACATTGCAGCGAAGGTGATGATCGTGAACTTCGATATCGCTGACATGTTTTAGCTTTGACACGTCTGGTGGTGTGGACGAAAAGGTGGCCTCTACGGTAACGGCCGAAAGGTGACGCAATGTATCGAGTGTACCCAGCTCAACGAGCTTTCCGCGGCGAAGCACCGCCACGCGGTCGCAAAGCTCTTCGACCTCTTCGAGCATGTGCGAAGACAAAAAGACGGTTTGGCCATTTGCCTTGGCGCTCAATACTTCATTGCGGAATACTTTTGCCATAACGGGGTCGAGCCCGCTGGTTGGTTCGTCAAAAATAAGCAGCTTGGCGCGGGAGGCAAGCGCAGCGATGAGTGCGATTTTTTGGCGGTTCCCTTTTGAATAGCTACGTACCTTTTTAGCAACATCGAACTCGAACTTTTTTATAAGTTCTGCCTCGTATTCTTTGTCGGTAGAGTCATGAATAGTGCCAAGAAAACGAAGTGTTTCGGCGCCGGTCATGGTGGGCCAGAAGCTTGTCTCTCCTGGAACGTAGGCGATTTCTTTATGAAGTTCGGCGGCATTGTGTTGCACCTCTTTGCCTAGTATTGTTGCCGAACCAGAAGTTGGTTTAATGAGCCCTAAAAGCAACCGGATCGTTGTTGTCTTGCCGGCGCCGTTTGGTCCAAGGTATCCTAAAATTTCACCTTCATAAACAGTAATATCAAGATGGTCGAGCGCCGCGGCTTGGCCATATAGTTTAGTGAGGCCGGTTGTTTCGATGATTTTTTTCATGCTACCCTCGTTTATGCTTATTTGTATTGTACGGTGCTTGCCTACAACTCGCTAGCCTAATACGAGAAAGAAAATTAATATGCCGGCTCCCAAAACGAGTACGGTTATACCAATAATGAGTAGCCAAGGAATCGAGGCGGGCGGCGGATTGTTAAAGCCTGTGACAGGCGGCGGGGTGGGAGTGCTTGAGAGGGCATCTTGAAGATCACTTGGCAAGAATGGCATTATTTTTGGTTCTTGGGGAGTGGCGCCAGATACGTGACTGTCTGCAGAATCGGTGGGCGAGGTGTTGGTGGTGGGGGTAGATTTTAGAAACTCGGGCGAGGCTGCTACGAGGTTTTTGCGGCGCGTTACCTGTTGGCGATATTCTTTGATATAGTCTTTATTTTTAGAACGGGATTTAAGAATTTTTATCAAACCCTCTTTATCGATTTGGCCCTTTTCGTACGCTTTACGCAGGCGCTGCCCGTACCCTATTGGAATTGTTTCGGCCATGGCGAGTAGAGTATGAAGCGGCATATGCTCAATTTTACGGGTGACGGGCGTTGTTTCGGCGCTATGGGCTGCTACTGGCGAGGAATGCGTTTCAAGCGGGGACGAATAAACTGGCGCATGGTTAGGCGAGGCTGCTTTGCCCGAAGGAGGTCGAAACGCGTTTGCGTATTGGGCCGCAGGCGCTGCCTGGGAGCGGCTGATTGAAGTAAGTTCGGTGTAGCTACCGTTTGATATAGGTGATGTTTCGGTTGGTTGGGGTGAGCGAGTGGGGTACGCAGAGTGTGACGGTTGTTGAGGTTTGGGGGAGTAAAGGTATGTTTCAGATGGCGCCGGTTGCGAGTGATTTTTATGAAGGGCGGCGAACGCTGAGACCAAGGCGAGCGAGGCAAGCCGATCGGGTGAACGTAATCGAACAGGTGCCAGATGGTCTGCCCGGGCATTTTCGTGATAGGCGGCACGTGCCTCGGCGGGTGATAACGAGGAAGACAAATGAACGGATTGTGGCGCACGCGGCGGAATGGGCGATTGGGCGCGTGGTGTCGGCGATGTGCCGCCTCCGTCAAAATCGGTCAATGGGGCCGGCAGCATTGCCGTAAAAAGAGGAGTCGTTGGGGGTGTATTTTTATTCCGTTTTCGCCTTTTTAGAAGAAACCCAATCAGCGCCATTGCGGCTACAGGCGGCGCCGGTGCTAGGTGGTTAAGAATTTCTGATTCTGCTGGAACTGGAGTGTCATTCTGAGGGTCAAAATTGTGAGCAGAAGCCGTATTCGCCTCGATGATCGTCTCGGTAGGCGCATCTTCCAGCAATGTATTTTCAGCAAGTTGCATAACTTCTTCGTAGGCGTCTTGAATTTCTGGTGTCGATTCAATCTCTGGATTTTCAAGCTTATCGGCCAGTTCACCCATGGAATCAAAAGCGACAAGTAATGCTTTTTTGTCGATGGGTGTTTTTGGATCGGCCGGAGTTTTAATCTGCGTGTTAAGCGCCAAAATGTGTTCGGCTACCAAAAGTCGTGCCAGTACTTGCGGGTCGCGAGGCACAGGAGCCTCTTCATAAAGTCGTTTCAATTTAAGTGAACGTTCAACGACCTCCGCTCGCTTTTCTTGCTCTGCTTCGGGGCTGACTTGCGGCTCCCCTACTGATTCTTCGGCTTTTTTAGCGATTGCCTTGTTGGGTTCTTTACCCTTTTTAGCATCAGTTTTTTTGTCTTTTTTATGATTCTCGTCTTTTGCACGATGCTTCCTGTTGTGCGCCCCGGAATGCTTATCTTCGCCGTCTTTTTCATGCCTGGAATGCACGCGGGTATGTTCGTTCGCCCCTTGTTCATGAGTTTTAACGGCTGGTTTATCAGAATGGTCAAAAGATGATTCGTGTTTCACTTTACCTATTATATCGTAAGAAGGTTGGTTTCTCTGTTCTGCACGATTATACTAGTAACTACGTGAATACATTGCTTGAAGAAAAACTAAAAACACTGCCACGCAGCGCCGGGGTGTATTTTCATAAGAGCAAAAAAGGTGAAATTATTTATATCGGCAAGGCGGCAGTGCTCAAAAACCGCGTAAAGCAGTATTTTCAAAGTACCCGTGACATGGACGTAAAAACCCGGGCGCTGGTGGCGGAAATTGAAGATACTGATTGGATTGAAACCGAGAGCGAAATTGATGCGCTGTTTCTTGAAAGTGAAATGGTTAAACGCTACATGCCGCGCTTTAATATTTTACTTCGTGACGATAAATCACAAACGTTCGTGCGGATCGATATGAAAAGTGAGTGGCCGCATGTTGAGTTTACCCGTAATCCAGCTGATGACGGGGCCGAATATTTTGGACCGTACTATAACGGGTATGCGGTAAAAAAGGCACTACGGTATCTTCGTAAGGTGTTTCCTTATTACACGAAGGCTCCTAACGGCAGCGCCCGACCCGACCTCGATGTCCATATCGGCCTGAGCCCACGGCCGGGGATTACCAGCGAAGAATATAAAGACACACTCCGCCGGCTTATTCGTTACTTTCAGGGCGGACGAAAGGCGCTTGCGCGTGACCTTGAAAAAGAAATGCGCCAGGCAGCAAAGCTGCACGATTTTGAAACAGCCGCCAGTCTTCGCAATAAACTAAATGATCTTCGCGAACTGCAACGCCGAATTATGTTTGGTGACAAGGAATTTTTAAATATCAGTAAAGACAAAGCACTATCGGATCTTCGTGATTTATTGGGGCTTAAAAAAACGCCGGCCCGTATTGAGGGATACGACATTTCACATATGAGTGGCACCAACGTTGTGGCGAGCATGGTAACCTTTACCAATGGTGTCAGCGACCGGGCGAATTACCGCAAATTTAAAACGCGTATCGAACAAAATGATGACTACTACAATATGTACGAGACGTTGCTTCGGCGCACTAGCGAGAAAAATATTAAAGCATGGGGCATGCCTGACCTTATTTTGATTGATGGCGGCAAAGGGCAGCTCGATGCGGCCTTGCGGGCAATGGAAGAGCGCCAAATCTCTATTCCAACGATCAGTATTGCCAAGCGCGAGGAAGAAATGCTGGTTCATTCAACGCGCTCACATATCGACACGCAAAAACTTGTTGAACTTATGCGCGAACCGATCGCGGGCGTGACGGTAATGACTTCCGGTGAATATTACGTGGTAAATTTGCATGCCGGGCAGTTGAATGCCTCATCGCACTCAAAGAATCTTCGGGGTGCTTCTATTGTGACGACATATTCAGACGTCATGAAATTGTTTCAGCGTATCCGAGATGAATCACATCGGTTCGCGGTAAGTTATCATACTATGCTAAAACGCCAAAAGCAGACGGCAAGCAGCCTCGAGGAAATTCCCGGTATTGGCCCCACGACACGTAAAAAACTCATTCGTACGTTTGGCAGTTTGCGGGCGGTAGAGGCTGCAACCTCTGAGCAACTGATAGTGGCGATCGGCCCGGCCAAGGCAACACTTGTGCGCCGGTATTTGCCTCAAAAATAATGCTTATGCTATAGTGACCACACGTAGCTAACCTTAAAAGGACCTTCCGAATATGGGCATCTTCGGTAAAAAACAATCAGATAATCGTGGTTTTACAATTGTAGAACTGCTTATTGTCATTGCGGTCATTGCGATTTTGGCCGCTGTTACTATTGCCGTGTATCCGGGTTATCAGCAGCGGACACGCGATACCCAGCGCAAGAATGATATGTCGCAGCTTACTGCTGCCTTTAGTGCTTACCTGCTGCAAAAAGATAATTTTGTTGAAAGCGGCAGCGGTTGCGGGCTTGGCGGCAATGGTAATGGCTGGCTTAATGGCGTTGGCAGTCTTGGTGGCGATACGTATCCACGGGCAATTTTGTCGTGTTTGCAAGATGCCAAGGTGCTTGGAGCGGGTACTTTTATGGATCCACTGTCGTGCACATGGGCAAGCGGAGGCGTTTGCGGTGTGCTCAGCGGCACCCCTGCTCAGGCGTACATGAAGGTAACCTGCACTAAAAGTAGTAAATCTGTCACCTACGTACTGACCCACCTTGAAACGATGGCTCGAAAAGATGCAGAGGTAGACGCCCTGTGCGACAACGGCACCGTAGCCGGATTTACTGCAACCACTCAAAAATGGGGAACGCGCTACGGAATGAACTATTACATACAAGTAAGGTAGCGTTTGTAGTTTAAATCGGTGTATCATAAAAACACAATGAAAAACCTTTTTGCTTCCAATCGTGATCGAATTATAACCAAACTTGGCGGCGGCATTATTGTTTTAAGTGCTTATACGGCGATGCAGCGCAGTAATGACGCGGCATTTGCATTTGAACAAGAGGCGAATTTTTGGTGGCTTACAGGTATTGAAGTGGCAGATTGGCAGTTAATCATTGATGGTACACGAGGCAAAAGTTGGCTCGTGGCGCCAGAGGTGAGTGAGTCGCATAAAATCTTTGATGGCAGTTTAAGTGCCAAAGAGGCTAAAACAATCAGCGGTGTCGATACGGTTGTGTCACAAGATGAGGCAGCGAGTATACTGCGTGATTTGGCAAAGAAACATAGCGTTGTCTATTCGCTCGGTGAGCCGCCTCACGCGGAATTTTTTGATTTTTCGCTTAATCCGGCACCCAAAAGAATGTATGACTTGCTTGATCGAACGTTTAACTCGGTTCAAGATTGCCGCAAGGAACTATCGCAGCTACGAGCGATTAAGCAGCCCGAAGAAGTGGCACTGATTAAAAAAGTCATTGCTCTTACCGTAGAGGCGTTTAAGGGTTACAAGAGTCAGATCGATGATTTTGGGCACGAGTATGAAATAGAAGCGTATTTTTCCCACTATTTCAGAAGTCATGGCGCCAAGGGGCATGCGTATGACCCGATTGTGGCATCAGGAAAAAATGCCTGCACGCTCCATTATGTTGCCAACGATACCCGGCTTAAGAAACGCGAATTGGTGCTACTCGACATTGGTGCGCGAATGGGAGGTTATGCTGCTGATGTAACGCGCACCTATGCATTTGGAGAGCCAACCAAGCGTCAGCGGGCAGTTCACGAGGCGGTGCAAACTGCCCAATCGCGTATTATCGCACTTTTAAAACCAAATGCCTTGGTTGAACACTACCAGCGTGATGTCGATACTATTATGGCAGAGGCGCTGATTAGCCTTGGTCTGATGAAGAGCGTTGATGATCACGATAACTATCGTAAGTACTTTCCTCATGCAATTAGCCATGGACTTGGTGTGGATGTTCACGATGCGCTTGGTGCGCCCCGTACACTACAGCCAGGGATGATTTTGACGGTCGAACCAGGTATTTATATTCCCGAAGAGGGCATAGGGGTACGTATCGAGGATGATGTGCTGATTACTGCCACAGGCCGGACTAATTTAAGCGCTCGTCTCTCGACAGATTTATAATTAGCCGTTATAGTAAATGACAGCTTATGAAAAAACAATTTTTTGTGTTTGTCCTTCGTTGGATACTTAACTCATTTGGACTATGGGTAGCCGTACGTATTTTTGGTACGGGTTATAGCGACAGTGAACTGGTAACCGGAGTATGGGTATTTCTTTTTGCTGGATTGCTGTTTTCGCTTATTAACACCGTGCTTCGCCCTATCGTCATTATATTGTCGCTGCCCGCTATTTTGTTAACGCTTGGGCTGTTTACGATAATCGTCAACGGCTTCATGGTGTACGTTTCACTGCTTCTTGCCCCAGGCCTTCACATGACATTCTGGCATTCGGTACTTACGGGAATCGTACTAAGTTTGGTAAACTATATAGTAAGTAGCGCGCTGGAACTGCAATATAACCGCCGGCAGGAGAAAAGAATATGAACATAGACAGTATTTTACAGATTATTACCATCGGGTCATCAGTTTTAATGATTCTTGCGATTTTATTACAGCAACGTGGTGCAAGCCTAGGTGCTGGTTTTGGCAGCTCGGGTGAGCTGTATACCACACGCCGTGGCCTTGATAAAAACCTGTATGAAGCATCTATTGTTCTTGCGGTTATTTTTGTGCTTTCTATTCTTGTCGGCCTCCTTTTGCCGGCGTTTAACATTTAAGGGGGCACACTAATGGCAGAGGAAAAACGTGGGTGGAAGCAGTTTCAAAGATTAACCTTTGATAGTAAAAAAATTTCCCGCCGTGTAAAAAAAGCCGAGGGCGCATCTATGCGTCACGCACGCAAATTTATTGTTACGCGTCTTGATAGTATCCGTAACGTGCGGCGCCATATTATTGGCTGGCTACTGCTTGTTGGCGTCATGATTATTGCAGTGGGTGCACAGTTCATGTGGTTTCGTGAAGGATACCAGACAACTGCCGTAGCAAGAGGCGGCACCTACGCCGAAGCATCGCTTGGCCCGATCGATACGCTTGATCCGCTGTATGCCTCGTCAAGCGCCGAACTGGCCGCCAGTCGATTACTTTTCTCGTCCCTCTATTCATACGATGAAACTGGTCATCTTAAGGGTGACTTAGCAGAAGACATACAGGTAAGTAAAGAGGGAACGCTATATACAGTCAAACTGAGGCCGGACGCCCGCTGGCATGACGGCACGCTTCTTACTGCAAAAGACGTGGCGTATACGGTAAACCTTATTAAAAATCCGGAAACACGTTCGCCTCTGCGGGTAAACTGGCGTGATGTTACGGTAAACGCAGTCGATGATGCAACTATTCAGTTTCAACTACCAGCAGTGTATGCGGCATTTCCGAATGCGTTGACGTTCTCGGTTTTACCCGAGCATATTCTTGGAAGTGTTGCCCCTGGGGCGATGCGCGAAAATAACTTTAGCCGTTCGCCAGTTGGAAGCGGTCCGTTTAGCTTTACCCTGCTTCAAAGCGCAGGAGGGAGCGATAGTCAGCATAGAGTGGTACACATGACGGCCTTTAAGGACTACTACATTGGAACGCCCCAGCTTAGCCGATTCGAAGTGCATGCCTATGCTACTCAGGATGCCATTTTACGCGCACTAAGAACAGGTGAAGTGAGCGCCGCCGCCGACCTGACAGGTACGGACCAAAGCCAGATTGATACGCACAACTACATGATTACTAACAAGTCGGTCAATAGTGGTGCATACGCACTGTTTAACACCGATACGCCAATTCTTCGGGAAAAGGTAATCCGACAGGCCCTAGAATTAGGTACGGATACCAAGGCAATTCGAGCCAATCAATCGGCCAATGTTGCACCGCTTGAGTTGCCTTTTATTGAAGGTCAGCTAACAGGAAATGATATTCCGCGTCCGTCCGGAACGAATACAACAAAAGCCAATGAATTGTTGCAACAGGCTGGCTGGGAACTAAAGGGCGGCATACGCCAAAAAGGCGATCAAAAACTAACCCTTACCGTTGCGACCACGAAAAATCCTCAATATGAAAAAGCACTGGAAACACTTGCCGGACAATGGCGCAAACTTGGAGTGGTGGTCAATACAAATGTAGTAAACACGGCCGACCCCTCTATCAACTTTGTGCAAAATATACTTCAGGCACGTAGCTACGATGTGCTACTCTACGAGCTCTTTATTGGTGCCGACCCCGATGTATACGCCTATTGGCATTCTTCGCAGACGGGTATGAGCGGTTATAATTTCTCAAACTACACCAACAAATCGGCCGATGACGCACTTGCCAGTGCCCGCTCGCGACTTGAACCTGAACTTCGTAACGCCAAGTATAAGTTATTTGCAAAACAATGGATCGATGACGTGCCTGCTATCGGCCTGTATCAGTCAACTGCGGAGTATGTTTCTAATAAACATGTTCGTTCAATGGAAAGCAGTTCAAAGCTCATTTCAGGCTATGACCGTTATGCCAATGTTCTTGACTGGAGTGTGAACGAGAAATCGGTTTACAAAACACCATAATTTCGCTATAATCGTCAAGGTTAACACCCTTATGCGCGAATGGCGGAATTGGTAGACGCGTCAGCTTGAGGGGCTGGTGTCCTTCGGGACGTGGAGGTTCAAGTCCTCTTTCGCGCACCAAAGAAAAATGAGATCATAATGATCTCATTTTTCTTTGCTCACGTCGAAGGAAGCCTTGGTTCTCCACGAAATTCGCTTCAGCGAATTTAAAGTGGAGGGTCGTGTAGTGAATGAAGTAAAAGAAAGCACGTTAGTATTTTTTATTTGGCCGTCTGGTATAATAAACCAGACGGCGCGTTGACGGAACGGTTACGTGGAGCTCTGCAAAAGCTTTTAAATGGGTTCGACTCCCATACGTGCCTCCATAATTTATTGTGCGCGGATGGTGGAATTGGTAGACACGAGAGACTTAAAATCTCTTGGCCATTACGGTCGTGCGGGTTCAAGTCCCGCTCTGCGCACCAAAGATAAAAGCCGACTCCAGGAGTCGGCTTTTATCTTTGGTCTTGATATGAAAGAGCTTCATTGCTGGAATTGGAAACTGTAAACCGAGATTAGGCAATTTTTATACATCAACAAAATGCTTTTCCAAAACTTGACAGGAATTTCTTTGAGGATATAATTGCTATTGATCTATTCATCTATCGTGAGGTTGTGAATCCATGAGTAAATATGATCGAAAAAGGATCAAGCAGACGGCGATCATACGCGGTGGTAGCCAGTCATGGCTTAGCTTCGTTCGGTCTGAGGAGGTGGCGAAGAGGATTGCAAATGATGTTTTTCGCTACCTTAACAAGAATGGTGTCAAAGGCGCGCGTGAGCAACTGATTCAAGTTGCCCGTGACCATCACTACACTGGCACCTGGAGGGTAACGATATTGCGACCTGGAGTAGTTCTTAACCACTACCCAGCGGCAGAAGTAGAAGCTGATGAGTTGCGGAGTCTTTTGGTCAAGGCACTGCAAACCGCACTAAAGAGGGGCGACTTGGTCACGAGCTGGTCTGAGTAGAGGCTTGTGTTAGTCTGTACGGCATGGCACGTGCGCCTAAAAACGCATGTGCCATTTTCTATATTGATTAGCTTTTATACATCAGCAATATGATTGCTTTAATGTGGTTCTACGGTCGATTTTTTTCTAAGGAAATGGTAAAATAAAAACATAACAGCACTAGTACTATTAAGGGGATTATAAGAATGACTGCATTGTGGATTGTAATTGGAATTATTGTTGTATTGGCGATATTTTTATGGGTAACATATAACGGCCTGGTAACGCTTAAAGTTCGTGTTGACGAAGCATGGAGCGATATTACCATTCAGCTAAAACGACGCCTCGACTTAATTCCAAACCTGGTTAACAGTGTAAAGGGTTACGCTGCACACGAATCGGGTGTTTTTGAAAAAGTAACTGAAGCCCGCGCCAATGCACTGAACGCAAAGGGCGTAAAAGAAACCGCTGCTGCAGAAAATGAATTCGAAGGAGCACTAAAAAGCTTATTCGCGGTCGCTGAAGCCTACCCAGACCTAAAGGCCAACCAGAACTTCCTGCAACTTCAGCAAGAATTGGTTGATACCGAAGACAAAATTCAAGCATCACGTCGTTTTTATAACGGTGGTGTTCGCGACTTGAACACAAAAATCCAAGTTTTCCCAAATAATATTTTTGCTGGTATGCTTGGTTTTAAACAACGCGAGTTCTTTGAAGTAGAAGACATGGCAAGCGTTGAAAAACCTGTAGACGTACAATTTTAATAAAGATTTAATTTACCTTTATGTACAAATCTATTGCTGCAAATAAACGGAATACGGTCATTATCATGGCCGTATTCGTTGGACTCGTGGGTGCTATTGGTTGGGCGGTTAGCTATGTATACGCCGACCAGTCAATTGCCTACTGGGTAGTCGGAGTAGCGTTAGTATATGCTATTATCCAGTATTTTGTCGCAAGTAAACTAGCGGTTGCCATGAGCGGTGCCACCGAAATTGAAAAAAAGGACAACCCAAGACTTTATAGAATCATCGAAAACCTCACCATTACCACCGGCATGCCTATGCCGAAAGTCTATTTAATTAATGACCCGGCGCCAAATGCCTTTGCAACAGGCCGTGACCCGCAACATGCGGTCGTGGCGGCGACTACCGGTATTTTGGAAGTAATGGATGATCGTGAACTCGAAGCGGTGATGGCGCACGAAATCAGTCATGTTCGCAACTACGACATTAGAGTAAGCATGATTGCTTTTGGTCTTGTAAGTGCAATTGGTGTTCTGTCGGATATTGCGCTTCATATGTTCTTTTTTAGCGATCGGCGCGATAGCAATAGCAACCCGATCGTTATGGTAATAGGTATTGTTCTTATTGTGCTTGCCCCTATTATTGCGGCTATGATTCAACTTGCTATCAGCCGCCAGCGAGAATACTTGGCCGATGCCAGCGGCGTTATGACCACCCGTGACAGTGAAGGCCTTGCCAGTGCTCTTGAAAAGCTGCAGCAATACGGCCGGCCAATGCAAAAGCAAAATACAGCAACAGCACATTTGTTTTTAAATAATCCGTTAAAGCCAGGTTTTTTCGGTAATCTTTTTAGCACTCATCCTCCACTTGAGGCGCGCATTGCTCGTCTTCGCAATAACGAAGGTAAATTTTAAATACACTATTATGACCGAACCTAAAAAAACAGCCAAATTACAGAAACGTTCAAAAAAAACCAGTAAACCAGTAGCGAAAAAAAGCTGGTTAAAAAAACCGATTGCTTTTTTCGCCTTATGTAAGGGTCGCATTCGCGAACTGCTATCACGCCGGCCTCATAAAAGTTTTCATCGTACATGGCGCCGAGATTACGTACGTTCGCTAAAGCTTCCGGGCTACTGGGCATTTACAGGCTATGTCAGAAAAATAGTGTGGGCAAAAAAGAAACTGTTTTTGGGTGTCGTGCTTGTTTATGCTCTTTTGACTGCGGCACTGGTTGGTATTGCATCGCAAGATACGTACACGAATCTTAGTGATACGCTGCGCACTACTGGCCAGAATGTTCTACAGGGTGAGTGGAATGGTGTAGGAGAAGCAGGCCTTCTGCTAGCTACAAATATAACTGGTGCATATAACAATACGCTTAGCGAGGTACAGCAAATATATGCAATCATTCTCGGTCTATTTCTATGGCTTACAACGGTATGGTTGCTGCGCGCGATATTGGCTGGCCGTAAACCAAAGCTACGTGATGGTGTTTACAATGCTGGAGCACCGGTTCTTCCAACGTTTCTTGTTGCACTAGTGGCGATTGTGCAGCTTTTGCCAGTTGCCTTTGCGGCCATTGCTTTTGGTGCTGGTGTGGAGTCGGGAATTTTAAGCGGCGGTATTGAGTCGATGTTATTTTGGACTGCAGCGCTCCTTTTGACTGTTCTTTCTTTGTACTGGATAACAAGTACGGTAATTGCCCTGGTGATTGTTACGCTTCCTGGAATGTATCCTATGCAGGCGCTAAGAACGGCGGGAGACCTGGTGATTGGCCGCCGTATTCGAATACTGTATCGTATTTTATGGCTTCTGCTTCTTACCGCTTTAGCATGGGTGGTCGTTGTACTACCGATTATCGTGTTTGATACGTGGCTAAAGGCTATTCTTCCGGCTATTTCCTGGCTTCCACTTATACCCGTAACGCTACTTATTATGAGCACAGCAAGTATTATCTGGGCGGCAAGTTATGTCTATTTGTTGTATCGAAAGGTTGTTGACGATGACGCAGCACCCGCCTGATAAGCGCGCAAAAGAACTTCGCGAATTACTGGCACGATACAGTTACGAGTATCACGTGCTCGATAAGCCCTCGGTTTCTGATGCAGTGTATGACAGCCTTTTTGGAGAGCTAAAAAAATTAGAAGCCGATAATCCTGAGCTTGTAAGTGCGGACAGCCCTACCCAGCGTGTTGGCGGAGTACTGCTCGGCGGATTTAAAAAAGTGAAGCATAGCGGCCGTATGCTCAGCTTGAATGATGTGTTTGATAAGGCTGAAGTGGAAGCTTGGGTAACGCGCATGGATAAGCTGCTGCCCGGTCAAAAACATGAATACTTTGCCGATATTAAAATGGACGGACTGGCATGCGCGCTGGTGTATGAAGACGGCCTGTTTGTTCGGGCAATAACGCGCGGTGATAGCTTTATCGGCGAAGACGTGACGGCAAATGTGCGGACAATTAAAAACGTGCCATTGAATCTACGCGAGGCAAAAGGCTTTGAGCAATTCAGGCGTGGTCGCACTGAAATTCGCGGAGAGATTGTCATGCTCAAAAAAGATTTCGCAGCGCTTAACGAAAAGCGTAAGGCCGCTGGCGAGCCTGAGTTTGCCAACCCTCGCAACTTGGCCGCTGGTACGATTCGTCAGCTTGACCCTCAGCTTGTGGCTGGGCGTCCTTTGCACTTTCGAGCATATGATTTAATCCGTAGCGACCCAAGTGACGTACCGACCAATATGTTTGCCTACGAAGCAATTACCGCACTTGGCTTAAACAGAAATATGCAGGCGAGCGTTTTTACCGAACTGGCTGACGTTATGAAATTTGTTAATGAATGGGATAAAAAACGGACAGATCTTGCGTTTAATACCGATGGTTTAGTAATAAAGGTCAATGATCGTGCTTTGTTTGCCCAGCTGGGTGTGGTGGGTAAACAACCTCGTGGGGCTGTGGCGTATAAGTATGCCGCTGAACAGGCAACCACGGTGGTAAAAGACATCGTTATTAGTATTGGACGTACTGGTGCGGCAACGCCCGTAGCCGTGTTTGACCCGGTTGTTGTAGCCGGAACGACCGTCCAGCATGCCAGCCTTCATAACGCCGATGAGATTGCGCGAAAAGATATTCGTGTAGGCGACACGGTTATTATTTTTAAAGCAGGCGATATTATTCCGCAGGTAGAAAGCGTTGTGAGCGAACTTCGTCCAAAAACGGCTGTGGCATTTAACTACGAAAAAGTGCTTGCCGAGCAATACCCTGAGCTTACCTTTGAGCGGCCAGAGGGCGAGGCGGTGTATCGATTAAAAGGCGCAAGCGGGCCGTTACTTCTTAAAAAAGCACTTGAACATTTTGCCAGCAAAGGTGCGCTCGACATAGACACGCTTGGCGAGAAAAACGTTGTCGCGCTGGTTGACGCCGGGTTAGTAAAGGACCTTGCCGATATCTATATGCTCACGAAAGAGCAGCTGCTTGAGCTCGATCGTTTCGCAGAAATTTCTGCAACTAAATTAATTGCGGCTATTGCGGATAAAAAAGCACCTCTTTTAGAAAAGTTTATTTATGGTCTTGGCATTCGCCATGTTGGTGCGCAAACGGCAGTCGATTTGGCTAATACTTTCGGTTCAATTGACACGCTGCGTCATGCAAGCCTTGAGGCATTGCTTGCTGTTGAGGGTGTGGGCGCAATCGTTGCCGAAAGCGTGCTGGCATGGTTTGCCGATCCGGACAACGAAACACTGCTCGGTAAATTCGAAGCGCTTGGCGTAAAACCGCACTACGAAAAAAAGTCGGGTAAACTTGTGGGCAAAAGTTTTGTTATTACGGGTACATTACAGACAATGAGTCGAGATGAGGCCGCTGATAAAATTCGTGCATTGGGTGGTGTGTTCCAGACTTCAGTAGCGAAAGATACCCTCTATTTAGTGACGGGTGGAAGTGTGGGTGCGAGTAAGCGCAAGAAGGCTGAAGGGTATGGCACCAAGATCATTGACGAACAAGCCCTTATAGACATGCTCTAGGGGAGTTGAGGCTTATATGCTATATCGTTATGGAGATGGCCCTAAGAACATGCCTAGACATCATGATTTTGAAGATAACAATCAACGCCAGCACCCCAATAAGCAGCGCCCTAGACCAATAGGCGAAGAACCTCTGTGTTCTCTGGATAATATAAATCTGAGCAATGCTGGCGCTACCTCTACCTCTAATATTGAGACTTTTCTAATTTCAGGTCCCAGACGGGTTAGTGAAAATACCTACTCGGGAATGAGCGCAACGGCGTCTCTTGATATGAGACATCGGCAACGGCGCTTGGCTGGATATGTCGAATCGCTTCATCGTACTATTCGGCAAACATGGAGCCTTCAGACAATGCATCCCGACTACCATGACTTATCGGGTGATATGCCCGAATCGTATGGCCAGTGTGTGCCTTCAAGTTATCTGTTGTTTAATAGGCTCACCCGTAGGTTTCCTCGCGAACATTTTTCTATAAAAAGTGGAAGAGTTTTAAGGGCGATGGGCGGCTCTGGCCTTAGGGCAGTCATACCAACGCATGTTTGGATGGGCTGGCAGCCATCCGATTTTAGTGATATTGGCGTCATTGATATAACGGCGGATCAAGCATTGTATGACAGTCTTCCTCCTGTGGTAGTAGCGAGTCATGATGCACTTCTTGAGGAGAAGAATGTTGTGTACAAAGAGTACCGATCATTCAATACTGCAGAAGAGTATCTTGAAGAATTTACTAAGCGCGAACCCGCCGTGAGGATGCGTATAAAACTTGCTCAAGAGGCATTCCACAACTTGCAAAGACGCATTATCTAGTGATACTGTAATGAAACAATAAGCAGCCAAGATGCTGTAGGAGAATGAGGCAAATGACAGCAAAACCAACGTTCATTACTGGCAATCAAAACAAAGCAGACTATTTAGCGCGCACACTTGGCATATCGCTCGATCATCAAAAAGTTGAGCTGGACGAAATTCAGTCAATAAGTTTAGAAGAAATCGTGATACATAAAGTAAAGCAAGCGTACGATAGTATGCAGGCTCCAGTATTGGTTGAGGATGTTGCGCTTAGTTTTAGGGCACTCGGTGGCCTTCCTGGACCTTTTGTGAAGTTTTTTGTTGACGCGCCTGAAGGTCTGGAAAAGATGTGTCGTATGCTTGATGGGTTTGATGATCGCTCAGCGCGTGCCGAGTGTGTGTTCGGTTACTACGATGGCGAGCACCTTGAGCTGTTTCGTGGTGGTTTGGACGGTGCGATTTCTCGAAGTCCACGCGGCGAAAATGGCTACGGCTGGGATAAGATTTTTGAACCTCAAGGCTACGATGGCAAAACGCGTGCCGAACTGACGCCCGATGGAGACGCTACTACCTATGCAACGATAAAGCCATTTGCTGCTTTACGCGAGTTCCTGGGTAAAGAATAGTATAATAAAACTATGCAGGACGTAAAAAAACATGCTAAAAAAATAGTCGTTGGTATTGTTGGCGGCTTGGTGCTCATTGTCGGCATCGTTGCCATTCCATATCCTGGCCCGGGCTGGTTGATTGTATTTGCAGGGCTGGCTATTTTGGCGACTGAATTTGAATGGGCGCAGCGTCTGCTTGTATTCGCTCGCGGCAAGTATGATACCTGGACGGATTGGTTGAAGCGCCAGAACCGTTTGGTTCAGCTCACAGTGCTTGGTGTAACGGGCATAGTGATTGTACTTACGATATGGCTGCTCAACGGCTTTGGTATGCTAAACGCGCTCTTCCATCTTCCGTTTGAATGGGTAAAGTCGCCCCTGTTTTAACGAGCTTATGCTATAGTTTAAAAATGCGGTATCTGAAAACTGATAAACTCTACTGTTTCTCTCCCCCGGTTATGATTGCAACCTTTGCGATCGAAATTATTTGTGCACTTTACATCGTTATAAAATATAAAATGACACCCGTAACACGCCTTGCCACGGCCGTTTTGGTATGTTTGGCTACGTTTCAATTGGCAGAATACAATGTGTGCGAAGGGTCATGGGGCATCGATAGCCTTACGTGGGCGCGTATTGGGTACGTGGCAATTACGCTGCTGCCGCCGCTTGGATTGCATCTGGCAACGCGAATTGCTGGTCAGAAGCGTCCTATCCTTATAGGGGCGGCATATGTAAGCGCTGCTGTATTCGCTGCTATTTTCTTGTTTGTCGGCCACGGCATGCAAGGCCAGCAATGTCTTGGCAATTACGTGCTGTTTACAATTGCGCCGTGGGCAGAAACGCCCTACCTTCTGCATTATTATGGCTGGCTTATGGTGAGTGTGGGCTATGCATGGAAGGCAGCACAAAATGCAGTCGCACCATCAATTAAAAAGGCATTATACGCACTGGCAATCGGCTACTTGGCATTCATCGTGCCTACAACGGCGGTCAACGTCATTGACCCTTCAACTATTGCCAGTATTCCATCGATTATGTGTGGGTTTGCGGTTATTTTAGCGGTAATCCTTACGGGATTCGTTGTGCCGAGTTATCATGCAAAAACCAAGAAAGGCAAACGGAAATGATTATTCAAGCCGATGCCGTGAGTGTTGATAAAAGCGGCACGCGGGTTCTTGACGATATTAGCTTCGAAGTTCAGCCAGGCACAATAACCGGCCTTATTGGCCCCAGCGGTTCTGGCAAGACGACACTTATGCGGGCGATTGTTGGTGTGCAGAAAATAAGCAGTGGCGAGTTAAACGTAATGGGCCAACCTGCCGGGAGCGCGGGTTTACGTAGCAAAATTGGCTACGTGACGCAAAGTGCTGCTATTTATGGTGATTTGACGGTTGCCCAGAACCTGCAGTATTTTGCAACGCTTGCGCGGGCAACGAGTAAACAGGTAGATGAAATAATCGCGCAAATACAACTAACAAAACAACGAAACCAGCTGGCCGAAAATCTGTCGGGTGGACAAAAGGCCCGAGTTTCACTTGCGGTCGCCCTGCTCGGTAATCCTGATATTTTGATACTTGATGAGCCAACGGTAGGGTTGGACCCGCTGCTTCGTCAGGAGCTTTGGAAGCTGTTTGATGAACTTGCTGTAAAAGGAAAGACGCTCTTAATTTCAAGCCATGTGATGGATGAAGCCGAAAAATGCTCATCGCTTTTGTTGCTTCGTGACGGTAATTTGCTATGGCATGGTGCGCGTACGGGCCTATTAAAACATACGGCCACGCGTTCGGTTGCCGATGCCTTCATGAAAATAATTACAGCGGGGGAGGCAAAATAATGTATCACTTTCGGGCAACATTCGCCTCGGCGCATCGCATTCTGCGTCAGCTTTCACATGACCCACGAACGATCGCCCTGATTTTTGTGGTGCCATGTGTTTTAATGGCACTTTTGCGTTGGCTTTTTGATGAGGACGAGGCAACATTTACACGTATAGCACCGGCGCTGCTAGGTATTTTTCCCTTTGTTATTATGTTTATTATTACTTCTATCACTACGCTTCGTGAACGCACCAGCGGTACGATGGAACGGTTGATGGCACTGCCCATAGGCAAGCTCGATCTTATGCTCGGCTACATGATTGCATTTGGACTTCTTGCCATTATTCAGGCCGTTTTGGTGAGCTCTTTGGTGTTATACGGCTTCAATCTTGAGGTTGCGGGGCCGCATTGGTTTTTGATTGTCATGGCACTAGTCGATGCGTTACTGGGTGCGGCATTGGGACTATTCGTAAGTGCATTTGCTCGAACAGAATTTCAAGCAGTACAGTTTATGCCGGCGCTTATTATTCCGCAAATACTGATTGGTGGACTATTTCTACCGCTTGCTCAAATGCCCGATTTGCTTGAAAAAATAGCCTATTTTTTGCCGCTTACCTACGCAATTGACGCCCTGAACTTAGTGGTCGCAAACACAGACGTTACGGCTGAAGGGTGGCGTGACTTAGGTATCGTCATTGCCTTTATGGTTGGTGCGCTGCTGCTGGGAGCATTGACGTTACGTCGCAAAAGTAATTAAGCTGCGCTATACTGGGAAGGTCTATGGCTTCTCGTAATAAAAAGAAACTCTCCTCAAAGCAGCGTATCGTTGCGATTGCTCGTGTTGCTAAGCTAACATACAAGGCTGCGCCATTTGCCGTTGTCATAAAACTTATTGGGTCGATCGTAACTGCCGTCTTGCCAATAGTTACCACCTACTTTGCAGCCCTTACTACCACAGCGCTTGCCGAGGCATACGCGGGCAATCACGCCGCGGGCGACCAGGCGCTAGTGTACGTGCTGATAACTGCGGGCCTGGGCATTGTAATGACGGGCTGGAGCAGTTTTGAGCAATACATTAACCAACTGACGCGCTATAAGGTTGAAGCTTCAATGAATGATCGAATGTACGAGCATTTTCTTAGCCTTGATTTTTGGCGATATGACGACAAAACAACTGCCGACTTATTTGACCGTGCCAAGCAGTTTGCTAACTTTTTTGCGTATGTGTTTGATCGTCTTGCAGGCGTTGTGACACAGTTTATTACTATGATCGCCGGCTTGATTGCGTTGGTGTTTGTGAGTTGGTGGTTGGGGCTTATTCTTATTATTGCCATCATACCAAGCGTTATTATTCAATTTAAATTATCTCGTCAGCAAACCGAGCATTGGAATGCAAACGTTGAAACGCGCCGGGCGAAAAATATGATCGAGTGGGGTATGTTCGAGCCAAAACATATGGCCGAGTTGCGACTGTATGGCATGGTACGGCATTTGCTCGACCTTCGCATGAGCCTGCGTGACACCGATGAAAAAGAGCGCATTGAATTTGAACGAAAGTATATTTTTAAGCGCCTTGGTGCCGATGTGTTAGAGGCTGGTGCCGAAGTGACCGCACTTGTGTACACTACTATGCAAATAATTGCTCATGCCCAGCCCATTGGTCAGTTTTTATATGTTCAGCAGATTGTCTCAAGGGCGCTGTCGGGCGCCAGCGGATTCGTGGGACAAGTAAACACGATCGATGAAGACCTGGCTAACCTTTTTGATTACCAGGAATTTATGGAACTTGAAACCCGTCACGGCGGCAGCAAAAAACTAGAGCATCATCCGCAGACGATTGCCATGCAGAACGTTTCGTTTCGTTACCCACAGGCGGAAAACGAAGTATTACACGCAGTATCACTCACTATTAAAAAGGGCCAGCACGTGGCGATTGTGGGCGAAAATGGTGCCGGAAAATCAACGCTAATAAAAATCTTAACGGGCCTTTACCGTCCGTCAAAAGGAAAAGTATTACTCGACAACGAAGATCTGAACGATTACGAGGTGAGCAGCTGGCACAAATTGCTGGGTGTGCTTCAGCAAAGCTACCTTGCCTATAGCTTTGCCTCCGCTCGTGATAATATTTATTTTGGTGATGTCAGTGCACCGCTTAGTTCTGATAGATTCGAGGCCGCGCTTGATAGGGCCGAGGCAAAAACATTCCTTGAAAAACTGCCAAAGGGCGTCAATAGCTTCGTGAGTAACTGGATGGAGCATAAGGACGGCACAAAAGGCGTTGACCTTTCAGGGGGTCAGTGGCAACGGCTAGCTTTAGCGCGTAACTTTTATCGCGATAGCCCCATTATTATTTTAGATGAGCCAACCTCGGCCATTGATGCGCTTGCTGAAGCTCGTATCTTCAGACGATTATTCGCTGATAAAAAACGCACCGTTATCACTATTAGCCATCGTCTTACGACTATAGAAAAAGCAGATATTATTTATATGCTACAGGATGGTAAGGTTGTCGAGCAGGGGACGCACCAAGAGTTGGTGAGAAACCATGGGCCGTACTATACAATGTTTGAGTCGCAGCTACGCTAACAAAAATACCCCGCCAAATTGGCGGGGTATTTTTATAAGACTCGGTAACGAATTACCAGCTACGCTGACGGAATGAACCGCCTGCGCCGCCGCCACCGTTACCACCGCGGTCATTGCTGCCGCCGAAGTCACGCTTTGGGCGATCTTCTTTTGGACGAGCCAAGCCAACGCTGATTGCGCGGCCGTCAAGCTCTTTGCCATCGAGCTGGTCGATAGCTTTTTGGTTGTCGTCTGCATTTACCATTTGAACGAATCCAAATCCTTTGCTGCGGCCGCTGTCACGGTCAGTGATTACGTGCGCGCTTTCAACTGGGCCAATTTGCTCAAAGTGAGCTTGTAGTGTTTCATCGTTAGTTGCGTAAGCAAGGCTACCGATGAATAGATTTTGTGGTTGTGCCATAATAGGTACTCTTTTCTTCTTATCTGATGCTAAATTATCGTCAGATCGACCGCTGTCTACGGATATCTAGCGAAGAAGAGAGTTTACCTGTAAGAGGTAAGCGCCCGCCTTTTGCCTTAATATGCGCGTGCTTCTGAACACTGTTATTTAAGCATATTTTTCAAAACAATACTAGCATAAGCTTGAAATTCCGTATTAACAGGTGCATAATGAAGCTACGCTGGTACGCCAAAGGGGTCGCCTTTTGGTATAAAACAAACAGTTTAAAACAAAAACCGTGCCCCGGGTGGGCGCGTAGCAGCGAAAAGCTCGCCTCTATAGAAAAGGGGGCGAGTTTTTGGTACAATAACCTAGTTCGGGGCATTGGCGCAGTTGGCTAGCGCGCTTCCATGGCATGGAAGAGGTCATCGGTTCGAATCCGATATGCTCCACCAAATATTGACATCATTCTTTTTAATACGTTATTATACGTTGTCTTCCAGTGTGGAATGACCTAGGCAATGCCTAGATACCTTCAGGAGCGACCCCCGTGGTTCTTGTTAACGTCTTGAGCGGCGACATTACCGAAGTGGAGGCTGGCGCACTTATTGCAACGATCAGGCCAGATGGTACTCGAACTGGACTACTTGATCAGCAGATTGAAGAGTGTGCCGGGGCGCTGTATCACAGTCAAATTGAAGCAATGCGACTTACCAATCTCGAGGCGGTCATGGTTACTCCCCCGCGGCGTCACTATGGCTCGTTTGCGTGTGTAATATTCGTGCCGCATCATCCGCGAGAATCTCTTCGCAAGGTGATATCCGCAGGCCTAATCACTGCAAACGTCAATCGACTTCGTTCCGTGGTTCTTCCTGTGGTTCGTAACGGCCTCAGGGTCGACGATCACGCCCTAAAAGAGACAGCACTTGCCGTTAAGTCGTTTATGAACTCCGACCCCTCGCATCTTAGTAAAATAAGCATCGTTGTTAATTACCCGAGGGGTGAGCAGTACCTCAAAAGAGTATTTAACGCGATGTAAGGGCATCCTGAAGTACCTTAGGCGTAGGTTCTACTCCTAAGAAGAGGCTCGTCCAGCACTTATCGTGGCTATTAGCCGTGGAAGTGCTGGACGAACCTAGTTTCATATTGTCTTAAAGAGAAGAGCTAATAGATAATTTTTGTTATGAATAAAAAACTTGCCCATGTCCATCGAGTTCGAAATGAGGAACTCGAGACGGACATGGGCATTGTGGAACTCGACTGCCTACACGCTGAAGTGGACGTTCGAGACGGTGTTGAAGATCGTCACGCCCGTGTTCCAGACGAAGGCGACCGGGTAGCCCACCCATGCTTGCAGTACGCTGTTCACGTACGGGAAGGCCGTGCCTGCGACCAGCAGTACCACGGAAAGGATGAGCAGGTCGAGGACCTTCTCATCCTTTTCGTACCGCTTGAAGAGCCAGATCAGGAGGCCAACGGTCACAACGGCGGTCACGATGTTGATACCAACACCCAACGCCTGACTGGTGTTTGCCGAGACATTGTCGATCAGCTTCTTGCCCAGGGCACTGAACGATGACACGAGCGGTGTCGTGATCAGCCCGGTGATCACCGTAGTGGAAGCCAGAACTGTCGCGACATCGATCGCCCTGTCCAAGACGGGGTGACTCTCTGCCTCGACCTTGTTCCCGATGAGCTTCAGGATCGCGGCAAGAAGCAGTGCTCCGAACACAACCGCCAGCGCGGGGGGAATGGGCAAAAGGTTCATACGATTCTCCTGTCGTAGGATCGGGTAGTACAACCACATATAAAGTAACATTTATCAACAAACAAATCAACACATAAAATACATACATGCCAGCCGAACGATTTATTAATTGAACAATTGTCTATGGTTTAGTGAACAACAACAGGTTCAGTAACCGCAGCTTTAGTCGTCTGTTTTGGTGTGCGAATAACAGTAATCGCCAGAATAAGTGCAAAGACGCCAAACAGTGTCGCTACCATAAAGGCTACCTTATCGCCTTGGACAACTGAACCGGCTGCTCCAAGGTGTGCCGATGCTTCAGTGACACCTGTGGCTACACCTGAAAGAATAGCCAGGCCCAGTGCGCCGCCCATTTGCTGGGAAACGTTGAGCAGGCCCGAGGCAAGGCCTGCCTGGTCGGCATGCACGCCCGAGGTTGCGGCAATGGTGACTGCCACGAAACTCATGCCCATGCCGCCTGCCATCAAGACAATTGCTGGCAAGATAGTCGTAAAGTAATTACTCGTTTGGGAAATAGTGCTCAGCCATGCGAGGCCCAGTATTAACAATGACGATCCAATCACCAAAAAGCGCTTAAAGCCGAGTTTTCCGATGAATCGAGGAACAATATTAGACACGATTCCAATGATAATCGGGAAGATAATGAAAGCCAGGCCTGTTTTTACGGGGTCGTAGCGCATCACCATTTGCATGTAGAGTGAAAGCAGAAAGAACATTCCCATCATGCCGGCCATGAGCGGAATAACCATCAGGTTGGCGCCTGATACATTACGGATTTTAAAGATAGAAAGCGGTACAAGCGGGTGGGCTACCTTCGATTCGTTCCAGACAAATCCCACGATAAGAAGTACTGAAAGTGCGAGCATGCCAAGTGTTGCCGGACTCAGCCAACCCCAGTTAGATGCTTCGGTAAGGCCGTATACAAGAGCCATTAATCCAGAGGTAACAAGAGCTGCGCCGCGAAGGTCAAGATGACGATGCGAAGCGGTGCTGCTGTGCTTTGGCACGACCTTCATGATGCCCCAGATCGTTAAAATACCAATAGGAATGTTAATAAAGAAATTCCAGCGCCAGTTAAGGTACTCGGTAAGAATACCACCAAGCACTAGGCCGACTGCAGCGCCGCCGGCGGCAACGGTTGACCAAATACCAATAGCCTTGTTGCGATCGTTACCTTCACGGAAGGTGGTGAGCACAATCGATAGGGCGCTTGGTGACATAAATGCCGCTGCTACACCTTGTATTGCCCGAAAGGCGATCATCTCGACTGGCGTATTGGCGATGCCAATAAATAGTGAGCTAATAGTAAAAGCGATAATTCCGCCAATCAGTACCCGGCGCCGGCCAAACAGGTCGGCAGCACGTCCGCCAAGAAGCAATGTGCCTCCAAACGTAAGGGCGTACACTGTAATAACCCACTGCAGCGCGCTGCTGCTAAAGCCTAAACTTTGTTGAATAGCAGGTAGTGCAACGTTTGCAATGGCAGAGTCGAGGACTACCATAAACATGACAACCGCGAGGAGCGCCAGGATAATCCATTTTGAATGTTGTTTCATAAAAACCTTTCTTAAATTAGTTTTAAACTTCAACTATCATAAATCAATATAGTTGAAGTAGTCAAGTAATTTGCAAAATAACATTTTTGCTGTAAAATATGAACATAATGGAAAACGCGAAGCTTGATAATAATGTATATTGGATGCTCGTTCAAGTAGCGACCCGTGCTAAACACGGCCTTATAAAGCTAGCCGAAAGTCACGATTTAACAGTAGTGCAAATGCAGACGCTTGGGGTTATGCAGCCGGGCGAGCCTATTCCTATGAACATGGTGTCGTGTTTTCTGGCGTGTGATGCTTCAAACGTGACGGGTATTGTTGATAGATTGCTTGCCCAAGGGTATATTCAACGCCAGGAAAACCCTCAGGATCGCCGCGAGAAGATGATTTCACTTACCTCGCGCGGTACTGCACTTCGCCAGGAAATACTCGTAGCTATGGCTGATTATGAGTTACCTGAATTTAAACGGCTGAATGAAACCCAGCTTGGCCAATTGAAGGCAATTTTGGCGATTTTACTCGATGCACCAGCGAAACGCAAGTAACAGATACAAAATAACCGATACCTCTTTTAAAATTCTTCAATCTATGGTATACTTATAGATAAGGAACTGTCCGCTCATGGACTTTATTTTTATGATAGACCAAAAACACATTCGTAACATTGCAATTATCGCCCACGTTGACCATGGCAAGACCACTCTTGTTGATGGTCTTTTAAAACAAAGTAACACCTTTCGTGATAACCAGGCCGAAATGAGCCAAGAGCTTATTATGGATAGCGGTGACCAAGAGCACGAACGCGGTATTACTATTACCGCCAAGCAAACATCGATCTATCATAACGATTACAAAATAAACATTATCGACACCCCAGGCCACGCCGACTTTAGCGGTGAAGTAGAACGTACGCTTAATATGGCCGATGGCGTGTTGCTTATTGTCGATGCCCAAGAAGGTCCAATGCCACAAACTAAGTTTGTGCTGTCAAAGGCGCTTGAACTTGGTCTTAAGCCGGTGGTTGTTATTAACAAAATCGACAAGCCATCTCGCCGTATTGACGAAGTTATCGATGAAATCTCTGATCTGTTCTTGGAACTTGCTATCGATGACAGCCAGCTGCACTATCCGGTGTACTTTGCGATTGGTCGCGAAGGCAAAGCCTGGACGGAACTACCCGATAACACCGCCGAACACGCCGACCTTACGCCAATTTTTGACGCGATTGTCAGTGATATTCCCGCCCCAACTGTTGAAGCCGACAAGCCATTCCAACTGCTTGTTACTTCTTTACAATACGATTCTTTCCTTGGTAAATACGCCATTGGCCGTATTACCCGTGGCAATGCTACGCGTAACCAGCAAGTTGTGCTTATGAAGCGCGATGGAACACTGGTAAACGCTAAAATCGACAAGATTTTTGGCTACCGTGGCCTTAACCGCGAAGAGGTCGACAGCGCTATTGCTGGCGACATTATTGCGCTTACCGGTATTGCCGATGCGCACATTGGCGAAACCATTGCCGACAAAGAGAACCCAGAAGCGTTGCCCGTTATTGACATCGAAGCCCCAACGCTGAGTATGTATCTTGGTCCAAACACCAGCCCGCTAAAGGGTAAGGAGGGCGAATTTAATACCTCTCGCCAAATTGGTGACCGCCTTAAACGTGAACTTGAAACCAACGTAAGTCTTCGTGTTCGTGATGAAAACATTGGCTTTGTGGTATCTGGCCGCGGTGAATTGCACCTGTCTGTGCTTATTGAAACGTTGCGCCGCGAAGGCTTTGAATTTGAAGTTGGCCGTCCGCAAGTGGTAACCATCGAAGAAGATGGTGTTGTTAAAGAACCAGTTGAAGAATTGTTAGTTGAAGTCGGTCCTGAATTCCTGGGTGCCGTCAGTCAAGAACTTGGCACGCGCCGCGCTGCTATGGTAAAGCAAGAGCAAACCAGCAGCAACACTTCACGAAGCACCTATATTTTGCCAACTCGTGCAATGATTGGTCTTCGTAACCTCTTGCTTACGGCTACCAAGGGTACGGTTATTATGAACAGTTTGCCACATGGCTACCAGCCGCTTGGTCCAAAGCTACAAAAGACCCGCAGCGGTGCACTTATTGCTACCGAAGCCGGTTCTACGACGGCCTATGCGCTCGATAACGCTGAATCTCGCGGAACATTGTTTGTTGGTCCTGGCACCACCGTATACCAGGGTATGATCGTTGGGCAAAACACCCGTGGTGATGACCTTGATGTAAACGTCTGTCGCGGTAAACAGCTGACTAACATGCGTACATCTTCAAGCGATGGCACCGTGCAGCTAACACCGTTTACTGATCTTTCGCTCGAACAAAGCATCGACTTTATCGAAGATGACGAACTTTTGGAAGTAACACCAAAGTCACTTCGTCTTCGCAAACGCCACCTCGACCCGAATCTTCGGAAACGCGCTAACAAGTCGTAATTTATTGAGCACCTCCTTCAAAACAGGCTAGGGATAGCTTGTTTTGAGAAGGAGAAAAACTATGCAAACGAATGGCGTGAGCAAATATCCAAGCACATTTTACCGGGTAACCACCAAAGGAATTATCCGCGATGAACGGGGGTACGTTCTGGCGGTAAAAGAAGGGTCGGATAATTGGAGCCTGCCTGGCGGCGGTATCGACCATGGTGAAACACTGCAGCAGGCACTTACCCGTGAAATGTACGAGGAGGCGCTGATTACTCAAGCCTTTTCAATGAAAATAATAGGTACCGAAGCTTTCTTTGTGGCAGACAGAGAGGCGTATTTAATGTGGATAGTATGCGAACTGCAATTCGATGAGCCAGTTCAATTTGGTATTGGTAAGGACGCCCAAGCTGCCCAGTTTATAGACCCGATGGCATGCAAAGATGGTGTTCATCGATCGGAGCGGTTGATTTATAAATGGTGCGTTGATAAAACGGCAACATATGAGTAGTTTAGGCGTTGCGTCCTGCTAGTGCTATGGCTATACTATTAAGCACAGATGAAAAAAATCCGCATTCCACTTCCCAGTCAGGACAGCTTGCAAGATAGCCTCATAAGCGCCTTCGTGAAAACAACGGGTAATTTACGGCCGGTCTCAAAAAGCCCGGACGAGGCATTGGGAGAACTCTTTAGCGATGTGCAGCACCAGCAGTTATATAGCGATGGCAAGACGTTTGTTGACCTGGTGCCGCGCCGCCGCATGAAGCAGATTCAGCAGGAATATTTGCTTGAGCGCCAAGACCCCGATTTTGATCTTAACGAGTTTATTGTGCGTCATTTTTACGAATTCGCACCGCACAAAGAACGAAAAGAATTTCATACCAACAACGATATGACCATTACTGAACACATTAGCGCTTTGTGGAGTGAGCTCGAGCGCCGTAATCGCCGTGATAGGGGGTCGCTTCTGGCATTGCCGCACACCTACGTAGTCCCCGGCGGCCGCTTTAGCGAACAGTTCTACTGGGATAGTTACTTTATTATGCTGGGGCTCGCGGTTGATAATCGCTGGGATATGATAGATGGCATGCTTAAAAATTACGCATACATGATTCGTAAATTCGGCTTTATTCCCACGGCTAATCGTACTTATTTTCTCAGCCGTTCTCAGCCGCCATTCTTTTCGCACATGGTAAAGCTTTTAGCGCGTCACAAAGGTAAGCGCGTGTTGGTTGAATACCTTCCGTACCTTATTGCCGAACACCGTTTTTGGATGAAGGGAAGAAGTAAGCTCGGCCCCACCGAGCACAAGGCGTATGCCCGCGTGGTTGAAACGCCAAGTGGTATTTTGCTCAACCGCTACTACGACAACAAAACTACGCCGCGTCCCGAGTCGCTTCGTGAAGATGTAGAGACTGCCGGCGGAGCCTCCGACCGTCAGTCCGACCGTTTGTATTTGCACCTGCGTGCTGCGGCCGAATCTGGTTGGGATTTTAGCTCGCGCTGGTTTGGCGACCCACAAGATATTCGCAGTATTCATACTGCCGATATTATTCCGGTCGATCTCAATAGCTTATTGTATCAGCTTGAAATGACCATCGCCGAGGCCTACCAGGTACTTCGCCAGCCGCTTGTGTCGCGTAAATTCCGTGTGCAGGCCGAACGCCGCGCCAAAGCCATTAACGAATATTGCTGGGACGAAAAAGAAGGTTTTTATGTTGACTATAACTTTCACCATGGCCAGCCTACCGGGCGTTTGAGCTTGGCGGCGGTATTTCCATTGTATGCAAAAATCGCCACGGCTAAGCAGGCGGCCAGTGTTGCCAAAAAATTAGAAGAACTATTTTTAAAAGAGGGCGGACTTGTTGCTACGCCAATTGATAATGGTCAGCAGTGGGATTCTCCTAATGGCTGGGCGCCGCTGCAGTGGATTGCCATTGAAGGTCTTCGAAACTACGGCTACCATAGCCTGGCCAACGAAATAAAGAGCCGCTGGGTAAAGACCAATATGAAAGTGTTTACTGCAAAGCGAAAGCTAATCGAAAAGTATAATGTTACGAGTCCGGACGGTCTTGGCGGCGGTGGTGAGTATCCACTTCAAGATGGCTTCGGCTGGACAAATGGCGTACTGGCGGCGTTACTTCACGAAAATGACGCTCAAACGAAAGAGTAGTCTACTTGCCAAGCAGCTTCAAAAACGCCTGCTCGTAGCTATCAACCATTGCTTTTGTTGAAAATCGCTCTACGGCTGCCTTACGACACGCCTTTAGGTCGATAGTATCAAGCTTTGCTACCGCCTCGGCCATTTCATCTATCGATGAAGCAATAAAGCCAGTCACGCCGCTGTGAATAATTTCGGGCACCGAGCCGCGATTAAGGGCGATAACCGGTGTTCCGCAGGCCATTGCTTCAGCTATGGTCAGGCCGAACGGCTCTTCCCATTGAATCGGCATTAAAAAAGCGGCCGCTTTTTGAAATAACTCGGCAGTTTGGTTGTGAGGTACATGGCCAAGGTACTGAATAGTTGTGCCGTCAATATAAGGTGCAACGTAAGTATCGAAATAATCTTGGTTATCAGGGTATGTTGGCCCCGCAATAATAAGCGGCCGGCCAGACTTCTGAGCTACTTCTATTGCTTCTTTGGTGCCTTTTCGGGGCAGTATGCTTCCAAGAAACAGCAAATACTCTTCTTTGGCGGCGGTACCGGGCGTGAAATAATCAATATCGATGCCATTGTAAATGGTTTGCAAATAGGGAAAGTCGGGGGCAGTCTCACGTTGCTTGTCTGAGATCGAAATAAGATGTTGGCCGGGACTCGCATGCATCTCGAGCATCCCTTGTTGTAATATCTCGATCGGATCGTGCATTGTATAGACTACAGGAATATGAGGATAGATTTTGACAAATGGCAACGCTGCTTCAGGGTGATGAAAGAAAAGTATGTCGTATTCACCCTTATCGGCACGCCGAAACATCTCAGCGGCTAAATACGAATCCCAGGTGGCGAGTACATTATCAGACGCAAATGCCGGATTTACAAGTAGTGCTTGGAACTCATCGTAATTGTTTGCAAGCGGATGAAGGTCGCGGCTTACAAGGTGTGCCTCGCCGACCCTGCTGCCTACGGGCGCATAAAAATCAACGGAGTGGCCTCGCTCAATAAGCCCATCGCTAATTTGAAGTGCCAAATCAGCCGGTGCGTAAATAATGTCGGGCGGCGTAGGAACGGTAAGATAGCCTTTGACCATTGTTGCAATGCGCATATACAGTAGTATATCATTCTTATTAATTTCAATTGTTCGGTGCGCATGCTGTGTATGTGATAAAATAAGTATCAGACATATGGAAAAGCCGATGAAAATCGCAATGATGGTACGGGCATTTATACCAATGCCGCGTCCGAGCGACATGATCTACGCTCCTATTGATTTAGCAGTTGCTATTGCAAAAGGGCTGGGTGAACGTGGCCATCATATAACCCTATTTTCTCCTCTAGGCACAGAGGTGCATGGCAACAATGTTACTGTCGAAACGATGAATCTGCGGCCGCTGGTTAAAAACCAAGAAGAATTTACCGCCCTCTTAGATGATACCGATCACATGTCTCATGACGTTCATGGGTTGTGGGACCGCTACATGTCAAACGAAATGTTTGCCCGTGCCAAGGCAGGCCAGTTCGACTTACTACATTTTCACCATCCCGAATCAGCACTTTCGGCCGCTATGAGGAACACTTCCGTGCCAACGGTGTACACATTACACGATCCGGTGTTCTCGTGGTACCGCGAACTGTTTGAAATGTTTGCCTCGCCAAATCAGCACTTTATTTCTATTTCTAATAACCAGCGTCGGGATGCACCGGACCTTCCGTATCTTTCTACTGTCTATAACGGAACAAACGTTGAAATGTTTACTTTTTCGGAAAAACACGAAGATTATTTGCTGTTTGCCGGCCGTATTACCGCTGAAAAAGGGGTAAAAGAAGCCATTCAAGTGGCCAAAGAATCCCATCATCGGCTGCTCATCATTGGCCCGATAGACCACGGGAGCCAGGACTACTTTAACCAGCATATTCGTCCGCAGCTCGATGATCAGATTTTATACCTTGGCCGAATGGACCAAGACATGCTGCCAAAGTACTACCAAAAGGCCAAAGCCGTACTGACGCCAATTCAATGGGAAGAGCCATTTGGCCTTACGACCGTAGAGGCAATGGCCTGTGGTACCCCTGTTATTTCGATGCATCGTGGCGCTGCTCCGGAAATTATCAAAGAAGGTAAAACCGGTTTTATTGTAAACAGCATTGCCGACATGGTAGAAGCCGTTGGTAAAGTAGACCAACTGAACCGAAGCGATTGCCGCGCTCATGTAGAAGAGTTTTTCTCAACCAAACAAATGGTTGACCACTACGAACAGGCATTTTCGCAGTTAATTCATGGTGCCAAAGTACGGCCTCAGGCGCAGCTGAAAGCGGGCGAGTACATTAAGCACAAAATTCGCCGAGTGCGTGATATTTTGCCAAATCTTTCCGATCTTTAGCGGCTAAAATATCTTTTTATCTTTTAGCTCATCGGGCAAAAAGCCTTTATTGTGCTTAAAATCGGCTTCCCATTTATATTCTTTATTGTAGCCAAGATCTTTCATAAGTTTTGTTGGAGCGTTACGAAGATGAAGTGGTACGGGCGCATCCGGATACTGCTTTGCCAAGGACTGAGCCCTTCCCATGGCATCGGTGGTTTGGCGCGACTTGGCCGACTTGGCAAGTGCTGTGGCCGTATGAAACAGAATATAGTTGCTCTCGGGCATGCCAATGCGTTCAACTGCTTGAAATGCATTCAACGCCAGGCCCAGCGCACCGTTGCCGGCCAGGCCAATGTCTTCACTGGCAAAAATAAGCATTCGCCGGGCAATAAACTTAGGGTCTTCGCCGGCATCGATCATACGGGCAAGGTAATACAGCGTGGCGTCAACGTTACTGCCGCGCATGCTTTTAATAAACGCGCTGATAACGTTATAGTGCATTTCGCCTTTTTTATCGTAGCCCGGCACGCGTTTTTGCGCCGCTACCTTTACAATTTCGGGCGTTACTTTTTCGTCCATCGAAAGTGCCAATTCCAGGTTGCCAAGCGCTACGCGGGCATCGCCGCCGGAAAGTTCGGCTAAATAATCGAGCGCCTTTGGTGTTACCTTTTTGGTGGCCTTCAGGTCTTTAAGCGCATGTTTTAAAATGGCAATAATTTCATCTTTTGCCAATGGTTGCAGTACTAACACCCGACTGCGCGAAAGCAACGGGTTAATAATTTCAAAGCTGGGGTTTTCGGTGGTGGCGCCAATAAGGGTAATAAGGCCCGATTCAACGTGAGGCAAAAAGGCGTCTTGCTGAGCTTTGTTAAAGCGATGGATTTCATCAACGAACAAAATGGTGCGAAGTTGCAGGTTCCAGTTTTGCCGGGCGTGTTCGACTACCTTTTCAACGTCTTTTTTGCCGCTGGTGATAGCCGAAAGTTCAATAAATTCAGCCTTCACTTCGCGCGCAATAATCCGGGCGAGGGTGGTTTTGCCGCTGCCCGGCGGCCCCCACAAAATAAGGCTGACAGGTTCTTTTTTACGCACAATCTGGCGCAAAATTTCGCCATCATTAAGAAGATGAGTTTGACCAATCACCTCATCGAGCGTTGTAGGACGCATTCTTTCTGCCAGTGGAACCCGCTGCATATTACCATTATAGCGTGAGAAACCCCCGAAGGGGAATCTCAAGCTAGTTAAGGCGAAATTCCTCTTTGGGGGTAGCGGGTAAGTTACTGCGGCGGTAAGGGTTGCTCGCAGTAGATGCAGGTCCTTCCTTTACGCGTCTGCATGAAACAGGCAGGACAGGTGACTGAGTTCTTTTCGAGGCGTTTTGATTGGTGCGACTGCCGAATCAGAGGGGGTCGCCCTTTGTCGGTTAGGTGACCGGGGTGAAACAATTGGTTCATAGAATACGGGCCAATATTTTTGGTTACCCAATTTAAAACAATTTGAGCAGTATCATCGTGAAAATGAGCTGTAGAGTCCTCTCGTATCCGGGCACACACTGCGAAGCCTAATCCTGTTCCTCTCTGTAGTGTAGAGGTGGTTACACTGCGGCTTGCAAGAATCTCAACAATTCCATTTTTATTCATGTCTTGGACTGTCACCACTCTATCTAATGTTGTGGACTAGTGTACACTTATATTATAACACAAATATGAATATATACTAACTACGCAGATATGGTATAATCACACTACAATGCAACGACCAACCGTACTTCTTCTGTTCGGCGGTGAATCGTCAGAGCACGATGTCTCGATTTCTTCAGCGCGCAATGTGTACGCCGCCATAGATGACAATAAATACGAGGTAGAACTGGGCTATATCGACCGCGATGGCAAGTGGTGGCTGCTTGAGCGCCTTGATGGAGTGGTTGTGACCCACGGCGCGCCACAACTAGCACCAGTGCTTGGCTCGCAAAGTTTCGTCACGTTCCCCTCTGGCCGCGTTATAAAGCCCGATGTTATTTTGCCGATACTACACGGTAAGAACGGTGAGGACGGTAGCGTTCAAGGGCTTGCTCAACTACTACACATTCCCATTGTTGGTTGCGACATGACCGCCAGTGCCCTTTGTATGGACAAAGTAGTCACCAAAGAATTGCTGCGTGGCGCCGGTATAAAAGTAGTGCCGTACGAAACACACACGGTTACTGCACCGGCGCCCGATTTTAATAAACTGAGCATGCGCCTAGGCAGTCCGTTATTTGTAAAGCCGGCTCGCTCGGGCAGTTCGGTTGGTGTCAGCAAAGTGTATAGTGAAGACGAACTAATGACGGCACTTGAAACGGCGCACCAGCACGACCCGGTTGCGTTAATCGAGGCAGGCGTAACGGGGCGTGAAATTGAAGTAGCCGTTTTGGGTAATCCGCCCGCCCACCAGGCAAGTATCGCCGGTGAAATCAAGCCCGAGGGAGATTTCTATAGCTACGATTCCAAATATGCTGCTACCAGCACGTCTCAGATCATCATTCCGGCCGAGGTGGATGTCGCTACTATGGCGCGCATCCGGGAGCTTGCCCTTAAATCGTATGAACTTATGGGTTGTCGCGGCCTTGCCCGGGTTGACTTCTTTTTGCTTGAAAACGGCACGGTATATCTGAACGAAATTAATACCTTGCCCGGCTTTACCAATATTAGTATGTACGCAAAGCTATGGCGTCACGATGGCATTTCATATTCTGAGCTGGTAGAACGCTTACTTTCTCTGTCGCTGGGTAGTACAATAGAGACAAACCAAGAAGAGGAGTAATACTAATGGATGGATTTATGCTAACAATCATCGCAGTTATTGTGATTTTTGTACTAAGCGGTATTAAGATTATTAACCAATACGAACGTGGCGTAGTGTTAACGCTCGGCCGCTATACGGGTATTCGTTCGCCAGGCCTGCGGGTAATTGTGCCGATTTTCCAACGCGTTATTAAAGTAGACGTTCGTTCAACTCCTATTGACGTGCCAAAGCAAGAAATCATTACGCGCGATAATGTAACGGCCGGGGTTGATGCTGTAGTATATTTACGCGTGGTCGATGCCAGCAAAGCGGTGCTCGAAACCACCAACTACGTTTATGCCACCAGCCAGTTCGCCCAAGCCGCGCTTCGTGATGTTACCGGTAATGCCGACCTCGATGAACTACTGTCCAAACGCGAAGAAATCAGCCAGCGCATTAAAGAAATTGTTGATGCCGAGACCGATAAATGGGGCGTTGATGTTGAAAACGTAAAAATTCAAAATATTGAGCTACCGCAAGATATGAAACGCGCCATGGCAAAGCAGGCCGAAGCCGAGCGCGAACGCCGCGCCGTTATTATTACCGCCGAGGGTGAAAAGGCTTCCGCTACGGCTGTTGCAGAGGCTGCAGCCATTCTTACTAAGGTGCCAGGTGGTATTAACATCCGTACGCTGCAAACGCTCGAAAAAATCTCGGTTGAACCAAGCCAAAAGACACTTTTCGTACTGCCGGCCGACCTGACGGACACGATCAGCCGAATTATTAGCAAGTAACCTTGTGAAAATAAGTAATATCTAGTAAAATAACGGGAGTCGCACTCGTTGCGATGCAACGTGTGGCTCTTTAGCTCAGTTGGTAGAGCAGGGGCTTGAAGAGCCCTGTGTCCCCAGTTCGAGTCTGGGAGGAGCCACCAAGAATCGATTACAGAGGTAAAAATCCGAGATCAAAAGTCTCGGATTTTTATTTTGGCGTATTTATCCCTGTTATTTTAGTTCGAGTCTGGCAGAGCGAAGATCACAAGCTTACTGCCTAACGAGGTGCTACTATAGATAAAGATGGCAACAAAACATGATCTCATTATTATCGGTAGTGGACAAGCTGGCCTTGCCGCTGCGTACGATGCGCACACCCAAGGTCTAGATTACCTTGCGCTTGAAGCACACGACAATATTGGCGACAGCTGGCGCGAGCGATATGATAGCCTCACACTTTTCACTCCGCGCAAGTACAGTAATTTAGCTGGTATGGATATGCCTGGGGAAGAATGGGATTATCCAACTAAAGACGAAGTTGCCGATTACTTGCAGCAATATGCCGACCATTTTGATCTTAAAGTAGCTCTTGGTCAACACGTAACCCGCCTAGCTCACGATGGCGAGAACTTCGTAATCACAACTTCAAAAGAAGAATTTACTGCCCAAAATGTCGTTGCAGCGACTGGACCATTCCAAACTCCACGGATTCCAGAATGGAGCAAGCAACTTGATCAAAATGTAAAACAGCTCCATAGCTCGCAATACCATAATCCCGATGATATTGATGGTGAAAGTGTGCTGGTCGTCGGCGGCGGTAACTCGGGCGCTCAAATCGTAGCTGAACTTGCTGCGGACCATAAAGCCAGCCTGTCAGTAGCAGAAAAGCCAATTGTTATTCCCGCACAACTTTTAGGAAAAAGCCTGTTCTGGTGGCTCGATAAAGTTGGCGCATTGTCTGCTCCCGCGGATAGTCTACGCACCAAGCTCTTTGGACTACAGAAAGGCATTCCGGTTATTGGGACTGACCTCCAAGGTTTGCTCAAGCAGGGCAAACTAGACATGCTTCCGCGGGCAGTTGGAGCTGAAGGCCAAGAGGTGCTTTTTGAAGATGGTAGCCGTCAGGCATTCGACACTGTTATTTGGAGCACAGGCTTCACTCAAGATTATAGCTGGCTACAAGTTCCAAATGCGCTAGACGATCACGGCAAGCCAGCCCATCATGATGGTATATCTTCTACGGTCGACAATCTCTATTACCTCGGCCAAACCTGGCAAAGGACAATTAACTCTGCACTTTTAGGCGGTGTTAAGTATGATGCACGCTTTATTGTTTCGGCAATTCAGAAGCACAAGAAGTCATAATATTTTCGATATCCAGCTCATCTAATCTCTCGCGTAACACCATTAGAGTATCGAATAAATAGTTCGAGTTTTCCCTGACAGGGCCCACCAAGAAAAATACCGATTCATTGCGATCGGTATTTTTCTTGGTATGGTTTTTCTCGCAGGCTAGAACTGGGGCTTTTACAAAGCAAAAGAAACCCAGTTCGGCGCAACGAACGAAGTGAAAAAGTGTTTACATTTTTTCACGAGTGAATGAAGGAGCGAAGCGATGTCTGAAATATACTCGGCGATGATTACTACATCACTGCTTTCAGCCCGACTAACGCTTTACTGTTAATGAGCCGCATCAAGATAATTATGGCCGTGAAGGCGTTTTTGTCGTTGCTCATTGTCGTAGTTATCACTGCCCGCGCTATTAATAGCCCTTTGAGTATAAAGGATATTGAGTATTCGTGGATTGCAATAAATGGTGATTGAGCATATAATTTTAGATTGGAAGAAGTTGTATACGTCCTGAGAAGGAGAATACTGTGTTACTTGGTGATGGCGGCCGTTTCCCCGATCCAGGCCCTAACGATCTCTGGTCACTTCTTGGCTTTCGTGTTGTGCTGAGTCCGAAGCAGGTAGCGCTACTAGAAGACGAGATGAAGAAGAGGTATGCCAGGCAGATGTCGGCCGGTACGGTGGTCGTGAAGTATAATCGAGGCGAGAAGCATCTGATGCTTAAGCGGAAGGTTGAGAAGGCTAGCGAGGCGCTGGAATTTATAAATACCCCCTCTTTAGGGGCAGTATGCAGTTTGTGACTCTTTAGCTCAGATTGGCGGGGAAGGGACCTGAAGAGTCCTGTGTCCCCAAGCTTGAGTCTCATGCGGTGGCTATTGTACTCTGTGTTTGGTTGTTTACCGACCAACAGCGAAGTGCTTTATTGACAAAAATTTATGAGTAGGCTAAAAATACTATAGACTTTGTTCGCAACCACACGTTTGGAGTCAAAAAGATGGCCAACGAATTGATTGGCGTAGGTCCGGACATCTCGTACGAGGAACTGATCAGTCAGCTCGAGGAGGGCCAGGTACTCATGATCACCTGGCTACCTAACCCACTCAACGACCCTGAAGTCCGACCCGTTGATGGCGAGCAAGACTACGGCTCTATTGTGGGTAGTACAGAGTATGGCCTGTTCGATGAGCTGCGTTGGTTCGCCAGCAGTACGGGTTCCGTGAATCCCTACGACTACGACCTGTTCAGTTAGTCGAACGAAGTATAAGCCTCCCAGGCTGTCCGCAGATTCTGCAGGACGCCCGGGAGGCGCTTTAGTATGAATCTGTATGCTTGGGTGGAAAATGGTGATTTAAAATAACCCTATCCTCATCATCACTTTAATATTTAGTTTAAGCCCGGGAGAGTGTGTTATATGTGGGTATTCATGTGATAATCGATATAACAGATCTGCTATGCTAATATATGAGTATGCAGAAAAGTAGAACGGACGCAAACGAAGATTTACCGATATGGACCATTGATAGTTCGGAATACATCGTTAGCGACCGATTCCTAAAACTCCGCGCCGATAACTGCACCACACCACAAGGTGGTAAAGTAAATAAGTTCTACGTTCTTGAATACGGCGACTGGGTAAACTGCATTGCCATCGATGAAGAAGATAATGCAGTGATGCTCCGCCACTATCGACATGGTGTCCAGAAATACCTCATGGAGTTCATTGGTGGCGGTATTGAAACAACTGATGCATCCCCTGAAGCCGCTGCAAAGCGTGAACTCGAAGAGGAAACGGGCTATACTGGCGGCACCCTCTTCCATGTTGGGACGAGCTATCCCAACCCGGCCAACCACACCAACAAAGTGCACACTTTCCTGGCAGTTGGTGGGAAGATAAGTCAAGATAAAAACCTTGAAGTTGGTGAAACTATTCACGTTGAGAAAATCTTGTTCAAAACAGTTATAGAAGAAATGAGTAAGCCGGGTACAATATATCCAGCCCTCTATATCACCGCTTTGTTCCATGCCATTAATTTCATACGAGCGTCTAACGATCCTTCGTTAGAGCATCTGAAGAAATATGTTTGAGGGGCTTAATAGTTAGAGTATACTTTCTATATTAAGCTCATCCAGCCTGTCACATAAATTCTCTAAACATTCGAAAATACAGTTCCAGTTTTCCCTGGTCCGATCCACCAAAATTATCAACAGATACGAAAAGTTCCAGGATTTACTTTCTGGAACTTTTTGTTTGTAGCTGTCACTGTTATTTTAGTTCGAGTCTGGGAGGGTTGTTCGATCTCTTGACATATACATACAATAACGATACAATTATTGTATAATTTAAATGGAGATAGAAAAATGTCTACTCAAACCATAAACATATCTTTGCCAGAAGCATTAGTGAAAAAAATTGATAGTGCAGCGAGAGCAGAATTCGCGAGTCGTAGTGACTATATTCGCCAAGCTTTGGTTGGTAAATTAAAAACAGATAAGATGCAAGCAGATGACTGGGATTTGCTAGAGGCACTATCTATAGAGATTGCAGAAAACGTGCATAAAGAGGGATATAAGGCAACCGATGATTATGTCAAAGCTGTTAAAGAAGTTCGTCGTGATAGATTAGATAAGGCTATTAAGAAGTAGCTTTGAATGCGTATCTTGTACGACTCAAACGTCTTGGTGACAATACTTTCACGACGTGAATCTATTCTGGCTTTCAAAGAAGAGATAACGAGCAAGGGCATCATTCATATATCATCACGATATATATTGAGTGAAGTCGAGGCGGTACTAGTCGAAAAATTGCGATTAACCAAACAGAAGGCAAAGACAGCAACGCGCCTACTGAGCCGTCAGTCTATAGTTGTCGATCCAAAAAATATTGAGAAGATTTGTCGCGATCCCTTCGATGATTATGTATTAGCGGCAGCCGTAGGTGGAAAGGCTAAGTATTTGGTAACGGCGGATAAAGATCTGCTAGTTTTAAAAGCATACAAAAGCGTGGAGATTATAACTCCCGGTGAGTTTAGGAAGATTGTCGAAGATTGAATTTTTGCTCCGCTTCCATAATAACCTCGATGTCGAGTCTTTCTATGTGCTCACATAGAATAAGTAGCCCATCAAAAATACAGTTCCAGTTTTCCCTGGCAGGGTCCACCAAAGAAAAAGTCTAACCTTTACGGTTGGACTTTTTCTTTGGATCGCGCTTCCATAGACTTGAACTGGGGCTTTTGCAACGCAAAAGAATCCCCAGTTCGGCGTAATGAGCGAAGCGATGTCTGGGGCTCATCGATTAGAAGCTATACTTGTCAGATATATATTAATATAGGAATAAATACTTTGAACAATCGTCTGCCGGGAAGTGAAGACCTCCCGGCAGACGCTCGCTCGTTGGATGGGTTACGAGAGACACGGAGCGTTGTAAGTACCCAACGACCTGCGCTCACCCTGTCCGGATGAGCTCGGTTCCGTGTAGTAGACACCAACGGATGAACATGTCGTGCCGGCCGCCGTAGTCATGGCTGTCCAGTTCGTGTAGCAGCTCGGGGAGTACCTCAGCTCGAGGTTACCCCAGTTTCCCGCCGGTGTCACAGCATTTCGGCTGAGGATGGTGCGGGCATCATTCACGCAGTTCGTTGCTGCTGGATCACGTCCTTCGCAGGACGATCCGTAGCAAGAAGGTGTAGCCGATGCTGTGGCAGCGGGTACAACCGCGAACCCCAACATCGAGACCACCACGACCAGCGCAAGACGCCGGATAGCGGCCATCATGTTCTTTTTCACCGTCATCTCCAATGAGTCGAGATTCATGCGTAAAACTACGCACGAATCTATACAATAAACGAAAACATCCAGCTATGTTACAATATGTTAATGAAAAACTTCAATCAGACGTTTACTTCACCTCAAGGACGAGCCTTTATTTATTTGATTATTTTCATTGTTGGATCGGCATTACACGAATTACTTTTTAGACTTATAAACCCTATGATATGGTCGAGTAGCGCATTAATATTAACGCTATCTACCGTTGGCCTCTTTGCACTTACAGGTGCTGTCTTTGCGCATGAACGGCATATGTTGTCTCGAGTTACTTCCGCTGCTACTCTGTTTATTTTGGGCTTCATAGCTCTTAAAGTAGGGCACTCTGCCGTGCCTGAAGCGTATCTACTTGCAATTGCTTTGTGTGTAGCCACTATTGGTGCGCAAAAGATATTTCATCGCAATGTAAAGAGCTTCAAACAAACAGTTTTATACAGTCTTCTTACCGTTTTAGTTGCGTTAGCTATAGTCGTTACATTTGTATCCAGCGTGACAATGTTTGACCGTATTACCGTCCAGCAGCAATACGACTCTCGCATAAATTAAAATATTTCGGAAGAATTAGATAAGGTTGACTAAGCGGACCTCAGACGGTTATTATTAAAACCAACCGTCAATAATTCTTATAAAACGCTTCGATATCCAATTCTTCTATTCGCACGTATAAAATAATCAACCCATCAAAAACATAGTTCCAGTTTCCCCTGACATGGTCCACCAAAATTATCAACAGATACAAAAAGTTTCAGATTTTATAGTCTGGAACTTTTTGTTTGTCTTCACTTCTGTTATTTAGTTCGAGTCTGGGAGGGCGCTCGCAAGCGAAGTAGGCTATTATAAGTAGTATGAAAACCACTCTTTCCCATATCAGCATCAACCTTTCCAGTGAAGAAAAGTGCTTCCCATTCTGGCAAGATTTACTAGAGTATATGGAATTTAAACTAACGCTTGATGGCAATCATTTCGATGCAAGTGATGGCCACGTTTTTCTTTGTTTTTCAACAACAAAACCCGGGTATCTTGATCCACCGTTGCACCGCAAGCACACAGGCCTTAATCACGTTGCCTTTAGCGTGGCTTCTCGTCAGGAAGTTGACCAATTTGTAAAAGAATACTTAGAACCTCGCAATATTTCAGCATTATATGGTGGTGCAAAAGAATACAACTATGTACCAGGCTATTACGCCGTATATTTTGAAGACCCAGATCGTATTAAGATTGAGGTAGTCTATGAAGGAAAATAAAGTCCGTTGCTCCTGGGCTGAATCCAACCCGCTATACTTCTCATACCACGACCAGGAATGGGGCGTACCGATCCATGACAACCGCATGCTATTTGAAATGCTTAATCTGGAAGGTGCCCAGGCCGGTTTAAGCTGGTTAACCATTCTTAAAAAGCGTGAAAATTACCGCAAAGCCTTCGATAATTTCGATGCCACCAAGATCGCAAAGTATAATGAGGCAAAGCGAGCTGAGCTGATTACTGATGAAGGAATAATTCGTAACCACTTAAAAATTAATGCCTTCGTGGAGAACGCACGTGCATATCTAAGGATTAAAGATGAGTTCGAAAGCTTTGATGCCTACGTGTGGCAATTCGTAGATGGCAAGCCGATGCGGGGCGAAACCGAAAGAGCAGCAGCCGAAGTAATCGGTAAAACCATGAGCAAGGATATGAAGAAACGTGGCTTTAGGTTTGTCGGCCCAACTACGCTATATGCTTTTATGCAGGCCGTAGGGATGGTGAATGATCATGAGAAGTCGTGTTTTAGATTTGACGAAGTCAGGCACTCGAAGGTTTAACTGCTCTACTCATTCACAAGAAAGTACCAAGCCTTCAAAAATATAAGTTCCAGTTTTCCTTGATGGTTGCTCTGGGGTAAGGAGAGGTGGTATGGTAGATCTGTCGGAATGCGATACTCCTTCAACGTTCGTGAAAGGGATTGACGACAATGGCGCCCGAATCTGTATTTGAGGCTGATGAAGTATGTACGAGTCTCAACCAGCTCAAAACGTACCTGGATGAGTATGCAAACGGATGCGGTGGGACGTTTGAGGTGATATTGGTAAACGATCATGACGTAACCGAGACCCATGGGTACAACTTGGTCGTTCGGGCCGGTAGGGACGCGAAAGCAACACGAATTCGTCTCAGTCCCAAAGGTGGAAACTCCTGGAACATCCGTGACTTACTCAAGAGGAGCTTCGACAAAAACAAGACCCTGGATGAGGTGGCTAACGAGGTGAGGATCTCTGACGTCCTCCGGTATGGCATGGACAGCATTGTTTTTGAAGTTCGGCGGGGCGCTGTTCAAGGAACACAACTTCTTCGCGGAGTGACCGCACCTTGAGCAAAATCAGGACGGACGGATTTTTGTAGCAGAACGTAAAAGGAGCAGGCGTACAAGCGGTGATACATATTATCCCGCGGGTACGCTCTTCTCTTTCCTGGCGCTTTGTAGCCTTCGAGCAAAACACAGCCTTGAATCAAGGGGCTATTTACGTTATAATCTTTGAAGTACAACACCTATGCGGGTGTAGCTCAGTTGTTAGAGCGCTTCCTTGCCAAGGAAGAGGTCGAGAGTTAGAGTCTCTTCACCCGCACCAGATTGAAATTATAGATGAAAAGATGCTGATGATTCGGCATCTTTTTGTTTTGGCTTCTGAGTTTAATCTGTTCCACAGTTAGAGTCCTTTCTGGCTGAAAGACGGATAGATTGATTAAATAATTTGACAATATCAATAATAAATGTTATTATGTAACAACAATCGTGAGATTGAACATTGACATGGGTTCTTTGGCCGGATCACTGCTACTTATAAGGCGGTAGTGATCCGGCCAAAGACAGTAGGTCTAAGGCCAACGCTCAAAAGGAGACTTTGATGAGCGCTCAGACCGGTATGCCCGCCGACCGTCAGCTCCTTGACGATGTGGTAGACGCCCTCATCCGGCGTCACAACATCGTCAAGGATGACCTCACCTGCGAATTCCAAGGGGAGGTTGTCCCATGGAACGTGGGCTGGGCTGGCGGGATCGAGCAGATCGCGCTTGCGAAGGCGAAGACGATGGCAGCGGAAACGCTCGCACGTCTCATCTACGCCGAGCCGAAGGCCGACCTGTACGGCGTCCACTGCGGCACCTGGCTCGGCAAGTACGAGTCCGGACCGCTCCTGCTCCAGCAGATCGCGGCTTCGGCCATCGTCTGTCGGATCAGGGCCAAGCTGGGTGTCACCTCCGGAGTGCGTGAGCACTACGATGTCGTGACCGCCTGACCTTCCTATGTCCAAACCCGGTGTCCTTCGCTTCAAGCGTTGGGCATCGGGCCTTCCCTGAGATTTCAAATCATTTTGAAACATCAGGCTCGGCGATAATGACCTTCCCATCATGATAAATGAGATCAAGTTTGGCTAATTTCTCATACATAAGCATCAGGCTAAGGTAAATCTGGTTCCACCTATAATCCACTAGCTGCACCACGAAAAGTCCAGCCCTTGTGCTGGTTTTTTCTTGCTAACTCATATATTGATTTTTAGTAAATAATATGTTATTATATAAATAACACTTCCGAGAAATTCTCGTATGTGAGGACCTAAGGAGTTAAAATGTATCTTTTTGACGAACTGTGTGGCATGTACCATGGAGGGGTCGAAAAGGCGCTCTATATTCAGAACGACTTTCTGATCGACTTTGCCCTCACGGGAGAAGCGATCTACCTGGCGAGTGAATGGCCAGAAGGAGGTCGTGAAGAGCGGATGTTCTTCATTTTGGTGAACATGGATACTGGGCGTGTTACTCAGATTTGGGAGTTTCCTGCGGGCTACCGTGGAATGCACCCGACCATGTTCATGGAATAAACTCACGACTTGATGTTGTGAATGAAGTACCATTCGTGGAAGTGATTTAACTTGTAGGTTGCCTTGGCGGTGATGTTGTGAATAGTGAAAGTTTGATACTTTTAGCAAAGCATGTCGTAAAGCTGAGAAGAAGCCCGTCAGTCGCAAATGCGATCTGTATGGGCTTATTCTATTTGAGCTTATATTCGTCGACACTAGAGGTTGAAGCGCGTTTGCCAGCTGGCATCAAATGCTAACCACAGAAGGCTTCGGCATCCTTTTTTGTTTTACCTTAAGTGCTAAAATTATAAAGGATACAACTTTAAAAAGGGGAGTAGATAAAATGGCTAAATACATTGATGGATTTGTTCTGGTAGTGCCCAGGGGTAAAGAAGCTGAGTATGAAGAAATGGCTAAAATGGGACGCGATTCCTGGATGAAGCATGGTGCACTTCAATACTTCGAGTCCAGAGGTGATGACCTTAAGCAGCAGGAAATGGGTGACGAAAAATCACGAGCTTTTGCCGAAATGGCAGGTGCAACAAGTGATGAAAACGTATGGTTCTCTTTTATTGTCTTTAATTCTAAAGAACACCGAGACGAGGTAAACAAAAAAGTTATGGAAGAAATGAGCGAAAGCTTTAAGGATCAAGGTGATTTTGAAATGCCAAACGATATGAAAAAGATGGCCTACGGAGGGTTTGAAGTGGCAGTTGAGGGCTAGCCAGCGCGAAGATTCTACTGGTAATCTATGTCCACACTTATTAGACCCAAACGATTTTGAAACAGTATAGTTTCTAGCAAAAAGAGGCTCGCAGTGGAGCCTCTTTTTGTGCCTACATCAGCTCTTACTTCTTTTTGCTAGATGCAGCGATGGTAATTTTCTTGGGTTCCGGTAGCGGTGCGAGCGGTACACTTACCCTAAGGACGCCATCATCAAGATGTGCATCAATTTTATCGGTGTCTGCTCGCTCTGGTAATGCAATCCGGCGGTAGAAGCTGCTGGAGCTTTCCCGAACCACGTATTTTTTATCCTTATCTTCTTCTTTTTCATGACGTTCGGCACTAATAACAAGAGCGTTATCATCGACCTGAATATTTACGTCATCTTGTTCAAAGTTTGGCAAGTGTGCCTCAACTTTTAGCTGGTTGTCTTTGGTGTAAACATCCGTTGTAGGTATGCTTATGCCTTTGAAGGGTGTCATCCAATCATCCCCAAAGAACTGTTTTTGCAAAGCGCTCAGCTCAGCAAAAGGATCCCATCTTACTAGATTGCTCATTATATTCCTCCTTTCATTATAGTTATATAATTCTGAGAGAAGCATAATTGCTTCTAATATAATTATAGAAAACCTAGCGCTCTCAAGTCAAGAGTGCTAATTAAATTATAAGGCTGTCTGACAAATTGAATTCTTCAACGAGATGATTCAGTTTATAATTATCCTACGTTATCTTGATTAACGGCTAGAAACACGTCTGCAATCCAGCACCAAGGACGAAACTATCGATTCGGCATTTATTACAACCCCCGTGGTCGTAGGTTTGATTTTTTTACTAAGAAATAGTATGGTATTAGTGTTCTGTCAATTGCGCAAGTGAGGAGTTGTGATGGTTAGTAAGCCCGAGGATTTCCCTCGTACCTTGACACCCAAAGAGCGGCTTCAGGCCAAGATTGAAGCAGGCTTGAAGAGCAGAAGGGCTAGCGGGAGGCTGCAGTTTTTGGTCACCGCCCCACGCTCTCTTCTGTTGGAAGTTCTTCGAGAGTACAAAGCTGCCGGATGGGTGGTGCGGTGCAAGCGCCATATGTCGCCGAACCAGACGGAAAGCTATATGCTGAAGTTTTCGCGACCTTGACGGCTGGGCTCATGGAATGAACGCTAGTCGATGGACGTTGTCCTCGATGAAGATGTGCGGGCTGCCTTTACGGGGCCCCGCACATCATATGACTATTTACTCTGTCAAAGTCAAAGCCTGAAAAGGCTCTTTTTATTATAGTTACGAATACTAACTAAGAGGTTAGGTTAAATTCGGCAATCTTTCTTATGCATCAATATTGTTAGATTTTGGTATCATAAAAGTATGAGAAAAATAGTTGTCCTAACGATGATCAGCCTTGACGGGGTTATGCAGGCGCCCGGTGGCCCCGAAGAGGACACTTCGGGAGGTTTTGAATATGGAGGTTGGACCGCCCCCTATTGGGATGAAACTGCAACGAATATAATTAACGAAGAATTGAGCGTGCCATTTGACCTGCTGCTTGGCAGGAAGACGTACGAGATATGGGTTCCGTATTGGCCTAAGCAAACAGGTTCGATAGCCGACCCGTTTAATAACGCTAAAAAATATATTGTATCTGATGGTGTCGTAGACCTCTCGTGGAAAGAATCAATTCTTATTGGTGGTGACGTTGCGGCTAAAATCAAAGCTTTGAAAGAAGAGGACGGTCCCATGCTTCAGGTGCACGGCAGCGGCAAACTTGTACAAACACTCCTAAAAAACGATCTGGTTGATGAGCTACGGCTACGAATATTCCCCGTTACGCTTGGCAAGGGAAAACGTTTGTTTGCAGAGGGAGCGATTCCTGCCGCTTTTGAGTTACTGGAATCTAAAGCTTTACCGAGCGGCGTTATTATAGCCAACTATAAAAGAGCCGGCGAAGTTAAAACCGGTTCGTTTGATTGAGTAGTGTTCGCTCGTGCGCACCAAGAAATTACTAACGAACAGCGAGGTATGAAATTATCCGTGAATAGCCAGTATTTGGTGCCTTTAATCCTCACTCTATTAAGTAATAACACTCACATAAAGGGGTGTTATTCTTGTAAAAACTATTATTTTAGGATACTATTCCTACTGACCTTGCCCGACTACGTAAGAAGGACACTATGGGTTTTTATTATAAATCAGGTGATTTCGCCGGTTCAGACACGATTACCGCTGCCGAGCTTGAGGCTCAACCCGGTAAATTCGGATATATCAATTTTCCAAATGAGCTTCGGTTTTCCGGAAACAAGATGCTCGTCCCGGTCTCTGTAGAGATCGAGCGCAAAGGGTTCGGAGTTTGTGTCCGTGTAGAAAGCGTTAAGGGTGGCGGATTCAAGAGCGAATTCCTGGATTTCGATACCTACCATTGGACTATTCAGAGGCCGAGTGGCCCCACTATCGCTGTAAAAGAGATCAAGGTGGGTCGGAGGACGCACAAACAGTGGGGTGATGCGCTTCGGTATGTCAGTGTCAGCAGGATGCCGACCAATTCAAAGGGCTTCATCTACCGTCACCAGATCGATGAACAGGGCACAACGCACCTTGGTGCGGGTATCGAGAAGAAGCGTGGAGATGGCCTGGTGCCGATTCGCCGGGGCAAGGATAGCCGGTACGAAGTCGAACTTGCTCGTGGTAACTGGACTGAGCTTAAGGTAGTCGACAGGTAGTCTGGCCTTGTGATGGCCCGTGAGTAGCCCCGTAGTGGGGTGAAAGCGGGCCTTTTAAATTCTGAGATTAGGAGGAGAGCTAATACCCCGCCCGCAGGCAAGCGAATGAAGCGCCCCGCCGCGATTGGCGGGGTTGCTTCATGCCATTGCACATATGTATAATAGAGTGAAATGAGTGAAGCTAAAAAAATATTTTCAGATGATGGTGTCGACCTGTATGCGGTTATTCCGGTTAATGACTATGCAGCAGCATTGGTCTGGTACGAGCAGTTGTTTGGCTGTCCGCCAACCTTTGTCGCAAGCGACACGGAAGCGGTATGGGAACTTGCAGAGCATCGCTCGGTAGCCATTGAGCAGCTGCCAGAACACGCTGGTCATGCCGTACTTACTGTCTTTATTAATGACTTCAGTGATTTCACTGAAAAAGTGGCAAAGCGAGAGCTAACTCCTGTAAAGCGTGAGACCTACGGTAACGGCGTACGCAAGGCTGTATATCGTGACCCCGAAGGAAATGAGATTGGGTTTGGTGGTGCCCCGGTTTAACCGAGCAGGTGAGTTGTGACTGTAGGCTGTTAAGGTATAGACAGATGCTCTCTTTCGTTATCTTAGAATAAGCTTGTACTTAGCGGTGCTAGATGGTTAAATGACAGTAGTAACGTTCCCGAAAGGACATCATAAAATGGCAACAAAAAAAGGTTCAAACTCATATCCGGCTAGCCTTGATATTGACTATCCTAAAAAGCTCGACCGCGTAACAACGTTTTTCCGCATCCTGTGGACCATTCCTGTCCTGGTTATACTAATGCTCCTTACGGCAACCGGCGGTGAAAGCTTCGGTAACGAGGCGGGCAGGGAGATGTCAAAAAATGGCGGCGGCATCGTTATCGGACTATTCGCTGCAACGGGCCTCATGATTTTATTTCGGCAACGGTACCCACGTTGGTGGTTTGATTTTGCCCTCGAACTCAACCGTTTTTCAACGCGAGTGAGCGCGTATCTTTTTCTTTTGACTGACCAATACCCTTCAACGGTTGAAAAGCAATCAGTACACTTAGACGTAACCTACCCGGATGCAAAAAAAGGCCTTAACAGATGGTTGCCATTGGTAAAGTGGCTTCTTGCCTTGCCGCACTACCTTGTACTATTCGCATTGATGGTCGGTGCGCTAGTGGCTACCCTTATTGCCTGGTTTGCTATTCTTTTCACTGGCCGCTACCCTAAAGGTCTATTCGACTTTGTTGTTGGAGTAGCCAGGTGGAACCTCCGCGTTACGGCATACGCATTTTTGCTTACAACAGATACGTACCCGCCGTTCAGCCTTAAGTAATAAAAAGCGAGCTATAACTAAGTGAGCCATTTTGGCTCACTTTTAGTACTATAGTAGTATGACAAATCAAAAGAATACTGATGCGCTTGGTGTTGCTCGGCCACGAGTTATGAAGCCGAAAAAGTCTGAAGTAATTGATGGCTATACTATTAAATACCACGCCAATGGTAAGACTATATGGTCTAAAGGGAAAATAAATGGTGGCAAAACTGTTGGCTACTGGGAGTGGTATCGACTTGACGGTACATTAAAACGCTCGGGGCATTTTGAGAATGGCGAACCTATTGGCGAGTGGGTCACATACGATGAAAATGGAAAAGTGTATAAGGTTACCAACAAGAAATAGCCCAGTAAATTAATTATTGTTTCTAAAATAACCGCAAGTTATGGGGTTATTCTTGAGTAGGTTACAGTAACGATGATAATTACCTTGACAGTCATAGTAATATGGCGTACGATGTAATTATGATCGATAAAAAACTATCATCGGATTTACTACGTGGACATACCGATACTATCATCCTCAAACTTTTGACGGGTGGTGATAAGTATGGCTACGAAATCACAAAACTGGTGCATGAACACTCCGATCAGCTGTACGAGCTGAAAGAAGCGACCATGTACTCGAGTCTTAAGCGCCTCGAAAATGATAATCATATTATTTCGTACTGGGGTGATGAAACACAGGGTGGCAGGCGAAAGTACTATCGCATTACTGGTAGCGGCCAAAAGTTATATTTATTGAACAAACAAAACTGGGATCATGCAAAGCAGATTCTCGATGAATTACTATAAGAAGGGGAAGCTATGGAAAAGAAATTACAGAAATTTTTAGATGAAGCATTTGCACCATACGGAGATTTTCCGGCACGTACTGATGTCGTGCAAGAACTACTTGCAAATATGCTGGAACGATTTGACGATCTCAAAAAAGAAGGAAAGTCTGACAACGAAGCATACCAGGCAACGATTGATTCGTTTGGTGACGTTTCTGAAATTATGGAGCAAGTCCCGCACAGTGAGACAAAACACACGCAGGATGAGGATGATAAAGGTGAACAAAGTTTATATAAGACTATCGTTGATGGCATCAAGGAAGTTACGGGAAGTAAGTCGACAGTAAAAGCTTCTGCTTTGATGCAGGCGGATTTGACCGATACCGATCTTGCTGGCAAAGATTTTAGTATGAGCGCACTTATGGAAGCAAAGTTTGATAGGGCGGACTTACGCGCGGCAAAGTTCAAGGCGACGGCATTAAAAGAGGCAAGTTTTGTTGGGGCGAACCTGGAGGGCGCGGTTTTTAGTAGCAGCGATCTGCAGGATGTGAACTTTGACGAAGCTGATCTGACCAATGCCAAGCTTAACGCTTCAGCGCTAAAAGGCGCAACGTTTGTCGACACGAAGTTAGTTAATACCGAATTTAGTAAGTCTGATCTATCTGACATTTCGTTCGATGGTTTGGTACTCGATGGAGTTATTTTTAATAGTTCATCGCTTAAAAACGCGTCATTCAAAAATGCTACGCTGCATAACGTATCGTTTCATCATGCAGCCGTCAAAGACGCTATCTTCGATAGTGCAACTATGGACAAGCTGACGTACGCACTGCTAAAAGGTGCCAGGGCAACATTAAAAGACATCACGATTGTATAAGGGGGATTCATGGAAAAACAATCAACAGCGATTACTGTTAGTAAACTACAAAAATCATATAAAAAAGTAACGGTGCTTCGCGATGTATCGTTCAGTGTTCAAAAAGGGACGATCTTTGCCTTGCTTGGCTCTAATGGTGCCGGTAAAACAACAATAATTAACATTCTTACGACACTTTTAAACGCCGATAGCGGCACGGCCATGGTACATAGTTTTAATGTTGAGTCGCAGCCCGAAAAGGTTCGTAACCATATTAGCCTAACGGGTCAGTTTGCGGCTGTTGATGATGTGCTTACCGCTCGGGAAAACCTTGTGCTCATTGGTGAACTTCGCCACGCGTCAGACCCAGCGCGTACCGCCGAAGCATTATTAAAACAATTCGATCTTACAGATGCTGCTGACCGCCGCACGCTCACGTTTTCGGGTGGCATGAGTCGGCGTCTCGACATTGCCATGAGTCTTATTGGCAGCCCATCAATTATCTTTTTTGACGAACCAACAACTGGCCTCGACCCGCAAAGCAGAAATAGCATGTGGGAAACAATTAAGTCATTGGCAAAGAGCGGGACAACGGTTTTCTTGACTACTCAGTATCTGGAAGAAGCCGATCAGCTGGCTGACAAAATTGCCATATTGCATCAAGGCAAAATTGCCGTAGAAGGAACGGCCGATGAACTGAAAAAACTACTACCCCGTGGCCAGGTTGAGTTACGATTTTATACCAAAAAGCAGCTAGATACTGCCGCTACGCTGCTTAAAGACTACGAATTGGCGCAGACTAATGAGACTCTTTCGCTTATCGTAACGACCGGTGATGGTGTTGCGCAGCTGACGCGTCTGCTGGCGCAACTTGAAGCTGCGAACATTGAAATTGCTGAATTTGCACAAAAAGTGCCAACGCTCGATGATGTGTTTTTAAAGATTATTAACGAAAATGAGGAGACGAAATAATGCATGCGCTACATGATACATGGGTGATGGCAAAACGAAGCCTGCGTCATACGATTCGCAGCATGGACACGATTATTACTGTGGCTGCGACACCGATTGCTATGATGCTCCTATTTGTATATGTATTTGGCGGTTCTTTTGGCAGCGCCTTTGAGGCCGGCACGGTTAAATACATCGACTTTATTGTGCCAGGAATCGTGGCGATGACGGTGGTGAGCGGCATAGCGTACGCGGCCCTGCGGCTTAATATAGATCTGCAAAAAGGCATTATTAACCGATTTAAAACAATGCCGGTAGCACCGTCGTCCATTTTGGGCGGGCACGCCGTGTCATCGGTTCTGTCGAATCTTTTCTCGGTTTTGCTTGTTATTTTAGTAGCATTTATTGCCGGCTTTCGCCCTCATGCAGGAGTAGAAGAATGGTTTCTATTCGGAGGTTTGCTCACCTTGTTTACATTGGCAATGACATGGATGGCGATTATGTTCGGCATGCTTGCAAAAACAGCCGAAGGAGCCGGATCGTTTAGCTACCTGGTGCTACTTCTGATATTTATAAGCTCGGCTTTTACGCCCACAGAGGGAATGAACCCGGTCGTTCGGGTTTTTGCAGAGCATCAGCCAATGACACCTATTGTTGAGACGATGCGTTCACTGCTTACGAACGGAAGCGCCGGAGACAGCATGTGGCTTGCCATTTTCTGGTGCACGGCGCTGCTTATTTTCTCGTACGTATTTGCCCTTAAAGTGTATAAAAAAAGAACGGTATAGGCGCCGTCTGCCTGGCGTAATACACCATCATGATTTTGAATAGGGAAATGAGTCTATTCTCATTAAATTGGCCATGCTTGACATGGTTCAAACAGGACGGCATTATATACGGTGTGCACACCCGTGCCGTGTCTGTTTCAGGATAATTGCCCAGAAGGGAACGTCATGACGACCGACAATTCTAATGTGCCGGCGAACTACGCACGCATTGTCGCGCAAGCCATCGCAGCAATGGAGGCTAAACTCGAACATGAGTGGACAGTAGGTGAGTTGGCCAGTGTCGCGATGTACAGTAAGGCCCACTTCCTCAGTATATTCACGCGGGTGACTGGCATGCCGCCGGGACAATTCCTGACGAATCTGAGGTTCGAGAAAGCCAAGAATCTTCTGGCTGCTCAGTGCAGCGTCATCAGCGTTTGCCGGCAGTTGGGCTACAAGAGTGTTGGCACATTTACTTCGAGGTTCAAGGAACTCAACGGGGTTACCCCCGGACAGTACAGAAGAAGCGCTTGCCGTAATGCGGAGCCTTCCGATGACCAGCAACTGCCCGCAGTCTAGGTGGTTTCGTTCGTCCGAAAACTACATTGCTGTAGTTTTGGCCCTGGCCACGGGTGTAGCTATAGGACGAGAGTGAGTGAATTCTCACTCTCGTCCTGCTCAAACTTTTGTCGTGTAGACGTTGCATTCTTATTTAGGAACAATCGGGATGATATACCTCGACCCAGAATCCGGATTAATAAATCCTTCGTATTCATCAAATAACTCGTAGTCGCTGCCACTGCCCCGAACGTAGGGCGAGTTAGGCAGCCAGTAGCCGTAAATATAGTTAATGGTTTTTAGCACAGTATCTTTGTCGAGCACGGCAACATCAAACATGGCTACCAGTTGCTCTGGAAACGTGTGCACTACCATGCCCTCGGGCACACTGTCAGCAGAACCAACGGGTATACCGGCAATGAAATTCAGCGTATCTTCGGTAAAGTTACCCGATGGGCTGGCAGTAATGGCATAAAAGGCGGTTGGCTGTTGATCTTTTATTTCTGCCTGGCGTTTTAACAAGGTTCTCCATAGCGGTCCAAGCGATTCACAAATAATTTCATCGGTAGCAAAGGGCGAGGGAATAGCAGTAGGAATACCAACAATAATCTGGGCGGGCACAGTTGTAATAGTGGGCACATGTTTAATTTCACTTGCAAGGTGGCGCACGAGCTTTGTACTTAGCAGCGGCTTTTCATTTAAAATAACGACCGGTCTGTTTTTTCTAAAATCTGCCGGAGATTGGCCGAAGTAGGCTTTAAATGAACGCGTAAACGCTTCGTGAGAACCAAAGCCCACGCTAAAAGCAATATCAATAATGCCAAGATGGGTGTGGGAGAGCAACCGGGCGGCTTCGGTAAGGCGCCGCCCTCGAACGTAGCCGCCTACGGTGTCGCCAACCAGTGCCTTAAACAGTCGCTGAAAATGCCAGGAAGATACATGAAACGAATCTGCCAACTGTGGAATATTTATGTCTTCAGACAAATTATCCTCAACGTGGTCGACCAGACCCTGAATGTGTTGTACGGCTTGTTGCATGGTGCACCGGGCCTTTCATTTAAGAGAAAATTAATAAGTAGCACAAACTATCAAGTTGGTGGTGTCTTTAAAGCTTAGTATAGCTGGGAATGGTTCATTCCGGAAGCATCGTTTAATAAATACAAAAGAAAGGACACGTTATGTCAATCCGAAAAACATCAGTCGCAGTAGGGGTGCTGTTCATCGTCCAAATGGTCACGGCCATGTTTGGCACGATGCAGATTCAGGAGTTTGTCGATGGAGGCCCCGGTAAAGCGGCGCCCACGCTTGGCGTACTGCTCATGATGTGCTCTGCCACTGCCGTTATTGGCATTGGCCTGTTGGCATACCGCGTTTTGAAGCTGATCAACCAGCGACTGGCAATCTGGTACCCGATAATGCGCGTTATCGAGGGTGTAGTTTCAACTGCTTGCGGTATTTACCTGCTGATTCAGTTGCAGGCGGTACCCAATCACATGTTGCTCGTGTATGTCCCGACCGTCATTGGCGGCCTGGTGTTCACCTACCTGTTGTACGTTTCACGGGTTGTTCCCCGGTTCGTTGCCGTACTCGGCCTGATTTGCTACGGCCTTCTGGGTTTGGGCACGTTGCTCAATTTCCTCAGTGTCGTTGATTTGAACGCTGAAGGAATCGCGCTGCTGGTTCCGGGCCTGCTGTTTGAGCTCTTGGTTCTGCCATTCTGGCTGATCGTCAAAGGCTTCAAGGCACCTCGGACAGTTGCCGCCCGCTAGTATGTAGGCGTAGACACCTCTACCGATTAAGTTTAACAAGTCGTTGAATAGAGGTGGATGAGCTAACCGAAAAGGCAGCTCTGCTCCGGCAGGTTCGTCCTGCCGGAGCACTTTCCTTGTGTTACCGCCAGTTTCGTAAATGTTATTGAAAGAGATTAAAGACAATTACTATAGCGATAAAAACTCCGAGTGCTCGCCTGAAGTACGATAACCCTCGGGTTATCTCAAGGTAGGCCCATATTGCTAAAAATATGAGACTGAGGCTGGAAAATCCTGTTTTTAAAGGATCTGCAGCAATAACGTTTGATAGGATCATAAAAATAAGCCAGCCAAAGATAGGGACATTCGGAAGTTGGACAAGCTGAATATGGCCATTTTTATCGCGGATAAGCCAGTTAACTATATGTTGCATTTTTCTTACCATCATCTTTTATAGTAACAGGCCAGGGGCTACTTTAGGCGAATCATAGGGCTGCACAAAACACCAGAAATAGTGTTTTTATTCAGTCGAAAGTTCGGGAAACCAAAAATGCAGATTTTCTGCAGCGCGTTCATGTGCGCCGCCGCTCTCTTCGCGGCAGTAAGCCCCTAATTCTTGTGTGATTGTCCAAAGCTTTGCCGTGTCACGGTCGAATGGTTTACCCGACAGGGTTTCATACGTCGAAGCGGCAGATTCCAACGCCACATCGCCCAGGCGATAAGCCTGTCGTAGTTCTTGCTCGGCTGTGCCAATGGTTACGGCGCCAAAGTCCAGTACGCTCAAGTTGTATTCATCGTCAAATAATAGATTACCTGTATGTAAATCGTCATGAATAACCAGTTGGCTGGTTAGTTTTTTACTAAGCCATGCCTGGTAAAACTGTTTGGCCAGTGCGTCAACTTTCGGGTTTGGGTCTTGCCGGTCAAAAAGAACACGCTTTAGATAATCGTCATATGACCACGAACGCGGCGTTAAAAACGGTCGTATATTGTCGGGCAACAGGCGAGTGTGAAAGGCATAGGCAAAATCGGCCATTTCCTTACCAATTTTTTGCAGGGTAGGCTCTGGCAGGCTTCGTATTTGCCCTATTGTAAGGTGATCGCCCTTTACGTAGCTCGTAACAATATATGCCGGATCCTCGGATGCACGGATAAGTTTGGGAATAGGCATGTCTGAAAAGGAAGACAGCTTTTCTAAAATATATCGTTCGGCAGTACTGCTTTGCCAAATTTGCTCAGTACGGGGAAATCGTACTACGTAGGTTTCGTTAACGATAACCACGAGGTTTTCAAGGCCGTCATTAATAATGCGAACCAGCGGTTCGTTGTTGTATAGTGATGCTACAACAGCCAAAGCTGCTTCGGTATCATTGCCTAGGTATTTTTCGTGCATGTTTCTTAGTATACAGGCATCGTTCACTTGCGGCACCTTTCGCGTGACTCTGGTATGATAGAGAGAATGAATACAACAAAAAAACCGCATGTTTTTATCGTGCGCACCCAGCAATTTATTGAAAGAAAACGCGCTGCATACCTTAAGTTGCCCAGGCTAGTACAGCTACTGGCCATTTTATTTACATTTTTTGTAGGATTTATTGGGCTAACTATCATTTTGCTACTGCCTGAAATCGGTGCCCCCTTGCTGCTGGGCTCACTGGGTGTTTTGTCGTTCGAGTTTAAGTGGGCAGAACGCCTATTGCTTCGCGTTGTGCAGTTGTTTGGCAGCAAGGCATTTATGAGCGTCCTTGCGCTCATTGCCTTTGCGGTTGTCATTATATTGGCGCTGGTTTGGTTTAATCGTTAACGTATAGAATCCGTAGGGGGAGTATGAATACCGATAAAAATGTAAATAAAATGGCCGTCAGCGCCACGCTCCATTGCCTCACAGGCTGTGCGATCGGTGAAGTACTGGGACTTATTTTAGGCACTGTTTTTGGACTTTCTACTGGTGTCACGATTGTACTTGCTATCGTTCTCGCCTTTATATTTGGGTTTGCTCTTTCAACGATGCCGCTTCTTAAAACCGGTATGGGGTTCTTTGCGGCACTATCAATCGTGGTCGCTGCGGATACTCTCTCGATTGCTACTATGGAAGTGGTTGATAATACAGTTATGGCGCTGATACCTGGGGCTATGAATGCTACGCTAGTTAACCCCATCTTCTGGCTTAGTATGCCGCTGTCACTTACCATTGCTTTCTTTGCAGCATTGCCTGTAAACAGGCACTTACTAAAGCGAAATAAAGGCCACGCTCTTACCATGCATCATTTGGATGGGCATGACCATCACTAAGGAGGGATTTATTATGGAAACAAAACCACTGCTATACGGACTTATTGGATTTTTTATCGGCGGGCTTATCGTGGCGGTTGCTGCAAATACGTTTGACAAGGCCGAGTTGCAAGATACTGGCTCGATGGATCAAATGACTTCTTCGCTTGAAGGCAAAAAAGGTGACGATTATGACAGGGTATTTATTGCAGAGATGATCCAGCATCATCAGGATGCGGTTGATATGGCGAAATTATCGTCTGCAAACGCAAAACATGATGAAGTAAAGCAACTTTCTAAAGGTATCATTGATGCGCAGGAAAAAGAAATTACCACAATGAAACAATGGCAGGTGAATTGGGGCTATAAAGACTCAATGAAAATGTCGCATTAAAGCATTCAAGTATATATACTATTTTACTAACTTAGTTCTTTTTTTTCGGAAAAAGGTGTGTAACTGCGATTGTCAGCATGGCGGTAATTTGTCCAAGAGTGGCGAGTATTACTAACTTAAAGCTCCATTCATCGAGGTGAAATTTATTGTAGCCAAACCCCTGAAAAAAGGCGAGTACAAATATAACAATTGTTTCGAGAGTCAGAAACGCAAACAGCAATACCAGCGTTAGCGTTTTGAGTCGCTGGTCTTTTTCGGCATTGTCGTTATCTATTTTTTGCTTGCGTTTCTTTTCGTCAATTGGCGTAGGGGTAGCTTGCTCGCGAGGCGTTGCAGAGGCACCGGCAACCTGGTTGCGCACCTCATCTATGGTTGTTTGAGGTTGCCTCGTTACTTTCTGAGGACTAGCGTGTTCGTCTAGAGCGGACATTATAGTAAATGCAGCCTTTCCAGACGAATAGCCATTGCACTTTTTGATACCTGAAACGCCTTGGCACAGGCTACGATATCGTTGGTGAGCTTCCAAAAGTCCCGTACGTCTTTTTCGGGCATTAGCAATTCAGCGGCAAATGTATTAGCCTCGCGCTCTTTTCGCAGGTCAATCTGAGCCGTTGCAGCAGGATCATCTGCGCGTAGTAGCATTCCCTGGCCATCGAGTGTTTCGGCGTAGTCGATAAAACCATCCGTACTGTTATCGACCAGCCATTGTCGGTGCAAGAAGTAGTGGCCAAACTCGTGTGCGATCGTAAAGTATTGGCGCACGTTGGGTTTATCGGCATTAATAAGAATCGTAAACCGCCCGCTATCGAGAAAAACAGCCCCCGAAACGTCCTCAGGCAGGGTACCAGAATACAGCAAATCAATATCACCCTTACCCTGGGCAAGCCGCTCAAACGGAAAGGGAACAAGGCCCTCTGGGTTATACTCCCTCAAAATTTCTTCAGCGAATTGTTTAATAGACTGAATGTCGTGCATATGTGTTTATATAGTACCCTACATTAAAGTACATTCGCTACTGTCAGCAGAATATTCGTTGTGTATTATACATCGCGTAGTACTGAAAGTACATTTCCGGCCGGGTCTTTAAACCAGGCAATGTCCGGCCCCCTATTCGCTGCAATGCCGCGAGCAATGCCCTTATCATCGGTCATTTCAGGGTAGTGTTCAAATGTAACCCCTTGGCTCGTCAGAGTATCGACTGCCTCGTCAATGTTGTCTACCGGAAAGTTAAGGATAGTAAATGTTGCCGGGGTGTGGTCTGGTTTTGGATATATAAACGTGCCCGCGCCACCGCTTGTCTCAAGAATAAGGCCTTGGGGAATCTCTTTTATAGTAAGTCCTAGTTTTTGACCGTAAAATTCTTTTGCCTTTTCTATATCGTCTACTGAAAAACCACTAAATGCTTTGCTGTCTTCTAACATATTTACCCCCTAAGTGTATTAACTGTTAGCCTAAGCATACCGTATTTTTATATTTTATGCCGCTTCTTGCATCCATCTTATAACTTCATCGTTAACGGTAGTAATTTGTTCGGGTGTGTGACGATAGTCGTGTTCTATATCAAGGGTGCGAAACTCCGTCCCAGGTATGTGAGAAAGATCGTCATATATTCTATAGGCGGTCTCTTGAGCTTGAGGCGTCAGCGTGTTGTTTTCACCATTAACAATGAGTACAGGGGTTTCCTCTCCAACGTAGTCAAGGATCCCTGACTCGTGCAACCCCGTAATAGTAAAAGGTAAGCCGGTATTTGTAGGAAAACGCTCAAATGGTCGAGTGTGGCGGGTTATCGTATTTCGAGTAATATACAGCGACATAGCCGGTGAAGCAGGATCACTGTCTATTGCCGGCCGCTCTTCAAGGCGCGTTGTGCCCAAGTCTACGTATCCTCGCTCTTTGTACTGCTTAAGCATCCACTTTGCATCAAGCGATGCATCGTATCCGTCCCAGTGCCAAAAGTTAATAGGCTCTACGGCAACAACTCGATCTATATTATTTCGTCCAACACCACTGTCGAATGCGGCATATAAAAGAGCATTAACGGCACCGTGGCTGAAGCCGCCTATCGTAAATTTTTTACCGCGGTTTTGCTCTACAATTTCGTCAATCCCGTTAAAAACATCAGACGGATGCCAGTCGGCAATATGGGTGTCTTTTTTGCCAGCCACAGGTTTAACGGCATCGCCACCGTATAAGTCGAGAATTATTGCATGTGCGCCCAGTTCTCGTTCGACGTCTTCGACAAGACGCTTGTTGGATGCGTACTCCTTCTTGTCCAGCAGGCCGGGCAGCCAAATAAAGATATGATCCGAGGTGTCGGGACGGCCTGGTTCCAAGTTGTGAGTTGTTCGCATAGTAGAAGTACTATACAATATTATTTATTTTTTTGAAATAGTAGTATATTTATATGTTTGAAGAAGGCAGCCTGTGGGGTGACTTTATCCACTTTGCCAGGCAAGAGGTAACCTCATAATTCATTGCATCTATCAATGCGGGATTCATGCGATAATCATGATCCATGTCTAGCAGGACCAGCTTTTTAAATCCAGGATCTTTGCCCGCACTATTTACTTGATTGTACATTTTTTCTACGTTTTGCGGGGGAGCAAACGTATCTTCTGTGGCAGCTACCCATAAACTCCGTGCTTCAACAAGCTCGAGCACGTTTGATCCGGCAAGGTTTTCGAGCACAACGTCAACCCATGGTTCATCGTCATCATTAATGAACTTCCATGGCGTGACGTGTGAAAGAATGCTGTGTTCAGAAACTTGTACGTTGTATTGCCTGGAAGTTGGATCGTTGGGGTCGGCTTGGCGGAATAGTTCGGGGTTGGGTGTGTAGGATAGCTTTGCTGCTCGAGGCTCGCTTGGCGCTGCCTGCTTCTTCATCGAGCGTTTAAGGCGGGCTTCACGGTACTCTCTGATGGCCTGAGCGGGGTCGTAACTGCGCCCCGTGTAATAACTAGTGGGCTGGATAGCCACCAACCCTTCAATTTGGTCGCCGGCATCAAACGCGGTGAGTAAACTGGCCAGCCACCCACCGTAGCTTATCCCTCCAACGAATTTTCTTTTATTCGGTCGTTTATCAAGTGCTCGCTTTATTGCTCGCATGTATTCGCCGGGCGTAAAATCACATCGGTAGACATCTGGCTCATCATCCGTTCTTTCGAAGTGTGTTGTACGGGGGAGCTGAAAAATGTCAATTACTTCTACTTCCATATCTGGAAGACGCTCAATCGATTCTTTTAGCGCAACAATATGATTAAAATCGGCAGAATCAAACAGGCCGGGTATTAACGCGGTAAATAGTCCCGGCGAAGTATCGATTTCTTTCGTGTTCAGCGTTTGTTCTTGCCTGTCTTTTGCTATGTCTGCAAGTACCGTATTCGCAAAGGCTTGCTGTTCTTCGATAGATGGGGGGACTGCTTTATTGGTCTCGTATCTCATTGGCAGTGAATTATACAATAGTATTTCAGGTTTGTCGCTCCACTCTTTTTGCTGAGCTGCTGAAACCTTCTTTGTCTAGGGTACCCCGAAGAGGAATAAAGCAACCGCTATAGATACAGGTTTGATTGAAAGCTGAAATCGTTTATGATAGAAGGTAATTATGTTTAAAAAGTATATCCAGAAAAAACTTGAAAAATACGTTGTTAAATACTTTCAAAAACATCCGGAAGTAAAACTGGTTGTTGTTGCGGGGAGCGTGGGCAAAACAAGTACCAAACGCGCCATTGCAACACTTTTATCGCAGCGGTACCGCGTGGCACTGCACGAGGGTAACCATAATACGCCAATGAGCGTACCGGTGGCCATTTTGGGTATCGAGTACCCCGAAAATATTCGTAGCGTGGGCGCGTGGTTGTCGGTGTTCGCGGCAGCAAGGCAGCGTATTAAAGAACCAACAGGCGTTGATGTTATTATTCAGGAAATTGGGGCTGACCACCCGGGTGATATTGCTCACTTTGGCACGTATCTTAAGCCGTATATGGGGGTCGTAACGGCGGTAACGCCCGAGCACATGGAATTCTTTAACAGTATTGAGGCCGTGGCAGAAGAAGAGCTGACGGCAGCCAACTTTTCACAGCTGGCGGTTATTAACCGTGATGACATTGAAGGGCGTTTTGCCAGTTTTCTTACTAATAATAATGTTGATACCTATGGTACAACGGGCTTGGCCGAATATCGTTTTGAGACGCAAGATTTTACGTTCGATAAAGGGTACGTGGGCGAAGTTATTGCGCCAGACTACGACCAAGCGATTCCTGTAACTATAAAGGTAGTGGGCGAACATAGCTTGCGGCCTGTTATGGGTGCGGTGGCGGTGGCAGCAAAACTAGGCCTTCGACCGCCAGAAATAGCAGCGGGCTTAGCGCTGATTAAGCCAGTTCCCGGACGCATGAACGTACTGCGTGGCATAGACAATACGATTATTATTGACGATACCTATAACTCCAGCCCTATTGCGGCTAGTGCGGCACTTCAGGCGCTCTACGGTCTGCCGGTGGCGCAGCGAATTGCTGTTTTGGGGAGTATGAATGAACTTGGTGCAACCTCAGCAGTTGAACACGAAAAACTTGGTGCGCTGTGTGACCCAACGCTTCTTTCGTGGGTAGTAACGGTAGGTGAGGAGGCTGAAAAATACCTTGCTCCGGCCGCCAGAGCACGTGGCTGCCAGGTAAAAAGCTTTAAAAGTGCGATTGATGCCGGCGCCTTTGTTCGAAGCGTGACCCAGCCTGGCGCCGGAATTTTGCTCAAGGGCTCTCAGGGTGGAATTTACCTTGAAGAAGCAGTAAAAATACTTTGCGTTGCGAGTGACGACATTGAACTGGTGCGCCAGACGCCTCAGTGGATGAAAATTAAGGAAGGTTTCTTCTCAAAGTTTAAATAAAAGGTATTCATTTTAGTTATCCAGTAACTTGTCGGCGACAAGTTACTGGATAAGGACAGGGTGAGGAACTACCGCTCAACTCGGCGGAGGTTATCCTCGGACGTCCACGGCGAATTTCCATCGAGGTACTCCTCGATGTTCGTACGTGGGTTGATGCGGACAATGTCAACGTAGCAAACTTGACATGAACCGACAAAAACACCATCGGCGCGGGAACTAAGGAGCTTACTATTGTGACATATAGAAATGACTGCTCCGTCAATGAATTTACCATTGACGGAGCTCTCGGTATTCTCGGTCATCTGAAATATCTTCCGTTCCATTATGGATACTACCCCGACAGAATGTATAGTAGCGGACAGCCTTTTGTTTGTAAACATTATGCACAACAGAGACCACTGTTTGGTATACTATAAATATATGAAACGCTACAGCCCCTCCGGTATCGAACAGAAATGGCAAGACAAATGGGAACAAGACGGTACCTATACTGTTGATTTGAGCGACCATTCCAAGCCAAAGTACTTCGGTATGAGCATGTTGCCGGGTATTACAGGCGCGGGTATTCACATTGGCCACGGTCGCACATTTCAATTTAGTGATATTAAGGTTCGAGCAAAACGCCAGCAAGGCTTTAACGCCTATAACCCGATTGGTTGGGACTCTTTTGGCCTTCCGGTTGAAAACTATGCTATTAAACTGGGTAAAAAACCACGCGAAGCACACAACGAAGCTAAAGTGAATTTTAAAAAGCAGCTAAAGCGCCTGGGTTATAGCTACGACTGGACAAAAGAAATCAGCACGGCTGACCCAAGCTACTATAAATGGACACAGTGGATTTTTAACCAGCTTTTTTCGCGTGGTCTAGCCTATCAAAAAGAAAGCCCGCAGTGGTGGTGTGAAACCGACCAAACAGTACTTGCCAATGAGCAAGTTGAGGGTGGTAAGTGCTGGCGTTGTGGCAACCCGGTGGTAAAGCGCAACTTAAAGCAGTGGTTTTTCAAAATTACTGAATACGCCGAAGAAATGCTCGAGGCAACCGACGACTTGAACTGGACCGACATGGTAAAGACCATGCAAAAAAACTGGATAGGCAAGTCGCAGGGTGCTGAGATCGATTTTCAGCTTTCTTTTGCTGAGGAAAGACTGAACGAATGGAAAGATGACAGCGGAAAGCCGGCACATATTACCGTGTTTACAACGCGTCCGGACACACTGTTTGGCGCCACGTTTATGGTGCTTGCACCGGAACATCCGTGGGTGACGGCTGCGCTTGAACAGACGGGAGCTTTCTCTAATAGTGAATTAGTGCGTGACTATATAAAACAAACTCAGGCAAAATCAGAAATCGAACGTCAGGTTGATACCAAGGAAAAAACTGGTGTCATGCTTCAAGGTGTAAAGGCGATTAATCCGGCAACTGGCGAGAAGATTCCCATTTGGATTGGCGACTATGTACTGGCGGGTTACGGCACTGGTGCGATTATGGCCGTGCCAGGACATGACGAACGTGACCTTGCCTATGCCGAGGCGTTTCGTCTTCCAGTCAAAACTGTCATTGAAGCCGAGTTTGGTATACCTAACAGTGAAGAGGTCAAAAAAGATTCGATTATTGCTATCGTACGTAATCCAAAAAATGGTAAGGTACTAACTCTCGACTGGGGCCCGCGTAAAAATAACCACGGTGGCACAATGTTCATTGGCGGCGGAATGGAAGAAGGCGAAGACCCGATCGAAACCGCTAAGCGTGAAATCACTGAAGAGACGGGCTATGTCAATGTCAATCATGTGACTAGCGCCGATTCATGGGTGAATAATCATTTTTATTCCAATGTGAAGAACAAATACATTTATACGCGTTTTATGCCCCTATTATTTGAACTTGAAAATGAAGAACAAGTCGAACAGAACCTCGATGATAACGAAAACCAGTTTACTGTCAAGTGGGTAGATGAGGCAAAGCTTGAAACGGTTATTAGCGAACCGGCTCATTTTTACGGCTACCAGACATTGCTGCCGAGTCATATTCTTCATGGTGAAGGTGTGTTGATAAACAGCGGTGCGTTTGACGGCATGCGCAGCGAGCAAGCACGTGAGGAAATCGTTGCTTGGCTTGAAGAGCAAGGTGTCGGCCAAAGTAAAGTTACCTATAAAATGCGCGATTGGCTGATTAGCCGCCAACGCTATTGGGGTGCACCGATTCCTATTATTCATTGCCCCGAACATGGCGCCGTGCCTGTTCCAGACGACCAATTGCCGGTTATTCTACCCGATGTCGATGATTATAAACCAAGCGGCGGCAACGTATCAGCGCTGGCTGGCGTGACCGACTGGGTTAACACGACCTGTCCTATTTGTGAGAGTCCCGCAAAACGCGAAACTGACACGATGGATGGCTATGCCTGTAGCAGCTGGTATTTCCTGCGCTACCTCGATCCGTTTAATGACCAGCAAGCCTGGAGCCCTGACATCGAAGCGCATTGGGGTCCGGTTGATTTTTATAATGGTGGCGATCATGCCGTTGCTCACCTACTATATTCACGTTTTTGGATGCGTTTTTTCCATACGCTAGGCCTTACCTCGCATCCCGAACCCTTTGACCGCATGATGTACAATGCCTTTATTTTGGCGCCGGGCGGTGAAAAAATGAGTAAATCTAAGGGTAATGTTATTGACCCGCTAGAAATCATCGAAAGCGGTTACGGAGCCGATAGTTTGCGTGTATACGAAATGTTTATTGCGCCGTTTGATATGGATGCTCCCTGGGACGTGCGTGGTGTACCTGGAACGTATCGCTTTTTGAACCGTGTATGGACGCTTGCGCAGGAGTACGCCGAGGCGGGCGAGGTAGCGCTCGATGAAAAAGCGGCCGCCGAAATTTTGGCAGTTGCTCACAAAACGGTGAAAAAAGTAACTGATGATATTGAAAACGACAAATTCAATACTGCTGTCTCTACCATGATGGAAGCGGTGAACACCTACTTTAAACTTAAGGAAACGTATTCGATTGGCAAGTCGGATGCCTGGAAGTTTGCCATTGAATCACTACTGCAAGTCCTCGCGCCATTTGCCCCGCATATTACCGAAGAGTTGTGGCATCAGCTAGGGCACGACAGCACCATTCATGTTGATACCTGGCCAAAGTGGGACAATAGCTACCTGCAAACCAGCCAAGTGAATATTATGGTGCAGGTAAACGGTAAGCTGCGCGCTAAGTTAATCGTAGCCAAGGACATTTCAGAGGAAGATGCGAAGCAGCTGGCTTTGTCGGATGAACACGTGATGAAGTTTGTTGGTGACAGCGTACCCGTAAAAGTAATTTACGTGCCAGGTCGACTGATTAATATTGTCATTTAGCTGAAAATATCATTATTGCGCTTAGGGATAGCATGTTTTATACTATGCAAGCTGTTGGTGATGACAGTATACTCATGAATACCGAAGGGTAGTGCAAGATGGCAAGTGGTACGCCAAGCCAGTGGACGGACAAAGATGATCAATCCGATCCCCTTGGCGGGAGTCCCGATGATGTTCCGCCTGGCACGCTGAGCAGGCAGACTTCTTCTGATCAGCCCAACGACTCGCAGGAGTAGTGAGAACCCAAGGGGCTGTGGCGTGCATTTGTGCGTTCGCAGCCCCTTGGGCAGCTAATTTTAGTAATTACCGATAGGTTTTAAGAGTTATGATGACCACCCCGGAGGGTGGCCATATTTAGAAGAATGCTTACGCTTTGCTTTACGATTAGGGGTTAGGGTCGTAGTCTATTTCATGCACATCAGTTTTCTTGTATGAATACTCCTTTCCATTGGCGTCAGTCAAAGTAAAGACGCCACGAGTCCGGTCTGTCCATGCTTCGATAAATGCATAGTACTTACGGTAGCTAATGTTCTCAATTGTTCTTACGCCTTGTCGGGTGCGAATAGTAACGTGCCCTGTAGCCTCATCCTTCATGACATCCTCGCCTCTTGGCTGTAAGCACTCATTCCGATGTGCTATTATATACTATTTTCGCCTTTTAACACTATCCTCTTGAGGAAATGCGGTTTATTCGGTATAATAGCAGTAAGTTTTATTACAATTTAACAGGAGACCTTCATGGGACAACCAAAAAAACAAAGCAGTATGCGAAAGACCGGCACGCGCCGTAGTCATCTGCTTTTAAAGCTAGCCCGTCGTGTTAATGGCACGTCACCGGTAAAGATTCGTACAACAAAGCGTGAAAGCGGCAAAAAAGCCCCTAAAAGCGATATCGCTATCGCTGCTCTTGCTGCACGAAATGAACCAAAAACAACTAAAAAAGAAGCCAAGGCTGCTAAAAAAGCTGTCGCTGCAAAATAATCCGCAGTAACGCGGTACTTTAAACAAACCTTACAAAAGAAAGAACTAGACGTTATGGCCTCTAACCGCCACCTTGGACGCATCGTTGCATTGCAAACTCTTTACGAATACGAATTTCGTACGAATTCAGAGGATACGACAGCAGATATCGATGAAATCCTGGGACGCAACTTAGAACGTTATGAATCTGCTATTCAGGACAAGAGCTTTGTTGACGATTTAGTAAAAGGCGTGCTTGCTCAGCAAGACGACCTTGATAGTAAAATTCAACCAATCGCTCCTGATTGGCCAATCGCGCAAATTGCCCGCATAGACCGGACGATTCTTCGTATGGGTATTTACGAGCTGCTTCATCTGGCCGAAATTGTTCCGCCAAAGGTAGCTATCAACGAGGCTGTAGAGCTTGCCAAAGCGTTTGGTTCTGATAACTCAAGCAAGTTTATAAATGGCGTTCTTGGAACTGCCTACCGTACACTTGTTGAGGGGGAACCAGATAATGCAAAATCCAAAGTTTGAGCGATTTAAAAAGTATTTCCGCCGCCCTGGCGCCTCGATTCAGGAAATTGTTCGTGAGCCGACCGCCGGTGGTATTGTGTTTCGCCGCAATAAAGACGGTGGTGTAGAAATACTGCTTATTCAAGATGCCAAAGACCGCTGGACGATTCCAAAGGGCCATATTGAAGAAGGCGAAACCGCTCAGCAAACCGCCAAACGTGAAATCGGCGAAGAAGCTGGTTTACACGATACAGAAGTACTAGGCTGGCTTGGTAAAATTCATTTTCGTTACCGCCGGGTCGACCGATTGGTGCTTATGACTACGCAAATTTACCTGGTACGCGCTCGCGGTGATACCAATGCAATTAAAAAAGAAGACTGGATGAATGGCATTAAGTGGTTTTCATTCCATGATGCACTCGATGAAATTGAATACGAGGATATTGGAAAACTCATGCTGCTTGCAATGAAACGAATCCGACAGGAGAACCTATAATGACCGGTATGCAAACCGCCCCATACCAAGAATTCGCCCGCGAAAAGCTGGGGTTTGAATTTAAAGATATCAACTACCTTATTACGGCACTGACTCACCGTAGCTATGTTAACGAGCACAAAAAAAGCGTTACCGAGCACAACGAACGCCTCGAATTTTTAGGCGATGCCGTGCTTGAACTTGTGGTGACCGACTATCTGTTTCGCAACCATGCCGAACCAGAAGGTATTTTAACTAGTTGGCGCGCTTCGCTTGTTCGTACTGAAAGCATCGGTGAAGCGGGCGATAAACTGGGGTATGAGTCGCTTGTTCGTATGAGCAAGGGTGAAAAAAATGGCAGCACCCGTGCCCGTCAGCAGATTCTTGCCAATGCGTTTGAAGCGGTAATTGGTGCGGTGTACCTTGAACGCGGTTACGATGATGCTGCAACGTTTATTGAGAAAAATATCCTCTCTAAGCTCGATAATATTTTAGCAACCGGCAGCTGGCGTGACGCCAAATCGCATCTTCAGGAGGTATCGCAGCGGCTCGACAATACCACGCCGCAATACCGTGTACTCGAAGAAGTTGGCCCCGACCACGACAAGATTTTTACCCTTGGTGTTTTTGTTGGCGATAGGTTAATGGGCAAGGGAAGCGGACCAAGCAAGCAGGTGGCGCAGCAGCAAGCCGCTAAAGCCGCGCTTGATGAGTACGGCAAACGCCCGAAAACAGATTGACGTAACAGTAAAAACAGTGTAAACTTGGTCAAGAACTATCAACAAGTCTAAGAGTGAAGTAAAGGAAAATTAATTTTTATGCTCGCAATTCGTTTGCAACGTGTCGGCCGTAAAGGCTACCCAGTCTACCGCCTAGCCGTACAAGAGGCTCAAAGGCACCCTTCAAGTGGCCGTGTGGTCGCTTATGTTGGGAGCTACAACCCACATACAAAAGACGCTAATGTTCAGGTTGAAGTAGCGCAAAAATACCTTGATAACGGTGCTCAGCCAACCCCTCGTGTAGTAAAGCTTCTAAAAGATGCCGGCGTAAAGCTTCCTACCTGGGTAAAGCAAGTAGCTACCGATAAGCAAAAAGCCATTCGTCACACTGACAAGCTTCGTAAAAACCAGCCAAAAGAAGAAGTGGCTGAAGCTAAAGAAGCAACACCAGCTGAAGAAACTGCTGCGTAAATAGCGTTTTCTTACAAAAAGAGACCCCACAGGCAAATGTCTGTGGGGTTTTTCTGGCGGGTGGCCAGTCAACGCAAGGACCGAAGTCATGCGATTTATATCACTCCTTACTGAAGTGGGGGCGGTCCTGGCTTGACTACGCAAAGCGTTGCCGACTGGGCGAGCGTCTTTGAGCCGCTTTGTAGTACCTCCGAACAGCATCGCGCCTCTCTTTGGGTACTGTGTGCACGTCCAAGTCTCCGCCTTTGATGCTCCAACAACAGGAAGCAAAGCGTTCTTCAACCCATTTCCGTTGCGAGTCAGTAAGGTCGTAGAGAATCACCTTTATCTGCATTGGTGGCTCGCCGTAGACCAGCAACCTAAGGTACGCGTGAGCAACCATGCAGGCTTCAGGGACCCACCTCTGCGATCGGCTGCATCGTTGTATAGAATTCCAGGTGCGAGTGTAAATGAGCTCAGCTGGGTCAGATGTAGCATCTTCCATGGTGTCACCTCAATCTACATCCGGTAGGATTTTCGTATCGATTCCAGTGTATTGCATTATGGTATGTTCGGTGAATATTGTCAATACACCTAAAAATCGAGCAGCCCCGTACGCAGTAATTGCGTACGGGGCTCTTCTGACAATTGCCAGGACGCCAGCCTAGAGCTGGTGAATTTATGAAGCTATGCCACGCGGTGATTGAGATCGTTGTAGGCGGCGTCCAGCGTTTCGTAAATCGCCGCCATTGCCTTTCCGATCTCATGACTCGCCTCATTGAGCTGCTGCTGGTCGAGTTTGAGCGACTCTTTGCAATCGCCGCCGCCGTTCGTTTCGTTCCCGAAGGAATTTTGACATCGGGGTAGAGGGCGATGGCATTCTGGGCAAGCTCAGCTTGTTTTTGTCTAAGCATGAGGTGCTTGCCGGGCTTTTTGGGCTGGTTCCCTTGGTCTGCCATGAACGCTCCTTGATTGATGTCGACAAAAGCAAATATATAATAACATAATAATACCAATATGTGGAAAGGCAGGAGCTGCCTCTCTATAAAAAGCATACCCCATAGCTGGCTGCTATGGGGTCTTCCGACTACTGTCGGGCTCATCGGACTAAGCCGATGAAATTGTTGTCACGCCATGGAGGCGCGGCGAACCGGATGGACGCTGCACTGCACCTGGGGGAGGTTACGCACAGTGTTGTACCACTCGGCACGCTGGCCGAAGGTACCCTTCACGTGTTCGCGAAGGCAGATGATCACGAAGAGCATCTGAATGCGCTCACGCGCTCGGTCCGACATCGTGTTGCTTGCGGTCAGGTCGTCTTCGTTGCCCGTGAACAGGTAGCGCATGAATGCGCCAGCCGCCAGCTGCCCGTTGGGGCTGTAGCGCTGCCGCTCTTCACCAGACTTGGGGCGAATGAACGTGTGACTGGAGAACTCATCGACAACTTCGAGCGCAGTCAGCAGGTCGTCTTCGCGTGCTTCACGCTGCTCGGCGGCCTTGTCCTGGTTGATCGCTTCGAAGAGCGGAGTGTCCGCGAGACTGCTGTTCCTCGACCCGGCATTCACCTGTCGACGATGCTTGGCTGTGCGGCGGATCTCATCCTGCGCATTCCCAGCTCGGTCCTTGTCGATGTTCTTGGTCTTGCCCTTGCCTTCTTCTTGCAAGTGCTGTCCCATGATGGGCTCCTTTGGATTCTTTGACGGACTCGTACCGCCAATGTTATTGACATATTAGCATATTATTGCCTATGTGTCAATAGATATTGAACGGCTTCATATAAAAAGCAATCCCACAACTGGCTGTTGTGGGATTCATCTGGCTGGGCCAGGACGCTTCGCCGAAGCGAGCGAATTGGGTGTTAGGAAACGAGGTTGGCTTGCTCGAACTCCTCAAGTCTCTTGGCGAACTCCGCCCCGAGAATTTCGATTATCAGGCGGAACTCTTCGGAGACCAGGATGCGGGCTTCCTCGTAGGCCTGCGAAGCCCTCTTGAGGCCATGTTCGATCATGCCGGGCGTGTAGCTGCCCGTGGCTTCTAATTGCGCAGTGATGCGCGGCCAGAAGCCCTGGGGACTGTGCTCCAGGCTGCCGTAGAGAGCGAGAGCCTCAAGGGCGACCTTACGACCGCCAGATTCTTCCGGGAGGGCGGTGACGTACGTGGACTCGGCAGCAATTGCTGTTGCCAAGAAGCGTAGGTTCGCCGGCCTCCGGAGTGTTTCGATCACCCGGACCAGCTGCTGGTTCAACTCGCGTTGCTTACGTAAGTAGGCGTTGCGAGCCTCGGCAACGGCACTTTTGCGCCGCGCGTGGGATGATGCCATGCGCGCCATAAGAGCGCCTCCGTTTCGTTGGTTCCTTATCGGACTTAACACCGACAATGCTATTGATATACTATCATATTTTAGAGTAAAAGTCAATATAGGGCATTACGCTATTGCTTTATCCACTTCAACGCGTGATATACTGGAAAGTACGATATCAGTGGATATGACCGTTTACGGTAATGGAGGGCGTATGTCAACAATAGACCAGCAATTTGTAGAATATATCGTAAAATCACTCGTCAGTTACCCCGATGATGTTGTTGTCGATCGTCTTATTGACGAGAAGGGCGTACTGCTTACCTTAACGGTGAATCCGGAAGATCTGGGCCGTGTTATTGGTAAACGCGGGGTCACCGCACAAAGCCTGCGTACGTTGCTGCGGGCATTGGGCACGAAAAACGATGCGCGCTACAACCTGAAAATCGTCAATAATGATGACGAACGCGAAAACTATACTATCTCATCAGACGATCAAGCAGGCGAGCCTGTGAACAACCTAACAGATGAGAATGTGGATAACGAGTCGAATCTGGCAAAAAACACTCGAAAAGAGCTTGCAGAATACGATGACCTCGATATATAATCATAAACAGTTCAGAAACAAACTTGAACTGCGAGAACAATAGAGCTCTATGCGAGCAACAAACCATATTTGTTGAGAGCCTTGTATGTGTCACGAAATATACCCACCTGTAATATGGTGGGTTTCGTGATTCTTGATATATTGTATTGCGGTTATTTACCTTGTAAAGAAAACTATTCCAGCGGCAACTACTAAGCCAATACTTAGTATTATAACGGCAAGTTGCGCCAAAGATGTGCGCCTAGGAGTTGGCACGGGGGCGTCAGGGCCTGGTGCAGGACGAATAGACGCGCTGTTTTGTTCAGTATCGTTTGCAGTATTGCCAATAGCTGGTTCTACCAGATGGCGCGAGGCGATTTCGGAGTCGGAAACGTCATCGGGTGAAAGATCGGCATGCATCGGCTCCAGAGTTAGCTTTTTCGATTCGGCCAAACGGCGCTGCTCATCGCTTGCCGGCGTGTTTTTATCAAATTCCATATATTCCTCACTTCTCTTGAGGTAATTATAGCAAAATGCAACAACCAAAACCATCGCTAGCACAATAATTTTGGTTGTTGTCCGAGGCGATCTCGAACAGCAACCTTTCGGGTGTTCGGGGTCTCGGACGATACGGTGTTTTGGCGGATTATTCGACCCACTTGGCGTAGTATTTTTTCAAGAGGTCAAGAAGCTTCATGCCCGTTTTGTTGACTGCTTGCGTGAAGCCTTCTTCTACTGCACGGTCAAAATCGCCTTTCGCACTGAGCACATCCCCTAAGTCGCGGGCTTGAGCTACTGCGTCATGTTGGGGGATATCACCCGAATTGTCATGAAACTCTACGATGCGATCCAGAAGAACTGGAATGTCCTTAAGCTCGTACATATGCACCTTCCTTAGTGCTCATTGTGTCCAGTGCTTAAACTAGCATCCATACCCTTGATTTACAGATAGATGTGCTGGACAGCACTATTATATCACCTTATTTCTGTTAGTCAAAGCTTGGCTATTGGTAAATAAACAATAAACGAGTACACTAGAACAGATGAAAAAGATCCAAGTGGTGACGCTATTTCCCGAAATGTTCGATGGCGTACTCAACAATTCGATGATATGGAAAGCGCAAGATAAAGGCGCTGTCAAGTTTACTATGGTGAATTTACGCGACTTTGGGCTTGGACCGCGAAAACAGGTAGACGATACGCCGTATGGCGGGGGTGATGGCATGCTTTTAAAGCCCGAGCCGCTTTTTGCAGCCGTTGAGCAGGCAAAAATAAACGACCCAACCGCAAAAGTAGTCCTTATGACGCCCCGCGGACAGCGCTGGAGGCAATCTCTGGCGCAGGAATGGGCAGACAACCAACAGGGCATTATTTTCATTTGCGGGCGCTATGAGGGCTACGATGAGCGTATTACGACACTTGTGGACGCCCAGCTGAGTGTGGGCGACTACGTACTAACGGGCGGTGAGCTGCCGGCTATGACAATCATTGATAGCATCGTACGGCTTATTCCGGGGGTGCTGGGCGGTGAAAACAGTACCGAGATTGAAAGTTTTAGTGATGGCGAAACGTTGGAGTTTCCTCAGTATACCCGGCCCGAAGAGTTCAACGGCATGAAAGTGCCCGATGTTCTTTTGAGCGGTAATCATGCCAATATAGCCAAGTGGCGTGAAGAACACTCTATAAAGGCTGATAAAGAGTAGCTATTGGTTCATCTTACTAACATAATAAACGTATTGGTTATGATGTTGGTAAGATGCCCGATGTCCCCCTGTGAGGGGGACATCGGATGCACCTGAACGGAAGAACTACAGGTGGGGTACATGCATTTCGGCATGAGCGGTACTGACGGATTGGAGGCCTTTTTTGAAAGCCCGGTAGATACCTTGGAGAAGGAGCGCTACCACACCGGTGGCAACCCACACTGCATACACCAAGCCCGCCTGCAGGGGCAACCCTGCCTCGTAGACGAACCTCAGCACCTCGTTGGCGTTGGGGGACGATCCGAGAACGGCCGCGAGGAGGACGAGTGCACCAGCCACGATGAGGCAAACCAATGCCGTCAGGGCGACAGCCTTGTGCCGCTTCTTGGTGGCCGGGGTCTCTATCGGTGAAGTGGTCTGCATGAGATTCTCCCAGTAGTTCAAATTGTTCAGATGCGAAACTCCAGTCGGGTGACAGAAGTACCTTAATTATATACCTTATTGTATTATTTGTCAAGTATAGCCATAACCACAATAACTAAAACGCCTTGATTTCTCAAGACGTCCTAATGTTGTGGTGGTGTATCGTAGAGCGATCAGTCACAACATAGTTTTTGTTGGAGCTAAATGTTTGTTTTTGTAACCTTCGCTGTCTTGTACAATACGTGAATAAAGCGCAAAGCGCAAGCGAAATGATGAAAATAACAACACTTTCCTCTTTTCTCTTTGGTGGCGTATACTACAAGCATGAGTATTTTTGTGACACCCACCGCCGCGCCAGCGCCAAAAACCGATAACATCCGTACTGTTAGTATAGTTCTAGCCGTGCTATTTACAGGTATGGCTGTAGCGCAGCTGTTTACCTACGAAACATTCCCCAGTGTATTAACCGCTTTATGGCTGCCGGGTGGCAGTTCATTTGCACATATTATGGCAGCGCTAGTCGTTATTTTTGAGGTATTTGCATTACCCTTTCTTTTATTTATGCGGCTTAGCCCGGCTATGCGCGTGCTTAGCATGGTTTCGGGCTGGTTGGTGGTGGCCATATGGCTCGCTTTGTCTGTGTGGGAAAACGTTATGGTCGAGATAGCGGGCAATAGCTGGCTGCTGGGCGATACAGTTCACTTGCCGGTTGGCTGGTGGAGCGTACTGTGGGGTATCGCTGTAGGAATGTTAGTTGGCTGGGCAAGCTGGGGTATGTGGCCGCTAAAAAAGCACAAACACAAAAAGTAGTTGCATCGGCTGCTTATTTCAGCGTATGATGAAGACAATTTAACCGGAGGTTCAGCATGGAAAGTATCAGCAAACTAGAAACAACCGTTGCCACGTGGTACAAAAGCATGCCACATCTGTCAGAAGCAGGCCGAAAATGGTTGGCTGAAAATGTGTGGTGGATTGCGCTTGTAGGGGTTATCCTTGGAGTTCTGGGCATTTGGGGTATACTTACCATCCTCTTCTTTACCAGCGCTGTTTTAACAGGTTTTGGCGGCATTGCCGGAGCTGCAGTGACGGGTGTTCTTTGGATAGCTACCTTTGTCGGGCTTTTATTTTCAGTGCTTGACCTTGTACTGACCGGCATGGCGATTAATCCGCTAAAAGCGCAACTGAAAAAGGGCTGGACACTGCTTTTTGTCGTACTGCTTATTAACGTTGCATCGGCCGTTATTGGCTTTTTGTTCAAGTATAATCTTATCGAATTAATTTGGAGTTTACTTACTAGCGCCGCAGTTGGTTACTTTCTATTCGAAATCCGAAGTTACTTTGCAGTGGTGCGTACTGCAAAGAAGGTGACTGTCAAAAAAACCGCCTAACCAGGTAAACCTTGAGTTCGCGCCCCATAAATGCTACAATTTGTACGATGCTAATGGGGTGTCGCCAAGTGGTAAGGCACTGGTTTCTGGTACCAGCATTCGGGGGTTCGAATCCCTCCACCCCAGCCAAGAAAATTGACAGATGCGCGAGTATCTGTCAATTTTCTTGTTTGAGGCGGAAGCGGATCCGAATCCCCGGTTTTGCCCAGGCAAAACAAGCGTGGGGTTCGGCGCAGTGAGCAAAGAGAAGAAAAGCAGCGAAGCTACTTTTCTGAACGCGCGAACGGAGGAGGCTTTAGCCAATATTCCTCCAGTTTGTAGAAAAGAAAATCGTTCGTTTTGCGTCGCATTCTGGTGAGGTGCTTCGCTTAATGATGCAAAAATTAAGCTAAACTTTCATTGTGTAGGTCTAATAAAAACTATGTACAACACTACAGCTCAGCCTTGACGACATGCTAAATTCGCCTTATTATCAACAAGAGCCGGTATATTCACCGGCTCTCATTCGTGACGACGGACTTCCTAGTCAATCGTCACTCACACAGAAAGGAACGGTCCATGACCGCTCCCTCGGTCGCCAAACCGGCGACCACCAACAAATCACTCATCGACGAGCAGCTCTGGGGCCGACTCGTCCGGCGGGTCGGAGGTGACCACGATTTTTTGGTGCTCTACGGAGACCAGGACGAGGCCACCCAGCTCAGCTGGGCCGAGAGGGTCGTCGAGCAAACGCTCGGATTCCTCAGGGCCATCGGAAGCGCTGGCAGCCCGCTGGCGCCCTCGACGCGCGTGGACATCGGCTGGCACGCGTTCCAGCTGTACAGTCTCGAGTACCTCGAGTTCTGTCAGCGGGTTGCGGGCCGCCCGATCCACCACAGTCCCTCGGACATCCCCGGCGCGGTTTATCCGCCCGTGGACATCAGCCGCACCACCAGCGCGATGATGGCGGCGGGCATCCACGTCGACGATGCACTGTGGATCCCCGAGGCCAGTTGCAAAGCCGTGTGCTGCAGCGCCGGCCGATGCGACAGCGCTTAGCACGATGCGGCTAGCGCCGCAGAACCGTCGATGAGTGAAATAAACCCCCGTCCCGAGAAACTTCGGGGCGGGGGTCACTCATTTAGAATGAGCTGGCAAGATGCTTGTCCTGCGTTGGTATAGAAAGGGGTTCGAGGCGTGAGACGCATGCCCAGCCATGAAATTATGAGAAAGTCTACAGATTAAATTGTAGACTTTTTTGCTACGAAAAAGTTCGAATACCTTCTCTCCTCTACACACAGGTATGTTGCGACAATCAATCAGCATACTCGTAGCTCAAGACGTGACGGCATATAAATTGATGTCTCAAAACTCATGAATACAGCCAAGTATCGGGACGTTGTTTTCGAGATGAGTTTTCACACCGAAGCCTCCTCTTTGGGGAGGCTTTTGGTTGGCGTATAGGCGACGCTGTCCTAAAAACGAAGGTTTTCTAGACAAAAAATACCACAAAGTGAATCCCCGCTGCCACACTAGATTCAACCATAATCATATTACTGTGTATTAGCAAGGGTCAGTCTAGAAAATGATAGGAAAAAGGCTCCCCCGAGACCGCCATGACGGCGACTCGGGAGAGCCTCTCCTCAACTCTGTAGGTACGTAGCCACGCGGTCACGGTACCTGTCGGTGTCCTGCCAGACAACTACCTTGCGGGAACTGGACTCTGCGGGCTCGATCACGATCGTGCCGCGTTGTTCCAGTTCCCCGGCCGATGCAGCCAGGTAGGGAGCCTCGATGATCCTGACCGACTCCCACTCGTAGGGGTAGCCGCGGATGGCATCGATGTGCTGCTCTGCGAGCATGACGAGACCCAGGTCATGGATGTAGAGCGAGGTGCCCCGCCTCTTGGCGGAACGCTCGTAATGCACCCGGTAGACCTCGACCAGCTCCGGCCAGACCTTCAGCGCCGAGATGTCTTCCGGCGTCAGGAATCCGAGCTCGGACTGCTTGGTCATGTTCGAGGGCAGGATGAAGATTTCGCTCCCGTGACCGTATAACACGTCGTGTAGGGCCTCGGCGTCACAGGCACCGTTGAACGAGTTGCCCTTTCCTCCGAGGAGGTTGGTGGACTCGTCATTGGCGAAGTCACCTGCTTGGATGAACATCGTCCCGAACTTGGCCGCGATCTCGGGCGTGTGGCACTGAATCTGTGCCACCTCCGTGAGCGGGCCGCCCACCAGTACGATAAGCTTGTCGCCTTGGTAACGTTGGAGTAGATCGAGTCCATCGGCGAAGTCGCCATTGATCTCGGTTCTGCTCCAGTCGTCCCGGAGGTCATACTGTTCGCGCTCGTTGGCGTGGAACTTATGCGGGATGACCGTTCGAAGCTTGGTCCGAGAGACCGCTTCCCCGAGGAATACGGGGACGGCACGGCCAGCACGACGAAGGAAACCCGCCATCCGCTTCGCATTGCCGAGCTGGACTTCCGCCGAATAGACATCGTCCCGCTCTTCGATTGAAGCGTCGGTGTTGGTGTGTGCTGCACGCCCGGTGATGAAGATCGCCTTCACGTCCAAGAAGGACGAGGAGCGAGTCGCCGCCAAGGCGAGTGCCAGGTTGTCGGCACTGGTGTTGTCAAGGAACAGGACTGCGGGGTGTTTCATGTCACCTTCCAAAGTCGAGGAGGTTAGAGTAATTTCTCCAACACGTACATTATAACATAAATATGCTAATTAAGCAATCAGCCCGTATTAACTCACCACCATTGCAACAAAATAAAAAACTAGGGGCACCCAGCCCCTAGCCCAAAAAAGCAGGCACTCCGTATACTGTAGTTACGACTAAATAATTACAGAAAGGAGGCCTGCTATGGCCTATTCTATCAACCCTTACCTCCCTAAAGCCAGAGCAATTGCCATGCAACTGCTCATCCGAGAGGGCGTGCCTCTCTCGGTAGTAGCTAATCGCTGCGGCGTTCACCGTGCCACGGTCTGGCGCTGGAAACAGAAGCGGCTACGTCTCAATGAGCATATACAGCTGGCTAACCGTAACCGGCCGCACCGAATGCCCGGTGCCCGGTTTCGGCTTACCGGATGCAGTTGGCTCATCCCAACGCTCAGCTCCCAGCCGCATACGAGCCCGCGTGCAGTGAGTGAGCAGACTGTTGCCCGGGTGCTTGAGCTGCGCGCTCGCAGCTCAAGCGCTGTGCCGAGGTGATCTGGCATCACCTCACGCACAGAGAAGGCGTGCGTATTAGTCTCAGCAGTGGTGGCGCCGCATCCTGCGGCGCCACCACTGCTTCGATGGGGCACGAAAACAGCGGCTGCGACAGGATAACCCTCGGCGTCCGCACGTTACCAAACCCGGTGAACTGGTTGAGATCGACACGATTCACCATGTTGATCCATACAGTGGCAGGAAACTGTATTACTACACCATCATCGATCTCTATAGCAGAATGACGCACGTCACCGTGTCCACCAGTTTGTGGCAAGGACTGGCTGCCCAGGCTGTCCTTGCCGCTAGGGAAGCCTTCGGCTTCCCCTTTGCTATGGTACAAAGTGACAACGGGCCGGAGTTTAGCCGGCACTTCGAGCACACCCTGGCACGAAACAACATCGCCACCAGGCATACAAGACTAGGGAGACCGAATGACAATGCCCATATTGAGCGTTTTAACCGCACTTTGCAAACAGAGTGCATTGGCTATTACTGGCGGAGGAGCGTACCGCTCCAGCGCCAGCGAGATACGCTGGCCGCGTATCTCGACTACTACAATACCGAGCGTGTACACTTAGGGTTACAGTTACGGACACCTGCGGAAGTGTTGCAGAGGTGTTGAGGTTTATACGTCAGCCGGTCGCGTGCGTTTGACTGTCGGCGTCTATAAAACGGTGGTTTTTGAGACATTAATTTTTATGTATTTTCATCAAGTACTTGTCGCATCTCTTGAATACTTTGCTCTAGATTTTCATCCTCCTCAATCTCCTCAAAAGTTTTGACTAGGAACCTTCTCCCCAGCCATGAAAATCGTCAGACCTTTTGGTCTGGCGTTTTTCATAGTCTAGGGTTGTGGTTCAAACCACCCGGTTTTGCAACGCAAAACAAACGCGGGGTTCGGCGCTGCGCAGCGAAGTT
>Ga0193717_1000062_pt1 | contig 116631 bp, 84 predicted proteins | sample U2c2metaG_FD_145900 | JGI IMG/M metagenome (GOLD analysis project Ga0193717, IMG submission 145900) | Soil microbial communities from a riparian zone of the East river system, Colorado, United States - U2c2 | ecosystem: Environmental > Terrestrial > Soil > Riparian zone | place: USA: East... | reverse complement strand
GAATGCCGCGCGATGAAGAAGGTGCGCGACGAGATGGGCCTGACCAATGCGTGGGTCATGATCCCGTTCGTGCGCACGCTCGGCGAAGGCCGCAAGGTCATCGAAGTGCTGCGCAAGAACGGGCTCGTGCAGGGCGAGAACGGACTGAAGATCATCATGATGTGCGAGGTGCCGTCGAACGCGCTGCTCGCCGAGGAATTCCTCGACATCTTCGACGGCTACTCGATCGGCTCGAACGACCTGACCCAGCTGACCCTCGGCCTCGACCGCGACTCCAGCATCGTCGCCAACCTGTTCGACGAACGCGACCCGGCGGTCAAGAAGATGCTGTCGATGGCCATCCAGACGGCCAAGAAGAAAGGCAAGTATGTCGGCATCTGCGGCCAGGGGCCGTCCGATCATCCGGATCTGGCAGAGTGGCTGATGGATCAGGGGATCGAGTCGGTGTCGCTGAATCCGGATACCGTGGTCGATACCTGGCTGCAGCTGGCGAAGAAGAAGGCTGGCTGACCACACTCCGGCGAACCCTTCACCGATGTTGGGCATCGCTGCGCTCAGCCCAACCTACGCGTTCACCGCGATTGACCACCGGTGTATTCCGTAGGTTGGGGTGAGCCCGCGAACCCCAACGTGACACCTCCACGGTGTTGGGCATCGCTACGCTCAGCCCAATCTACGCGGCCACCGCCTTCCTCAACGTTTACGTTCACCGCCTTGCAATGATCGACTCCGGCCCGGCGGACCAATCAGCTGCCAAATCGCCCGCACGAATGCAGCGATGGATCGACGAATACGGCCAATTCGCCGCACGGTTCGCATGCCCATGTTTGACGGGATTGATGTGAACGTAGTCGACGTGACGTCGCAGATCATCATCATTCCGGATCTGATGCTCCCAGAACCGTCGCTGCCAAATGCCACGTTCGCCCTTGAGCTGACGGCTTTCACGAATCGACTCACCGCCTTCGATGCGTCTTGAGAAGCCGGCCTTGATCAGCATCCAGCGGCTCGAGAAATCGGCATCCCCGGGTGGCAAGGTCCAGATCGTGTGCAGGTGATCGGGCAGCACGACCCAGGCCACGATCTCGAACGGGTGCCTGCCTTTGACGATTCGGACCGCGGATCGTAGATCGTCGATGCGGTCTACCAGCAACCGGCGGGATCGGTCGGCGAGATTGACGGTGAAGAAATAGGTGGCGCCGGGGGTTTGGGCTCGTCGGTAACGCATGACGCGAGCATTGGCGCGAGGCGTTGGGGTTCGCAAGCTCACCCCAACCTACGGGATTGAACGACTAGGCTGACCTACGCGGTCGGAGAAACGCTTGCCCCCTCCCGCAACACCCGCCGCATCGCACCGAAACGCCGCCGGTATTGCACCGGCGACAGATCGACCTTGCGCTTGAACAGGCGTCCGAAGAAACCGGCATCCTCGTAACCGACCGCATTGGCGATCGATTCCACCGTTTCCTCGCCCGATTCGAGCATGTGCTTGGCTTCCTCGAGCCGCAGCGTGTGCACGTATTCGAGCGGCGACAGGCCGGTCGCACTCTGGAACCGGCGCTTGAACGTGCGCTCGGGCAATCCGCTCAGCTGCGCCATCGCCGCGACCGGTGCGGTTTCCTGATAGTGCTCGGCGATCCATACCTGGCAGCGCGCGATCACCGCGTCCTCGACCTGTCGCGTGCGCGAGAGCTGTGCGTACGGCAGCTGCCCGACCGCGTGCCAGTCGATCAGATTGACGCGCGCGGTCTGCATCGCATATTCGACGCCGGCGGTGCGCGCGATCAGATACAGCGCCAGATCCGCCCACGACGTTCCGCCGCCGGCCATGACCATGCGCTGGCCTTCTCCCGACACGACCAGCGCGCTTTGCGGACGCATGCGGATGCGCGGATGGCGCTTGCTGATCACATCGCAGAACGCCCAATGCGTGGTCGCGTCGTGACCGTCGAGCAAGCCGGCTTCGGCAAACAACAGCGCGCCCGAGCAGGCCGATGCGAGGATCGCTCCGTCGGCATGGCACTGCCGCAGCCATTCGATCTCGCGCGCGAACTGTCCGTCGCGGGGATTGTGCGGACCGACTGCGACTTCGGGCACGCAGACGACGTCCGGCGTGCCGATACTTTCCAGCGTCGCTTCAGGCGTGACGCGCACGCCGTTGACGACAGTGAACGTGTCGGCACGGGTGGCGACGATGATCGGCTGCAATACGCCCGGACCGGGCACGCCGTCCACGATCATTCCCCAATCGCGTCCGGCCGACAGGAACAGGTCGTACATGCCATAGATGACCGAGGCCGATGCCTCAGGCAGGGCCAGTATCGCGAATAGGGGCTTGCGCGCCGCGGAATGCATGGCCGATCCGTCCGATTCGCTGCCGAAACGGCTGGGGCTATACAGGAGACCGCCCCGTATCGTAGCGGCCTCCAGTTAATCAGACCCACGACCGCCATGCCATCGCTGATCGATGTTCTCCTCGACCCCATTTCGCTGACCGTTTTCGCGCTGTATGCGGCCTTGATGCTATGGGAATTCCTCGCCCCGGCGCGGGCGCTGCCGCCTGCCACGGGCTGGCGCATGCGCGGCCTTGCCTCGTTCGCGGCGTATTTCCTGCTGTCCACGTACCTGCCGCTGTTGTGGGGCGCATACCTGCAACCGCTGCAGCTGTTCGACCTCAGTGGCCTCGGCACCTGGAGCGGCGCGCTGATCGGCCTGCTGATCTACGAATCCTGCGCATATATCTACCACCGCAGTATGCACAGCTCGACGCTGCTGTGGCGCGGCCTGCACCAGATGCACCACAGCGCCGAGCGGCTGGATACGTTCGGCGCGTTCTGGTTCCACCCAGCGGACATGATCGGCTGGACCGCGGTGTCGAGCGTCGCGCTGACCGTGATCGTCGGCCTGAGTGCGCAGGCGACGACCGTGGTCCTGCTGACGCTGACACTGCTGGCGATCTTCCAGCACGCCAACGTGCGCACGCCGCACTGGCTGGGTTATCTGGTGCAGCGTCCGGAAAGCCACTCGTGGCATCACGCACGCGACCGCCATCGCGACAATTACGCGGACCTGCCGATCTTCGATCTGCTGTTTGGCACGTTCCACAATCCGCGCGACTTTGCGCCGGCCAATGGCTTTTACGATGGCGCGTCGCTGCGGCTGGTCGACATGCTGGTGTTTCGCGATGTCGCGAAGCCGGAGTGATGACGCCTCCCCTTCGTCATCCCGGCGAAAGGGGGAAGATGACGATTGGGCGAGTAAGCGCTGCCTCTTGCGCAGCGGTCCGGTGTAGCGTACAAATGTACGTATGCCGATGCAAAGCCTCACCGCCAACCAGCAACGCGTCCTCGACTGCGTCCGGCGCTATTTCGACCGCCACGGCCGCTCGCCGACGCTGAGAGAAATCGCGGAAAATCTTGGGCTTAGCAGCCATAGCTCAGCCCAGGATTACGTCGAGGTGCTGGTCCGCAAAGGTGCACTCGTCCGTTTGCCGTATCATCGGGGCCTCTGCCTGCCCGACCGCTCACGGGCGCCGGCGGCGACCCAGCTTCCCCTCGTCGGCCGGGTCGCCGCCGGCAGCCCGATTCTCGCTGCGGAAAACATCGAAACCCACCACGACGTCGACGCCGGCCTGTTCCATCCGCGCGCCGATTACCTGCTGCGCGTCGTCGGCCTCAGCATGCGCGATGCCGGCATCCTCGACGGCGACCTGATCGCCGTGCACCGCAGCGATACCGCCGACCACGGCCGCATCGTCGTCGCGCGCATCGACGATGAAGTCACCGTCAAGCAACTCGAATGCCGCAACGACCGCGTGCGCCTGCTGCCGGCCAATCCGGATTTCGCGCCGATCGAGATCGATCCGCACCGGCACGAGTTCGCGATCGAAGGCTTGTACGTGGGGCTGATCCGCTCCGCTCCCGGCTCTCGTCAAGCCCGCTCTCGACAAGGATGAGTCGCCATGTTCACTGCGAATACGTCAGAAGCCGTCGCCGCGTTTCCCGCACCAGCGGACTTCGTGCAAGCCGCGCCGATTGCGGTCGCGACGCGTCATGCGCCACAACCCGCGCCGCTGCGTCCACCGCGCGATGAAACCGCGCTGGTCGATGTTCTGCGCCACCCGGGCATCTGGCGGCGCGGCACGGCGACGCGACCCGCCGCCGACGTCGAGCCGAGCGGCAACGCCGAGCTCGACGCGTTGCTGCCGGGCGGCGGCTGGCCGCGCGGAGCGCTCACCGAGATCCTGATCGAGCACGACGGCATCGGCGAATGCAGCCTCGTGCTGCCCGCGCTGGCCGCGCTCACGCAGGCACGCAAACGCGTCGTCCTCGTCGCACCGCCGTACATTCCTTATGCACCGGCGCTGGCAGCGGCCGGCATCGATCTGTCGCAACTCGTGCATATCGACGCGAGCGCCGCGGACACGCACTGGACCGCCGAGCAATGCCTGCGCGCCGGCTGCTGCGGCGCCGTGGTGAACTGGTTGCCGACCGCCGACTATCGCCAGCTTCGCCGCCTGCAGCTGGCTGCCGAAACCGGCGGAGCGATCGGTTTCCTGTTTCGTCCGCTGCGGGCCGCGAAGGAGACGAGTCCGGCCGCGCTGCGCATCAAAGTCACCCTGCACGAGAGCGGACCGGCTATCGAAATACTCAAATGCCGCGGCCGCCTGGGCGACACTGCACAGGCGATCCGCCTGCGCGCCTGATCGTGCGGGGCGCTCATGCTCTGGGCATGCCTTCGCTTTCCGCAGCTTGCGCTGGATGCCGTCCGCGCCGATGCCGATGCGCCGACCCGCAAGACGCCTTTCGCAGTCATCGACGGGCCGTTGCAGCGGCGGCATGTCGTGCTCGCCAACGCGGCGGCGCGGAATGCCGGCGTGCGCAGCGGACAGCCGCTGGCAGCCGCGCAGACGCGCTGCCCTCGCCTGTCCACGGCACCGCGTGACGAAACGGCCGAACGCCTGGCGCTCGAATCGATCGCAGCGTTCGCCTACCGTTTCAGCGCCGAGGTCAGCATCGCCGCGCCGGACACGATCTTTCTCGAGATCGGCGCCAGCCTGAGCTTGTTCGGCGGCGTCGCCACCCTGCAGCGGCGGCTGCGCCTGGACATCGCCGAGTTCGATTTCGCTTTCCTGCTGGCCGCGGCACCGACCGCGACGGGAGCGCGCGTGCTCGCCGCGCATGCCGACGGCATCGTGATTCCCGCGATTCCGATTTTGGGAAAAGCGCTCGACATGGTTCCGCTTTCGGCAAGCGGGCTCGACGACAAGACCATCGACGCGCTGCACGGCATGGGATTCCGCACGCTGCGCGATCTGTTCCGCCTGCCGCGCGCGGAGCTCGCGCGGCGGATCGGCGAGGAATCGATCGATCATCTCGACCGCATGCGCGGTCACGCCGCCGAACCGCTGCTGCGCTACCGGCCGCCGGACCGCTTCGAACGCAGGCTCGAATTTCCGTTCGGGATCGAATCGCATGGCGCGCTTGCATTTCCATTGCAGCGGCTGACCCGCGAATTCGCGCGGTTCCTGATCGCACGCGACGGCGGAGTGCAACGTTTCGCGCTCGTGCTCGGCCACGAGCGCGGCGCGACGACACGCATCGAGATCGGGCTGCTCGCGCCGCGACGCGATGCGTCGGTGCTGTTCGAGCTTGCGCGCGCGCGACTCGAAAACGTCCAGCTGCCGGCGCCGGTACATGCATTGACATTGCGCGCCGATGATCTGCCGCCCCTGTGTCCGCTGCACTCCGACCTGTTCGACACCAATCGCCGTGAGCAACTCGATTGGCCGGCATTGGCCGAGCGTCTGCGCGCGCGGCTCGGTGACGAGTCATTGCACGGGCTGCGCTGCGTCGCCGACCATCGACCCGCGCGCGCCTGGCGATTCGTCGCACCGGTCGACGACCCGCCGCGCAAGCCGGTAGGCAACGACCTTCGCGCTGTTTCGCCACGCGATCAACGCAATGCGAAAAACAATATCGCTGCGCCCGCTTCCGCAACCCGGCCCTTCTGGTTGCTGAAACGTCCGATCGTGTTGCGCGCCCAGCCGGCGCGGTTGCTGGCCGGACCCGAGCGCATCGAAAGCGGCTGGTGGGACGATCACGACAAACGCCGCGACTATTACGTGATCGAAACGAACCTGGGCCAGCGCGGGTGGGCGTTCGTACCCGCCGGATCCAACACCAGCTGGACGCTGCACGGCTGGTTCGCATGAATCCGGTCAGACCACGCAAGCCGCGGCGATTGCGCGCGCCGATCGAACCCGGCATCGCCAACGAGGACGACGATCCGCGCAGCGCGTTGCGACGTGCGCGGCGACATCAGAATCCCGATCGCGGCGATCATGCGCCACCCCTCAACAAGCATGAAGACGCAAAGACCGCCGGAAAACAATTCGGCACTCTTGCGCAGACGCCCGCGCAGGATTTCCAGTACGCCGAACTGCACTGCCTGTCGAATTTCTCGTTCCATCGCGGCGCATCGAGCGCTGCGGAATTGTTCGAGCGCGCAAAGAAACTCGATTATGCCGCTCTTGCGATCACCGACGAATGCTCGCTCGCAGGCATCGTGCGCGCGCTTGAAGCGTCCTTGGATACCGGCATACAGCTCATCGTCGGCACCGAGGTGCAGCTGGCGGATGGTCCTAAACTCGCCCTGCTCGCAAGGAATCAGGACGGCTATTCCGACATCTGCCGGCTGATCACGGCCGGGCGACGCCGCAGTGCGAAAGGCGAGTACAGGCTGACGCGCGCGGATGCCGAACAACTGGGCCCCGGTGTGCTGGTGTTGTGGATTCCGGCGAATTTCTCTTGCCGGGAAACGATCGCCGACGAATACGCGGTCTGGATCAAACGGCACTTCATGGGCCGCGCGTGGCTTGCGGTCGAATTGCATCGCGGACCCGACGATGCCGCGAGACTTACCGAACTGCGAGCGTTCAGTACGCATCATGGTCTTCCGCTGGTCGCGTCTGGCGACGTGCATATGCACATACGAAGACGGCGCGCACTGCAGGACGTGATGACCGCCATCCGCCTCGGCTGCACCGTTGCCGAAGGAGGTCACGCCCTGTTTCCGAACGGCGAGCGGCACCTGCGCCGTACCGGAGATCTCGCGTCGCTCTATCCGCCAGATCTGCTCGCCGAAACGCGACGCATCGCGGCGCTTTGCACATTCGATCTGCGCAAGCTGCATTACGAATATCCACGCGAGCTTGTGCCGGAAGGAATGGACGCCAGCAGCTACCTGAGGCAGTTGACCTACGAAGGCGCTGCACGGCGTTTTCCCAATGGAATATCCGAGAAGCTGGGCAGGACTCTGGAGAAGGAGCTCGCGCTCATCAAGCGGAAGGAATACGAAGCGTTTTTCCTCACCGTCCAGGACATCGTTTACTGGGCCCGCGAAAAACAAGACATCCTCTGCCAGGGCCGCGGCTCCTCGGCGAATTCAGCGGTTTGCTATTGCCTTGGCATAACAGCGGTAAGTCCCGAAGAAGGCCATCTCCTGTTCGAACGGTTTCTTTCGGAAGAACGCAATGAACCCCCAGACATCGATGTCGACTTCGAGCACGAGCGCCGTGAGGAAGTCATCCAATATGTATTCAGAAAATACGGCCGTGAACGCACGGCCCTGGCTGCAACCGTCATCAGCTATCGGGGCAAGAGCGCAGTGCGGGACGTGGGTAGAGCTTTGGGTTTGCCGGACGATCAACTCGATCAGCTGACAGGCATGTTTTCGCGTATCCACAGTGGGGAATCCCTGGAAGGATGGTTGAGCACACGAGGTTTCGATCCTGAGAGTCCCAGGCTGGTGAATTTGTTCGCGCTGGCCAGTCAATTGCTGGGTTTCCCGCGCCATCTCTCGCAACACGTCGGCGGTTTTGTCATCTCCGAGTATCCGCTGTACACGCTGGTGCCCATCGAGAATGCGGCAATGGCAGATCGCACGATCATCCAATGGGACAAGGATGATCTGGAAACGATGAAACTGCTCAAGGTCGATTGCCTTGCGCTCGGCATGCTGACGTGTCTGCGCAAGTGTTTCGACCTGCTGCGCACTCACTGTAACGTTTCGCTCGATCTTGCATCGATTCCGCATGGCGACGAACCGACCTATGAAATGATCCGCAAGGCGGACACGGTCGGTGTTTTCCAGATCGAATCGCGCGCTCAAATGTCGATGCTGCCGCGATTGAAGCCCGAGAAGTTCTACGATCTTGTCGTCGAAGTCGCCATTGTCCGTCCAGGCCCCATCCAGGGTGGCATGGTGCATCCCTACCTCAAGCGGCGGAAGGATCCGAAAAGCGTCAGCTACGAATCGAAGGGCATCGAAGAAGTGCTTGGCCGCACTCTGGGCGTACCGATCTTCCAGGAGCAGGTCATGGAGCTGCTGCGGGTCGCCGCGGATTTCACACCCGGTGAAGCCGATCACCTGCGCCGTTCAATGGCCGCGTGGAAGCGGCGCGGAGGGCTTGAACAGTTCAAGGACCGCATCTTCGAAGGCATGAAGAAGAACAACTACTCCGAGGAGTTCGCACAACGGATTTATCAGCAGATCCAGGGTTTCGGCGAATATGGATTTCCCGAATCGCATTCCTACAGCTTCGCTTTGCTTGCCTACGTTTCATCCTGGCTCAAGTGGCATCATCCCGCAGTCTTCACATGCGCGTTGCTGAATTCGCAACCGATGGGTTTCTACCAGCCTTCGCAGTTGATCCAGGATGCGCAGAAAAGCGGAGTCCGTATGCTGCCTGTAGATGTCACGGTCAGCGAATGGCACTGCACGCTGGAACCGGCCGACACGACATCGCAAGCCTCCGATAAACCGACGAGGAAGCTCGACCCCTTCGCCTTGCGCCTGGGTATTCGCGAGGTACGCGGGCTCTCCGAAGACCTCGCCGCGCGTCTTGTCGCCGCGCGCAACGAAGCGCCGTTCGCCGACGTCGCGGACATGACGCGCCGCGCCCGCGTGAGCGCATCCGAACGTGCCCGTCTCGCCGATGCCGGTACGCTGCAAAGTCTCAGCGGTCACCGCTATCGCGCGCGCTGGGACAGCGCGGGCGCGGAATTGCCGGCACCGATACTGGCCAACGCGGCCATCCACGAACGTCGCGTCGCGCTGCGGCGGCCATCGCTGCGCGAAGACGTGATGACCGACTACGCGACCCAAGGTCTGTCGTTGACCCATCATCCGCTATCGCTGGTCCGCGAGGAGCTTTGCAAACGCCGCGTGTCGCCGGCGAGCGCGACATTGGACGCGAACAATCGCGGTCGGCATCTTCGTTGCGCAGGCCTCGTCACCGTGCGCCAGCATCCCGGCACGGCCAAGGGCGTCACCTTCGTCACCATCGAGGACGAAACCGGTTTCGTCAACATCGTCGTCTGGCAAAGGCTTGCCGAGAAGCAGCACCGCGTACTGCTCGAATCCATCGTGATGGCCGTCGACGGCGTGCTCGAAGCCAGCGACGGCGTGCATCATCTGATCGCCAAGCGCCTGTACGATTTCAGCGAGCTGTTGCCGGAGCTTTCGTTCGCGTCACGCAATTTTCATTGATGCAGGCGCTGGTCGCCTTATAGGGTGGGCCTTGGCCCACCGCATTCATTCCGACCGAAAAGCGGTGGGCCAAGGCCCACCCTATACGCTTTCATTCAATGGCCGCCCTCGAGCAAGTCGATACGTTGATTCGTCGCCTTCATCTCGACGTCGAGCCGCGAAAAAGTCCAGACACCCGCGGACTTTGTCGCGCGGACATGCAGCGTTCCTTCGCCCTTGGGCCCGGCCAGCGGAATCGCAAGATTCGCGATGCCGGTCTCGTCTTTCTCGCTGATGCTTCCGGTCATCAGCAGGCCCGCATTGATGGGAGTTCCGAGCTTCTCGATCAAGGCCGGCGCCTGCCGTGCGCGAACCAGCGCCTGCGTGTAGGAACCGGATGATTGCATCAGGCGGAACACGAACATCATCACCGCGAAGACGGATCCGGCCACGATCGCCAGCATGAAGACGCAGGCGACGGCCACCAGCCACTTCCAGTTGCGCTGGAACCAGCTTGGCGCCTGCGGCCGATTCATGCGGTCCCCATGAAACGGAAAGCTAGCCGCTGCCGCGTGCGAGCTGTCCCGACGCCAGCAACTCGCAGATGCGTCGCACGTCGCCGTCCATCGCGCGATCACGTTCCATGAAGCGGATGTGCTCGCGGATCTTCGCGTGGGTTTCCCGCACCGCCGCACCCGCATGGAAATCCGCCGATTCGCTCAGGGCCTTCGTCAAAGTCTGCACTTCGGCTTCGAACTGAGCCCGCGAAGGATGATTCGCATCCGGCGCATTCGTGACCTTTCCGGCGAGCGCGCGCCAATCGCCGCGCGCGGCGAGCCGACGCGCGGCGTTGAGCATGTCCTGCCGGTAATCGAGCGCCTGCGCCGCCGTATACAGCTCGAGCGCGATGACATGGCCGAGATCCTCGGTCATCTCCAGCACATGGCGCGCTTCGTTCGCGCCCATCGAGACATGATCCTCGGCGTTCGCGCTGGTCGGGATCGAATACACCGACGCCGGATGCGCGCGCGTCGCGAGGTCGTTGACCAGCGCCGCCGCGGTGTACTGCACGATCATGAAACCCGAATCGGTCGCGTCCTCGTTGCCGATCAGGAACGCGGGCAAACCGTCGCTGGTCGCGGGATCGACCAGCTTGTTGAGCCGGCGTTCCGAGATCGAAGCGAGCACCGGAATCGCAGCCTTGACGTAACTCATCGCCAGCGCCAGCGGCATGCCGTGGAAATGGCCGGCCGAAATGACCTGATCCTCGATGACCTCGGCATTCTTCGCGTCGGGGAAGATCAGTGGATTGTCGGTGACCGAGTTCAATTCGATGTCGATCACGCGGCACGCCTGCGCGACCGCGTCGCGCACGGCGCCGTGGACCTGCGGGATGCAGCGCAGGCAATACGCATCCTGCGGCTGGTGTTTCTTGCCGCCCTTGAACGGCAGGAAGCGCTTGTAGAATGCCTCGCGGCCGTGGCGCTGCGATGCCGGCACGTAATCCCAGACAATATCGAAGCGCTGCTTCTGATCGATCGGATCGCTCCACGAATCCGCCAGCCAGGTCCTGAAACGCGGCACCAGGTGATAGGCGATATCGACCAATGTCGAGCCATCGAGCAGCTCGCGTAGCCGCTGCGCCGTCTCCACCTGACCCGGATGCGGGCGCAATGCGTGCACTTCCTCGCGGAACGCGCTGCCGCGACCCGCGAACGCATCCAGCGTCATCGCCGCGGCGAGGTCGGCCGTTTCCTGCAATGCCTCGAGCCGATCCAGCGCGAGCACCGCGCACGCCAGCATCTGCGCCGTGCCATTGTTGAGTGCGAGACCTTCCTTGAACGACAGCCGCAACGGCGAAAGGCCCGCACGTTGCAGCGCGTCCGCACCGGGCATGCGCCCGCCTTGATAGAACGCTTCGCCGCCGCCGAGCAGCACGATCGCCAGATGCGACAGCGGAGCGAGATCGCCGCTTGCGCCGACCGAGCCTTTCTCGGGTATCACCGGCACGATGTCGCGATTGAGAAGCTCGGCCAGGGCGCGCAACGTCGTCACACGGATTCCGGAATGCCCGCGCATCAGCGTATTGATGCGGATCACCAGCATCGCGCGCACGACCTCGGCGCCGAACGGCTTGCCGACGCAGACCGCGTGCGTGATCACCAGGTTGTGCTGCAGCTCCTCGAGCAGCGTGCCATCGGGCGTCTCCGGATTCCCGCCCGGCAATTCGTCGCGCGCGCGATGCGCGCCGAGCAGCTTGTCGGCGTTGCTGCCGAATCCGGTGGTCACGCCGTAGATCGGCTCGCCGCAGCTGACCTTGTCGGCGAGGAAGTCGGCGGCGCGCTGCACCTTGACCAGCTGCGCCTCGTCGAGGGTGACGTGAGCACCTTGGCGCGCGACGGCAACGACGTGATCGCGCGTCAGACTGTTGCCGTCGAGAAGGATCGTATGCATGGAAGGCTTTCTTGGGGGCGGAAACGCGAAGGAATCAAGGTGGGCCAGCGGTAATTGAGCTGGCGGCAGCGGATCGACTCATCACCGCGGCCTGCTCGATTTCCACGCGCAACGCTTCGGCGAGCTCCGCGCGCGCGACTTCGAATTGATCCTGCTTGCGCAGGTCCTTGACCGTGACGACGCCTTTGGCGATCTCGTCCGGCCCCAGCACGAGCACGAAACGGATTCCGGCGCGGTCCGCATACTTGAACTGTTTCGCGAGCTTGCCCGGCTCGACCACGACTTCGGTATTGATGCCCGCGGTGCGCAGCTCGCCCGCGAGTGCGAGATAGCGCGGCAACTCGGCCTCATCCATCTGCGCGACCAGCGCTTGCACCGTGCTGCGACCGCCGCTCAGCAGACCCGCCTCGCGCAATTGCCAATACAGACGCGTCGCACCGATGGAGATGCCGACGCCCGGCAGCTTCGACTTCGTGTAATGGCTGGCGAGATTCTCGTAGCGCCCGCCCGAGCAGATCGAGCCGATCTGCGGATGATCGTTCAGCGTCGTTTCGTAGACCGTGCCCGTGTAGTAGTCGAGCCCGCGCGCGATCGAAAGGTTCAGCGCGAAGTGCGATTCCGGAACGCCGAACGCCTTGACCAGCGTCAGCACTTCCTTGAGCTCCGCCCTGCCCTGCTCCAGCGCCTCGTCGCCGCTGCCGAGCGCATCGAGCTTCGCGACCGCGTCGGCCAGAGACGTCGACTTCGTCTGTACGAACTCGAGCAGCTTCTCGGCGACGGGCGCGGCCAGGCCGAAAGTTTCGCCCATCAAGGTTTCGCGCACGTGAGCCACGCCGCGTTTGTCGAGCTTGTCGACTTCGCGCAGTACGAGGCCCTGCTTCTCGCCATCGTCGATGCCGAGCTTGTGCAGATAGCCGCGCATCAGCCGGCGGTTGTTGATCTGGATCATGAACGGACCGATGCCGAGATCGCGGAACACGCTGTAGATCACCGCCGGCAGCTCGGCGTCGTAGCGCACCGACAGCTGATCCTTGCCGACCACGTCGATGTCGCATTGATAGAACTCGCGAAAGCGCCCGCGCTGCGCGCGTTCGCCGCGATAGACGCGCTGGATCTGGTAGCGGCGGAACGGAAACGTCAGATCGTGCTCGTGCTCGGCCACATAGCGCGCCAGCGGAACGGTCAGGTCGAAGCGCAATGCCAGCTCGGGCTTCTCGCCCTGCTCCATCGCGCCGGTGGATTGCACGAAGTAGACCTGCCGCTCGGTCTCGCCACCCTCCTTGGTCAACAGGATGCTGGCGAACTCCATCACCGGCGTTTCGATCGGCAGGAAGCCGAAGCGCTCGAAATTGCGGCGGATCGCATCGAGCATCGCCTGGAAAGCGACCTGATCGAGCGGCAGGAGCTCGAGCACGCCAGGCATGGTGCGGGCTTGCGTCACGGCCATCGGGTTCCTCGAACGGGCACTGCGGCGCCGGTGGCCGCATCAGCGAAACGATAGCCGCTTAGGGTAGCAGATGCGCGCATTTCGCCCCTCGGCGCCGGCCGATCTGTTGCGCTGCGGGGTCGTCGCCGTTACTATTCGCGGCCCGCTACGGCGGTCGGTTCGGGGTGTAGCTCAGCCTGGTAGAGCGCTACTTTCGGGAGGTAGAAGTCGGAGGTTCGAATCCTCTCACCCCGACCAACAATTCAACGAGTTAGGCCGCCTTCTTGGCGGCCTTTTTCGTTTGTGGTCTAACGATGGCCTAAGCGACCTTCGAGTTGTCGCCTGCTGGATGGTTCGCAGGAGGCACCTGCATCTACCATTGGACATGGCTAGCGACGATGTGAGGTCTCCTTCATGAAAGCGATCTTGATCAGCAGCGCGACGCCGCCGCCGCATATTCCCGTCACCGTCGGGTCGTTCGGCAGGACCGGAAGAAAGGTCGTGCTACGCGAGAGAGTCCGAGTCACGCATAGCGACGAATTCCAGTCAAAGGCCATCGAAGCCATCCTCGAAGATCACGTCGCTGCCATCGGCGCTCCATTCCAGCGTGATGTGGTCGAACCAGCCGTTGACGCTGGCGGGCGTCGATCCGGAGTCGCGGATCGCAAGCTTGACGGTGATCGAGCTGTTGTGGTTCCACTCGCCGCCGGAGACGACGATCTGCGCCGGCTGGTCCGGGCGCGTCCAGTTGTCGCCTATGTTGCCGATGATGTGGCTGCCGGTTACGTCGGCTGCGCCGTCGGTGCAGGCTTCGCCTCCGTCGCGGCGGTACTCCCAATGAAGTTCCACGTAATCGGTTCCGGACGGTGACGAAGCAGCGGCCGCGCGGCCCGAGCCGTTGAGCAGCCAGGCACCTGGACCGGGTACGTGGATGCACTGGCTCGCACCGATCACGGTGGCGCCGGAGCCGACGCCGTCCTGCGCGACCTGCGCGGAGCCGCCGGCCGAGCCGGGGGCGTTTTCGCCGCTCCAGGTCAATGGCGGTTCGGACCACCACAGATTGAGATCGATCTCGAAGTCGCCGTTCAGCACCACGGGCTGCAGGGCCGGGCGCTCATGCGCGCCGATGTCGCGCACGTATTCCTCGACACCCGGCACGGCGCCGATGTTCTGGTCGCGCGGCAGGCCGAACACGTCGCGGTCGTCGCCGGTGATCGGCGGCGCGTAGTCGATCGCCGGCGAGGCGGCGCGCAGGCGGTAGTCGCCGCGCGCGGGATCGATGAAGCGCGGATCGGCGACGATTGCGCCGGGGCCGCCACCGAGGCTTTCGGCTTCGCTGACAATGCACCATTCAACCATCGGCGTGGCGCCGGCGAACAAGGTTGTACCGGGCTGCCAGATGAGCAGGCGCTGCAGCGCATTGTCTTCGGTGACGGCTTGCAGTACTGCGTCGCCGCCGATCGTATTGCCGGCAATGGTGACGTCGCGCATCGTGAAAGACACCTTGTTCCATCCCATCGACCGGATCAACTGCTGGCTGATCTGGTTGCCGGAAATCAGCAGACTGAAAGCAAACAGATCCGCGCCTTCGCCTGAAAACAGGTCGGCGTCCAGATCGACCAATCGACCGCCGCGATTACCTTCCAGAACGATTCCGCGCGGCCCGCTGGGCGTCTCATCCAGCTCCCACCCGCCCAGATCCAGATCGTTGTTGAAATTCTGTTCCACATGGATCACGGCGCCTCCGGTCGGCTGGCCGAGCGCGTCCTGGTCGATGTTGTCGGCGATGCGCCCGCACGGCGCATCGAGCGGACATGGTGCGACGTCTGCAGGGGGATTACGTCTGTTGGAATTGAAGAAGACGCCAGTGACTTCGCCCAGGTACATCGCCGAACCGTCGGCGGCCGCATTGCCTTCGATCGACGCATTCCAAAGATATGCGTCCGCACTTGATGGAACGGTCTGCTGGTGGGATTCGAGATAAAGACCGCCGCCGGCTTCGGAAGCGAAGTTCTGGTCGATCTTTGCCGGGATACCCGCCTCCGTGGCATAGAGATACAGTTCGCTATATGCATTGGTCTCGCCCTCACTGAGCACGGCCACGCCGCCGCCATACCGCGCGGTGTTACCGTGAATCGCGCCGAACGCGCCGACACCGGCGCTGCCGATCGTCGCGTAGCCATCGAGGCTGGTCGTGTTGTTGACCACGAGTCCGCCGCCGTATCCGCCGTAGGTCTCGCCGAGCACCTCGAAGCCCGTGGCCTCGTTGAACGCGATGATGCTGTTCGCATAAACCATATACAGGTGCACCGCCTCGGCGAACACGCCGCCGCCGCTGTCGACCGCGATGTTGCCGGTGATGCCCACGCCACCGAGGAGGTACACCGCGGCGGCCTCGCCGGTACCTTCGAGATACATGCCGCCGCCGAGGCCGGCGACGCTGTTGATGATCGAGCTGTTGCTGATGACCAACGCGCCATCGCCGCGGTAGTAGACGCCGCCGCCCTTGCCGCTCTCGCCGGACACATCGCCATTGCGGATCGTCAGCATGTCGAACCCGATCACGCTGCCGGCAGCGGCCTCGATGCGCAGCACCGGCGCCGCGCTGCCGCCAAAGCCATCGAGGGTCGTGCGCGTACTGCCGTCGATGTTGTTGCAGTCGGACCAGAAACCCTCGAGCCACAGCGTCTGTGCGGTATCGATGACGAGCGCCTGCTCGTTCCAGACCTGGCTGTGCGGGATGCGAATGAAGTCTTCGCCGGAATTGGCCTCGGCCGCGTCGATCGCCTCCTGGATCGTGCCGTGCGTACAGCCGGCCTCGCTGCCGACCGCGTAGATGGCCGCATCGGCGCGCGCAGCAGCCAAGAGCGCCAGGACGGCGCAAAACAGTCCACGGATAGGTGTATACGCCTGCATGACGGTTCTCTCGGGTAGCCAGGGTCAGCTAGAGAAACGTCGATTGCTCGGAAAGCGGATCATTTGTGCCGGGGCGGGCCGGCCGCGTGACTCGCTGCGTCCGCGCCGGCGCTTTCACGCAGCGTATCGCGAGGTGAAAAACTCCTACGGCTGCAGCGTGTACATTCCGCGACGCGCGCGCAGCGGATGTCCGGACGGAAGTTGCGCAAGGCCGGCATCCGCCCGATCCGCATGCCGACCCGCGGCGTCGGCGGCGCCGGCCTGCGTGTGCAGAGCGGCCAGCAGAAGATGCGTCTGCACGACCATCGAATGTCCCGCACCGAGCTCCGGCTCGGCCTGCGCCAACGCGGCTTCCGCAGCCGCGATCGCGCGCATGGGCTGGTCGTCGAGCCATGCGATTTCGGCCAGCGCCAGGCGTGCCGGCAGGCGTTGCAGGTTGTCCGCGTAGGCAGGGTCGGCCAGCTCGTGCTCGGCCTGTTCGACCAGCGATGCATCGCAGTCCGGTGCCGGCGTGCGGCGGCAAGCCAGCGCTACTAGGCCGAGCGCAGCAGCTCGCGCCGGCGAAGCCGAGGCGCCGGCGAGCGAGCTCAGCAGGGCTGCGCGAGTCCGCGCGAAATCTCCCTGGAGCCACCACAGGCGTGCTTGTGCACTATCGATGACATAGAGCAGGCGCTGGCGGTCGCCGGCGCTGCTGGCCGCTGCCGAGCGCGCGCTTGCGAACGCCTGCTCCGCAGCGCCAATGTCCCCGGCGGCGAGATGCGCGCGCGCAGCGCGCGTCAGCGCGAACGCGAACTGTGCGTGCGTTGCACCGTGCACTTCGCGCGCCATGTCCACCGCGGCAGCGCACGTCACTCCGGCGCCACGCTCTTCGAGATCGCCTTCGACGCCGCACAGACGGATCAGCAGGCTGACCAGGTTCGGATGACGCTCGACCGGAACGCGGGCGAACATCGCGCGCGCCTCGCGCAGCGTTTCGGCGCCTTCGCGCCAGCGACCTGCGAGGGACTGCACCTGGCCGATGTTCATCAGCGTCGTCGCAGCGCCAAGGCTGTCGCCGCCTTGCTCACGGTCTTGCGCGAGCGCCTGTTCGTACCAGTGCTGTGCCTGCGTGTAGTCGCGCGCGTACTGGTAGGCGGCTCCGAGATTGTTATAGGCCGTGCTGAGGTCTTCGGCGTCCGAGTTTGGATCGGTCTCCCGCAGTCGGAGCGCCTCGCGCTTGAGCGCGATGGCGCGCTGCGGGTCGATCCCCTGTTCCATCAATGCGATTGACATCGAATCGAGCAATCGCGCATAAGCCAGCCCTTGCGTCTGCTGCGCCATCATCTCCGCGCGGACGGCTTCGAACTCCGCCAGTGAAGCCTTGTAGTCGCCGAGCTTGCGCAGCACGACGGCGTACAGGCTGCGCGCCTCCAGCGTGCGCGCGTCGTGTGCGCCAAAGGTTTGCTCATTCGCACGCCATGCCGCTTCGGCGAGCGCGCGATTGCTCGCTGTCTCACCGATGCCGTCATTGATGCGGGCAAACATCGCCAGAAGCGCAGCGCGTACCTGCGGGTTGTCCGGATAACGCTGATCGATGCGCTCGCGGCCTCGCCGCAGCAGCTCCGGCAGACTCGGGGCCTGCGCGAGGGCGCTGCCTTGCTCGAGCGGCTGGAACAGTCCCTCGACGAAGGCTTGCACCTCGCCGGCACGCTGCGCCTGTTGGCGCGCAAGCTGCGCCTGCCACAGTGCGACGCCGAGCGCGGCGAGGATCGCGGCGACGAACAGCGCCGTAGTCAGCACACTGCCGCGGTGGCGCGCGACGAACTTGCGGGCACGATACCAGCGCGACGGCGGATGCGCCGCGACCGGCTCGCCACGCAGGTGCCGTTCGACGTCGTCGCCGAGATCGCGTGCGCTCGCGTAGCGTCGCCCCGGTTCTGGTTCGAGCGCTTTCAGCAGAATGTTGTCCAGGTCGCCGCCGAGCACTCTGCGCAGCGCCGGCAGCGACACGGGTATCTGCGTGACAGCGACGCCGCTCTGCGTGACTTGCGTCGAGGGACGGCGCGGCGGATCCGCGGGCCGCTCGCCAACCAGGAGTTCATGCAGCAGCACACCGAGCGCATAGACGTCGGTCGCCGTCGAGATCGGTCCGCCGGCGTACTGTTCCGGTGCCGCATAGCCCGGCGTCAGCCCTGGAAGCCCGATGCCGGTGGTCGAGCCGGCGTCCTCGTCGAGCAGCTTGGCGATGCCGAAGTCGAGCAGTTTTACCTCGCCGCGCGTATCGACCAGGATGTTCGACGGCTTCAGGTCGCGATGCACGATCAACTGCTGGTGCGCCGCCGCCACGGCGTTGCAGATGCCCACGAACAGCGTCAGTCGGCCGGATGCGCCGAGCCGGTGCTCGGCAGCATGCAGCGTGATCGGCGCACCGTCGACGTAATCCATGACGAGGTAAGGGATGCCGGCGTCGGTCACGCCGCCATCGATGATGCGTGCGATGTTCGGATGCGACAGCGCCGCCAGCACGCGCCGTTCCCTCTGGAACAGGCGCTGCTCGAGCTCGGAGTACAGCCCGCGGCGCAACAGTTTCACCGCGACCTGCTGGAGGAAGTCGCTGCCATGGGGCTCGGCGAGAAACACCATCGCCATGCCGCCGCGGCCGAGCACGCTCAGCAGCCGGAAGCCGCTGATATGCTGGCCGATCAGCGACTGCCCGTCGTCGATCCAATGTTCATCGCCGATGCGCGCGGCGCGGTCCAGCGGCGGCGTTTCAAGGTATCCCTCATTCGTGTCGTCGGCTTCCAGCAGGCGGCGCATGCGGGCGCGCTGCGACGACGTCATCGGCTGCGAGCGCAGCCAAGCTTCGCGTTCGGATACCGGAACGGCCAGCGCTTGCTCGAAGCACGCGCGCAGACGGCGATAGTCAAGGACGTCGCCGTTCCCGGGCGCCATGGCCTCGGGCTGCGGCGGAATCGTGTTCATGCCCCGAGTAACGCCATAACGGACATGATCGGGTCATCCCACGCGCTCGTGCAGGAACGAGCGCGCGAAACGCCAGTCCCGCACCACCGACGACCGACTGAGACCGAGCGTGCCGGCCACCCGTTCCAGCGGTAGACCTGCGAAGTAGCGCAGTTCGACGATCTGCGCGGCGCGCGGGTCGGCACGCGCGAGATCCGCCAGCGCGTCCTCCATCAGTAACGTCTGCTCGGCGCTTGCAACAGACAGATTGTCTTCGTTGGCGTCCAATGTGACGCTTACCCACCCACCGCCTGCGCGCTGGCGCAGGCGCGCACGCGCGCGATCGGCGAGCAGATGGCGCATCGCACGCGCGGCGTAGGCGAAGAACTGGCGCTGCTCCTGGAAGCCGAGGTCCTGCCTGCCACCCATGCGCAGATACAACTCGTGCACGACCGCGGTGGTGTCGAGCGTGCCGCGCTCGTGAGCGGCGAGTTGGCGGCTCGCCATCGCCTTGAGGCGCTGATAGACCTCGTTGAACAGCGCGTCGGCGTTGTTCGGTGCGAGTGATGGGTCGAGTGTGGCCACGGGCGGTCCCCGATTCATTCTAACGCCGGTACGAGCCTGCAGCGCGGCGTACCTTCATGGATTCGGATCGCTCTGGGATGGCAGGGGCGAAGAACGCCGCTCGGAATCGATTTGAGACATTCACTGTTTCGCCACCCAAGATCTTGGCGCATCCTGACACCGTGCGCTACGACCCAAGGCGGACCGAAGCGCGACGGCGGTATCCTCGCGACGATGGCCCGTCGCCCTTGAAGGTATGCCCAACGGCCGGCCTTCGGGGCAGTCCAAACCGGCGCAATTATTGACCGTCGAAGCCGGAGCAGAAGATCGTGTTGGCGTTTCGGGCTAGGGACCGTCGAAGCCGTCGCTGAAGATCACATCGTTCGGCGCCATAGGCGTGAACGCGGCGAATCCTTGCTGATAGGCCAAATCGAAAGTAGGGAAACTTCCTCCCGCATACAGCGTTCCGTCGGACTCGACCGCGAGCGCGTACACGGCAAGTCCGCCCGACCCGTTGGGGTTGAAGGAAGTCGCGCTGCCATCGCTTGCGTCGAGTGCAGCGAGAAGCGCACGCGGCTGTCCGCCGATCGCATTGAAATAACCTCCGGCGTAGACCGTCGAGCCGTCCACCGCGAGCGCTACGACATAGGCATTGCTGAACTCTGCGGCGCTGGCGTCCGGGTCGAAGCTGGTCGGTGAGCCATCGCTGGCGTTGATACCCGCGATGTTGTTGCGCGTGATGCCTTGCACGGCGCCGAAGCCGCCGCCGGCGTAGATCGTTGTGCCGGAGACAGCCAACGCGTATATGCCCGTGAAGCCTTGAAGGTCGACACCAAGGTCAGGATTCCAGCTCGTCACGCTGGCGTCCGCAGCATTGACTGCCGCAATTCCGTTGCGCGGTTCGCCGCCGACGTGTGCGAATGTGCCACCGAAATAAACGAGGCTCCCGGATAACGCGATCGCATTGATGGGAATGAAGTCTGCATTCGGGTCCCACGCGTTTGCGGTGCCATCGACCGTGTTGAGCGCCGCGATTGCGAGGTGCGGCTGGCCGCCGATGTTCTGGAAGAAGCCGCCGACATAAGCCACGTCTCCTGACAGCGCAATGGCGTTGACACCGCCGTCAGGGTTGGGATCCCATGCGGTCGCTGTAGCGTCCGCAATCGTGACGGCCGCGGCATTGGTGCGTGCCTGGCCGCCGATCGTCGTAAAGGTGCCGCCGACATAAACCGCCGATCCGGATACTGACAGCGCATTCACGACGGCGTAGTTTCCGTTCATGCCCTCGCCGTGCGCGTCCCACGGGGTTGGCGTGCCGTCCGTGGCGTTGAGCGCCGCGAGGCTATTGCGCAGCACGCCGCCCAGCGAACTGAACTGGCCGCCGAAATACACAGCGGAGCCGGATACAGCGATGGCGTTCGGAGTGCCGTTGGGATTGGGATTGAATGCGGTGGCGCTGCCGTCCGCAGCATTGAGCGCGGCGATATAGTTGCGTGCCTGGCCGCCGATCGAGGTGAAGCCGCCACTGGCGTAGACGATCGAGCCAGACGCCGCGAGTGACAAGATGTTCTGGGGCGGGCTGGGATCGAACGCGGTCGCAGTGCCGTCGGCGGCATTGAGGCCCGCCAGGTTGTTTCGCGGTTGGCCGCCGATGGTGTCAAACGACCCTCCTGCGTAGATGGTCGACCCCGACACCGCCAGCGCGGCGATGCTGGCGCACGGCGCACATCCAAAAAAGGTCGGGGCCGGCACAAAGCCGGGCACGACCACGCCGTCATTGGCGCCGCCGAGATCGACTGCGGCGATCGCTTGACGCGGCAGGCCGCCGACCATGCTGAAATTACCGGCGAGATAGAGGATCGAGTCCGCGATCACGAGAGCGTCCGCACTCGCGGTGCCGCCGGAGACACCCGGGTTGAACGTGGACGTGGCCGACCCGTCGGCGGCGTTGAGCGCCGCAATTCCGCTACGCGCCTGGCCGCCAACAAGAGTGAAATCCCCACCGACGTAGACGATCGACCCGTCGTTCGATACCGCGAGTGCGCCGACGCCTCTGCCAGCCGCCGAGTCGGCATTGGGGTTGAATGCGGTGACGCTTCCGTCCGCGGTACTGAGTGCAGCGAGGTTGCTCCGAGGCTGGCCGTTGACCAATGTGTACCTGCCGCCCGCGTATAGCGTCGAACCCGACAGTGCCAACGCATTCACTCCACCGTCGAAGGAGGGGTTGAAGGCCGGATCGACACTATGGTCGGCAAGGATATGGGCGACGTTTGTGCGTGCGACTCCACCCACATGAGTGAACAGACCGCTGATGTACCAGCCGCCGCTCCCATCGGCTACGACCGCACGCAATCCGGTGAGCGCACCGCCCCCGAGGGTCGGTCCGGCGCCTGAGATCTCGGGCAGGCCGAGGTTTTCAGTCCCATCGAGGGCAACCTCGACGCCGGGACCGGTGCGCGGTCCGACTCGCGAAAACTGCCCGCCGATATAGATTGTCTCGCCCGCTCGCACAACTGCGTTCACCGGACCGTCGGTGACGTAAGTGCGGTCCGGTTTGTCAGAGAGAGATGTGGCGCCTGCGGCGAACGAAGCGCCAAGTGGCAGGGCCAGGAGCAATTGGAATGCAATCACGGAAAACGTGGAACCGTAGTTCCTTGGATTGCGGGGAGAGGTTGCGTGAACTGAAGTCGATTGAACGAACATCGCGATAGGTACTCCCAGGGCCTTGGGCTGCGCCTGAGGAGCCATGTCCGAGGTCGCATGCGAGCGCCACGATCGATGCGTCTCAAAGACGCATCGCTGCGGCGCAAACCGAAGCCCGATGACTGTGCGCCATGCACGGGAGCAGTATCAATAGCGCTGTATGGCTGATTTGTGGCAATGGCAGAAAGGTGCCACATCGCACGCGCGGCGACTATTCGCGATGAGTCGAGAAATCGTGCTTATGCATCGCCTGCGCAGCGAGCCAGCCGGCCTGAAAGCGCGTGTTCGCGCCGAGCCGCGTCGTCAGTTCGACAATGCGGCGCGCCAACGTGCGAGCCGACACGTTGAGTTCCTGTTCGATCGATTTGTCGTTCATGCCCGATGCAAGAAGCGGCAGCAGCGTGTCGGCATGCAGCGGATGCAGGTCCGCTCCGCTTGCCGGCACCACCGCAGAACCTCCGGCAACGAAAGGCGCAGCGGCTCGCCAGTACATTTCGAACATTTCGCACAACGCATCCAGCAAGGACGATGGGCGCACCAGCAGCACTGGCCCGTCCTGCTTGGCCAGATGCAACGGAATGATCGCGACGCGCCGATCGAATACAACGAGTTTGAACGGCAGCGACGGGAAGATACGGAATTGCTCGCCAGCTTCGGTGGCCATTCGCAGACGGGTCAGCGTGCCCGGCATGTTCAACAGTTTGCTGTCAGTGATCGCCCTGCATCGAACGCCGCGCGCAAGGCAGGCCACGAATCCGTCGTCCAGCTTGTCGATTGTGGAGACCAGCGCCGGCATCCGTTCAAAGCCCAGGATCTCGCTCTGGGCAGAAGCGATGGAATGCAGGAACATTTGCGCGGCCGTTTGCGCACTGAGGATTTCGACGAAGCGTTCTTCGCCACGGCGGCCTTTGCGTTCGCTGTCGACCGAATTGCGCAACTTCGCCATGGCCGCCCGCGCCTGATGCAATTCGCTTTGCCGTCGCGCGATCAGCACCTCGGCCGCGATGTCCGGCGGTACCGCGGAGTAAAGTTGGACTCGTTCAGGTGAGTGCGTCACCAACCCCTTTTGCTCCAGCGCGTTCAGAACGCGCTGGCTGCTTCGCAACGACAACGCCAAGCGCTTTGCAATCTCGGCGGCGCTCGTTCCGTCGCGAGGCAGCAGCGCGCGGTAAATACGTTCTTCAATTGGGCCGAGCCCTAACGTTCGAAGGGCGCTCGACCTCACGGAAACGGAAGAATCTCTTTTCACAGTGAAAACCTCATCCCCGCTCTCTGCGCGCAAGAGTGACGGGGATCGCAGCGCCCCCGGTCACTGGTTGTCTCGGCAGACTGTTAGACCCATGCCAAAACGGAATCGCGCTCCAACATGCCAATCAGTCCCACGGTAAATTGCTCGCGCAGCACGCCAATCAGGGCGACGCCGAAGTTGGCGATGGCGCGCGGGAAGAAGTTGCCCTGCCGGGTGCTGATCATCGGCTGGAATGTCGGACTGCATCGGTAGTCCCGCTGCCCAATCCTCACCCGCCAACGGTAGGAAGACAACCCTTTAAGGGGTTTCCCCAACGTCTTGTTCATGGCGAGGACGTGACATGTTTGAGTCAGGAGGTTCCCATGAAGAAATCGCGATTCACCGAGACGCAGATCGTTTCGATCCTTAAGCAGGCCGATGCCGGGATTCCGGTGAAGGACATCTGCCGGCAGGCCGGGATCAGCGTTCCGACCTGCTACCATTGGAAGTCCAAGTACGGATGCATGGAGGCATCGGACTTGAAGCGAGTCAAGGAGCTCGAAGCGGAGAACGCGCGGCTCAAACGGCTGTACGCGGATTTGGCGCTCGAGAACGCGGCGATGAAGGATCTGATTGCAAAAAAACTGTAGGACCGGCTCGCAAGCGCGAGGCGGTGCGGTACCTCATCGAGGCACACGCGCTGCCGCTGCGCCGGTCCTGTGTTTGCGTCGGATTATCGCGCTCTGCCTGGTACAACGGAGGTTTTGAATCGCCGGCTCATGGTGACGTCCTTGTCGTCGCTGTCCTGACGCGAGGATAGTCAGCGGCGTCTCACGCAGCGCGACTGCCGCGACGCATCGCGCGGCAAGCGCATGGGAGGGTGATCTCTGCAATCGTCTCGCTACACTCACGCAGCCGCTTACACCCGCGTAACAGCGAACGGAGTAGCGTCCGTCTCAGCGCCAAGTTTCCACGCGCACGCCACCCACAGGCGCAGCGCGCCGCTATCGGCGCCGGCCATGACGTAGGCCGCGTCGATTTCTCATCGATGCGGAAGTCGCGGCCCAGAGAATCGATCGACGTCTGCTCCTCGTCGACATCGAACGACCCGCATTGCGAATCGAAATAGCCGCATCGGATCCGCGGCCATCACCGGCCCCAACGTGCCGCCGGCTTCGATCGGCGTCGCTTTTGCTGTGCTGCAGCGGCAACCGTTGCGGCGGGCACGCTAGGTTCTGTTCTCTCTTCAGGAGGGTCAACAGCATGAATGCCGTTCTACAACAGACGGTTGATGATATTCGTCCGTTTCACGTAGATTTTCCGGAAGCGGACCTTACCGAATTGCGCACGCGCATCAACGCGACAAGATGGCCCGAACGGGAAACGGTCACGGATCAGTCGCAAGGCGTGCAGCTTGCAACGACCCAGAAACTTGCGCGCTATTGGGCGACGGAGTACGACTGGCGCAAGGTCGAGGCGAAACTCAACGCCCTGCCGAATTTCATTACCGAAATCGATGGGCTCGACATCCACTTCATTCATGTTCGTTCGAAACATGACAATGCCCTGCCGCTCATCGTCACGCACGGATGGCCCGGCTCGATCATCGAACAGATGAAGATCATCGATCCGCTGACCAATCCCACCGCACATGGTGGAAATGCATCAGATGCTTTCCACCTGGTGATCCCGTCAATACCGGGCTACGGATACTCAGGAAAACCGACCTCCACCGGGTGGGATTGTCCGCACATCGCGCGTGCCTGGGTCGTGCTGATGAAGCGCCTCGGGTACACGAAATTCGTGGCGCAAGGCGGCGATTGGGGCGCGGTCATCACCGAACAAATGGGTCTGCTTGCGCCTCCGGAGTTGCTCGGCATTCACACCAACATGCCTGGCGTGTTTCCGGACGACATCAACAACCTGGCTTTTTCGGGGGCGCCGGCGCCATCGGGTCTCTCAGCCGACGAGAAACTCGCTTACGAGCGTTTGCAGTTCGTGTATCAAAAGGGTATCGGCTACGGCTTTCAGCTGGGGTTGCGACCGCAGACTATGTACGGAATCGCAGATTCGCCCGTCGGCCTGGCGGCTTATTTCCTAGATCACGACGCGCGCAGCTATGCGCTCATCGCGCGCGTCTTTGACGGACAGTCTGAGGGCCTCACGCGCGACGACATCCTCGACAACATCACGATCACGTGGTTGACGAACACGGCGCTTTCTGGCGCCCGTCTCTATTGGGAGAACAAGCTCGGGTATTTCAACGCCAAAGGCGTCTCCATTCCGGTCGCCGTGAGCGTCTTCCCTGACGAGCTCTATCCAGCTCCGCGGAGCTGGGCAGAGCGGGCGTATCCCAAACTCATCCACTACAACAAGGTTGAGAAGGGCGGGCACTTCGCGGCGTGGGAACAGCCGAAGCTCCTTACAGAGGAAATTCGCGTAGGCTTCAGGTCGCTGCGCACATAGTGGAAGTACTGGTGAAGCGGCCCCTCGCCCTGATGCGGCGCGAGGGGCACGCTGTTGCGTCCGCAGTAAAACTATTATCGGGAGCAAGGGTCAATACGTTGTTCACAACGGCGACGCCCGATCGGTCCCTTCTTCCGCTCGAACACCAGATCGCGCAGCTTCGCAGCGACCTCCGGTGCGTCACCCGGCAACTGCTCGCAGATCGTCGCCAGTGCGTTCACCGTCGCCTCCAGCAGTTCATCCTGGAAGCTGACGCGCGCGACGATGGCGCCAAGCTTGGGCCATCATCACATAGCTTGCCGCTTCGAACCCAAGGCCGATGACGAAAAATATGATCGCGCCCTGGATGTTCGCAAGCACATAAAAGAAGACAGCGACAATGCCGCATGCAAGGAAGCCGATGTGCGTGTACTTAGTTGTGGCCATGTGTGTCAGCTCGATATGTCGATTCGGTCGATGAGATGCTACGCGGCCATGCGATGTTCGTAATACGGCCGCTCGCGTTCGCCGCGAATGGCGTACTGCGCGCCCTTGGTCGATGATGGAGACTCGGCCAAGCATCGACTTCTGCGCTCAGCTAGTCAGGCAAGTTGCAGCTCGTTAGCGGGGCACCGAGCCGCGCCAGCGCGATCGTGCCGCTCTTGCCGCTCAGTTCTCCCGACGTGAATGCGTAGTCGAATGTTGCCGCGGTGCAACTCGCGTAGGTCAGCGTTGCCGTGCCGACGGGTAGCGTGGTGACTGTCGTGTCGTCGGAATCGAAAGTGCCGCCGGTCGACGCGTACAGCGTCAAATTCATCGATGTCGATCCGACCGTGTAACCGCCCTGCGCAGAGAACCAGCGTTGACCGCTTGCGCCCTGTCCCTGGCCATTCAGCGCATAGCTAAACCAGCCGACGAAGACCTGCGCATTGACGGGATCGATGTTGACTAGTAGACCCTGACCGCTGGTGTCGGGGTTGAACCAGCTGCCCGACAAGCCGAAGTCGCTCGGCGGATCGGTCGGCATGCTGTTCTCGGCGCAGGTGACGTTCGGCTGCAGGCGCAGCAGCGGCATCGTGCCCGATCGACCATCGTCGAACTGGTAGACAAAGGACCCCGTCGAACAGGTATCGAAACTCAGCGTGCCGGTTCCGACCACCGCCGCAGACGTCGTCGGCGGCGCATCGAAGTTGCCGCCAACGATCTGATAGATCACGACCGGCGCGCTCTTGATTCCCTGCTCGAGCGGCGTCGTCTGGAACGAATACCAGCGTTGCGTGTCTGGTCCACCGGCCATCGTGTCGTAGGTATACCAGGCGCCAAATACGGTGATATCGGTCGGAATTCCCTGGTCCGGGCCCACGGTGAACTCGAGCCCCTGCCCACTCGTTTGCGGGTTGTACCAAGCGCCCGACAGGCCCTGCTGGATGCTGATGGGGGCATAAAGCGTTCCGGTTGGTCCAAAGAGGACATGGTCGAAAATCGTACCCTCGCCCGATCCGAGAGGAGCGGGTATCGAAGCGAGCATCACACGCGCGCTTTGCGTTCCGTCGGGGAGGAGAAAGTCCGTGAGCGCGTAGGTCCCCCCCGCGGATCTGAATGCTTCGGTATTGACCGAACCAAGCGGCGTCGCGCAGTCGCCATCACTGAACGCATCGACACCTCCCCACACACCGCCGCCAATGGCGTTAAAGAAGAAGTCGTATCGCGTACTGTCATCAGCGGGAATGCACTGGCTCAACGCTGCCGTGCCAAGTGTCGGGTTGAGCGTATCCGAACTGAGATGGAGCGACGGCAAGGCCGGGAAGCCAATATTGCCATCTAGCGTCATCACGCCGCTCGTCCCGACCATCGACCAGCCGTCGAGTCCGTCGTCGAAATCCGGATTCGGAACAAGATTGGCGGAGTGGGCTAAGGAAAGAGTCGTGGCTCCCGCGATCGAGCAAAGTACACGAAGTGAAGTTTTCACGAACGCTCCCCAGCGACGGTAATTAGTACCCTATGGTACTCCACGAATTGTCCCGGCGAACGGAGCTTTACATCATTGGGCGGACCTCTTCGAGCCTGCCCGAAAATCGAGCGCGCAAGGTCGCGCTCTGTCTTTGATGGAGATGTCAGCTCCCCATTCTCGGACGTAGTGCTTGTAGTCGGCGCGGATTTGGGCGGAGTAGCACATGCCCCGGACCTATATACCTGAGCCGATGGTAGCCACTTGAGCTCGATCGTTGACGAATACCATTGGCCCCGCTGGCATCCGATTTGAGTGGGCCGAATAGAGGATGACCCACGTGCACGAATCTGGCTGGCAAGACGGATCCACGCCTTCCGCGACGATCTTCGTAAGATCGTAACCGGCTCGTCGCAGGGTCTCATTCGCGATGGTGATAGCTTGCGCTTCAGCGAGTTCGGGCGTAGCGCTTCTTGTCGCGCAGCCATCGTTCGGTCGGACGATATCCAGAGCAAGGCGGCGTAGCTACTGACCAAATGGGCTAGCCGGCGAACGATATAGGCCTTTAGGGCAATTACCAGGGGGAATCAGAACCGGCACTATTGTGATCCCAGAAGATACGGTGCGCGACGACCTTCGTCGCTGTCCCGGCTTCGTCGGGAGGGTGCGATGGAATCACACGATCTCCTCAGCCGATTCTGGGAAGGTCGTGCTCGGCTTCATTCCATATATTGCAATTCGCGAACCCTCGTACGGGCGTACCGGCGGCGCAAGTGTCAAAGCGCAGGCGACCGATGAGCGCGTATCCGGACACCACCTTCTTCGATGGCGGCCCTCCTCTCAAGTTCGAACGCAGACTCGGCCTCAGCCGTCCCGGTCGCGAGACGGTCTTGCGCAGGGCGGTGTTGGCGATCGTCGTGGGCTGGATTCCCTTGCTCGTTCTGGCCGGAGCGCAAAGTGCGCTCGCACAAACAACGACGTTCATGGATTTCGTCGGCGATTTCGCCGTCCATTCGCGATCGCTGATTGCAGTACCTTTGCTGTTGGTCGCAAGATTGGTTTGTTTGCCCAGATTCGGCGCGATTGGCGCGCACTTCATCGATGCGGGTCTCGTCAGGGCTGAGGATCGCCCCCGCTTCGAATATGCCGTAACGTCGACGCGGCGATTTCTCGACTCCACGTACACCGAGGCCGCCGTGTTTTCGCTGGCGTATCTCATCACCATAGCGGTGATCGTGCTGGTTCCGGCCACCGCATATCCCTCGTGGCAGCTGAGAGGTGACGGAAGTACGCAGTATTCAATGGCCGGGCTGTGGCATGCGCTGATCAGCCTGCCGTTGCTGCTCGTACTGCTGTTGGCCTGGTTCCTGCGAGTGCTGATGTGGACGCGATTCCTGCATCTGGTGTCGCGCCTGAATCTCCGTCTCATTCCCGCCCACCCGGATCGTGCTGCCGGGCTTCGCTTCGTCGGCTACTCCGTACGTGCGTGTTCGATCATCGGCTTCGTGTTCGGCACGATCGTCGCCGGCATGGTAGCGAACCGCGTAGTGCATCTGCATGCGTCACCGCTGAGCTATGCGCATCTGATCGGTGCCGTCGCGGTGTTTTCGCTGGTGATCTTCTGTGGGCCGCTGCTGACGTTTGCGGGAAAGCTTCTGCAGGAGTGGCGCCGCGGCATCTTTCGTTACGGTGCGCTCGCCGACCGGGCAGGTGCCGAGTTCGAGGCCAAATGGTTGGACAAGCCCGCGACGCCGGGCGATTCAATGCTCGACGTACCCGACTTTTCGACCTGTACCGACCTCTACCAAGTCGTCTCAAATGTTTACGAGATGCGTGTCATCCCGTTGGACCTGCGCAGTGTTGTCCTGCTGCTGCTGGCGACGCTTGCACCGTTTGTTCCGGTGATGTTGATGGCCGTGCCGTTCGACACGGTCGTCGCCAAGATCGCCGGCCTGCTGCTCTAAGAAGAAGTTTGATCCTGATCTATCTCATCATCAGTGCCTTCGTGTGCTTCGCATACATGTATTGGGTCAACAAGAAGCGCGAGGCCTAGCAGACCCCCCAAGGACGCTCACGGCGGAACGATCTTCAGTCCGGCGTCGCCGTCAATCTGACAATCCTGCAGACGGGGTAACAATGGGGTAGTTGCGTAGACACCGCGAAAACAATTTAGGCCGCTTCAATTCGTTGCGTGATCTTTGCAGATACGCGCAACTTTCTTCGCCTCAACGACTGAGGCTGACATGCTCTTGTGCAGAGCGTGCAACAGCCACTCATTCATGAGCGCCGTGGCTTCCCCCATTGGGGGGATTCCGCCAGATCGCAGCATCGTTGCACTGTAGCGGCAACCACCGCGTCCACGTCGGCGGCCGCTGCTCAAGATCGCATCGGCGTCGTCGTGACCAGCGGCACCCATAACGAGGTTGGCCGATGTTGATGAAACTTCCAGTGCAAGTGCTCGAGAGCAGGCTCGCAGCTACCACGCCGCATCGATTCGGCGCGCATCGAATCAAATCCGTGCTCTCGCGCGACGACGTGACCGCCATCCGCGCATACCTTATCCAGCGTGCCAACGAGGACAAGACGCCTGCGTCGCCGTCGCGGTCCGCGGAGGGCACGCATTGAAATGTGCGGTGGGGAAGCGAAGCCTTGTCTCGGCGATCGCCTGCGGCGTCGGCGCGGCGGTCATGGCCGGCCCGAGCTGGGCGATCGATTACCAGCCGTTCGACTGGGTTCCCTTGCCACCCGGAACGAAGGTGCTTTCGCTCTATTACGAGTATGGCGCGCACGATTCGTACAACAACACGATCGCCGGCACCCTCGATCACGACACGAACCTCGACAGCCAGGTCGGCATCGTCCGCTACATCCATTACGGCGAGGATTCGCTGTTCGGCCATCAATGGGACTGGAACGTGCTGGTGCCGTTCGGCCAGCTGCACGACGGCAAGATCAACGGGCAGCAGCTGGGCAACGCAAACGGCGTAGCGGATCCCGTCGCGTCCATCGGCTACTTTCTCGTCAACGACCCCGAGCAGAAGAGATGGCTCACGTTCGCACCGTATATCACGGTGCCGATCGGATCCTACGACCGGAACAAGCCTCTCAATCTCGGCGGCAACCGCTGGGTATACAACTTCCAGGGCGACCTGACGCAGGGCATCGGCGACAAGTTCACGGTGGATGTTTCCGCAGGCTGGACCTGGTACGGCGACAACACGAAAGCCGGCAACGGCTACCAGAGACTGACACAGGACACGAGCTACGAACTCTACGGCTGGCTCGCATACGACGTGAGCGATGCGGCCCGACACGCCTTTCCGGGCGCTTCGAACGCCAAGGTCGCGATCGGATACATGGGCATCTTCGGCGGCGAGCAGGAGCTCGACGGCATCTCCAACGGACAGAAGGCTCGCCAGGACCAGCTGCGCGCCATGTACATGATGAACTTCTCACCGACGACGCAGGGCCTGATCGAGGTCACCCACGACACGCATGTCGAAGGCCAGTTCAAGCAGGATTTCGGATTGACCCTGCGCCTGGTGAAAGCGTTCTAGGGTTGTCTCAGGGCGTTGGCGCCAAACTGACAATGTGGCCTCAATTTTTGCAATTCACCAGTGGCAAGCGACGTTAGGAGTACATCCATGGATTCGGTACGTGGTTCAAATCGGGGCGGCAAACTGCTGTTTGCGAAGAGACTTCAATTGGGTCGTGCGATAGCTGTGTGTCTTATCGCGCTGGGATATTGCGAGGCGTGTCTCGCCGTCGACGCTGCGGCCGTGGCGCGACCGGGATCCTTGAGCCAAGAGCGCTTGAATGCCGCCGCACAAAACAGCACCGATTTTCTCGTCACGCACGGCAACTACGCGCAGACGCGCTACCACCCGGTGGACCGCATCAATACGCACACGGTGAAGGACCTCAAGCTCGCCTGGACGTTTCAGGTCGACCTGACCGAATCGATCCAGGGTGCGCCGATCGTTTACGACGGCGTGATGTATCTGACCACCTCGTTCAACCATCTGTTCGCGGTCGACGCAAAAACCGGCAAGGAGCTGTGGCACTACAAGCACGTCATGGATCCGGCCGTGTCGGTCTGTTGCGGGCCCAACAATCGCGGCGTCGCGGCTCTCGGCGACCTGATCTACATGGGCACGCTCGATGCGAAGGTCGTCGCGCTCAATGCGAAAACGGGCGCGGTCGTCTGGAGCAAACAGCTCGCCGATCCGCTCAAGGGCTATTCGATAACGGCCGCGCCAACGGCGGTCGATGGCAAGATCCTGATTGGACTCGCCGGCGCGGAATACGGCATTCGCGGCGCGCTCAAGGCCATCGATGCGAAGACCGGCGATGACGTCTGGACCTTTTATACGACGCCGGAAAACTCGGTTGGCGTGTGGGCAACACATGATGCGACCGGCCTGGACCTGCATCGCGATATCCCTGCGGAAAAAGCAGCGCTGGCAAAGCGCGGCGACCCGTACAAGACGCTCGGCGGTTCGATCTGGCAGAACCCGGCGATCGACCTTGCGAACAAGCGCGTCTATTTCGTCGTCGCCAATCCTTCGCCCGATATCGATGGCAGCGTGCGCCCCGGCGATAATCTCTATACCGATTCGCTCGTCTCGGTTGATCTGGAAACCGGCAAGTACGTCTGCCATCTGCAATATATTCCGCACGATATCTGGGATCTGGACGCGGTGAGCCCCCCAGTGCTCACGCCGGTTGCGGACAAGGCCGGCAAGAAGATCCCGGGCGTATTGCACGCGGGCAAATCCGGCTATCTCTATGTGCACGATGCGAAGGATTGCAGCCTGATTCGCAGCACGGGGCTCGTCGAAGCAAAGAACGAACGCGCGCTGCCGACCAAGGAAGGGGTGATCATTCGCCCGGGGCTGAATGGCGGCGTGAGCACGACGCCGCTTGCGATCGACCCGAAGCTTGGCCTCGCCTTCGCACTGACTGCCGAACAGGCGCTCAAGTATTACTTCTTCACGAGCGCCGAATATCCGAACGGCAAGCTCTGGCTCGGCGGCGGCTTCAAGGGCGTGCCGGAAGAACCCATGTGGGGCGATATCGTCGCGACCGACTACAACACCGGCAAGATCCGCTGGAAGGTCAAGAAACCGCTGCCGATGTTCGGCGGCATTCTCGCCACGGCCGGCGGCCTCATTTTCACCGGTGAAGGCAGCGGCGAATTCAGCGCTTACGACTCGAAGACCGGCAGGGAATTGTGGACCTACAAGACCGATGCGGGCGTCAACGCGCCTGCGTCAACGTATACGCTCGATGGCAAACAGTATGTGGTTGTTGGCGCGGGTGGCAACACGCAGTTGGATTACAAGCGTGGCAACAAGTACTACGTGTTTGCCTACTGACATGGTCAGGGCGCGATCCATCCACATCGAAGCGAGGCAAACAATGTCACCGAAATCCGCTTTCAGATTCATTGGCCGTGCTGCCCTGCTTCTACTCGCAGGCTTTGTTGGCGTAAGCACAGCACAAGCCCAGGCCATCGAACAAAAAGCCGCCGTCTGCCAGGCCTGTCACCTCACCGGCACGCTGCAAAGCACGTCGGTCATTCCGAATATCTGGGGCCAGAGCGAAGGCTATCTGTATCTCCAGTTGCGCGACTTCAAAAGCGGCGCACGCAATGCGCCCGAAGACGCGCCGATGCGCGGCTTTGTCGCCACGATGAGCGACGCGGACATGCTCGCGATCGCCCAATACGCCTCGACTCAGCCATGGCCGAAAGTCGAACCGGTCTCGACCGATGCGGCCCTGCTCAAGAAGGGTGCCTATGCGATGGCGCTCGGCGGTTGCGTCGGCTGCCATTTCAACGAGTGGAAAGGTTTCAGTGCGAATCCGCGCATCGGCGGTCAGACCACGGCCTATCTTGCCGCGACGATCCGTCAGTTCCGCAGTGCTTCACGCGCCAATTCGCCGGGCATGTCTGATCAGCTGCGTACGCTCGATGAAGGCGATGTGGATGCAGTTGCGGCATACCTCAACGCGGTTCAATAAATTGGGCTGGCATCGCGCAAAAGTCAATCAAGCTCACGACCTAAAGCCCCTGACGCAGCGGTGGTAGCTCGGCGCTCTCATCCCGCGCACCTGCACACGTGCGGCGCCACTTCGCGCATTGCGTCATGTCGCTGGCGGCGTCGCCAAGAGCCGCCGGGAGGGTGACGCGCTGCTCGCCCGCGGCGTTTCGCGGCATGCACAGGTAACGTAGTCGTTCTTGATGAGTGCCGCGTAGCTGCTCATTGCTTCTTCCCCCCGAATCTGTGGCACCCAACGCGTTCGATGGCGCAAAGCGGATTCGCGTGTGCGCCTCAGCTCAGCTTCTCAAGCAGCGTCGCGAGTTCCGACTGCTGCGCAGAGTTCAACCGTGCCAGACGCGCACCGAACGCTTTCGACAGGAGCGCAAGCCCGCGCCCCATCGTCTTGCGCCCCTCGGGTGTAAGGATAAGCCGGTGGCGACGCAGATCTGTGCCATCGATTTCACGGCGTAGAAAGCCGGCAGCTTCGAGCCGCTTGACGTACATCGTCACGGAGGGCTTCGGCATGCAGAGGACGCCGGCCAGTTCGGCGGGGTGCGGGTGCATGTCCACCTCGGCGAGCACGAACAACTCCTTGGGCTCCAGCCCGAGCTCGCTGATGTCAGGCGCGACGCTGGTAATCACCGACGCCACGAGCCGGTAATTGCGGGACCAAATCTTTCCGACATCGATTTTGGACATGGGGCTCTTGCTATTTATTAGTTTGATAATAAACTATCGTCAATCGGAACTAGCGCATAACTGTACCATAACACTAACCCGGAGAGCATTATGGCCCTCGATCACTATATTACCCTTGGCCGTTCGGGGCTCCGTGTGAGCCCATTCTGTCTCGGTACGATGACCTTCGGTGAAGACCTCGGCTGGGGCTCCAGCGTCGACGAGTCTCAACAGATCATCGACCGCTTTATCGAGCTCGGCGGCAATTTCTTCGATACCGCAAACTTCTACACGAGAGGTCATTCCGAAAAGATCATCGGCGACCACCTGGGGCGCCACAGCGCACGGCGCGACGGGCTTGTCATTGCCACGAAATTCAGTGGAAACCTGTACCCCGGTGATCCCAATGGCGGAGGATCTGGCCGGAAGTCGATCATTGCAGCGTGCGATAATTCGCTACGCCGGCTGCAGACGGACTACATCGACCTGTACTGGTTGCATAACTGGGACGTACACACGCCGATCGAAGAGACGATGGCCGCGCTCGAAGATCTCGTGCGCACCGGCAAGGTGCGCTACCTCGGCGTCTCCGACACACCCGCGTGGAAGGTCGCCGAGGCGAACGTGATGGCACGCTTCCGTGGCTGGTCCGCGTTCGTCGGACTGCAGATCGAATACTCGCTGCTCGAGCGCACCGTCGAGCAGGAGCTCGTGCCGATGGCTCTCGAGTTGGGCCTCGGCATTACGCCATGGTCGCCCCTCAAGAGCGGCGTGCTCAGCGGCAAATATACACGCGACAATGCCGGCCAGATCAAGCCAGATCGGGGCTTCATCGCTGATACCTTTCTCACCGAGAAAACCTACGCAATCGTGGACGAGCTGGACATCATCGCCAAGGCGCACGAGAGCACAGTCGCGCGCGTCGCGCTGGCCTGGGTTCAGGCGCAGCCAGGCGTGACCTCGACGATTATCGGCGCGCGACGGCTCGCCCAGCTCGACGACAATCTGAAGGCCCTCGACGTCAAACTCTCGGCCGCGGAGGTTGGCAGGCTCGACGCGTTGACCAAGCCGACGTTCGGCTTCCCCCAAAGCATGCAGCCATGGTTTCCGGCAATCCACAACGGCGGCACCTCAGTGAACGGCGTCTACGCGCCACCGTCGCCTTTCGTGGTGGAAAAGGGCGACAAGATCTACTGACGCTTAGGCGTGTGGGCGCAGGTCGTGCAATCGAAGCGAGTTTGCGACGAGCGACCCGGACCCTGCTGCTTGTTCGGGGCTGAGTCGTGCATAGGTAGCCAGGTTGTCGTGCGATTGCGCGCCCACTGGATCCGTTCAAAACATTCCGTTGAATTCGCACCAGGGGCATTTGGCATGAGCCAGGGTGCCGAGTTTGTCGGGTCTCCGACTACTTGCAAGGCGTCCCAATGTTCAAAAGCTTTCCCATCGGCATCCATTCTGTAAATATCAACAACGGCGACACTTGTGTCCTTCGGATCATCGTTGAACAGATTCAGAAAGTTCACGGTGCGCCCAGACATAGTCGCCGACGGCGATGATGCGGTGGACCACAACCCGCGCCTTGATATGTTCTTAGGTGATGTGCCCGAAGAATTGCGCAAGCGCGTTTGGGCCGTCGGGAATCAGCGGTTTGTGCTGAACATACGCGGCGCTTAGGGCGCGGGTTCGAGACGTGGGTTTAAGTTCGAGCGATGTTCACATTACTTCGCGAATTCGAACTTTGTCAACTAGGGCAAAACGAGAGTTTGCTCGCCGCGATCAATGTCGAAATGCGGCCAAATTGGTTCGACCCAGCCGGAGCGTCACGGTGGCCGAACTCGATCGTCGACTACGGCATGCCGATGCGCGGCTTCGCGATCAGCCCGCCGTGACGCTGTGAAACGTAGGGAAACCTCAGTTCCGTACCTCCATTTCCTGCATTTTCGAGATGAATGCCATGAAGCAAGTCCGCACATCCCTGAAAACCGGCGTACTTGCCGGTCTTGGCATCACGGTGATCGAAGAACGCATCTATATCGACCTCCTGGCGCGGGACGGCGCAACACCGGCTGAACTCGCATCGGCGCTCATTCTTGCCCGCACGACGGTCATCCGTGCACTCGCATCCCTCGAGGAAAAAGGATTGATCACGCATTCGCCGGCGCGTGTCCGACGGTACTTCGCCGTGCCGCCTGACATCGGCGTCGAAGCGCTCATCGAACGTAGACAAAGCGAGCTGCACCACACGCGATCGGCTATCGCGCAATTGCGCGAGATCACACAGGCCGCGCGCTCGACGCGACACACCGATGAACGTCTGGTCGAAGTTCTCAACTCCGATGCGGCGGTGGCGGCCGTTGCGCACATGATCAAGTCGGCCAGGCACGAGATCCTCTGTCTCGAACGGTTGCCACTGTTGATCGCGCCGGCACGTGCTGTCGACGACGCGCACACGCACAGCCTCGGCCGCGGTGTCATAGCCCGTTCCGTCACCGACAGTCATCTGCTCGGAGTGCCAGGCATGGCTGAACGCATGCGCAATCAAACTGCCGCGGGCGAGCGAAAGCGGATCTTCTCGCATCTGCCATTCAAGCTGATCGTCGTCGACCGCCGCGTCGGCGTCGTTCCGCTGTATCTGGACAATCCATCAGCCCCGTGCCTGATCGTGTGGTCCTCTTCGCTGCTGCTCGCGCTGTGCGAACTCTTCGAGATGTTCTGGCGCATCGCAACGCCGTTTGATTTCGACGCAAGCGGCAATCTGAAAATCAGTTCGCCAGCTCACGGTAGCGGTGACGGCAGCGGCCAACTGCTTGCCCTGCTCGCATCCGGCCTCAACGACAAGACGGTCAAGGACGAACTCGACATCTCGCAACGCACCTTTACACGACGCGTGACCGCTCTCATGCATGAGCTCGGCGCGAGCACACGCTTTCATGCAGGCTGGCTCGCTGCGCAATCGCAACGAGCGGAGACATTTCCACAATGATGAATCGCTGAGAAGCACGCTGGCCAGATCTGGCCATTGACGAAAGCTGGCCGGCCGGCGGCATTGCTCGCCATCGCAGGCGTGCACGACACTCGGTCCGTCTCCGTACCGCAACACAGGCGTCGCGCCGAATCCGTTCGTCGCGCGTAATTGCGGATGCGTCGACAACAGGGCGCGCTTGCAGCGCGGGTATTCCAGGGACGGTAAGCAAAGCCGGGTGCATGGTATCGAGGAAGGCGCCGCGCCCTTGTCGAGGTTTCTCAAGGCGCGATACGCGAACCATGCGGAACCTGGGTCGATCTGCGCGGCAATCACGTCTGCAATCTGTGGAATGGATGTTCGTCTATGTGCTCTGCGCGCGGTCGCACGCGTGCTGAAGCAATCGCTCGTCTCCCTCGTCTGGACCCCCACGAATGAATGCCACGAAATCACTGCTTGCCACCGCCATCCTGCTCGCACTGGTCAGCTTGCAAGCCGACTTTGCGAAGGGTTCTCCGATTCCGAAGCAACCGCCGCTGGCCCGGGACAGCGGCGCGCACCAGCGTTACATCGTGCACGGTACTCAGGAAGGCGTCCTGTACGACCAGACCGCGAACTACTCGGGCTTTGGCGCCATCAGCGTCGACTTCGACGGCGCGCCGACGCACGACTTTGACAGCTACGACTCCAACGGAGCCGACGATTTCGTCGTTACCGACCCGAGTGGCTGGACCGTCACGAAATTCAACTTCAAGGCTTTTGGAACCCAACTGCCATCCGATCCTAGCGGCGACACCGCCACCGTAACGATCTATCCCGACAACGGGGGCGCGCCCGGCAGCGTGCCAGCCTGCTCGTCGCCACAGTCTCAGACGACGTTCAGCGCAGCCACATCCACTGCAGCGGTCACGCTGAACACACCGTGCGTCCTGCCGCAAGGCACCTATTGGGTCGCGTTCGCGTTTGACGCGACTGCGCCTTCGAACATGGGCGCCTGGGGCACGGTCAGCAACACGACCAACACTGAGGCGCTCTGGCGGAACCCCGGCGGAATTTATCAGGAGTGCACAACATACATGCCGCTCAGTTCATGCAGTCTGCTGGGAGCGGACATGGCATTCCAGGTCATCGGCGCGGTCGGCAGCGGCGATGGAGAATGCGATAGCGGTATCTGTCTCGACGTCACGCTCGCACTTGCCGATCCCGACAATCCGGCGTTGTGCGGGACCGCCACGAGCCTTTCGGTAGATGATGGCGACCAGGTCAACGTCTGCTATACGGTGACGAACAATTCGGGCATTGCGCTCAATTATCAGTCGCTGACCGACAGCGCGGCGGGGTCACTGCTCAGCCTGAGCCCGCAAACGATCGCGAGCGGCGCAAGCTACCAATACCACCGCATCATGACGGTCGGCGGCAGTACGTCGATCAGCGCTACCTGGACCGCGCAAGACATCCAGCCGGGCTACACGCCGCACTTCATGCCAGGCTCCGGCATGGTCGCGGACCGAGTGTTCTGCGACGGCTTCGACGGCAGCGACTGCGCCAGCAGCGACACATCCGGATTCATCGACATCACGCAGATCGGCACGCAGATCGACGACGACTTTTTCAACATCGTCATGGTCGGCAACGTCACGATGCCGTTCTCGGTCAACTTCTACGGCAGTACGACCAACGACCTGTGTGTGTCGGCGCACGGCGCGATCGTCGTCGGCGCGTCGTTCTTGTGCGGCGTCGACGGCGGCAACCAGAACCTGCCGAGCCTTAGTGTAACCGGCGCTGGCATGATGCCGCTGTGGGACGACTTCGACGTGACCTCGGGTCACGTCTATGCGGCGACCATCGGCGATACCGTCGGCAGCCGCAAGTACGTCATCGAGTGGTACAACCGCGTGCACTTCGGCGGCTTCGACGGCAATCCGAATACCGACGGCGCCACGTTCGAGATCGTTTTCGACGAAGCCTCCGGCACGTTCGCCTTCGTCTACGACGACGTCGACTACACCGAGCTCGGCGAGGACATAACGGATCCGGGTCCTCAAGACTGCTCCGACGGCGTCTGCGCGACGATTGGCCTGCAAGCCGACTCGAACCCAGACTCGCCGAGCAATACCTACTCGGTCATTTCCGCCGGCGTCAGCGATCATTCGCGCCTCGATTGGGCTCCACTGTCACCGAATATCTTCACCAGTACGGCAACGATCGCCATCAGTGCAGGCGCTCCCGTCATCAGCGTCGATCCGACCACGCTCACCGGGTCCGCCGGCGCCGGCACCAGCACCACGTTGCCGCTGACGATCGGCAACAGCGGCGACCGCGATCTCCTTTGGAACGTCTATGAGACGCCGGCCTCTGACGCAATGGCACAACCGCGTGTGCTGTCGAGCGCGCCAGCCGGAACAGTAGAACGCGTCCGCACGCTGAACATGCCGTCTCCGCTCGCCGAACGTTCAATCCGGCCCGGTGGGCAGTCCGACGGCGTGCTCGGTACGGCCGTACCGGCGTTTGGGCTGATCGCCAACGGGAGCGGTGGCGCCGACTACTACACGTTCGACGTGCCTTTTTTGCAAAGCTTCACGCCGATACTCACGAATTTCCCGCAAACCCCCTTCTACAAGGCAGCAACCTTCGTCGCGCAGGACTTCTCGAAGCAATATATGGCATCGACCGATCCCGTCACCGGCAACATCGCGACCGTCAGCACCACCGACGGCACGATCACGCCGTTGCCGCAAAGCGGTCCGCCGACCGTCGCCGGCGAAGTGTGGTGGGGACTCAAGTATGACAACTGGACCAGCACGCTGTACGGCCTCGGTTGCAACGCCGACGTGCCGCCCTACACCTGCCATCTGTATACGATCGACCCGACGACGGGCGCCATCGCGGCAGGTCCCGCACTGACGGGCTTCGAGGATCCCACGCTCGGCGTGCTACTGATCGACATCGCGATCGACCCGAGCGGCCAGATGTACGGCGTCGATCCGCTCGGTGGCGACCTCATCCGGATCAACAAGACGACTGGCGTCGGCCATGTCGTCGGCCCGACCGGAATCCTGCCGAACTTTGCGCAAGGCTTGGACTTTGACCAGTCGACTGGTGTGCTCTATTGGCCATCGTTCGACGGCCTGTTCGGCATTATGGGCACGATCGACCTCACGACTGGCGCACTCAACCGATACACACAGTCGCCCGAGATCTTTGCGTTCTCGATCGCCACATCGGCCGGAGTCTGCGCCAGTCCTGCAACGGTGCCATGGATCTCGTTCGATCTGTCGTCTGGCACGACCTTGCCGGCGGCGACATCGATGGTCAACGTGACACTGAATGCCGGGGATCTCACTGCCGGTGTTTATTCAGCGAATGTATGCGTCCTCAGCAACGACCGCACAAACCATTTGCTGCCGGTACCGGTGCAGTTCACTGTGAGTGCGCCGCCGGTCGCGCATTAAGTCGCCGGTCGGAACGAGCCGGGCGTTTCTTTCGCATGAACGGAACGCCCGTTGCTTCGATCGACAATCGGAATGCGCCTAGCCGAGCGCCTCGGCTAGGCAAAAGTCCGCGATGATCTCAAGTTAACCGGTGGAACGATTTCTGCCCTCCTTCGATACGGGCGCCAAAAATACGAATGTGCAGAACAACGCATCGCCGTCGAAGCACCGGAGGCAAGAACGTATGCTCGTGTCCGTGCTCGGTTAGCGGGAGAATCCCTCGAAGCGTCCTTGGCCTTCGCGGGGCTTGCCCCGCCAGTCATGGCGGCCGGCAGCGTCGTGGCGACGACTTGCGCGGCCGTGCGCTTGCTGGGTTTGCTCGGTTTGCGTGCCGTCGGCTTCGCCTTGCCGACCGGGCTGGCAACCGGTTTTCCAGTCGCGCTGCGGCTTGCCTTCTTGACGACCATTGCGCGTGCCACTCTTAGACCTCCAATCGGAACATCCTGTGGACCAGTCGACACAGGCCAATTGGCCAGGACACCCCGAAGGATAGTGGTCCTTTCAACCCTGCGGTGCCGGCCCGAACATCCGCCCATGCCGGGGCACCAGTGTCCCAGTGTACAACTCCTCATCCAACGGCCCTTCGCATGAAACTCCGCTCCAGGATAGTCACGAGATTCGTCGTCGCCCTGCTTGTTGCAGGCGCAGTCTCCGCCATCGCCGCGCCGTTGCCCCCAGATCTCGCAAGAGCCGTGAAGAACTACGACCGCGCCAACATCGATAGCGACATCCCGACGCTCGAACGACTATTGGCCAACGAATACGTACTCGTGAACTCCGACGCCTCGGTGGAGAACAAGCAGCAGGCCATCGCCGACTTCCGAGTACCGGGATTCAAGATCGATCCCTACGTGATGACGCAGCTGGTGGAAATGGCGTGGGACAACGGCGCGGTGATCAGTGGAGTCATCCAACTGAGCTGGACGCAGGACGGAAAACATCAGCAGCGATTGATCCGCGTTGCCCACATCTGGGCAAAACGTCGCGGCGCTTGGCAGATGACCTACACGCAGGTCACGCGCGTGCCGCAATAGAGTGGCGCTAGCGCTGGTTCATTCCCGGAGCTCAGCCTTCATCACTTCGACGGCGCGGGTACGAATTTCTTTCGCGAGATCCAGCGCCGCCTGATTGCCCTCGACTTCGAGCTGGGCTTCCATGGTCCCCAATGAAGACGTTCCTGTCTTCCTCAAACCGTTCGACCCGACAAAATTGTCGCGGTCGATTGCCGACAGACGGTCCAATAGATAGCCGCTCGTCAGCCGGCAACCTCTTGAGGTATGTTGAAGGCCAGAGCGTCGTTGGTCGCGGTCAGCGGCAGGATCAATTCGACGCGCGCACCGAGCGGCTGCAGGTTACGAGCCACAATCGTGCCGCCATGCGCCTCGACGATACTTCGGCAGATCGCCAGCCCGATTCCCATGCCCGACTCCTTGGTCGTGTAGAAGGCCTCGAATGCGCGTTGATCGTCCGAGAATCCCGGCCCTGTGTCGCTGACCGCAAGATACACGTGCGTCGAATCGACCATCCCGGTGCTCATCGTCATGTTCCGGACCGTGGCAGTGCTCGTCCTCATCGCATCGATTGCGTTGCGAATGAGGTTGGTGAGCACTTGCTGAATTTGGACGCGGTCGCACATGATCGTCGGCAACGCGTCCGAAAGTTCCAGGGACACCGTAACTTGCGGGCGGGCGCATTCGCTGCGCATGAGCTCTCGTGTTTCCCGCACGACCGCATTGAGATCCAATTGCGTGCGCGACAAAGGTCCATAGCGGTAGAGCGCCCTTACGCGTTCGACGACGTCCGACACGCAGCGCGCGTCGCGCACGATTCGCTCCATCGCTTGCTTTGCACGCGGCATGTTCGGAGAAGGCGCCGACAGCCAGCGATCGCAGGCGGCGCTGTTCGTCACGATTGCGGAAATAGGCTGATTGATTTCGTGAGCGATGGATGCCGACAATTCCGCGACTGTCGCCATCCGCGAAGCCTTCTCAAGCGCGGCTTGACTTACCTTCAACTGCTCGCTCATCTGCACGTTGCTGTCGATATCAATCGCGAACGCGTACCAATGGCTCGCCCCGCCATTCGCATCCGGGATCGGTTCGGCACGCAACTCGAACCAACGATAAGCGCCCGTTGGGCCGCGGAGACGGCTGATGACGGATACAGACGCAACCTTTGCGAGCGCAGAGTCCCAGGCACGCTCCGTCTCGAGGTCTTCCGGATGCAGCCGCTCGCGGATTTTGCAGCATGCATCCCCTGGAACGAGAGCGAGGTAGTCGGCGGCGTGCTCGTTCAGGAACTCGATCGTGCCGCTGGCGTCGACGCGCCAAACGAGGGCCGGTACTGAATCAATCAGAAGGCGCAGTGCGCGCTCGCTTTCGCGAAGGGACACATCGGCGCGGCGCAGGGCGTCGACATCGGCCATGTAGCCGTAATACTTCACGACTTCGCCGCATTCATCGAACAGAGGCATGCACATCGCCTGGTACCAGCGGTACGTCCCATCTCGAGTAAGCACGCGAAAGTAGTACCGATACGGATCTCGCGCGGCAGTGCAGCGAAGCCACTCTTGAAATGCCGTCTGTGCGTCGTCCGGGTGGAGAAAGTTCACCCATTTGCTGCCAGCGATCTCTTCGAATGGAACGCCCAGGAGTTCCAGGATCTCGCGATTGACGTATTCCAGTTGTCCGGTGGCGGAACAGATGTTGATCATGCCCGGCAGTGTTTCAAACAGCTGCCGTATGTGTCCCTCGACGAGCGGATCCTCGCGGACAAAGTTATGCTCAGTCTTCGTGCTCATTTGTCACCCTCGTCACGCGGGAGCAGTGGCGGCGCACTCGCGCAGACTGCTTTGCCTCGTCCCGGAACGAGCATCCAATCTCGAAGCGATGTACATCCGCGATACCCGATCGCCCGGACTCCCGTAGTAGCGCCAAGCTGAGTCTGGGGCCGCCACGGAACGTTTCCCACACAGGAAAAGGAAACGGTCTGTCCTGAATCTGGCGAGTATTGGCGTGTGTCAATCCTTGAGCAACAAGTCTGGAGTGGCTCGGGCGACATCACTACATCCGGGCAAACTTGTAGGTGTTCACGGTCTGCACGCCAGCATGCGACCAGGTGGCCTGAAGTAGTTTGTGGTGTCATTTCGGATACAGCAACGTGATCTCGAAACGCAGGCCCCAATCCGGCCCCTTGCCTGGCGTCTCGAGCCACGCGCGAACGCCGCCGCCGACACTGACGAGCTGGTCGCCCCATTTCATGACCTTCGAATACTTCACGTTCAGCGGCACGCTCCACTTCTCGTTCTCCCAGTCGTAGGTCGACTCGAAGTTGAACGTGAGCGTGCGTCCCTGGCCGAGCGCCTTGGCGACGAACGGCTGCAGGAACGTGCTGCTGACATCGGGGCGACTGCTGAGCCCACCCACCGACCAGATGTGATTGACCAGCGCGCCATAGGTCCAGCCGCCCGCGGTCTGCTTGAGAACGACAGCGGTCGGACCGATGCCGTACTTGCCGGTGCCGAGCAGGTCGTCGGTTGCAGTCGGTAGCAGGAACACGGGCCCGGCTCCCCATATCCACCCGCCGGCGGTCGGCGCCTTGGGCGAGAAGAAGAAACTCGGCGTCGTGTCACCAAGACCGAACTGATGGCCCGAGTTGCCGAACCGATCGTTCTGGCTGCTGATCGGAATGATCACGCGCGTGATCACGTTCCAGTTTTCGCTGATCGACGTCGGTATCACCGGCTGGATGTTGACGTATGCCCGGGAGCCGTTTTCGGATCCGTAGTTGAAATCGCCGTTGAACTGGAACGGCACGCTGATCAGCGAAGCGACGGGATTGGAGAGTTTCTTCGCCTGCTCGTCAGCGCTTTCCTGGGCATGCGCGAAAGGCGCGCACAGTATCGAGGCGATGCATAAGGTCAGGGACTGCATACGCCAACTCTTCGTTCGATTCATTCGATCTCCAGGATGGGTTTCGCTCCATATCGAGCGAAGCGAATACTGAGCATCGATGAAGCTGCTTTTGTGCCCCCCAAAATGGGAGTTGGCGGCGACTCGAACGGGAAATCTGAAAGCCCCCTGCGCGCAGCGGCGTCACGCAGCGCTGTGGTTCTCGACGCGCAACGCAGTTCAGGTCTCAGATCGTGGTCGATTCAGCCGATCAGAAGGGAGCTGCCGTCACTGAGCGCTTTCCCCCATCGAGGGGAGATTCCGGGCAGCGGCGCCGGCACAAGCTAGTCCTCACGGCGCAGAGAATCACATCGCATCGCAGTGGTTGGCACCGGACGCATTCGATCCCATCAGCCCACGGCACCCAAAGAGCGACATGGATCACCCGATCCCCCAACAGCGAAGTTACCCGGCAATAGCCGTACCGGTGAGAACCGTGAAGAACATAGGAGCACGAGCATGACCTTGATCAACCGCATTTTTGCAGCCCTGGTCGTATTGATGGGACTGGGGTTGTTGCTCGGTGGCATCTATCTCGCGACGCTCGGCGGCTCGCTCTACTACGTGCTGGCCGGATTGGCTTATCTGATCGCAGGCGTCCTGCTCTGGCGGCGACAGGCTCGCGGAGCGTGGTTGCTGCTAGTGATCGCCGTGTTGACCATTCCGTGGGCCCTGTGGGAGTCAGGTACGTTCTACTGGGCCATGTTTCCACGCCTTCTTGTTCCTTTGGCATTGGCGAGCCTCGGTTTGCTCCTGTTGCCGTCGGTGTTGCCTAAGGCCTCGCGGGGCACGATGCGTAGTCTCGGCGTACTGGCGGTCCTGGGCACGATCGTATTCTTCGCACTTGCCTTCGTGCCGCATGGCGTCGTTTCGCCAATTCCGAATTCGCCTTATGCGCAGGCGGCTGCAAACATGACCCCTTCGGATTGGTCCGCGTATGGTCGTACCACGGCGGGTACGCGTTATGCGCCATTCACGCAGATCAACCGCGACAACGCGAAGGATCTGAAGCTTGCCTGGACCTATCACACCGGCGAGAAGACTTCGTTGGAGAAAAGTGCGGTGGATTCGAATACGCCTTTGCAGATCGGCGATACGCTGTTTACCTGTACGCCTGATGATCGCATTGCCGCGGTCGACGCGGATTCGGGCGTAGAGCGCTGGAAGTTCGATACGCATAGTTCCTCCCCGTTCTGGAATCGCTGCCGTGGCTTGGCTTACTACAAGCTCAAGGAGGCGCCGACTGACGGGGTCTGCGCCGAGCGCATCGTCAATTCCACCATCGATGCGCGTTTGATCGAACTGGATGCCAAGACCGGCAAACCGTGTCCCGATTTCGACAGCGACGGCATCATCGATCTGAAGCGGGGCATGGGCGAAGTCAAACCCGGGTTCTACTTTCAGAGTTCCGCACCGCTGGTCGCGCGAGACTACGTCATCATTGGCGGTTGGGTGGTCGACAACTACAGTCGTGGCGAGCCGTCGGGCGTGATCCGCGCCTTCGATGCGCGCACCGGTGCGCTGGCGTGGGCGTGGGACTTGGGGAATCCTGAAATTACCGACCAGCCGCCGGAGGGGCAAACCTACACGCGCGGCACGCCAAACATGTGGGCGGCCGCGGCTTACGACGACCAGCTTGGGCTCATCTATGCGCCGCTCGGTAATGCAACGCCTGACTTCTTCGGAATGGGCAGGCCACCGCACTCGGATGAATACAACTCGTCACTCGTGGCGCTCGACGTCGTGACTGGGCGTGTGAAATGGAAATTCCAAACAGTCCATCACGACATCTGGGATTACGACCTGCCTTCCCAACCGGCGCTGGTCGACGTGCCGGATGGCAAGGGCGGAACGATCCCCGGCGTATTGCAAACAACGAAGCGCGGCCAGCTGTTCCTCCTCGATCGCGCGACGGGCAAGCCGATCGCTGACGTGGCCGAAGAACCCGTACCGACAACAGGTGCAGTGCCCGAAGAAAAGCTCTCATCCACGCAGCCATATTCGGTCGGTATGCCGACCATCGGCGCCGAACGGCTCACCGAGAAAAAAATGTGGGGTGCGACCATGTTCGATCAGCTCATGTGCCGCATCATGTTCAAGCAGCTACGATACGACGGCGACTTCACTCCGATCGGCCTGACCAAGGCGCTCGACCAGCCGGGCAACATCGGCGGCTTCAATTGGGGCAGCGCGTCCTACGATCCGGTCAATCATCTGGCTTTCATGAACGACATTCGCATCCCGAATGTTTTCTGGTTGATGCAGCGCGATGAGTTTGATGTCTGGTCGAAGTCCCACAAGCTCGAGGCGAGCGGACACGGTCCGTCGCCGCAGTTGGGAACTCCATACGGTCAGGCCATCTACATCTGGATGTCGCCAATCGGCGTGCCATGCAACCAGCCGCCCTATGGCACGATTACGGCCGTCGATCTGAATACGCATAAGGTGGCTTGGCAAGTGCCGGCAGGGACTTCGGAGCAGCTCGGTCCCTTCGGCATGGCATCACATTTGTCCATGCCCGCGGGCATGCCGACCTATGCGGGAACGATGACCACGGCGGGTGGCCTGGTGTTCTTTGCTGGTTTTCAGGATTACTACATCCGTGCCTACGATGCGCAGGATGGCAAACTCGTCTGGCAATACGCCTTGCCGGTTGGCTCCAGCGCCACGCCGATCTCCTACGTGTCGCCGGCAACCGGCAAGCAGTACGTAGCAATCTCTGTGGGTGGAGCGGCGCATTCTCCCGACAACGGTGACTACGTGATGGCCTTCAGTCTGCCGGATAAGCAGAAGTGAATATCGGGGATCGACCGCGTCAATCATTCAGTGACCCCCGGCAGCTGCACTGCCCTTGGCTGAGAAGGGTGGCCTGGTCAGCCAGATCACGAATACCAGAGCGAGAAAGATCCAGCCCAGTGCCTGGAACAATTCGTTAAACGAGATCTGATAGGCCTGTTGCGTGATCGTCCCGTTGATCATGCTGGCGCCAAGCTGCGAGTCGCCGTGACCCAGTTGGCCGATCGCCTCCTGCGCGGTGGGGTTGTAGGCCGTAATCTGTTCGGCCAGATGCGCGTGATGCAGCACCGCACGACGGTCCCACATGAACGTGGTGAGCGAGGCCGCAAAACTCCCACCCAGGGTTCGCGCGAACGTAGCGAGGCCACCGCCGGACGCGATCTCGTTCGGATTCAGATCGGACAGCAGAATCACCGTGACCGGCATGAAAAACAGCGCCACACCCAGCCCCATGAGCAGCTGCATGCTGGCGACATGGGGGAAGTCGATCTCGAGATTGAAACCCGAGCGCAGAAAGCAGGTCGTGCCCATGACGACGAATGCGAGCGATGCCACCGTGCGCAGATCAAAGCGCATGGCATATTTGCCGATGAGAATGGTCGACAGCACGGGAATCACGCCGATCGGCGAGGCGGCAAAACCGGCCCAGGTCGCGGTATAGCCAAGATTGCGCTGCAGCCACTGGGGCAGCAGAAGGTTGATCGCGAAGTAGGCGGCAAAGGAAAGCACCAAGGCCACCGTGCCGAATCTGAAGTTTCGATGACGAAACAATTTGAGATCGACGATCGGATCCTTGTCGGTGAGCTCCCAGATCACGAAGACGACCAATGCAACAGCCGACACGATGCTCGTCAGGATGATGAAAGTGGAATTGAACCAGTCTTCGTCGTTGCCTTTGTCCAGCACGATCTGCAGCGCGCCCACACCGATGATCAGGGCGATCAGACCGACGTAATCGATCTTCGGTCGCTCCGTGCCTTCAACGCGACCCTTCATCTGTTTTCTGACCACCATGCTGGCGAAGATGCCGATCGGCACGTTGATAAAGAATATCCACGGCCACGAGTAGTTGTCGGTAATCCAGCCGCCGAGAATCGGCCCGGCGATCGGCGCCACGACCGCCACCATCGCCATCGTCGAGAGCGCCATGCCGCGTTTGACCGCCGGATAAACGCCGATCAGCAAGCTTTGGGTGATCGGAAACATCGGTCCAGCCACGGCGCCCTGAAGCGCCCGGAAAACGATCAGCATGCCCATGCTCTGCGCGATGCCGCATAGGAACGAGGCGAACACGAACAGCAGAGTGCAGCCAATGAAGAGCGGCACTTCGCCGAAGCGACGACTCAGGAAGCCAGTCAATGGCAGCGAGATTGCCTGGCTGACCGCAAACGAGGTAATGACCCACGTGCTCTGATCGCTACTGACACCGAGATTGCCGGCGATGGTCGGCAATGACACATTGGCAATCGTCGAGTCCAAGGCCTGCATGAAAATGGCCAGCGACAGACCGACCGTGGTCAGTCCCAAACTGGGCGGACGAAATTGGCTATTCATGGCGGGCTGTCAATAAAGGGAGAGCGCTGGCAAGGAGAACCGTCGTGCAAGCAGCGTCGTGCTGCGGCGAGGCCACGACGGCACCAGCGTCGTGTGCGCGACAACTTCAGGATTTACATGGAAGTGCCGGTGGCTTTCGCATCGGCTGTCTTCTCGTTACCACGTGCCAGATTCGCGTGTATGACCTGGATGATGGCCTCATCCGCCTCGGCCAGCTCCTGCTGGTAGATGTCGGTGCTGAAAGCCAGTTGGGTCGGCGCGTGCTGCGCCAGCATCGACCCACTTTGGTCATGCAGGTTGATATTCACGTCCAGCGACAGGCCGATACGCAGAGGCTTCTCGTCGAGCTGCTTCGGGTCGGTGAATACGACGCGCACCGGCACGCGTTGCACGATCTTGATCCAGTTGCCTGTGGCGTTCTGTGCCGGTAGAAGGGAAAACGCGCTGCCGGTGCCGACGCCGAGGCTCTGCACCTTGGCCTGGTACTTCACCGAACTGCCATAGACGTCGGAGGTGACCTCCACCGGCTGGCCGATGCGCATGCGGGTGAGCTGGGTTTCCTTGAAGTTGGCATCCACCCATATCTGCCGCAGCGGCACCACCGCCATCATCGCCAGGCCGGGTTGCACGCGCTGGCCGACCTGTACCGATCGTTTGGCCACATAGCCGTCCACTGGCGCAAGCAGCGTGGTACGCACGTCGTCGAGATAGGCGGCCCGCAGTTGCGCGGCGGCTTTCTGCACGTCGGGATGATTCGACACCGCGGTATCGTCCACCAGCACCTTGCTGTTCTGGTATTGCTGCTCGGTGGTGGTCATCGCGCTTTGCGCAGCCACCAGCGCGTCGCTGGCGTGCGAGAGTTCTTCGGCGGAAATCGCTCCGGACTTGGCCAGGTCACGACGCCGGTCGTAATCGGAACGCGCTTTGTCCACGGCCGTCTTGCGCGCCGCTACCTCGGCCTGGGCGCCGGTCACATCGTTGAACAAGCCGCGCACCTTTCGCACCGTGTTGGCGAGATTGGCCTTGGCTTGAGCCAGCGTGATATCGGCGTCGGCGCGGTCAAGCTTCACCAGCACGTCGCCGGCGTGCACCAAGTCGCCGTCGTCGGCACCGATCGACACGACGGTGCCGTCGATCTGCGGCGTGATCTGCACGACATTGCCGTTGACGTATGCATCGTCCGTGTCTGCGTACCAGCGGCCTTCGAGGAAATACCATGCGGCCCAGCCGATGATCGCCAGTACCACCACGATCACCAGCAAATGCAGGAACAAGCCGCGGCGGTTCTTCGCCGGCACGGGAGCGGCCGCGTTCTCGGCCGTAAGAGAAATCTGGCTAGACATTGGAGCAGCCTCAGAAATGGATGGATGGTGAAGCGCCGGTTGCAGGCACGCTGTCCGCCTGCCCGATTCCGATGTCAGCCGGAACCATACGATCGGGACGGAAGCCGCCACCGAGCGCCTGGATCAGTTGCACGGAAAGGTCGACCTGCTGCCCCTGCAGCGCGGCCATACCCTGTTCTGCTTGCAGCAGCTGCTGGCGCACCGAGAGTGCTTCCAGGTAGCTGCCGACGCCGGCCTTATAGCGTTGTTGCGAAAGCTGCCAGGCTTGCAAGGCCGCATCGAGCGAGCGCTGCTGCGCGGCGAGTTGATACTGCAACGATTTCAGCCCGGACAGATCGTCGGCGACTTCGTTGACCGCGCCGACCAGCACTTGGTTGTACTGCGCCACGATGAGGTCGTAATCGGCATCCTCGCCGGCCAGATTGGAACGCAACCGGCCGCCGTCGAAGATAGGCAGACTGATCGCCGGCCCGCCTTCGTAGAAACGTGCCGGCGCCTGAAACAGGTTGCTGCCACCGAGCGTGAGCAAACCCGCCAGCGCACTCAGATTCACACCGGGCATGAAGCGCGCCTTGGCGGCCTTGATGTCCTTGCCGGCCGCTTCGACGCGCCAACGCGCAGCGACCAGATCGGCGCGGTGGCCGATCAGCTCGATCGACAGCTGATCCGGCACTGCCAACGCAGTTGGCTGCAATACGCTGGTACGGTTGATATCGAGACCGCGGTCCGGTCCCTTACCGAGCAACACCGGCAGCGAAGATCGAGCATCTTCGATCGCACGGTCGGCTTTGGCTCCCTGCCCTTCGGCGCTGGCCACTTCCGCATCGCTCTGCTTGACCTGAATCTGGCTGTCGATGCCGGCGGCGACGCGCTGGCGGGTCAGGTCGCGCGCGTCCTCGGAACGCGACAACTCGGCCCTGGCGACATCCTGTTGAGCATAGGCATAGCTCAGCTGCGCGTAGGCACGTGCGACATTCGCCGACACCTCGATGCGAGCGGCGCGCTGTTCGACCTCGGCGGCCCGCGACTGACCGAGCGCCGCTTCCCACTCGGCCCGTTTGCCGCCCCATAGATCGAGATCCCATTTGAAGCTGACATGGACTTCTTTGGCTACGCCAAAATGACCGGAGCCGAGGGTCGTGGGAACTCGCACGCCATCCACACTGCCGCCTGCGTCCAACGTGGGCTTGCGTTCCGCATCGGCGGCACTCAATTGCGCCTGCGCCTGGCGCGCGCGCGCATCGGCGACGGCCAGACTGGGATTGTCGTTGAGCGCCTCGGCGATCAACGCGTTCAACTGCGGATCGCCCAGCCCTGTCCACCAGTCTTCGGCAGGCCATTGGGCTGGCGTGACATTCAATTGGGCGAGGCTGCGTTCGGCTTTGAGCGTCGATGGATCGGTCAGCGTGCCGTCCGGGTGCAGGCCGCCGCTTGAGGCGCAGCCTGCCAACGCAACGGTCAATGCAATCGCAGCCGCAGGAAGATGCAGGCGCATGGGTTCTTTGTCTCGCGGGCAGGTCATTTCCCTTTGACTCCCGCATCCGCTGCAGCAGCGTCATCCAATCGTTCCAATGCGCGGGTCCATTCGGGGCGCGGCACAAGCGCTGGCAAGCCGAAGGCCTGCGCCACGAGCTCGTACGAACGGACGCGCGCGGCGAGGTCATAAGCGTGGGTTGCGATCATTACTTCGTCGGCTTCCGTTCGCGTAGCGATGGCCTCGATGCGGGCGCGGACCTGTTCGGGTGTGCCCACGATCTGGAGCTTCTCGAACGGCGCAACGAGAGCCCACTCCTCCGGGGTGAAGATGTGCGCCATCGCCTTTTCCGGGCTTGGCATGCGGCCGGCCCGCCCCGTCCGGAACTGGAGAAACGAAAGCAGCGTCGACGAGACCATGCGCTGCGCCGCCGCCTCCGTGTCGGCGCAGCAGACCGAGAGCGCAAGGATCGCGTGCGGCTTGTCGAGCGCCCCGTCCGGGAAAAATCCGCTGCGGTATGCACGCATCGCAACGTCGGGCGGGTCCGGACTGAAGTGCCCCGCGAAGGCGAAACCGATGCCCATCGCGGCGGCGAGCTTCGCACTGTAGTCGCTCGACCCGAGCAGGAAAATCGGTGGCAGTGGTCTGTCGTCGGGCATTGCGCGGACGGCTCGAAACGGATTATCTGACGCAAACTCCCCGCTGCCCCACGCAACGAGTTCGTCGAGCTGTTCAACGAAGTCGTCCACGAGGAAGGCCTTCCGCGAGCGGCGAATAGCCAGCGCTGTCACGCTATCGGTACCCGGCGCGCGGCCGATGCCGAGATCGATCCGACCCGGATGGATTGCCTCGAGGAGCTTGTACGACTCGGCGACTTTGAGCGGTGAATGATTTGGAAGCATGACGCCGCCCGCGCCGAGGCGGATTCGCGTAGTCATCGAGCCGATATGCGCGATCAGGATCTCTGGGGTCGTGGTGGCGGTAGTCCACATGTTGTGGTGCTCGGCGTACCAGAGGCGCGAGTAGCCGAACCGATCGACCGCGCGCGCAAGTTCGGCGGCGCCGCGCAGCGCAATAACACTCGTGCTCCCTTCGATGAGAGGAACGAGGTCGAGCGCCGAGAGGGAAAGAGTCCTGCCGTCTCCTGCCATTTTCGGTGACGGCCTCTGGGAGGTCGTGCCCGTGGCGAGGATGGCGCTTGACGACGCTGCGGATTTCGTCATGTCCAATTTGGTCTGCTCCTACCAATCGCGAAATAGGATGCAGCGGGCGTTGTCATTTCGAAGTTCTCATCCATTTCTGAATTTCCTGAAGGCGCATCGAAGTGCGAACCCTAGTTCGCAATCCGGGCTGCAGGAACTGGCTGAGCCTTGATGAAGCGTTGCACGAGAGGAAACGTGCGCCGCCATGCAAAACCGACCCGAGCGGCGATCAAAGCGAGTGAGCGGGTGTGTTCCGAAAAACTCGACCGGAAGGGGTTGCGATACCCCTTCCGGTCGAACGCGAGCAATCCGTATGCGGGAGGGAGCGGATTGCTCAGGCGAGAGTCGCGTCCGGGGTAACGCGCTTGCCGATGCACATCCTATTTGCGGCGGAGTCGGCGAACAATCTGTATTCAGTCAATGCAGCATTGCGTGCGGGTAAATGTTGGAACGGGCCGACAGAAAATGTCGTCGACTACCGATCAGCAAAATCACCGCAGGCGCGACGCGTACGCGGGACGATCGGTTGCGATGGCGTGCTGCGTTCCCAGCCGATCGAATGAGCCCCGGGCAACGGGCAAGTCATCCCGGAACGTTTCGTGGAGCGAAACGCTGGATAGACGAAATAGGGATCGTTCCATGCGTCACGCGAACGTACAGTGCTTCGATAAACCCGTTGGTGTCTTCGGCAATGATCGCGACCATGCGAGTAAGGACCTGACATGCCCGAACATGAGGTCGGTCTGGTCCTGAGTGGTGGCGGAGCGCGGGCCGCCTATCAAGTTGGCGTGCTGCGCGCCATAGCGAGCATGTTGCCGGAACGCACGCGCAATCCGTTCGCGGTCATTTGTGGAACGTCGGCCGGAGCAATCAACGCAGCCGGTCTCGCCAGCGACGCTGGTCGATTCGATCGCGCGGTCTCCCGCCTGACGCGCACATGGGGAAACCTGCACAGTAGTCAGGTGTATCGCGCAGACCTGCAGGCTGCGATCCTTTGTGTCTTGCAGGCCTTCGCTGCGCTTGTGTCGGTGAGAGGACGCCGCCCCACGCCCCTCTCGCTGCTGGACTGTACGCCGCTGGCAGATCTGCTCGGCCGCAGGATCGACTTCACGCAGATTCGTCACGCGATCGCAGCAGGCCACTTGCGCGTGCTATGCGTCACTGCTTCGAGCTATGCATCGGGACACTCGATCAGCTTCTTCCAAGGCGACGGCTCGCACGAGCCCTGGCGGCGAGCGCGGCGTGTAGGCCGGCGTACGGAGATTCGACTGGCCCACGTGCTTGCCTCATGTGCGCTTCCGTTTGCGTTCCCGGTAGTGCAAATCGAGAACGAGTACTTTGGTGACGGCTCCATGCATCAGCTCGCCCCGATCAGCCCCGCACTTCATCTCGGAGCGGAGCGTGTGCTGGTCATCGGGGTCGGCTCGGAATCACTCGAAGATCAGGAAGCACGGGATCCCATCCCGCGGCCGTCGTTGGCGCAGCTCGCAGGGCACATGCTCGATGCGATATTCGTCGACACGCTGGACATGGATCTGGAGCGGCTGGAGCGCGTGAACCGCACTCTTGCCGGCCTTCACCAGGAAGTCGGGGATACCGGCCTCAGGACGATCCAAACGCTCGTCATCAGGCCAAGCGAGCCCGTAGCCCGGATCGCCGCGACACACGCCGCTGAACTGCCTCGCATGATGCGACTGCTCATGCGTCGTGCCGGCGCGCTGGAACCCAATGGCACGCGCGTTCTCAGCTATCTGTTGTTCGAGCGCGGTTACTGCCGGCATCTGATGCGCCTTGGATTCTCGGATGCCATAGGTCAGCGCGACCGCATCCTGGCATTTCTCGGGCACTCGTCGCAAGAAATGGAGAGCCATGCGGAGCCTGAAACCGCGCCCTTGCGGCACTTGGTCTCGGCCTGATGAAGGCACCTCTCTCGCGTGAGAACTCACGCTGCCAGCCGTCGGCGAGATCGGGTCGGTTCGGCGGCTGGACCGGGGCAGCGTAAACTATGTGTGTGGATACGCTGATGAGTATCAAGGTGTTCCGGACCGTCTGCGAGTTGGGGACCTTCGTTGCGGCGGCAGAGCGGCTGGACGTGTCAACTGCAATGGTGAGCAGACACGTGATGCACGTCGAGCAAAGGGTTGGAGTCCGCCTGCTCAATCGCAACAGTCGGAAGCTGAGCCTCACCGAGGCGGGAAGAGTCTATTTGGAGCGCTGCAAGACCGTTCTGGACGATCTCGAAACAACGGAGCTCGAGCTTGGAGCTCTGGGGGGTGCACCTCGCGGCACCTTGCGAGTCACTGCGCCCACCTGGACGGCGGGGCAGCGTTGGGCGGATCTGCTTGCCGAATATCGCAGCCGCTGTCCGGAAGTCGTGGTCGATATGTCCTTCGAAGATCGAGTGGTCGACTTGGTGGAGGAAGGCTACGATCTCGCGCTGCGCGCGGTGCGCAATCCGGATGCGCTTTCGGCAGGCTTGATTGCCCGCCCGGTGCGTCCGACAAATTTCTACCTCGCAGCCTCACGCGAGTACCTCAAGCGAAAAGGTACTCCAGTATGCCCCGAGGATCTCGAGCAGCACGACTTCATAGCAGTTGGCAGCGTGAGCTCGCTGCCGTTTGTCGGCCCGAACGGACGGTTTGAAGTTCCCATACGGGTGGTACTGCGTTACCGCTCGATCGGGGGCGTGGCAAATGGTGTCGCCGCCGGTATTGGTCTTGCACCCATACCGGCCATCATGTTCGAGGATCCGCACTTCAAGGACATTCTGGTTCCCGTTGTCACCGGGCACAGCCTCGCCGAGATGACTATGTATTTCGTGTATCCCAGTCGTAAACACGTTCCGCTCAAGATACGGTCGTTCGTCGATTTCATCATGGAATCCGCCTTGCAGATTCCCCTGCCGAATCCTTGCGTGGGTCATACCCGGCTTTCATCGAAGAGGGCGAAGTGAACAGATGGGTTTTGGATGTTCGGGCCATGATTCGGAAAAGAACATCATCAAGCCGCGCGCATGGCACGCCGACGCATGTAGCGCGCGAGCCCGGGTCGGCCGTTCTCGCGCGACATCCAAAGTCACAATGGACGCGGCGATTTCATGGATACGTGGCAGGACGTAGCCGGTACTCTGCGCGCCGCCACTGCCGCGGACCGGCTCACCTTCCAGTCATTGCCCGGACTCGAAGCCGCTCCTGAACACGAGATCCGCATCGCCGTCGCCCCAGGCCGCGATGAAGTTCGCCGCGACGCCGCCGGCCTGCATGTACTGGCCACCGGCGATCAGCCGGCCCTGGAACACCGAAAGGCTGCTGACGATGTCATCCATGCCGGTGCCGAACGCCGACCAATCGGTGCCGTCCCAGCGCGCGATTCGTTCGGCGGACGAACCGCCGGCGGTATGGAATACGCCGCCTGCAGCCAGCTGCCCGCCGTACGTCGCAAGCGAACGGACTGCTGCGTCGACGCCATCGCCCAGCACGGACCACGTCGTGCCATTCCATCGGGCGACATGGTTCGCCGGCGCGCCACCGGCCACGGTGAAACTTCCGCCCGCGTACAACGCCTCGTCATGGATGCCCAGCGCATAGACGTGGCGGTTGAAAGCGGCGCCGTTGACACCGGCGCCGAGTGCTGTCCAGTTCGATCCACTCCACCTCGCGACGTTGTTTGCGGAGACGCCACCGGCATGGTCGAACAGGCCACCGACGACGAGCTCGTTGTTGTAGACGACCAGCGATTCGACAGTGCCGCTGTAGACCGCGTCCATCACGCCGCTGCCGAGCGTGGACCAGGCGGTCCCGTTCCACTTGGCGATGCGCTGGGCGGCGATGCCACCGATCGTCGTAAACTCGCCGCCGACGATCAACTCGCCCTCGTAGACGACAAATGCGCGCACCGCTGCATCCGCGCCGTCCCCCAGCGCGGACCATTGCGTGCCGTCCCACTTCGCGATGCGGCTCGCGACCTGCCCGCCCGCCATCTGGAACAGACCGCCGGCATAGAGTTCGCCGTCGTACACGCCAAGAGCGACTGCCGAGCCACCGGCCACACCCTCGCCGAGCGAAGACCACTCGGTACCGTCCCAGGACGCCACGTTGGAGACCGAAATGCCGCCAGCGCTTTCGAAATTGCCCGCGGCGACCAGCGCGTTGCCGTATGTGATGACCGCCTGAACGCTGTTACCGACACCGTCGAGGATGCCACTGCCCAGCGGACTCCAACCCGCGCCAGTGGGATCCCGGTCTGATTCCACCGGTGCATTGCTTTGAGCCGCTGCCGCGGCAATCCCGACACTCAGGAGGGCGCAGCTCAGCAACGCGGCGGCGCCAGATCGGCGGCGCCGGGGCATTGTCAGCGCATGGGTCGGCACGAGGGTCCGGCTGGACCAAAGATGGACGATACGCATTGAGCACCTCCGCATCCGCCCCACGTTGGGCGTTCAATAGCTAAATGCGTGGAACGAAGCGAAAAAGGCTCAAATCCGATTGGAGTGGGCGCAGGTCGATGATGGGTTCAAGGAGCCCGCAGAGCTGGAAGCGAGCGAGCGCCGAGCGAGCCTTCGTCACCCCCCGCCGCTGTCGTCGTAAGCTTCCCCGATCTCCGGACACCGCAGAAGTAGAACTTTCTGGCAATGTGAGCGGCCGCTGACGTCCTGCTTGAAGGGAAGCTGGGTTGCACGCGCAGGAGATTTCCTACGGTTCGCCAGAGGCCGAAAAACTTATGTAGATGTGCTCTTCATGTGCGCAGGCTTGTGCCTGCGGGAGCCTAACGCCGAGCATTAGCCATGCGCTCAAGCGCGTAGGCTCCCTATCCCTTGTTATGCAGCCACAGCGTAGATGCGCCCCTGACCGGCGAAGAGAAACTTGAAGTCCCGCCACCCGCCGAAGCCGACGATCATGGGGCTCGAAACATTCCCGGGACCTCCAGTGTCGCCGTAGGACAGCAGTTGGCCGTCCTCGTCCACTGCGTAGATGCGGTCCTGACCGGCAAGGTTGCGGCCGGCGAAAAGAAACTTGAAGTTCTGCCAACCGCCGAAGCCGACGACATCGGGACTGGAGACATTGCCGGGAGTGCCGGCGTCCCCGTAGGACAACAGTTGGCCGTCCTGGTCCACTGCATAGATGCGGTTCTGACTTGCAAGGTTTCTACCGGCAAAAAGAAACTTGAAGTTCTGCCAGCCGCCAAAGCCGACGGCATCGGGATTGGAAACATTGCCGAGCGTGCCGGCGTCTCCGTAGGACAGCAGTTGGCCGTCCTGGTCCACCGCGTAGATGCGGTCCTGGCCGGCGAGGTTTCGACCCGCGAAAAGTGACTTGAAGTTCTGCCACCCGCCAAACCCGACGATCACAGGGCTCGAAACATTACCGGGCGTTCCGGCGTCCCCGTAAGACAGCAGTTGACCGGTGTCGAACGGAGCGTTTCGGTCTTCGACGACAACCGAGAATCCGCCGGGTATGTTGCCGGTGACTGTAACTGCGATCGCACCATCCGAAACGAACTGCTGGCCAACGGAAAGCGCGAGCGATGTCTTGAGGACCAACGGGCGAAGGTGATCGACGCGATGTCCAAGAGGATCAGGAGTCTGAACCTGATAGACGATGACGCCCTCTTGGGGAATGCCTGCGTCGAACTGATCGGCCTTCAGACGCGCCTCCACCATCAGGTAAGGCACGCTCGCACCGATCTTCACCGCTGCGACGCGCCCTGTCGGTGGCGGCTGGGTGAGGCTGATCGCGTGCAGATCGTAGGCGCTCAGACGGCCCGCGTGTTTTGCGACCGTGGCGCTATCGATCCACTGTATGCCGGTTTTTGTGTAGGCGGACGGATGCGTAGCCGCTGCGGCCGACATCTCGTCGTATAGACCTATGACGGGATCCTGCGGATCCACGTCGTCGCCGAAGGGATATAGATCGGTGAAGCCGGTGAGACCGTGCATGAGCTCCATGGCCCAGATTCCGACCGGCTCGAGCATGACGAAACGGGACCAGAAACCGCTGTTCGTGCCAGCGCCGGGGCCGCCGAGCATCACGATCGCCGCCGCATCGCAACCTTCCGCGCGCAGTCTCGCACCGATCTCGTTCTCCAAAACGGCAGCGGGCACGTCTTGCAAATCGACGGTGTGCCTTTCCGTCACGACCGCATCGAGGTCGGCGAGACCGGACGATGCGGTGTGAATGAAAGCGCGAAGCGATCTGTCCCGCCCTGTGGTTGGATCGGGGTCGTACAGTACTCGCCGCAGGATGTCGTTTTCCCAATCCGGTGGAATGAAATCAGGTGGACGTGCGTTGGTGCGTGACAACGGAACAAATGCGATCTTCTTTCTTCCGATCCAGGCCACGATCTTCTCCTTTCCGTGAGAGTTCCTTGATATCCCTAAATTGGCATCGTCGCCTGACGCTCGAGCTAAGCGGCTGTCGCTAGGCGCGAAGTCCGGTGTCGTACGCACGCTTGTGTGCTGTCATTCGTACGCCCCGTGACCAGTAGAACGCCGTTTGGAGGAGAATTGAGACAGCGATGAATCCATACGTTCACCCTTACGCGTCTCTCACACGTACCGGTTCGCGTCACCCGACCGCGAGACGCCAAATCTCTCTGTTTTCGCTCACGATTGGCCGCCGTCTCTCCAGAGCCGATTCGGTGGTCGCTTCAGGAACCTGTCTGTCGCGAGGTGACCGACGGTCGCTTCAGGTTCGCCGCGCTTTCGCGAGCCGACCTGAGGTTTTCAGGCCGCCTGAAACCTGGTTCAGACAACGCTCTTCTTGTCGAACCGTTTCCGGGATCTGAGGATTTCGTCCACGTGGGCGCGCGCCCACAAGCTGAGCGGTTCGACAGCTTCCCACAAGGTACTGCCGAGCTTTGTCAGCTCGTAATCCACCCGCTGCGGCGTGGTGGGGAACACCGTCCGCGTCACCAGACCGTCGCGCTCCAATCCACGCAGCGTGAACGTGAGCATCCTCTGTGAGATACCGCCGACGATCCGTCGGATTTCATTGAAGCGTTTCGGGCCATCGCCGAGCAAGACGACGATGAGGACGGTCCATTTGTCGCCTACGCGCGCGAGGATGGAACTCAGATCGCGGCAATCTTCGCTGGCGTGATCGGGGATCTGGATGGGCATTTGGGTGTGCTCAGGTATCAGAACTGTGCCTTCTTGTGAATCATAAGCAGGGTATATAGATTAGTGCAAGTCGCATTTTGATACTGGTTGGCGGGAATAAACGCATGTCCATGAATGTCAGCGCCATCGGTCTTGTGATCGCTCTCGTCTCCGCGAGCCTCGCCGCACACGCCGGCGCGCCGCTTTACCACCTCAGCGTGCTGAGCGCGCCGAACGCGAGTTTTATCCTGGCGCAGGACATCAATGACTCCGGCCAGATCGTCGGCGGGTACCTCGATCAGAACTTCAACGGCCGCGCTGCGGTATGGGACGCCGACGGCAGCGTGCACGAACTCGCCCCGCTGTTGGAACCGGGCGACAGTTCCGCGCATGCGATCAACAACCAGGGTCAGATCGTCGGGACCTTCCAGGACGCCGTCAATCCGATCGCCGGCGTGCTGTGGAGCGCGAACGCACCGGATCAACCGCCCACCAACCTTGGCAGCGATCCGAACGTCTTCGTCTCGCCCAACGACATCAACGATGCCGGCGTGGTCGCCGGCGGCTTCGGCCTACCCGCCGCCGAGCGTGCCTTCGTCTGGAGCGCCGCGACCGGCCTGGTCGACTACGGTGTCGAGAATCCCGACGTCGAGTTCGAGCAGGCACGTTGGTTGGCGGTCAACGCCTCCGGCAAGCTCGTCGGACATTGGAATGTGCACTCTTCCGACATCCATGCAGTCGTCGGCCAGGTCGGCACGCCTGCGGTGCTTGCGATGGGCGACATGAGCACGCAATTCCCGACCAGCGCGACCGCCGTCAATGCTTCGGGCGTCGTCGTCGGCGTCGGCCTCGCCGTCGGCGCGCCGGACCTCGTGCCGATCGTCTTCGCCGACGACGGCACGTTCACCGCGATTCCGGGGGCGACACTGGATCAGGCAAACGGCTGCGCGGCAGCGATCAACGATGGTGGTGTGATTGTCGGCAGCGCCGGTATCGGCACTGCGAGCGGTTGCGCTCCCGGCTCGAAAGCCTGGGTCTTCCGCGACGGCACGGTCTACGACCTGTTCGACGTCGTCGACGATCCGGGCATCTTCACGAGCTTCCAGATCGGCCGCGCAATCAATGCCGAAGGGCGTCATCATCGGCATCGGGCGCACGGCCGATCCAAACAACAGTGTCGCGAGCTTCGTGCTGACGCCGATCCAGGCCGATGTGATCTTCGCGAACGGTTTCGACGGCGTATCGCCGTAACGGTCCCCGCGATAACCGATTCCCCCTCCCCGTATCGGTGATTGCGGCTGCGCCGCGCCTCCAGGATTGGTCGCGCGGCGCATTTTCGTGACCTGGGAATTACCAACATCAGTCACCGATGCGACGAGCGCGAGCACACGATCCGGCAAACGATAAGGCGGCCAACCCGCCACACCGCAGCTGCAGCTGCATTCGGATCTGGTGGAACTGCGCGCCAGCATCGGCGATATTGAGACGGTGCGCGCCGCCAACCGCGCGTCTTGCCTGCGTGATCGCAGATTGACAATCACGCGACGACCCAGCATACGTTGCCGATGAATTCCTCTGTTTTCCGGTTCGGAGATTTCCGCTTCGATCCGATCAAACGTGAGTTGTGGCGCGGTGACGAACTCGTAGACATGCCGCCGCGTGTCTTGGCATGCCTGCGTCATCTCATCGAACATCGCGAGCGCGCGGTCGACCGTGCGGAATTGATCGAGACGGTCTGGCACCGTCGCAATGTTTCAGACACGCAGCTGTTCCAGCTGATTCTGCGCGCACGCCGAGTGGTCGGCGACGACGCCGAGCGCCAGCAGGCCATCCGCACAATTGTCGGCTTCGGCTATCGCTGGGTCGCTCAAACCGACGCCGTTGACGCCAGCGAGCCGGTCACGCCCGCTCCGACGTCGCAGCAAGTCGATGCTGTTCCAGCCGGCGTCATCGTTCTGTCAGGCCAGCAGCCCTCGAAAGCGCCAACCTTTGAAACAACGGCGACGCCTGTGTGGCGTCGGTCGGCAACCCTCGCGCTGCTGGTCGCCCTGATCACGATTGCGCTTACCGTTGCGTTCCTGTCGCGTCGCTCCAGGCCCGCGCATGAAAACGCCGACACCACCGCCGCAGGCGTGCGCGTCGCGGTAGTCCCGCTGGATGTCGTGCAGGCGGCGGATGCAGCTTGGGTGCGCCTCGGCGGCATGGACCTGGTGGCGGATCGGCTGCGCCGTGCAGGTCTTGCCGTGCAACCCAGCGAGGCAACCCTCGGCGTGGTGATGCGTGCGAACGGCGATGCCGACAGCGCGGAGGAAAAACTGGTCCGGGATGCCGGCGTCGGCCTGATCGTGGCCGGCGAAGTCAACCGGACCGGTGCCACATGGACGGTCGCGCTGCACGCGAAGGCGGGCGAAATCGGGGATCTGCACGGCCAAGCCTCCGACGCCGACCTCATGCTCGCGCTGCGCGCAGCCACCGACAGGTTGCTCCTCACGCTGGGGCGCACCGCACCGTCCGATTCGATCAGTGCTGCACTGGACGAAATACTGCAGCGCTCGCGCGCGGCGTTGCTGGCCGACGACGCGGGCCGCGCCCGCGCGATTCTCGAACAGGTATCGGAACCACTGAGCAACGATGTAGAGCTGCGTCTCCTGCTCGCTCAGATCGACGCGCGGATGGGGAAGTTCGAAGCAGCTGAATCCGCACTCACCAGGCTCCTGGGCGACGTCGGCAGCAGCGAAGACAACTATCTGCGCATGCGTGTGTTGAATACGCGCGGCGGCGTCCGCATTCCGCTCGACCGCATTGTCGAGGCGAAAAGCGACTTCGACACGGCACTCGCCGTTCCCGGCGCCTCCGCATTCGTGCACGCCCTCGGCGACGCCTACGGCGGTCGCGGTGCAACCAATACGATTCGCAATGACTATGCCGCGGCGGCGAATGACCTCGGCCGCGCGCGCATCCTGCTCGGCCAGAGCGGCGACGCGCTCGCAGTCGCGCGCATGGATCTGGAGTTGGCCCTGCTCGACAGCGCGCGCGGCGCCTTTGCCCAGGCCGGACAGCGCTTCGAGCAGGCCGCGCGCCAGTTCGAGACTTTCGGCGCGATCCGGCCGCTGAAGAGTGCATTGATCGGTCTGCAGGATGTGCAGCTCGACCAGATGCAGAATCATCTGGCCCTCGCCACCAGCGATCGTGCCTGGGCGACGACCTCGCCTACCGGCGATCCGCTGCTGCGCCGCGTGCTGTCGCTGATGCGCGCGAGAATCCTGGTCGCCTGCGGGCGCTTGCACGAAGCCCGCGAGTTTCTCGATCGCGTCGACAGCGAGGACGTGTCGTATCTCGCCAGCTCGCGCGACGACGAACGTCTGCGCGTCCTGCGCACCGAAATCGCCTGGCGCGAAGGGCGCGGCGCCGACGCCGCGCGCGACGCCGCACCGCTGCCTTCCGCATGGCTGGCCGGCGGCGGCGACGACGTACTGCGCGCGAAAGCGGCGCTGTGGCGTCAGCGTGCGCTGCCGCCGACCCGTTCATCGCCGGGTGAAGTGATCGTGCCGTCGATGCAAACCGACCAGGGCTCGCACGAGGCCGCGTCATACCGCCGCCTTGCCGAAGCCGAGCGCGCACGCCTGCTCGGTCAGGCGGCCGACGCCGATCGTGCATACAAGCAGGCGCTTGCGCTCGCCGACGGCGTCGGCGTACCGCTGGCGAGCGCGCTCGTCATCGAGTCCTACGTCCCCGCCTTGATCGACGAAGGCCGGTTGCCCGACGCGGCGGCACTTGCCGGCCGCATTGCCGCATGGGCCCTGGATGATTTCGACTGCGCGCTGCTCCAACTACGTCTGACGCATGCGCTCGGTGAACGCACCGCGTGGGAGAGTGCGTTGACGAACGCGCGTCGCCTGGCCGGCGAGCGTGTGATTCCGGCGGAGCTCGTCGTGGCACCCGAGCTGCGCTCATCGGGCTAGCCCCGGTACATTGATCGCGGAATCGTCCCTGCGCACTTCCCCGTTGGCGCAACGGAAGCTTGCGATGATCCGCGTACCTCGGTGCAGCCATGCTCGTCCCGCGAATGCACGTTCGCGCGGTTGGCCGGAAGGCTGACGGAAGGCGATCGTAAGGCGTTTGGAATGGACGCCCCGGCACGCCCGCCCTACAAGTCTGATGCGCGCTCCGGCATCTTTTGCCGCCGCGTGCCCGCGTGAGCGGATCCTTATCCGCCGGCCCCTCTCCTTCTGCGAGACCCTATGAAACGACTCAGTGTTTCCTGCCTTGCGCCGCTCATGCTCGCGGCCGTCGCCGTCCATGCCACTGCTGCGCCGTCGTCCCGTTCGGGCCGCGTCGCGGTCGCGCCGCCCTTGCCGGTGCAATCGTTCCTCAGCTCCGGCCAAGCGGACTGCGCAGATCGACTATTCACGAACGGTCTCGATGAGGATTCGAGCGGCGTCTGCGCCACCGATACAGTCACGGTCTACACCGATCGCGATGCATTTCTCGCGGCGCTCGCGCCCGGACATATCGAGAATGCATTCGACAACGTAGCGCAGGGTGCGTCCGGCGCCCTCAGGTACTCCGATGGCGCCTTCGACTATCTGATCTTTACCCAACCCTATCCTCCCGGCGACAGCGCGCTGTACAACGGTCCGGGCTTCGTGTCGACGGACCGCGCGACCGATCAGATCTTCGTTGCCACCTTTCTTCATAACGCCCCGATCACGGCAATGGGCGGCAACATGTGGCCATCGGATTTCTGGTTGCAGCCGACCACAGGCACGATCATCGTGGCGGCGATCCTGCAGGATGGCACCCTCGGCGCGACCGAGACGATCGACACGCAAGGCCCTGACGACTTCCGCGGCTTCGTCTCCACCGCGACACCGATTGCGTATCTCCTCATCGAAGCGCCGGATCTTGACCCGTCGCCGCCCGATGACGCGCCGGATCGCTGGCCGACGCTCGACAATCTCATCATCGGCAACGCGCAATGAGCGCCTCGCCCATGCAGCGCCATCGGTTTTCCTCTTCCACGTCGTTGACAGGAATCCTCTCCGTGCTCAGGACTTCTCCGATAAGAACCTTGGCTTTGCTGTTCTTCGCGTGCTTCGTCGCCGTTTCGCAGCCTGTCCGCGCCGACATGGGTGTGGTCGCGTCCAGCGAGCAGAGCACCTACCTGAGTGGCCAGACCAACCGCCTCGTCTTCGACTTGTACCTGATCTCGCAGGTCTACGAAGGCGCGGACAACATCTACTTCACCCTGCCTGCAGGCGTCACGATTTCCTCCGTGCAGATACTGCAGAGCGTCACCAACTGCAATCATCAGCTCCTGCTTGCACTCGGCATGGGCACCAGTGAAGGCGGCTGGTACAACCCCTCGTATCCCACCGACGGCTGTGGCCATTTCTTTGGGTTTCCCTCGCCAGGCGCGCTGCAGCGCATGGCGGTCGACATCGACGTGCCGGCCAACTATATCGGCGATCTGCCCATCGTCGTTACCGTCAACGGTGATCGCTGCTGCGATCCGCCGCCGCATGACGCCAGAGTCACCTTCCTCTTCGCCGACGCCGGCCCACCGCGCTGGAATTTCGACGACGTCGTTGCACCCGCACGGCCCGCCGGTTGGATTACGACCACCGCCGGCGCCGGCATTGCCTGGAGCACGCAGGGCGACATCGCCGACACCGCGCCGAATGCAGCGTATGCGCCGACGACCACCGCCAGCGGCGAAGCCTCGTTGGCGATGTCCGCAGTGCCATGGGTCCTGGTGCCGGCGGACGGTGGCGAGCTGCATTTCCGCCAACGCTTCAACACCGAAGCAGGCCACGACGGCGGCGTTCTCGAGATCGCCATCGATAGCGGCGCCTTCGAGGACATCCTCGCAGCCGGCGGCCAGTTCATCAGCGGCGCCTATAACGGCGAGCTCGATGCGAACGCCGGTTGCTCCGGCGCAGACGCGAACCCCCTGGTCGGTCGCGCAGCCTGGACCGGCGAGCAGGACACATTCGAGACGGTCGCAGTGAATCTGCCCGCCGCGGCGGCCGGACTTCCTGTGCAATTGCGCTGGCGGCTCGGCACGGATTGCGCCGGCCAGGCAACAGTGCCATACGGCTGGTGGGTCGATGGTGTCAGCGTGACATCCAATGCGCCGCACCCGGCGATCGGCCCGGCCAGGATCGCCGTATCGACCGATGTCGGTGTGCAGCGCGTCGAGACGCTTGGCATCGGCAATATCGGTAACGGCGTGCTGACGTATTCGGTGGCGATCGCCGATGGCGGCGCGACCGATTGTTCGGTGCCGGCCAATCCATCGTGGCTGCATCTGGCAGCGCCCAGCGGTTCGGTCGCCGGTGGTGCGCGTGCCGAAGTCCCGATTGAGCTCGACAGCAGCGGCCTTGCCAATGGCCAATACGCAGCACTGCTTTGTGTGACGACAAACGACGCGTCGACGCCGTCGAAGCAGATTCCGTTGGTTCTGACCGTCACGGCCGGTTCCTGCCAGGCCGTCGAACGCATCTTCGCGAATGGCTTCGACGATGCATCGGATGGCGCATGCGGCTCGTCGCTGCGAACCTTCGACAATCGCGAAGCGTTCCTCGCCAATGTCGCCGACGGCTACGACGAGGATCACTACACCGGCCTGCGTACGGGTTATCTGTCCGGACCGATCGACTTCGACGATGCCACGTACACGTACTCGGTATTCACGCAGGACGGCGCGATCGGCGGGCTCTACCTGTTCGCCGGCTCCGGCATGTTGTCGAGTGCGGCCGCGCAGGACCAGATGGTCATCACATTCACGGGTGCGCCAGTCACGGCGATCGGCGGAAATTTCTGGGGCCAGCAGTTCTACAGCAACATCACTCCCGACACGAACATGACGCCGCCTACGAGGATCGTTCTGACGCTCGACGACGGCAGCACGGAAACCTTCATCGCGACCGGGCCGGACGACTTCCGCGGGTTCGTCGCGAGTTCGCCGATCAGCAGCCTGACGATCGGCGCGCCGGATCCGGATGCCGATGGCGAATACATCTGGGGCGTCTTCGACAATCTGATCGTCGGTAGCGCGCGCTAGTACGCGCCTGATGACGCAGGGTGTCGCTCGAAGCCATCCCGACTGCCCGTGGCGGTGCGTCAGCCGCCACGGGCGCCAGTTCTACTTCTTGACGGCAGCTGCAGCCTGCTCGATCAGCTTGGCAACTGCATCCGGCCTGGACACATACACGGCATGGCTGCCTTTGATTTCCGTCACGCTGGAACCAGCGCGCTTGGCCATACCGCGCTGCGCCGGGGGTGGGATCATCTTGTCGTCGGTCGCGACCAGGTACCAACTCGGCTTCGACTTCCACGCGGGCACGGTCACCGCCCCATTGAGGGCGGCTAGTCCCCAAGGCACTTGGGAATCCGCCATGAAGCGCGCCGTTTCCGCATCTACGTCACCGGCAAAGCTCTCGCCAAACTTCGCCTTGTCCAAGCGGAGGAAACCATCCTGAGGCGGCAGAATCGGCGGCACGGGGGCGCCCGGCGGCGGGTTCGCAATCAGCGATGAGACAGATTCACCCTGGTCCGGAGCAAACGCGGCGATATAGACGATACCCGCCACTTTCGGATCGTTCCCGGCCTCCGTGACCACGACACCGCCGTAGGAGTGACCCACCAGGATCACGGGATTCGTCTGCTCGGCAATTGCCCGCATGGTGAAGGCCACGTCGTCCGTCAACGACGTGGTCGGATTCTGAACCACGGTCACTTCATAGCCGTCTTTCTTGAGGTGGCGATAGACGCCCTGCCAGCCCGAGCCGTCAACAAAACCACCATGAACGAGGACGATGGAACCCAAGGATTTAGCAGCACTGCTCATGTCGGTCTCCTGATCTAGATTCTGCTCACGTTGGAGCGTGTAGGGCGCTTGGCGGCCATTCGATTCTCGCGCAACGCAACGTCACCTTTCTAGGCCGATTCGAGCAGCGCCACTGTGCCCTGCCCACCATCCGTGCAAATGCTGGCGATGGCCCGTGCTCCTCGATCGAGCATCGAGAGCTCCTTGATCGTCTGGCTCAAAAGGCGTGCACCTGTCGCTCCGAACGGATGACCCAGCGCGACGCTGCCGCCGTTCGGATTCATGCGCTCGAGCGGGAATGCGCCGAGATTTTCTTCGACGCCGGCTTTTTCCTTCACGAACACGGGGTCCTGGAAAGCCTTGAGATGGAACAGGACCTGGGCCGCGAACGCCTCGTGGATTTCCCACAATTGAATGTCCTCATACTTGAGACCATTGCGCGCGAGCAACCTCGGTACCGCGAATGCGGGCGCCATCAATAGACCCTCGGTCCGAAAGTCCACGGCGGCGATCTCGAAGTCGACCAGGCGTGCTCGCGGTGTCCGCGGCGGTAGTTTCGCCAGTCCTTGTTTGGAAGCGACCCATAAGCTGGCCGCGCCGTCCGTGAGCAACGATGAATTGCCCGCCGTCATCGTTCCCTGCCCGCTCGTACGGTCGAAAACCGGCTGAAGCCTGGCCAGCTTTTCCAGCGATGTGTCGCGACGCGGAATCGTATCGCTGGCGACGTTGGCGACCGGGACGACAAGGTCATCGAAAAATCCGTCGTCCCAAGCGGCGACCGCGCGCCGATGGCTCGTCAACGCATACTCGTCCTGCTCTTCGCGGCCGATCTTCCATTCCTTTGCGGTCGTTTCGGTGTGCTCGCCCATGCTGAGCCCGGTCGTGCGGTTGGTCACCGCGGGAACGTACAAGCCGATATCGCCGAACTTGATGTCTACCGCGTGCGAGATCTTCTCGCCCAGGGAACGCGTGCGTTGAAACGTGCGAACCCAGTCGGACAGCGGTTGCGTCAGGCCGAGCTGTATCTTGCTCAAGCTGTCGACGCCGCCGACCAATGCCAGATTTCGATGGACTCCGTCGATCATGCCGGCGGCCTCGAACGCGGCCACCATGCTCGTGCCGCAGGCCATGACGGTCGAAAAGGCCGGCACGGTCGCACCCACGCCGGCATCCATCAGGACTTCCCGGGCGATATTGCTCCACGTCAGATTCGGTACCACGCTTCCCCAGATGAAGAAGTCCGGCAATGCACCGTGGAGCTGATCGATCATGTGCCGCGCCAGAGGAACCGAGAGCGCGATCGCGTCCAGACCGCTCAGCTGCCCGTCAACTTTTGCGAACGGTGTTCGAACACCGGCGGCGAGCCAAACATCCGTCATCAGCGGCATACATTGCTCCCACGGGTGAGTCACACGAAATAAAGCATTTCGACCCGAGCGTCGCGAGGTGGTTGAGGCGGTTGATTGGCTCGCACACTGCTATACGACGTTCACCTCTTCCCGTACTCGGTGAAAACATAGTCCCGGTTCTTCACGATCGTGTGGCACGCGAATCCGCACTTGGCGTCGTTCCCCTGCGGCGGTGTGCCGGCTGTGGTGCCGGGCGTGAACTTGTCGGACGCGGCGTCGTAGTCGAACACGGCCCAGCCCCATCCGCCGCTGTCCGTGAACCTCTTGCTGTCCTTCTCCATGAAGTCCACGTTGACCAGGGCTCCGGGCACCGTCGCAGCCGGGAAGGTCTCGCTCGTTTTCGGGCTCCAATGGATCTTCGCCATCTTGGAGCCGTCGGGGAAAGGCTTGCCGTTGCCGGGAGCGCCGGCCCGGTAGGCGTCGATCATTACGGGATTGGCGAGGATCGCGGCGATCACCTTTCCATCCTGACTGATGGAGACAGCCTGCCAGCTTTCGTATCCCTTGAAGTCGGAGAATGCGAGCCCACCCGGCACTTTCACGCTGTATTTATCCTGCGCCGACATGGCCCTGCTTCCCACCAAGACGGCGAGCACTACCGCAATGATCGCCATCAGCCAGAATGAAATCCTCGTCATGACTCATTCCTCCGCTGTGATTTGTAAATCAAGCTCAGTGGCGTTCGTTCGCACGGTGCCGTCGTCGAAGTTTGCCGGCACGCAAATATTGTCGCGCTGGCCACTGTCATAATCAATTGCACTCAGGTATCGGTGATCGGCACCCTTTCAAGGCTCGTTGCCTTCTGTCTTACACTTGGGCGGCCTGGCGGCCACTGCGGACGCCAAGTCATCATGTACCCCGTCAGCGAAAGCCGCCTCCGGCAAGCAGTTGCTCGCCCGTCAGCCAGGAGGAATCGTCCGAGGCCAGGAACACGGCGATCGATGCGATGTCGCTCGGTCGACCGATACGACCCAGCGGCGTTTGTGCGACGGTGCCGGCTTCAAAATCGGAACCGATGATACCGGCCGTATACGTGCCTTCGGTTTCGACCATGCCTGGGTTCAGCGCATTGACGCGAATCTTGCGCGCGCCGAGTTCACGCGAGAGCACGCCGGTGATCGCATCTACCGCGCCTTTGGTGCCGGTATATACCGCGCTGCCGGGAGGCGTCGTGCGCGAGGCGACGGATCCGATGTTGATGATGCTGGACCCTTCGCCAAGATGCTTGACCGCCGCCTGGGTGGTCAACAGCAGACCGAGTACATTGACGTTGAAGTGCCTATGGAAGTCCTCTTCGCTGATGTCCTCGATGGGCGCGAATCCGTAGACGCCCGCGTTGTTGACCAGGATATCCAGTCGGCCGAATTGCTTGACTGCCGCATCCACGATGGCTTGTGCGTCCGCCGACTTGGAAACATCGCCGCGAACAGCAACCGCCGTGCCCCCCGCCGCGCCGATCTCGGCGACGACAGCGTCCGCACCCGCCTTGCTGGACGCATAGTTGACGACCAAAGACGCGCCTTCTGCCGCCAGCGACCTGGCAATGGCAGCGCCAATTCCTTTGGATGCGCCTGTAACGATAGCGACCTTACCTTTGAGCTTGTTCACGATGTTTCCTGATGGTGGTTGATAGCAATTGGTACCGACCAGCAGTCATCCTCCGTTTCCCGAGACCAACTTGAGTCCGATAACGCCTGCCAAAATCAGAACAATGCAGAGCATCCTCAGCGCCGAAGCAGACTCGCCCAGCACCGCCATTCCCAGAATCGCGGTGCCCGCCGCTCCGATACCGGTCCAGACCGCGTAGGCAGTCCCCATCGGCAATGTGCGGAGCGAGAGTGAAAGAAGAAAGACACTCGACAAACCGGTCGCGGCCGCAAACAATGCAGGCAGCAGTCGCGTGAAACCGTCCGACCACTTCATGCCGTAGGCGAATGCGATTTCGAGAATGCCGGCGATGCCAAGCAGTACCCATGCCATATGTGATAGATCCGTTCGTTGGTTCGCCGAGCGTGTTACGCCCAGGCGACATCTCTTTGCTGCGAATGGCTTATGCGGTATTTCAAGCTTCGACCGCAGCAGCGGGAGGCGTGCGGAACGTGATTCCCAATCGATTGAATGCGTTGATCAATCCAATCGCATAGGTCAGATCGGCGAGTTCTTTATCGCCGAACTCCGCAGCAGTGGCTTCATAGTCATCATCAGGAACGCCCGTTTCGGCTACGCGTGTTACGGTTTCCGCCCAGGCCAGCGCGATGCGCTCGCGGGTACTGAATAGTTCACCGGCATCGCGCCACACCGGCACCAGCACGAGCTTGTCCACCGTGACGCCGAGCTTGAGCAGATCGCGGGAATGCATGTCGATGCAATAGGCGCAGCCATTTATTTGCGAAACCCGCAGATATACGAGATTGATCAGTTCTTGTGAAAGGCCGCATTTTTGAAGATAGAAGTGCACCCCTCCGAAAGCTTTGTAACCTTGCGGCGAGGCCTTGGCGTAGTCGATGCGATTGCTCATGACGAGTCCAGATATGTCTTGATCGAGGACTCCATAGTGCTGAAGCTTGGCCTACTAAAGAAGGGCCATGATCGGTCTTTAGTTGTAGGCCATGGTTCTGCGACTGGCGGCCAGCTGCACAACCGTCATATCAATTTCAAGATACGCCTTCCGAGATTCTCGGCGTCGTCATGAGAAGCAATATTCGTGAAGCCAACAAGCAAGGCCGAGGCTCCATCCCTGTCCATCGCCCAGTCCGTGAGTGCTTCTGCGTACAGGCCCTCTTCTCGCATGCGCGCAACAAGCCCGCGATCCGACCGCCGGCCTTGCAACCGCAAGATCAAGTGCATTCCTCCCGGTTGCGAGTCGATTCGCATATGTTTCCCCAGCACGCTTCCCAAGCCTGCTGTTGTCGCTTCCCGCCGCTCGGCATAGAGCTTGCGCATCCGCTGGATATGGCGCGCGAAATGCCCTTCCGTGATGAAGGCGGTAACTATTGCTTGCGTAAGCTCGGGGCTGCCGCCTGCGAGGCATTGACTGATCTGCTCGAAACGCTCGACCTGCGTTTCCGGTACCACAAGGTAGGCAAGCCGAATGCTCGGGAAAAGCACCTTGCTGAAGGTGCCTGAATAGAGCACTCGGCCATCACGATCCAGGCTCTTCAGTGCAGGCAGAGGACGGCTGACATACCGGTACTCGCCGTCGTAATCGTCCTCGATGATCCATGCGTCATTTCGTGCAGCCCAGTCCAGCAATGCCAGGCGCCGCGGCAAGGACAAGGAAACACACAGCGGGCTTTGATGCGCAGGCGTGACGACCGCTGCGCGCGCCCGCCGCGCTTTCCTGATTCCATCGGAAATGATCATGCCCTCGCGATCGACCGGCACCGGGACGGCTGCAATATGCATATGTCCCAACACTTCTCGCGTCGGCGGATATCCGGGGTTCTCAAACCATACGCGATCTTCCGGCTTCAGTAATGCATGACCAATCAACTCGATGGTGTGGCGGTATCCCGATGTCATGAAAATCTGCGATGGCAGACAGTTGATCCCGCGCGACACCTGGAGATATGCGGCGATCTCGGCGCGCAGTCCGTGCAACCCGTACACCGAGGGATGAACCATGTCCGAGGGTTGCATGGTGCGTACACACCGCGCGCCCAGACGTGCCCAGATCTTGCGAGGAAATGCATCCAGGGCAGGCAAGCCCATTTGGAACGGCAGAATGGAATCCGGACGAAAACTGGCCGCGGCAACACTATTGGGCTTGGGCGCTGCGTTTGCGATCGGCGCTCGCGGCTTGAGGCCCGGCGTCACGATAGTCCCTGCCTGGCCGCGCGACTGAATGTATCCCTCAGCGGCCAACAAGGAATAAGCTGACTCGATCGTACCTCTTGCCAAACCCAGTTCTTTGGTCAGCGCGCGTGCCGAGGGGATTCGGTCACCCGGCTTCAACAATCCGCTGCCAATGGCACCGCGAAACCGATCGTAGATCTGTCGGTAGTAAGGTTCGGCCGCCGTTGGATCCAGCGGCGAGATATTGCTGATCTTCGCGACGGTCATGGACTAGACGCGTCTGCAGCTGACTCGACAAACGATCGTACCATGATGGCGCAAAGTGTCGGCTCGGCAGCGAGTCGATACGCGGCGGTCCCTTTGACCACCCGTTGATTGCTTCCGGAGGTTCAGCGTCAGCGCCTCTCCGCCAGAAGAACAGCACTCAGCTGCTATCCAGACTGCGCAGCGAGCACGCCGGCAGATAACAAGCTTGGACCAGTTGCAATCTCCATTCATGGACCTTGGATGGAGGTCACACGTGGTGGACCATTGACCCGTGATGGCCGGAGCCAGTGAGCAACGGCATTCGGAAACAACCTTGGAAACGGGTAGATGAAAATCCTGCATGTCAGTTGCAGCCCTCGCGGGCAAGCCTCCGAGAGCTACAGGCTCTCCCAAAACATCATTGGCCGTTTGCTGAAGAGCAACCCAACGGCAACGCTGATCAACAGGGTTGTCGGTGACGGCTCCATACCGCCTATCGATACCGATTACGCGGTTTCACAACAGGCGTCCGCGGACATATCTCAGGAAGGCTCTGCTTGCGTGTCCGCAGGGCTCATCAGGGAACTGGAGAGCTCGGATGTCGTGGTCATTGGAACTCCGATGCATAACTACACCGTACCCTCGACGCTGAAGCTGTGGATCGATCACGTCGCCCGTGTCCGTTGGACTTTCAATGTGAGCCCGCAAGGCAAAATAGCCTTGCTGCGTGACCGCCCGGTCTTTGTCGCCGTGTCATCGGGCGGGAGATTCTCCGGAGAGCGCGTGCGCCAGCCGGACTTTCTTACTCCGTATCTGAAAGCGATCCTGGGCATGGTCGGACTGCATGACCTGACTTTCTTCTCCGTTGAAGGAACGGCCTTCGGTGCGGATGCCGTAGCCGAGGCAAGGGCCAGGACAGATCAAGCGATACAAGATCATTTTTCGTTGTTTCACTCTTGATCGCGGTGTTGATCAAATGACAACACGTTCGATCAAGACCATTGCCGTATTTTGTGGGTCGAACTACGGCGCACTGGCGGAGTTTGCCGATGGAGCGCGAGCGCTCGGCCGTGTACTGGCGAACGCGGGAATAACCCTCGTCTATGGCGGAACGACAAAGGGCCTGATGGGCGTTCTGTCTGATGCCGCTTTGGCATCGGGAGGCCACGTCCATGGCGTGATTACCGAAAGTCTGCATCAACGTGGGCATTCGCATTCGGATCTGACCGAACATGAAATCGCACCGACCCTGCGCAGGCGGCAGGAACGCATGGTCGAGCTGGCCGATGCATTCATCGCGCTCCCGGGTGGAATCGGGACTGTCGAAGAGCTCATGGAAGTCTGGACCATGAACCAGCTTTCGGAGATCGACAAGCCGGTCGGCCTATTGAACTCCGCCAGTTTTTTCACGGGGTTCCTGAAGTTCATCGACCATATGGTCGATATGAAATTTCTCCCGGCAGCGCATCGGCATTCGATATGCGTGGACGCAGATGCGAGTGCCTTGGTTGAGAAGCTTCGCAGCTATGCTCGTGTCGACGTACCTAAGTGGCTATAAGACTGGCGCCTGAGCGGCAGCTTTTCTTGCACGGAGTTCGTTGAATTCCAGCGTCTCGCCTGGCTCTGTTTGCTCAACAGTCGCCGAACAGCCTTGTTCAGGCGTCAACGTCAAGACCAATTTCACTCTTGATCTTGTTCGTTATCAGCAGGAGCGGGTCACGATACCCTTTCGGATATATGGACTCTACCGAAGCCGGCGGAAAACTCCTGCTGTTCCAGAATTTCTCGAGCTTCAGTTTGAATTTGGCGACCAGCCGTCGGCCGAAGTCCATTTGGGAGTAGGAGTATCTCGAGTTCCGGTCATAGTTCGCGATCTCCGGATATTCCCCCAAGAGGTACCCTTCCTGCATGTGCGGGCGGACTGCCTCCGGCGGACATGCGCTGGAAAGGCATATGATCTGGAGCCCCGATTCGGAACTGGCGGTCACCGCGCCGCTGCGGTTGGGCACTCCCAATACATAGAGATAGGCATCACCAGACCCGTTCTTGTCGGCCGCGAACGAAGCCGAAATTCTCAAGGACTGCGTCACATCCAACAACGGTGTCCTGCAAACATCATAGTGCTGGAGGATTGCCCATCGTATGGTCCGATGCCGCGCAAGCCGATCGATTCCGCGAAACTTCGCCTCTCTGTACAAGCGGACCAGGTGCGCTTCAGCGGAGTTCAGACGCTCGAACCTTGCCTGCAGAATCCTTTGGTTTAGGAGCCGCTTTTCGCCTAGGCGGAACAACGTGGGACTCAGCATCGAGCTGCCATTGGCCGATATATAGTCATTGGTCTGGCCTCGAAACAGCAGCACATGGTCCCGGTTCAGAAACTGAAGCTCAGCCACCTTCATCGCCAGTTCGAAAAAGGTGGAAACCGGGTGCCCTTCTCCGGCGCGAATTTTATGATTCGACACAGGACGCGACTTTTCCGCGCCGTCGAAGTAAGACCAAATCTGCTGGCTTCCGATTTTTTCCATTCAAGCTGTCTCTACAGACGCGTCGCGTTGGCGCGTTCACGGACCTGGGTAAACGTCCAGTCGTTGACGATATTGCCGTCTTCCCAGATCGTGACCATCGCGTCGTCGAAGCCGATGGGTATTTCGACTTCAGCCAGCGATGCGGCTTCCGCCGCCAGCGGCACGGTACGGAAGCTCCCATACTCGCGGTGCTTGAGCAGGGTCAAGCGTCCGCGCTTGCTTTGCTTGCCCTTGTCGGTCACCGGATCCTTGTAGACGTCGATCCACTTGCCATCGACGCGTGCAGCCGAGCATTTGAGCGCGAACTTTTGTGTGTCGCGATCAAGACGTTGCAGCAGGGCACCGCCCATGCCGAACGCGATGTTGTCGGTGGCGTAGCCGGCGCTGGTGACGCGCTCCAGGATGGCGCGGATGGAGATCGGGTTGATGCCGTCGCCCTGGATCAGGCGCATGTGCTTGAGCACCTTGTAGCCTTTGCCATTGACGGTATGGCCAAAGGCATCGTCCAGCAGCTCCAGGCACTGGTGCACCACGCCCACCGGATCGCCCGAGTCGGGGCGGATGACGATCGTCGCACCGGAAGCGATGACTTCCTCTTTGAGCACCTTGCCCCAGAGTTCCTTGATGGCGTGATAGATATCGTAGCTGTCCGACACCACGGCCACGACCGCACCGGGCCTGGCGAACTGCCGCAGCATGTTGCGATAGGCCTCGACCTCGTTGTCCCGACCCCAACTGGTGATGGTGCTGTGCTCGGCCCCGGGAATCGAATAGCCGGCCATCGGCTCGTGGTAGTAGGCCTTGGCCAGTTGCAGGCCGGAAACGGTGTCAGTGCCGAGGAAATTGACCAGGTGGGCGGCACCGCCGATTGCAGCCGACTCCACGCTGGACACCCCGCGCGAGCCGAAGTCGTGAAGCTTGAACGGCAGTTGGCCCTCCGGGTCGTCGCTGGTGCGCTGCAGAAACTGACGGATGGTTTGCTTCACATGCCAACTAACCGTGGCCACGGTGATCGGGTACCAGATCCGCAGCAGCATCGTCTCCAGATAGGAGGGAACCCAATAGGCCTGCGCGTCCGTGGACTCGATGGTCATCAACACGTTGTGCGTAGGCACCACGCTGCCTTCGGGTACGGCACGGATTCGGATTGGCAACAGGCCGCCATGGTCCTCGACGATGTAGCGCCAGCCTGCTTCGTTGAAGGGCTCGCCGTGAGCGGCGAACAGATCGCGGGCCTCATCCACATCCTCGTGCGTGATGGGCTTGGCCAGGTATTCCTTGAGAATCGCCTGCAAACCGAAGAACACCGTGCGATCGTAGGTGCCGCCACGTGATTCGACGTAGAAGAACGTGGCCTCGGTGTTGGGTGGGTACTGCAGCCAATGGCTGGCCTTGTAGCTGTCGGTGTTGAGTAGCAGGTTGTCCAGGCATTTCATGACGGCAACTCCTTCGCGTCGGGTGCCGCCGCGTCGGCACCGAAGGACGCGGCGCCAACCAGAAACAGCAAACCGCCAGGCGTGTCAGCCCTTGATCGGAAGATGCGTGGCAATCCAATGATCGGCATCGATCGCCGGCTGCCCGGCGGCCATTTTGTTGAAGAGATTCTGATGAATGGCGAGAAATTCGGTCTCTGTGACCTTACGATCCTTATTGGCGTCGCATTTCACCATCATGTCCATTGAAGACAGTGCGCGCGCGTAGCCACCGTTCGAGAGGGAGACCACCTCGACGTTCCTCGCTGCCCCGACCCACTCGGTCTTGTCGAGCACACCGTCGTGGCTGACATCGAGCGTCGCGAACATTCTTCGGAAGTAGGCCTCGCCCTCCTCCTGACTCACCTCGCCGTCGCCATTCGCATCGCATTTCTTCATCATCTCCAGCGTACGCATACTCTTTTCGTAGTTCGGCGTGACAATAGCTTCTTGCGCGTTCTCGATCGCGTTCGCACTCACGGAGGACAGCATGACGGTGACTAGAGCTATCGACATAAGACTACGTGCGCCACTCACTTTGCTTTTCACTTTAGATCTCCCGAATCGGTTGAGGTGATCGCGTCGAAGCTGGGCCATGTACTCAGCTGATCGGCACGATTTATCTTTTGCCCGCCGGGCGGACGAATGGCGGTCTTGCCACTGCCAGTCTGTTGTGCAACTGCATTCATGGCTTGAGCACCACGGTTCTCTGCTCCTGATGACGAATCCTTGCATTTCACGAACTCGATCGTGCCGTAGCTTGGCCTACGTTAGAAGGTCCATGATTCGGCTTGAGTTATGGGCCATGATCCTTCCCGTTCTCAGTTCTCAACTCGCCCCGCTTCGCGGCTGTCACAATCAATTGCACTCGGATACGGTGATCGCACAGCGGCGCGGAGGCGGCACCGATCAGCCAGGCGAGATCGGACGTCAGGGCCGCGCCGGTGTAGCGGTACCTGGAGCCGAAATTGGCCGTCACCGAGCCCCCGCCTGCCGAACAGAATGAATACGTCCTGCCCCAGGGTGCCCGACGCCAGCAGTGTGGGCGCCACGCTCGCTCAGCGGCAGCATCCCGGCGCACAATCGCAGCACCACTGGGGAGGCGCGCAAGCTCGGCAAGCATCGGGTGAAATGAAACCGGCCTCGCCGAGCGCTCCGTCCCGTGGAGACGGGTCGGATTGGTTGCACGACAAGATCATTTGAAAGGACCAGGCTCTTGATTCTTTGGATTCCTTCGCCCTCTCTGCATGCACTGGCAGTTTCCTCCGGCCTTCTGCTTTACGTCATAACGACACGAGCGAATCGCGAAATCAGAGCGCCGACTGCATCCATCGCCTGGGTGCTCAGCATCGCGCTTCTTCCCTACTTTGCCGTCCCGCTCTATTTTCTGTTCGGGCGAAGAAAGCTGGCTCGGCCTTTACGGCATCATTTCGCCAGAGACACCGAAGTACACTGGGCTGCCACGATGATCGCGGCGTTCGGTCTTCCGCCGCCGTCTCCGGCGCGAGTCCGATTCCACGCAAATGGCGTCGACGCGCTTGGTGCGCTTTACGCAATCATTGAAAATGCACAAACGACGCTGGACATCAGTACGTTCCTGTTGGGCCCCGATGTCGTCGGCGCAGAGATTTCACGAAGAATTGTTGCGACGCATGACCGCGGCGTCAGTGTTCGCGTCCTGGTAGACGGCGCTGGCATTGTGCTGAAGGGGAGGCGCAGCCTCCATGCCTTGCGCACTGCGGGCGTTGCTGTCCGCACGTTCCGTCCCATCCTTTCCCTCCGCTTCGGAAATCCGCGCAATCTTCGAAATCACCGGAAGATGGCCATCGCAGACCGGGATCGCTTGTGGCTCGGAGGCAGAAATCTCGCAAGCGAATACTTCACCGGCAGCGCTGGCAGGCCAGCGTGGGTCGACTTGTCGTTCGATCTGTCGGGACCCGTTGCGACTGCCGCGGCTTCCCAGTTCGAAGCAGACTGGAACGCCACACTAAAACGAGCCGATCACACTGGTACACCCGTGTGGCCTATCCCTGATGCAGGTTGGCAAGCCGCGGGTAGTCGCGTCCAGTTTGTGCCGAGCGGCCCCGATCAGAGCGAGGATACGGTATTGGCCTTGCTCGTGGCTGCCTGCTTTCGCGCGGAGCATCGCATCCTTGCGGTAACTCCATACTTCGTTCCAGACGTTACATTGCTGCAGGCGCTCCGGCTTGCCGTGGTTCGTGGCGTGGTCGTCGACCTTGTCGTGCCCGCAAGCTCGAATCATCGGCTGGCTGACCTCGCTCGCGGACGCGCTCTGCGAGCTCTTGCTCAAGCGGGAGCGCATGTCCATCTCGTCCAGGAGATGGCTCATGCCAAAAGTATCGTATTCGACGATTCACTCGCGTTTGTGGGCTCCGCCAACCTCGACGTGCGCAGCCTGCTTGTCAACTATGAGTCGGTGATGCTTTTCTATGATGAAGAACACATCCGCTGGCTCGCGAGTTGGATCATGCATTTGGCATCCACAGCTCAGCCCTACCATGCGGTGGAGCCTTCCCTTGTTCGGGATATCGGAGAAGGTTTGCTCCTGGCGCTCGCGTTTCAGGCCTGAGGGCGAAAAGACCCGGCTGGGGCGCGGAGTCTTGCTTCAATCCGGCAAGCTGCTTTTCTTCCAGCCCGCGCCCGGATCGAAAGCCGTGATGGCTGAGACGATTGCCTGCGTCCCGGGGCCGAGGTTCTTTTCGTAGATTGCACCGTCATCGCTGACCATGAAGGTCGCAAATCCGGAAGCGCCATAACGCGCTGGATAGGCCAGCAGTGCCAATCCGCCCATCAGTTTGCCCCTGACTTCATAGTCGCGGGCGCCGCCCCTGGCATCTTTTCCCTGGCGGGTCAGGATTCGATAGTAGTAGCCGTTGTAGGGCTCCAGCGTGCGTGCGCCGGGCTGCGTGTATCCCTCGTCAGCGGCAGCGGCAAGCAAGGCGCCGAGTGGACTCGGCGGTCCGTTCCCTGATGCAGGCCAGTACAGCCCATCGCGTTTGCCCGCCGCGCTGACGAAATGGGCTGCGTATTCCGGCACGCCGTCGGCGTCGAGGTCGCGCGCGGCGTACTCGCGTTCGGCGTCCATGATGGCCAGGCACGTCTGCATGGCCGAGACCTCGTTGCGGCCGATCCGGCGCGCAAGGATTTCATTCGCACCCGTCTGCGTGTCGAAGCGCCAGCGTCCGCCCTCGTTCACCAGCGGGATCGGCATCGGCCATTCGTCCTTGCCGATGACGAGCGTGGCTTGTGTACCGCCTTCGACATCCAACCGGCTCGACTCGGCGTAGGCCGTGTTGAACACACTGCGGTTGTGCGCGTCGGCGACCATGTCGCCGGAGCTGATCAGCTTGTCGGCATCGGGTCCGAATATCGCCTGCAGCGCGGTCTGATCGTTCGCTTTCACGGCCTCTGCCAACGCGTCGACTCCTTCCTGCGGCGAGGCAAAGGTGCGCTGCGCGGCAGCACTGGCGATCGAAGCCGATACGACCAGCGCGAGCGCGAGCGCGCCTGCTGCATGGCGCGCAATGCATCCGCGATTGGAATTTGCCGAAGTCACTGCCTGCGCTCGGTTCATGACGGTTTTCTCTCGAAGTGGCGCGTCGCGGGCACTCATCGATGCGACGGTCCGGAGTGTCCGGAGTGTTGCGGTGCCGACCTCGCCGGCGCGTGTCGGGCACTGTCATGACCGCGCGCGCTGAACCCGCGCACTTCGCCGCCGCGGCCGATGCCCTCGAATGCCTGCGGCCTCGGCTCGGCGAAGACTCGATCCGGGCCCCGCGGCGATTGCCGCGCGCCCATGTCCGGCAGAGTCGTCGCCCTTATTCTTGGTTGCATGGAGTTCGGTCTCGCCGGTGCCGCAAGACCACGAGCCGGCGCAAACGAACGTCCGGGTGCGAGCGCCTGGTGTCCGCGAAAATCCCGGCGCGCGTCAACGGCCGCGCCGGCGCGGCCGAACTGCCGGTTCAGTGACCCGTTGCGGTAGGGCACGCCGTGGCGGTGGTCCGGATCATGCTGCCATCCATGCGGTCCACGTCCGCCGCCGTCGCCACGATTGCGCGGAAACCAGTGGCGGCCGTCGTGTACGAAGACCCGGTGATGCCGCCAATCCCATCCGCCGAAAAAGAAGTCGACACCGACCGTAAAGCCCGCGCCCCAGCCGAAACCGGAATACCACCCATAGTCCGGCCATGGCGCCCAGAACACCGGAGGATAGGCCGGCCACCACCAGCTTCCGTAGACCACCGACGGGTCGTAGTACGGCACGTAGACGACTTCGGGATTGGCCGGCGCGATATCGATCGCATCATCGCCTTGCGTGACGTCGACCTGCGCATTGGAACTCAGATTCCCCGCCTGCTGTGCCTTGCCGCGAAGTTCCTGGACCGTATCCATGACTTGCGGCTGCTGCGCAAGAAACGCATCGCCCAGGCGTTCGGTCCACTCGATCTTCTGATCCAGCGTCTCGAGCACTTCCGGAAACGCGACCAGCGACTTGACGCTGGGATCCCAATCCTCGTTGTCGACCCCCTGAACCGCTACATCGCCTTTCAGCCCGGGATGCGCTCGCGACCAGCGCGCGGCTTCAACCACCTCGAGCGGATAGGTCGCAGCCATCAAGATCTGCGAAAGCAGCGCGTCCGGATACAACGCAATCGGCGCCAGCATCTGGTCGAGCTCGGCTTGCGTGAATGCCGGATTCCCTTCGGCCGGATTTCCTTCAGTCGGATTTCCTTCGTCAGACGGGTCGGACTGCGCAAACGCCGTTGCCAGCGGAACCAGGAGGATCAGCAGTGACAGAGTGAACGTCGCAATCTTCTTCATGCATCATTCCTTGAAACCGATTCGTGCTTGCAGACGGCTTCGCATGTAAGAAGAGATTGAGGGGGCCGACCAAACAAAAAGGGCCGAGCATATGAAATAAAATTCACCCGCACGGTGGGTGTCGTCGTCTTATCGGTCGAAGGGAGTCACGCCGGTCGTAAGGCCGAACCGCGATGCATCAGACGATACAGCGCCGGGAGCACCAGCAGCGTCAGCAACGTCGATGAAAGAATGCCTCCGATCACGACCGTCGCCAACGGACGTTGGACCTCCGATCCTGCGCCGACGTTCAGCGCCATCGGCACGAATCCCAGCGATGCGACCAGCGCAGTCATCAGCACCGGCCGCAGCCGTCCCAGGGCGCCGTCGCGGATCGCGTCGTCGAGATCGTTGCCGTCTGCGCGCAGCTTTCGGATGAACGCAATCATCACAATGCCGTTGAGAACGGCGACACCCGACAGCGCAATGAACCCGACACCCGCTGAAATCGACAGCGGGATATCGCGCAGCCACAAGGCCAGCACACCGCCCGTCAAGGCCAGAGGCACACCGCTGAAGATCACTGTGGCGTCGCGTGCGGAACCGAACGCCATGAACAGCAAACCGAAGATCACGATCAGGGTCACAGGCACCACCACGGCCAGACGCTCGCTCGCCGCGATGAGTTGCTCGAACGTCCCGCCATAATCAATCCAATAGCCTGCCGGTACGTCGACTCTTGCGCTGACCGCGCGTCGCAAGTCGGCGACGAAACTGCCGAGATCGCGCCCGCGCACATTGGCGGTCACGACGACGCGCCGCTTGCCGTTCTCGCGGTTGATCTGGTTCGGCCCTTGCGTGATTTCCATGCGGGCAAGTTCGCGCAGCGGCACCGTCCTCGGCGCGCCGCTCTTCCAGTTCGCGCCACGGCTGGATTCGTCGTGGGATGCTTTGTCCTCGATCAAGGGCACCGGAAGATCGGCAAGCCGGGCCGGATCGCTGCGAATATCCTCCGGCAAACGAACCACCAGGTCGAAGCGCCGGTCGCCTTCGAACAGTTGGCCCGCGACCGCGCCGCCGATCGCAATGCCCACGGCCGCCTGGACTGCGCTCTGGTTGAGACCGTAGCGCACCAATCCGGCGGGGTCCGGCGTGATGGTCAGCAGCGGCAGTCCGGTGGCTTGCTCCAGCTTCACGTCGGCCGCTCCCGGCACGGTCTTCGTGATGGATTCGATGACGCGGCCGACCTTGACCAGGGTATCGAGATTGTCGCCGTACAGCTTGATGGCAACATCGGCACGAACGCCCGAAATCAGCTCGTTCATGCGCATCTGGATCGGCTGGGTGAACTCATAGTTGTTGCCGGGCAGCTCCTTGACGGCGTGCTCGATCTCGGCAACGAGCACGGCCTTGGGCTTGCGTGGATTGGGCCACTTCTCGCGCGGCTCGAGAATCAGGAAGGTGTCTGCAACGGACGGTGGCATCGGATCCGTCGCGACCTCAGCGGTGCCGAGCTTGCTGAAAACGCGATCGACTTCGGGAAATTGCTTGATGCGCGCTTCGAGGGTGGCTTGCATCGTGACCGCCTGACTGAGGCTGGTGCCGGGAATGCGTAGCGCGTGCATCGCGATATCGCCTTCGTCGAGGCTCGGAATGAACTCCGAGCCCAGCCGGCTTGCCAATACGCCGACGCCGACGACAAGCACAGCGGCCGCAACGACCACGGGGATGCGCCAGCGCAACGCCCAGGCCAACGCCGGTTCGTAAACACGACGGGCCGCGCGCACGACAGGGCTTTCGCGTTCCTGCACGCGGCCACCGAGGCTGGTCGCGACGGCGGCGGGGACGAATGTCAGCGAAAGCAGCATCGCGGCGGACAAGGCCAGCACGACGGTGAAGGCCATCGGGTGGAACATTTTTCCTTCGATGCCGCTCAACGCGAAGATGGGCAAGTACACCGCGGCAATGATCGCGACACCGAACAGGCTGGGCCGAATCACTTCGGCGGTCGCTTCCGCGGTCAGATCGAAGCGCTCCTCGCGCGTGAGAACACGGCCGAGCGCATGTTGTCGCTCACCGAAACGACGCAGGCAGTTCTCGACGATGATGATCGCACCGTCGACGATCAAGCCGAAGTCGAGTGCGCCGAGACTCATCAGATTGCCGGAAATGCCACCGCGAACCATGCCGGTCAATGTCATCAGCATCGCGATCGGAATGACGGCCGCAGTGATCAGCGCCGCGCGCAGATTGCCCATCAGCAGAAACAAAACGGCAATGACGAGCAATGCACCTTCGATCAGGTTCTTCTGCACCGTCGCGATCGTGCGATCGACAAGCGAAGTACGGTCGTAGACCGCATTGACCTCGACGCCCGCCGGAAGGCTTCGACCGATGTCGTCGAGCCGCGAGGCCACCGCGCGGGATACCTGCCGGCTGTTCTCGCCGATCAGCATGAACACCGTGCCGAGGACGACCTCCTCCCCATTCTGTGTCGCCGCGCCGGTGCGCAGCTCCGGTCCCTCACCAACGGTGGCGACATCGCGGATCCGAATCGGTACGCCCTCGCGGCGATCGAGGACGATCTGGCGCACCGCGTCGAGATCGATCACTTGTCCCGGTACGCGCACGAGATATTGCTGGCCGTTACGCTCGATGTACCCGGCGCCGAGATTCTGATTGTTCGCCGATATCGCGGCGACGACATCCTGCAGGGTGAAGCCATAGGCGACGAGCTTGGCCGGCTCCGGCATGATATGGATCTGGCGGGCAAAGCCGCCGATCGTGTTGACCTCGGTCACGCCCTTGGTATTGCGCAGCTGCGGTCGAACCACCCAGTCCTGGACCGTTCGCAGATCCGTCGGCGTCCACGCGACGCCGTCCGCTCGCTTCGCGCCCGGCTTGGCGTCGACGGTGTACATGTAGATTTCGCCGAGGCCGGTCGCGACCGGGCCGAGCTCCGGCTCCATCCCGTCCGGCAGCTGCGATTTCGCGTGCTGCATGCGCTCGGATATTTGCTGGCGCGCAAAGTAGATGTCGGTGCCGTCCTCGAACACCACGGTGACCTGCGAAAGTCCGTAGCGTGACAGGGACCGCGTGTAGTCGAGCCGTGCCAGGCCGGCGAGCGCGGTCTCGATCGGGAACGTCACACGTTGTTCCGCTTCCAACGGCGAATAACCCGGCGCCTCCGTATTGATTTGCACCTGCACGTTGGTGATATCGGGCGTCGCATCGATCGGAAGCCTGGAGTAGCTCCACACGCCAAGCGCAGCCAGCGCGAATGTCAGCAGCAGCATCAGCCATCGATGGCGGATCGAAAATCGAATCGTTGTCTCGAGCATGGTCGTCGCCTCAGTGGTCGTGGGAGGCGCCGGACTTTTCAAGGTCCGCCTTGATCAGATAGCTCTGCTCGACCACGATCTCGTCACCGCGGCGCAGCCCATCCAGCACTTCGACGTTCGCGCCATCACGGCGTCCGAGGTCGAGCGGACGCGCCTCGTAGTCATCGCCGACGCGCGCGAACACGACATCCCGATCGCGGAAGGTCTGCAAAGCCGACAGCGGAACGAAGAGTTCGACCGGGTCGGTCGAGACCGTGACGCGCGCCCGCACTGCCGCGCCGATCCGCCACCGCCCATCGGCGTTGTCCACCGTCGCGCGTGCGACGGTGCTCTGGCTCGCGGTTGCAGTGCCGGGAAGGACGCGGTCCAGCTTGGTAAGCGTGGCGACTCCGTCGCTGAGGCGCACGACTTCCACCGGCAGTCCCGGCGTGATGTGTTGCGCATCGGCGCCGAAGAGATGCAGGTCGACCCAGAGCCTGGACAGGTCCGCCACTTCGAACAACGGCGCGTCGCCCGCGAGGTCTCCGACCGACGCGTTGCGTTCGAGCACCGTCCCGGTCAGCGGTGACGTGACTGCGTAACCGGACAGGCTGATATTGCTTTCAACCACGGCCAAGGTCTGCCCGACGCGCACGGAATCGCCGACTCCGACATGGACGGCGCGAACGGGCCCCGGAAACCGCGCCATGATTCGTGCGCGCCGCCCTTCGATCGGCGTGATCAGCCCTTGCACCTCGTGCTCGTCGCGAATGCTGCCCGGCCCGACACGCGCGGTCCTGATTCCGGCTTGCTCGGCGATCTTCGCGGCGATGGTCGTTCGCCCTTCGTAACTGGGATACGTCCAGTGCAGCGTCTTGCCATTGAGCGTGGCCTGCACATCGACGTCGAACGAATGCGGCTCGGCCACTTCAGACCGGCTGACCAGATGATCTCCTTCCACGGTGAACGTGTGTGTTCCGGTAGCACCGCCCAACCGCGTCAGCGTCAATGACAACTGAGCGGCAGTCGGCGGCAACGGCGTTCCTGCGCGGTAGAACCACGCCTGATAGTGCGGCGGCACTCCGTCCTCGACGATCTTCAGCTCGACCGCGTAGCCGTCTTGCTCGAGAAGACGACCGCCATGCGCTCCGGTCGGAGTTTCTTCGGCAGCATGTTCGTCGCCTTCGCCGTGTTCGTGGGTGGTGGCCGTTTCAGGTGCACGGCCACACGCGACCGTCACTCCGATCAGGGCAAGCACAAGCAGGGTTCGACAGCTCATGGGGAATGCTCCGCGTCAGGCCGGCTCGGCGTGACGAACGTCGCGCCGGTCAACCGTTGGATTTCGATCAGGGCACGCTGCGCGTCGATCGCATCGGCCAGCTGCTGACGCCGCGCGACCGTGGTCTCGCTCTGCAGCTGCGCCCATTCGAGATAACTCAGCGCACCGGCGCGATACGCTTTCTCAGCAGCGGCTTCTGCGCGACGCAGTCGCGGCAGCAGCTCATCGTCGAGTTCGCGGGCATCGGAAACGCTTGCGGCCAGGCGCGCGTGCGCCTGCGCCAGGGTGGCGTACAAGCTCAGCTCGCTCGATTCCCGCTCGAGATCGAGCACTGCCAGTTCGGCTTCGGCAGATCGGATATCGGGCGCCGCGCGCGCCGCGGATCCGAGTGGCAGCGATACGCTTCCGACCAGTGCCCAGTCCGAGGTTTCCTGCAACCGCCGCACACCGATCTGCCATTCGACGTCCGCCGCACGCGCGGTGCGCGCCAGCTGCAGACGCGCTTCGCGTATCCGGCCTTCGTCGGCGAACCGCCGCAACTCCGGCGTGCGTTCCAGCAGCGCGGCGATCGCGTCGAAATCAGGGACGTCCGGCAGCGACAGACGATCGCCGGCAATGAGGACTGTGCCCGGGCTGCGCTCGCTCCACATGAGAACGAGCCGCCGGTAGGCCGCCGCCTGGTCGCGTTCCGCCCGACGCCGCTCCATTTGTGCGCGTGCCAGTTGCGCTTCGGCCGCCAGGCGTACGGATTCCGATGAGGCGCCGGCAGTGACGCGACGGTCGGCAGCGGCGACCGTTCGTTCGCGCTGCGCGATATCCTCGCTCGCGATACGCTCGTTCGCCTGCGCAGCCACGACATCGAGATAGCGCCGCGCGACTTCCGCCAGCACGTCCAGGCGCTTCGCGTCGCGAGTCGTGGCGAGGGCATCCTGTCGATTGAGCGCGACCGCGAGCCGCGCGTCGCGTTTTCCACCGCGCTCGATAGCGGATGCCAGACTGACGGTAATTTCTGCGATTTTGAAGCCCGACGCGGCGCCCGTGCCGAGTGCGTTCTCGGCGAGCACACCCGCAACGACGGGTGGGCGCAGCTCCGCGCGGTCGACATCGGCAGCCACCGCGGACTCGGCATGCGCAAACACTTTGAGATCAGGATGGGAATCGAGCGCGCGCGCGAACGCCTCGTCCAGCGTCAAACCGTCATCGGCGATCGCACGCCCGGTGGCGCACAACGCAATGACCAAGGCGGCCAATGCCGCCCGTCGCAATACCATGGGAACCTCTCCAATTCAGGAAGACGAAATACCGGCGCTCGCCGGCAAACGGGTCATCCGGAAATTGGAGGGCGGAAGAGATCGATGAATGGAGCCGGCATCGCTTCGGCAGCGGCGAGAGCCGGTACCGATGATTTACCGTGAACGACGACAGCAACGAAAGTAGTGGAAGGAATCGCCGCGTTGCCGCAGCACAGATCCACATGCATCAGGCTATGCCAAGTCGTTCCGGACCGGGATTCGTCCCCGTCGTCCGCGACTGCTGTGTCGATGCCGCGGTCCACCCCGGATTCCGAGTACTGGCTCGCGTGCAGCAAGCGATGCAACTCGCCGGCGAGACCAAGGGTCGGTTTTGCCACGACGCACAGCACGAGGAACGCAAACCCGAAGGCGCGCAACCACATTATCGATGGCGAACAGCGGCGAGACATCGGCACTAGCGTAGCCATAAACCGACGCGCGATACAACTCTGCGGCGACTCTGTCACCGCAGCATCGTCGTTCGCGCCGCGCGAATAAAAACGGCGGGAATCTACGACGTCTCTCTCGCCACCGTCGCAAGCGGAGCGGACTCGCCATCCGGCACCGGAAGCCCGACCTTCCTGCAGAACGCGGCTGCTCGAAGGCAGCGTGCGCCGGCCCCGAGCCTCGGAGCGGCGACGCTCGAAAAGGCTTCCGACGCAACGATCCTTCACCGAGAACTATCGGTCGCCTTGAACCCGCGCGTACGCGGAATCAGGCTTCGTACTTGAATGAGAGTGACACGCGCGTACGAAACGCAACGATCTTGCCCTGCTCGACCTTCATGTCCATTTTCGTCACTTCGGCAACCCGCAGGTCCCGTAACGAACCGGCCGCGGCTGCAACGGCGTTTCGGCCTGCGTCTTCCCACGATTTCTCGCTGACGCCAACGACCTCGACGATCTTATAGACGGCTTCTGTCTTCGGCTTTGCCATAGAACCTCCACGGATTTCGATCTGGATCGCCCGCAGAATGGGCGGGCCGATATTACCAGCATGGCGGGGACCGCAACGCGAGCGTTACGGCTCGAATCCGTTCGTGAAGACGCCGTCGTCCGGATCGCTGGCGCCGTATTCGAACGCACCCAGATCGCAGACGCCGACATTGCGCGGAAATCCACGCTGATCGGTCAGAATCGGCGACGTTGAATCGAGGCAACCGATCCCCATGATGGCGCCGTCGATCGCGTTGCTCCCGGCCAGCAGTGCAATGGTCGGAGTCGTGCCGCCGTTGTCCTGCGGGACGCCGAGAAAATCGAGCGAGTTCAGCAGATCCCAATTTCCGCTGACCACGACGATCTGACAATCATCGGTCGCGCCAAACAGGTTGCGTGCGTGCGAGGCTACAACTCCGACGCAATCGTCCGGCACCGGCGCGTTGCTGACAAAGTTGCCGGCCAGTATGGTGTTGTAGATATTGAAAAGGCCGCCACCCTGGGCGACGGCGACGCCGCCTCCGGAGCCGCTGAAATCCTGATCCTGGTCGGCTCCGTTGTAGGCGATCGTCGAATTGTAGATGTTGGTATCCGCGACGGACGAGTAGCGCATGCCACCGCCGCTTTCATTCGCGGCGTTGCTTGCGATCGTGCTGTTGATCATGACCAGCGATCCAAAGATGTAGATGCCCCCGCCAGAGTCCGCGCTGTTGGACGCAATCGTGCTGCCGGTAATTTTCAGCGAAACGGCGCTGTAGATGGCTCCTCCACTTTCCACCGCCGTATTGGCAAGCATGTTGGAGTCATCGATGGTCAGATCTCCAAAAATGCCCGCGATTGCACCGCCGTAGCCGGCGCGATTGGTCTCCAGCGTGACACGGGTCAGAACGAGAGAGCCCAGGCTGTATATGCCGCCTCCGGCGCCCTCGGGGGGCAGGAATCCATTGCGAATCGTGAGGTCGCTGATGGTGGCCGTCCTCGATGCGCCCACCTCAAGCACCCGATCGATCTGGTTGGCATCGATAATCGTGCTCGATTGTCCTGCCCCTTCCAGGTTGATGACGGGATTACCCTGCGTGGGTGCGGCAAAGTCGAGATCGCCGTTGTCGTCACCGTTGCTACCGGCCGGCGGACGCGCCAATCCATAGGTGCCCTCGGGCAGCACGATCGTCGCTCCGACTCCGGTCGTCCGGTTGGCCTGCATGACCGCCGCGCGAAGCGTGCAGGTATCGCTGGCGGTATGGCAGATGCCATCGCTCGTGTCGTCATCGATTTCGTCGAGCACACTGTTGACCGTAAATGTCTGGATCGCGAAAGCCGGGGCCGCATGCATCGACGCGATGACGACCAGGACGAGCGCGACGGCATTGGCGCGCGTGCGAGCTTTCATACGATTCTCCCTGTGGATAGAACATGTGGCTCGCATGCATCGGTGTCAGGGGATCGTGACCCGAACAAGACCGGCCCCTGATCGGGCCCTGCTGATCGAGGTGTGTAGTAACCACATACGGGAAAGAGTACGTGGAACCGACACAAAGGTGGCACACCACGACCGCGACTCATCGCGGTCCTTGCGATTGGCGCAATGGAGGACTACCGTCAAACCGGGCGTTGCGAGGGGGCGGCGATGTCGCGATCTGGTGTGGCCTTTCTGGGAATTCTCTGCTGCAGCTCGGCGCTTGCGGACAGGCTGTACTCGGACGGCTTCGAGATCCCGGTCATCGCTCCGCTGTTTCCTCTCGTCGACGGCGAGTTCCAGTTGCCGCCGGGCCCGACGGCCGACCAGCTCGCCTGGGTGCTGAGCGAACTGGCCGTCGGTGAAACCACGACGTTTGCCGAGATCGACGCGCATTTCGATGCGAGCTGGTCGGTCTCGGACCAGGACACGCAGAACTTCTTCGCGTCGCTGCGTTCGAGTTACCCGAATGCGGTCGCGACCGATGTGATCGCGGTTACGCCGGTGCGCGTGACCGTAGTCATCGATGCGCCGGGCAGCGGCGCGCCGTATGGATTCGTCAATCTCGGCGCACGCTACACCGGTGCACAAGGGATCGTGCAGTTCGGTGTGTCGAACTACGGCGGCTCGGTGCAGTACCCAGAGGACCAGAACCTGACGCTGTCCGAGGCAGCTGACAAGTTCACGACCTTGTCGGGCTCGCCCGCGCTGCTGGTCGCGCGCATCCAGCCCGATGGCCAATGCCTGCCACTGGCGGATCGCAATGCCTCGCAACTGCGCGCCACCGCGTCGATCTTCAAGATCTGGGTGCTGGGCGGCGTTGCGCGTGCCGTCGCCGAAGGCACCTTGGCGACCGAGGATCTGATCGCGATGGTCGCCTCCGAGCTGGCGCCGGGCGGCACGATCAATGTCGAGCCGCCCGGTACGCTGTTCAGCGTCGCCGACCTGGCGACCCTGATGATGGGCATCAGCGACAACACCGCCACGGACTTGCTGCACGAGCAGGTCGGCCGCACGTTGATCGGCGAGCTCATCAACGACTACGACGTGGCACAGCCCGAGATCCTGACCCCGCTGCTCGGCATCAGCGAACAGTTCCATCTGCTGAGCAGCTTCCCGCTCGACGTGTCGCAGGCCTATGTCAACGGTACCGAAGCCTACCAGCAGCAGTTTCTCGAAGAGGAAATCGAGCCGCTCGGATCGCTGGTCGGCGACCCGATGCCCTACTTCCACGAATCGCTGCTGACCAGCGGAACCTGGCGCGCCAGCCCGATGGATGTCTGCCATGCGTTCGCCCACCTGCGGCGCCTGCCGCAGGGATCGGACGCGATCGAACTGGTCGATCGCGCGCTGGGTGCGCAGGCCACGCAACCTGAAGTACGCAATGCCTGGGATCGCGTCTGGTACAAGGGCGGCAGCCTCAACACGAACACCGAGCTGCGCGTGCTCACCCACGCGTGGATGCTGCAGAACAGCGCCGAGGATCCGTATGTCGTGGTCGCGATGTCGAACAGCGACGCCGGTGACATCGACGACTTCAAGGTGCAGTCGGTCACCGGACGCATGCTTCAGCTGCTGGCGGAAATGCCTTGAGCCGGATGCGCTGTAGTTGCTTGCCGCGCGCGAGGCCGGCGCCGGTCACCGGGATGTTTCAGTCGTAATCCGCGCGACGCGCAGCGAAACCGTCGGGAGATTGCGGACATCGACACTGAGTCCGCATCGGGAAGGGTGTGCTCCCCGAGCATCCAGGGTCGGAAAACCGGGCCGCACGCGCTCATGAACGACGATAGCCGCAGTCCGGTCGCACCGATCAACGCCGCCGCATCGATCGCTTCCGATGACAATTGAAACAACAGGCGAACAGCGCGAAATCCGACCGACGCGTGCATCCGACACGCTCGATCCCTGATGGCGGCAAGCCGCCTCGCCGGACACGGGATCAGGCAACCGGCGAGCGACGCGGCGCCGCGAATCTATGGATCGGTACGATGTCGGGCATTGTGATACACGAGGAAAATGATCTCATGCGCGCTCTGCTGGAAGAATGGCTGAGCGAAGAAGGCTATAGCGTGCGCGCAGCCGCTCCGCGCGAGCTGCAGCAAGGCACGGCGAAACTGGTGATCGTCAGTGTTTACATGCCCAAACGTACGGGCGCCCAGGTCGTGAGGGAAATGCAGGCAGCATATCCGGGCGTACCGCTGATCGCGATCTCCGGACAGTTCCGTTCCGGACTCCCGGCCGTCAGCGCAGCTGCGCGCACGCTCGGCGTCCAGCAGGTCATTGCCAAGCCGCTCACTCGCAGCGATCTGCTCGATGCGGTGCGCACTGTGATCGGCGCACCGAACTGAGCCCGAGGCACACAGAATGTCCTCATCCTGCGACGCCGCTTCAGCCAACGCCGGTGCAACCCGGTTCAAGCGCTTGCGGTTCCGGGTTGTCGTGCTCGGCGTTCTCGCCATCGTCGCCTTTGCCGGTTCGTCCGGCTACGACACCTGGCGCTCGTATCGCCATTCGCTGGCGACAACCGATCGTGAACTCGACAACGTGGCGAACGCGCTCGCCGAGCAAACCGCCGGGACCTGGCAAACGGTCGATCTGCTGCTGCGCGAGACGGCGCGCTGGTATAGCAGCGACAGCCACGAGATCGCGCCGGAGCGCCTCGACGAAGTCCTTGCGAATCGCACCGCGGGAGTCCAGCAGGTGCGACTGGTCACGATCGTCGACGCAAAAGGCTTCCAGCGCCACCGCTCGAACGGATCCTCATCGCCCGATATCAATGTCTCCGACCGCTCATACTTCATCGCGCAGCGCGACCGCAGCGGGACGGGCCTGTTCACCAGCGAACCGCTTGTCTCCCGCTCCGAAAACCGCGCGGGAGTAGTGCTCTCGCGCCGGCTCGAGGACGACAAGGGAGCATTCGCAGGCGTCGTCACCGCAATCGTCGATCTCGACGCTCTCAAACAATTCTATCAAGCCGTCAACCTCGGCCGAGGCGATGCGATCCACCTGCTGCGCAACGACGGGACGCTGCTCATACGCAACCCGGCGACTGCGGACGCGGTTGGGCAGAAGTTCCCCGCTCTCGCTGCCGCTCCGAATGAGCCGGCAACCCGACTGGTGAACCCCATCGACGGCGCGCGGGAATTCGTCGCGGTGGCAGGCGTAAGGGACACTCCCCTGGAGATAGCGGTCACTCGCGAAGAGGCCGTGGCATTGGGTCCATGGCGCGACGAGGCGATCCGCCTCGGCGTGCGCGCGCTCATCCTCACGCTGCTGGGAATGTTGACTCTGGTGGCGTTGCTGCGCCAACTCCGGCGCATCGAAGCCGGCGAGCGTGCGCTGCGCGAAAGCGAGGAGCGCTATGCACTGGCAATGGAAGGCGCGAACGAGGGGCATTGGGACTGGGATATCGCGACGGATCGGCTGTTCCTCTCACCGAAGATGAAAACGCTGGAGGGTCAAAACGGCGAGACTGTGATCACCACCCGCACCGCGTATCTGGCGCAAAGAATCATTCATCCTGACGATACGCGACACTTCGAAGCCACATTCAGCGATCATTTCCACGGACGCACGCCGCGCTACGAGTGCGAATACCGCATTCGTCAACCCGGTGGCGAGTGGTGCTGGGTGCTCGCGCGCGGTCGTTGTCTGCGCGACTCCGCCGGAAAACCCTACCGGTTCGTTGGCTCTGCGATCGACATCACCGCGCAGAAGCAGGCGCAAATCGACAAGGAACACCTGGAGGCGCAACTGCGCCAATCGCAAAAGATGGAGGCAATCGGGACCTTGGCCGGTGGCATTGCCCATGACTTCAACAACATCCTCGGCGCCATCCTCGGCTACGGCGAGCTTGCGCAGCAGCATTCCGCGAAAGACGGCGCCGTGCGCCGCTACGTCGACAACGTCATGCACGCGGCAGGACGCGCAAAGGCGCTGGTCGACCGCATTCTCGGCTTCAGCCGCAGCGGCCTCGGCGAGCGCGTGCCGGTAAACGTCCAGAGCATCGTCGAGGAAACCCTCGAGCTGCTCGAAGCATCGCTGCCCGCGGGGATAAGGATCGAGGCCAGGCTCGAAGCAGGCAACGCCGCGGTCATCGGCGACGCGACGCATCTGCACCAAGTGGCGATGAATCTATGTACCAACGCGCTGCATGCCATGCAGCATGGTGGCGTACTTGGCGTCGTTCTCGAGTGCGTCGAACTGACCGGGCGCAAGTCTCTTTCGCGAGGTTCGCTTGCCCCGGGGTCGTATGTGCGGCTCGCTGTCAGCGACAGCGGCACCGGCATCACGCCTGCGGTGATCGAGCGGATGTTCGATCCATTCTTCACCACCAAGGGTGTCGGTGAAGGCACGGGTCTCGGCCTGTCGCTCGTGCACGGCATCGTTACCGACCTCGGCGGCGCAATCGACGTTGCCACCAAGGCAGGAGAAGGGACGACGTTCGGCATCTGGCTGCCGATCGCCGGCGAAGCGGCAAAACCTGCTGTGGAAGCGGTGCTCGATCTGCCGCAAGGAAACGGCGAAACGGTGATGATCGTCGATGACGAGCGGTCGCTGGTTGCGCTCGCCGAGGAAATGCTCGCCGAGCTCGGCTACGAGCCAGTGGGCTTCGATTCGAGCAGCATTGCGTTGCAGGCGTTTCGCGCCGAGCCGCAGCGCTTCGATCTCATACTCACCGACGAAGTGATGCCGGATCTCATCGGTACCGATCTTGCGCGCGAGATCCGGCGGATCCGGCCCGGCATCCCGATCATCCTGATGAGCGGCAATGGTGGCGCACAACTCACGATGCGAGCCGCAGCGATCGGCGTGAGTGAAGTGCTGCGCAAGCCGCTTCGGGGCCGCGATCTTGCCGAGGCGCTCGCGCGAGTGCGGGAGTCCGTTCAATGAGCGTTGCCGGCATGCCGGAAACAATCCGGTCGCACATCCTGGTCGTCGACGACGACCCGCAGATTCGCCAGCTGTTGGAAGAATATCTCGCGCAGAACGCGCTGCGCGTCAGCGTTGCATCGAGCGGCAAGCAGATGTCGGAGATTCTCGCCGACGAGGCGATCGATCTCGTCGTCCTCGACTTGCGCCTTGCCGGCGAGGACGGCATGGCGATCGCCCGTGCGCTCCGCGATGAGTCGGCGATACCGATCGTCATGCTCACCGGCGTGCGCGACGAAGCAGACCGGGTCATGGGTCTCGAGCTCGGCGCCGACGACTACCTGACCAAGCCGTTCAGTCCGCGCGAACTGCTGGCGCGTATACGAACCGTGCTGCGACGGACCAAGGGCGTGGCGCTGACGCAGGTGCGGCAGCGCGAGCTGCGGGCCTACCGTTTCGCCGACTTCGAGCTCAATCTGCGAACCCGGCGCCTCAAGCGCAGCGACGGACGACACATCGAGTTGACGAATGGAGAGTTCAACCTGCTTGCCGCCCTGCTCGCCGCTGCGCAGCGCATCCTCACCAGGGACCAGATGCTCGAGGCCAGCCGCATGTACGACAACGAGGTCTACGACCGCTCGATCGACGTTCAGGTGCTCCGGCTGCGCCGGAAGATCGAGCCGGATCCGTCGCAACCCCGGTTCATTCTGACGGAGCGCGGCGTGGGTTATCTGTTCAACGCTCCGGTCGAAGTCCTGTATTGACCCCGCAGCCGCGCCTCGCGCGCATTGCGATTGAAACGCATCAAACCAGTGCCGGCATTCGATCGAGGAGTTTGTCGAGTGTCATCGGATAGTCGCGCACACGTACGCCGGTGGCGTTGTAGATCGCGTTTGCGACGGCCGCACCGACTCCGCAGATGCCGAGTTCGCCGACGCCCTTGGCCTTCATTGGCGATGATATCGGATCGGTTTCGTCGAGGAAGATCACTTCCTGGTGCGGGATATCGGCATGTACCGGCACTTCGTAACTGGCCAGATCGTGATTGACGAAGAAGCCGAGGCGCATATCGACCACGAGATTCTCCATCAGCGCCGCGCCGACACCCATGGTCATCGCGCCTATGACCTGGCTGCGCGCCGACTTCGGATTCAGGATGCGCCCCGCAGCGCATACCGCAAGCATGCGCCGCACCCGGGTCTCGCACGTCGCCGAATCAACGCCGACTTCAACGAAGTGCGCGCCGAAAGTCGATTGCTGGTATTTCTTGTCGAGGTCGCCGTATTCGATCAGGTCCTCGGCGACGAGGCCGTTCTCGCCCGCCGCCTCGGCCAGCGGCACGCTGCGATTGCCGGAGCGGACCATGCCATCCGCGAACACTGCTTCGGTGACGTTTAAGCCCAGCTTCTGCGCCACGCCTTCGCGCAGCTTGACGCACGCGGCATAGACACCGGCCGTCGAGTTGTTGGCGCCCCATTGGCCACCCGAGCCGGCGGAAACCGGGAAGGCGGAATCGCCAAGGCGTACGACCACCTTGTCGAGCGGCACGCCCATCATCTCGGCGGCGGTCTGGCCGATGATCGTGTAGCTGCCGGTGCCGATGTCGGTCATGTCGGTTTCGACCGTGACGATGCCTCGATTGTCGAGCCGAACGCGCGCGGCGGATTTGGTGAGAAGGTTGTTGCGAAATGCGGCGGCAACGCCCATGCCGACGAGCCAGCGGCCCTCGCGCTTCGTACCGGGCTTGGCGCGAGCGTTCCAGCCAAAGCGATCTGCCCCCCTGCGCAGGCATTCGACGAGGCGACGCTGGGAGAAAGGGCGCTCGGGCTTTTCGGGATCGACCTGGGTGTCGTTGCGTACGCGGAACTCGACCGGGTCGATACCGAGCTTTTCCGCCATCTCGTCCATGGCGATTTCCAGCGCCATCAAGCCAGGCGCCTCGCCGGGCGCGCGCATGGAATTCCCTTCGGCAAGGTCGAGCACTGCGAGCCGCGTCGCCGTCATCCGGTTGGCGCCGGCATAGAGCAAGCGGGTCTGCTGGACGGCATTCTCCGGCTTGCCTCCCGGCAGGTTGCCCGACCAGCTTTCATGACCAATGGCGGTGATCTTGCCCTGTTCGGTCGCGCCGATGCGGACACGCTGGATCGTCGCCGGCCGGTGCGTCGTGTTGTTGAACATCAAGGGCCGAGTCAGCGCAACTTTCACCGGCCTTCGAGCCGCGCGTGCGCCTAGGGCTGCAAGCACCGCATCGGATCGCACCCATAACTTTCCGCCGAATCCGCCACCGATGAACGGTGAAACGAGGCGCACATTCTCCTTGGGGATGCCGAGCGTTGTCGCTACGTCCGTGCGCCCCCAGTCGATCATCTGGTTCGAGGTCCACAGCGTGAGACTGTCTCCATCCCAGGCAGCGATCGAGGCGTGGGGCTCCATCATTGCGTGCGCATGATCGGGCGTCGTGTAGGTGGCGTCGAGCTGAACCTGCGCTGCGGCAAATGCGCCGGCGAAATCGCCGACGGCGGAATCAGGCTTGTCCTCTTTTTTCGGCATGACTGCCGAATCCTTCGCGCCTGCGAGATCGAACACGCCTTTGGCGCGAGCGTAATCGACGCGGACCAGTTGCGCCGCCGCGCGTGCCTGCTCGAAGGTTTCCGCAACCACCAGCGCAATGGCTTGCTGATAGTGCTGGATCTGTGGACCACCCAGCAGCTCGGCAGTATTGAATTTGCCCTTGCCGAGCTTGCCGGCAGTCGCCGCGGTGACGACGGCCAGTACACCGGGAGCGCGCTTGGCAGCGGAGAGGTCGATCGAAGCGATGCGGCCCTTGGCGATGGCGGAGCCCACCACGTAACCGTAGGCCGGGTTGGATACGACATCGTGCCGCTCGTACGCGTAGGGTGCGGTGCCGGTGGTCTTGAGCGGACCATCGATGCGATCGACAGGCTGGCCGACCACCTTGAGCTGATCGATCGGATTGGTCGTTGCAGGAGTGTCGAACTTCATGACTTCAGCTCCTTGGCTTCTGCCAACACGGCGGCGAGCGTGCGCTGGACCAGCGGCACCTTGAACGCATTCTCGTGCGTGGTTTTGGCGCCCGCGAGCAAGCGATCGGCGACGGCTTTCGCGCCGTGCGGCAGCTCGGCCTCTGCCGCCTCGACACGCCAGGGTTTGTGCGCCACGCCGCCCAATGCCACGCGCCCGGTTCCGTCGCGCTGCACGATCACGCCGACCGAGACCAGCGCAAAAGCATAGGAGGCTCGATCGCGCACCTTCTGATAGATATGCGTGCCTCCGACCGGCTTGGGCAGCGTGACTGCGGTGATCAGCTCGCCGCGCACCAGCGTGGTCTCCACGTGCGGCGTATTTCCCGGCAGCCGATGCAGCTCGGCGATCGGAATGCTGCGTACGGAACCGTCAGGACGCACCGTTTCCACAACTGCGTCGAGTGCGCGCATGGCCACTGCCATATCGCTCGGATGGGTCGCGATGCATGCGTCGCTCACGCCGACTACCGCGTGCTGGCGACTGAATCCGCCGATCGCAGCACAACCGCTACCGGGCAGACGCTTGTTGCACGGCTGATTGGTGTCATAGAAATACGGACAACGGGTGCGCTGAAGGAGATTGCCTGCGGTCGTCGCCTTGTTGCGCAGCTGACCGGAGGCTCCTGCGAGCAGCGCGCGCGACAGCAGACCGTAGTCGCGTCGCACGCGTTGATCGGCAGCCAGATCCGTGTTGCGCACCAGCGCGCCGATGCGCAATCCGCCGTCAGGCGTCGATTCGATCTTGTCCAGCGCAAGGCCGTTGACATCGATCAGATGCGTCGGCGTCTCGACCTCGACTTTCATCAGATCGAGAAGATTCGTGCCGCCCGCAATGAACCTGGCGCCCGCTACGCGCGACGCGCTCGCCGCAGCCTCGGCGGGCGACTTGGCGCGTTCATAAGTGAAGGACTTCATGCTTTCCTCCCCGCCACTTCGGTGATCGCATCGAGGATGTTGGAGTAGGCGCCGCAGCGGCAGATGTTGCCGCTCATCCGCTCGCGCAGCTCGGCAGGCACCACTTGCGGCTGTGCGGTCAGGTCCGCGCTTACGTGACTCGGGATGCCATCCTTGATCTCCCCCAGCACGGCCACGGCCGAGCAAATCTGCCCCGGCGTGCAATAGCCGCATTGATACCCGTCGTGCTTTACGAAGGCGGCCTGCATCGGGTGAAGCTTGTCTGGCGTGCCGAGCCCTTCCACCGTGGTGATGCTCGCGCCTTCATGCATCACCGCAAGCGTCAGGCACGAATTGATGCGCCGCCCGTCGACGATCACCGTGCATGCCCCGCATTGGCCCTGGTCGCAGCCCTTCTTGGTGCCGGTGAGAAGCAAGTGCTCGCGCAACGCGTCGAGCAGTGTGGTTCGCGTATCGAGCTCGAGCTCTCTGAGCGCGCCGTTCACCGTGAGGGACACCTTCGACCGGACAGGTGGCTCGGTAGCAGAGCCTTGGGCGGCTACCATGGACGGTGCGGTTATGGCCGTCACGGGAACAACGACCAACAGGTCACGCCCCAGGATCAACAGGTCGCGACGCGATATGTTGATGCCGTCACTGGAGTCTTTCATGTGTTCGGCTCCTTTACGCCACTGCCGTTGGAAACACGTCCCTCCCTATCGAAGGATAGCCGCGTATCGGCTCATGATTGAACGCGAAATATGCATGGACCTATTCATGGCATTCATTAATCCAGCGGGCGGCACCCAGCGTGGATGACGGGCTCGGCCAGCAATGCCGCGGTCCATAGAACATCTCGTCATATGGGAGCCGCCCAGCGTCGAGCCCCGGCATTCCGCAAGCAATCAGCTCAAGAAGCGCCGACAATGGACATCACGCACGCAGGGCTTCCTCACCTTCGGTCCTCGATGTCGGTGTTCAGCCCGCATCATTTGACGACGCATCCGATTGAATCGGATATCCGCAGCACAGGTTCTTTCAGCAAGGAGCCCGCCATGAGCCAAGCCGAGAAAGTGCTATACACCGCCAAAGTCCACACCACCGGTGGCCGCGACGGCGGCGCCTCGCGCAGCGATGATGGGCGCCTGGACGTCAAGCATTCGGTTCCCGGCACGCCGGGCACCGGCACCAACCCCGAGCAATTGTTCGCTGCCGGCTGGTCGGCGTGTTTCGAAGGGGCGATGGGGCTTGCGGCGCGCAAAATGAAGGTCGCCATGCCGGCCGGCATGGCCATCGACGCGGAAGTGGACCTTTGCCAGAACGACGGCGGATATTTCCTCCAGGCTCGCCTCAACGTCAGCCTGCCGGGGCTGGAGCGCGAAGTCGCCCAGGCCCTGGTCGACGCCGCGCACCAGACATGTCCGTATTCCAAGTCGACACGCGGCAACATCGACGTCGTGATCAACCTGGTTTAAGCCGTCCTGTCCACGTCGGCGCGCTGGTCCGGTCACGGCAGCGGGCGCGTCTTCTCGCCTCGATCCCGCGTTTGCCGCCCAGCGGGCTTCCGGTCTACCTGTAAGCGCGAGCACGGCCATCCATGGCGACAAGACGCATCCTGCTTTGGATGCTCACGCATGCTGCAATCGGCGCTGCCTTGGGGAGGAAGGGATTCGCGACCGACGCCCGGAGTACATGGTGCGGGACAGCCCGGACGAAAAGGGTCGGCAACATGAAGGAAATTTCACCGTGGCCCGTTCCTGCGGATCGCAGGAGTCATCCACTCGAAAAGTTCAAGAACGCGATCCGACGCGGACACGACGTCCTGCTTCAGCGCAGGTCATGAAAAGTCGCGTCGAAATCACGAAAAGATCAAGTTTGCGTGCCCGCTCCTCTGCTGCAATGGCCGCGTCAATGGCCAGGGAACCACCTGATGAACGTTTCAAGCGAATTGCAGCTTCTGTCCAGGTTCGGCAAAGCACCGTTATTCATCGGCCTGACGCTCGTTCTGGGCGCCAGCCTTTCCTTGTCCGCCACCGTCGCAGCGCGCGAGGCATTGCTCATCGGAACGGGCACCAAGGGAGCGGGCAACACGCCGGCAGGTCACACAGGCCTGCGTCTCGGCGATCAGCGCGCGGGCCTCGCTCGTCAGCTCGGCTTGCGCAGCGCGCCGACATCGGTGGCGCCGAATCGCCCGGCCGGGACTGTTGCGGTCAGCAATTGCGACGACGACGGCGCGGGCTCCCTGCGCGACGCGCTCGTCAACGCGGTGTCCGGCGACGTCATCGATCTTACGTCGCTGAGCTGCAGCAGCATCACGCTGAGTACCGGCCTGACCACCAGCGTGGACGACCTGACGATCCATGGGCCCGGAGCCGACCAGCTGGCGATCGACGGCGACAACGCCAGCCGCGTCATCGAGCATCTGGGCTACGGAATGTTGACGATCGACGGACTCACGATCCGCAACGGCTCGTATGTTTACAACGGACCGGGGATCTATGCCGGCCTCGCCCCGGGCGCGTGCGTGCTCTCCATGCGCAGCGTGACGATCAGCAATAGTGTGATCGACCACTGCAGCGCATCCGGCTGGAGCGTGTTCGGCGGTGCGATCGACGTGCTTGGCGCGCTGTATCTGGTGGACAGTACCGTCACCGGAACGACGGCGACGGCAAACGCGACGGAAATCTCGGCGACGATCTACGGCGGCGCGATCTACGCTGCCGCCGCCTATGTGACCCGCAGTACCGTTAGCGATGCCGTGGTTTCGGCGACCAGCACCACCGCGTTCAGCGGCATGATGGGCGGAGGCATCCAGGGATTCTACGGCGTCGTGCTCGATCACAGCCGCGTCAGCGGCGTGACGGCCCACGTCTCCGCGATCCAGAGTACCTACGCGAAAGGAGGCGGTGTCGCTTCGCCCAACACCGTCGTCCTGATCAGCAGCACGGTGTCGGGCAATTCGGTACACGGCACGCCCGGCGTCGGAGCCAGCGGACCGTATGTGTCTATCAGCGCGATCGGCGGCGGCGGCGTGTACATCATGGACATCCCGAGAAGCGGGGCCTATCCCTCATACATGCTGAATTCGACCATCAGCGACAATTCCGCGATCTGCGACGGCGAAGTCGGTGAATACACGGTTGGCGGCGGCGGTGGATTGGGCAGCTGGCGACTGGTGACGATCACCAATTCGACCCTATCGGGCAACATCGCGAGCACGCAAGGCGGTGGCCTGTATCTGCGCAACGGCGGGGCGCTCGCTCTTGCGAACTCGACAGTGACTGACAACAGCGCGCCCGATGGCGCCGGCATCGCGGCGAACAGCGGCGCCTACCCCGCCTACGATCTCGTAACCAACAGCAGCATCGTCGCGGGTAATCTTCTACCAGGCGGAGCGCCTTTGGCTGAGATCGTCACCGCCGGCATCATCACCGGTGCGAATAATCTCATCGGATCCGCAAATGCCGCGTTGCCCGGCGACACGCTGGGCGGCGATCCGCTGTTGGGACCATTGGCGGCCAACGGTGGCACCACACTGACGCACGCGTTGCTGCCGGGCAGTCCCGCGATCGACGCCGGCAGCAACCTGACTGGACTGACGAGCGACCAGCGCGGTGGCAACTACGTTCGCGTTGACGGCGCGGCGGCGGATATTGGTTCGTTCGAAACCCAGCCGCTGGCGGATCTCGTCTTTGCGAATGGCTTTGACTGAGGAAGGGATGCTTTTCGCGAAACCCGCGGTTGTCGCAAGAGGTAACAGCAAGGCAGGAACTGGATTCCGGCTTTCGCCGGAATGACGAGAGTTGGAAGCGCAGTCGATCACCGTTGGCGCACGCTCAGTCGAGTATTCCCATCCTGAGCCGCTCGCGGCGCACCTCCAGCAGGTCGTCGACGATATCGCTCGATTTCATGCCCATGCTGTAGATGCCGACGAGGCAATGCAGCGCGACGCCTTCGGCAACGTCCTTCCTGTCCGCATAGACCTCGGCCTGGTCGCTCACCCATACCGTCACCAGCGGGTGCTTCATCGTGCTGCAGACGCGATTCGCGATCGTCAGCAGATTGTCCCGCAGCGACCCGAACGACTTTTGCCGCCTGTGCGATCTGCGTGCATCGCAACCGGGCCTATCCGCCCAGTCTTCCTGTCCGGCATCGGACGAATGGTCTTCCCGCAACGGCGAAACGGAGGATGACATGACCGGAGCCGATCGCATGCGCACGTGCGCGACGCCGAAGGCACAGCAAGGAAAGCGCCAACCATGTGACGTCCATCCCGCTACGCGCGCGGACGTCTGCGCGCGGGCTTTCGCGGGCCGCGGCCACGGAATGCCGTTGCGATTCCTCCAGTTCCCGACCGCGCGTGAGAAATTTTTTCTCCATCGGGTAATGCTTACGCACCCGCCATCGCGCCGAGGCCCGCGGACGCGCCTTCGCACACCGGCACGCGCCGGCATGCAACCTGCAATCACCCTCGCTCGCAACGAGGAACATCCATGCCAGCAGACGTCGCGCTCGTCACCGGGGCATCCACCGACACCGGTTATCACATCGCGCACCGGCTTTGCGCACACGGCCATCCCGTCATTCTGGTCGGGGCTGTCGAATACGAGCTCGACTGGATCGCCGCGAAGCTGGTGTTGCAAGGCGCCGAGGTGCGCGCGATCACCTGCGATATGGAAAGCGGATACGCGCCGCAGCAGCTGTTCGACGAGATCGCCGCCGACAACATGAACGTCGGCATTCTGGCCAACAATACCGGTCTGACCGGCGCCGCCGACATCCCCGCCGTTTCGATGGAACGGCATCTCGCCACATTGCGCATCCATGCCGAAGTGGCACTCGGCATGACGGCGCTGCTGCTGCCCGGCATGCTCGCTCGCGGTCGCGGTCATATCCTGAATCTCGTTTCGACGACGCGCTATGCATCCGCGGCGCTGCGCAACGCCTGCGACGCCGCCAACGCCAGCATGCTGTCATGGAGCGATGCGCTGGCGAGCCGGCTCGAGGGTACACCGGTCAATGTGGCGGCGTTCCTCGCTCCAAATGCACACGCGCGCGCGCATCGCACCACGGCACGCGACATCGCGCGTGCTGCCTACGACGGCCGCGCCACCCGCGAGTATCGCATCGTCGTCGACAACAACCGCGCGCCGACGCTGCCGCGGCTACCCGTGCCCGAACCGGCGCGGAGCGCTCCCGCCGGAGATCGCCGCAGCGACTCGAACCTTCTGCAGCCTGCGCATGCCGGCGGTGATGATGCGCCATTGCGGTACGGCTTTTCGGGTTGATGACACCACAGGGAGGAATCGCACATGTACGCAAACTGGACCACGACTGCTTGCGCATTGCCCAGCGACGGTACGCCGGTGGAATTCCTGCTCGATGAGCGCGAGTGCCCGATGCGCGGCATCTATGCGCTGGGGCGCTTCGAATCGAAATGGACGTACTACGCTCCGACCAGCGTCCGCCAATGGCGGAATACCGTGAACGGCATCGAATGCGTGCGCAACCACGTCAGCAGCGGCCTGCGCTTCGCCAGCTTGCGCGCCTGACCGCGGGCGGGCCTCCACCCCTGAAGGCCGCGCCCAACGAGATCGATGCAATGATTACCTATGCGCAACTTGCGGAACTCAGCGATCAGACTTCCCTGCCCCTCATCGAGATCATCCGCGCCCTGTCCAGAAGCGCCGGCAACAGCGCTGCGGCGCGAGCGAGGCTGATGGAGGGCGATGCCGTCCAGGCCGAGGAACCCCGCCCGCTCGATGCATCCCCGCCCGACGGTGTCTAGGTGAACGGAGCGCGCGCCGCGGTCGTCTCCGATGGGTTCACGCCGCGCGACCGCCGTGGCAGACCTCGATATCATCCGGTTTTCACAGCCAGCCGACTCATGTCGTCGCGCCCCTCCTCCGCGTTGCTGTGTTATCTCGTCGGCATCGCCTTTGTTGCCGCGGCAACCGCAGTGCGTTTGCTGCTCGGCGATCCATTGGGTGCGGGTTCGTCGTTTGCGATCTATGCGCTGGCGACTTTCGGCGCAGGATGGTTCGGCGGCCTCGGCCCTGGTCTGCTCGCGGCCGCCCTGTCCGCGTTGTGTTGCGTGCACCCGGTGGCGGCTCCGTTGCAGGCGTTCGATACGCGGGAAGTCGCCGGTGCGGCGCTTTTCCTCGCAGCCGGCGCGACGCTCGCCGTCCTCGCGAGCTGGCTGTACCAGTCACAAGCGGCGCTGCGCCGCCGCCACGACTTCGACCCCGGGCCATTCGACACGGTCTCCGACGCGGTCATCATCGCCGACGCGGATGGACGCGTGACATACATGAATCCGGCAGCGATTGCGCTCACCCGGGCAGACGCGGCATCACCGATGCCGCATCTCGACGCATTGCTCGGCATGCCGCGGGCGGCCGCGACGCTTACGGGGGCACCGCAGGCGGAACAGGAGCTCCTGTTCGAAAGTGCGGATGGCAAATGTCGGCCCGTATCGATCGCGGTGAGTCGGTTGGGCGGACGCGATGCGAAGATGGCACCACTCGTGCTCGTGCTGCGTGAGCGCATTTCGGAGCACCCGCATGAGACGACGTTGCCGCATGCCGCGGATACGCATCCGGCGGATGCGTATCCATCGACGACAGAGCACCGCCTGCAGTCCATTCTCGACGCGAGCGAGGCACGCCTCTTCCATCTCGACCGGCAGTTCTGTCTGACCTGGGCCAACCGCGCGCTGCGTGAGCGCCACGGCATCGACGACGGCGTCGGCGCCGGCGCCGGCGCCGGCCTGGCGACCCTGTTCGAACCGCAGAAATGCGCCGCGCTGATGCGTCCGCTGCAACGTGCGATGGAAGGCCACAGCGAAACGCTCGAGTGGCGCGCGCTGGACACGCGAGGCGAACCGTGCTGGACGTTCACGATGATCACGCCGGACTTCGACGCGCGCGGCGAAGTGCGCGGCTGCGTCGTGTTGTGCCTCGATACGACCACGCGGCACCGCGCCGATGTCGCGCGGCGGCGCAGCGAAGATCAAAGGCGCGGCCTGCTCCTGGAAAACCTTCCGGACCTGGTCTGGATGACGGCCGCGGACGGTACCGGCGAGTGGTTCAGCCATCGCTGGGCAGAGTACACCGGCCGTTCGGTCGCCGACTGGCGCGATCCGATCCATCCCGACGACGCGCATCGCGCCAGCGCAGCCTGGCTGCTGGCGCAAGCCAAGGGCAAACCGCTCGGCATCGAAGTGCGCCTGCGGCGCCATGACGATGTATGGCGCTGGCATCTGGTGCGCGCGCATCCGTTGCGCGTGTCGGTGACGGAGAGCTCGATCTGGGGATGGTGCGGCAGCTGCACCGACATCGACGACCAGAAGCAGGCCGCAGCGATGCTGCGCACGACCCAGCAGCGCATCAGCGGCTTCCTCGGCACGCTGAGCCACGAGTTGCGCAATCCGCTGGCCGCGGTATCGGCGGCCGTCCAGGTGCTGCGCCATCCGCGCGCGGCACCGGAGATGACCGCGCGTGCGACGGAAACGCTCGACCGCCAGGCCGCGCTGCTCGCACGCATGGTCGAGGAATTGCTCGATGCCGCACGCGTGATGGAGGGCCGCATCGATCTGCAGCGCCGCCGCGTGTCGCTGAATCAGCTGGTCGGCGAGGTCTGCGCGGACTTGTCCGCTCGCGCGGCCGAGAAAGGCGTGCGTCTCGACTGCGCGATTCCCGAACAGGACGTTCTCGTCGACGCCGATCTCCTGCGCATCAAGCAGGCGCTCGAGAATATCGTCATCAACGCCTTGAATGCCTGTGCTGCCGAAGAGGTCGTGACCGTGCGCGTCATCGAAGGACACGCCGGGGAAGCCGGCATCCGCGTTGCCGACACCGGCTGCGGAATATCGCCCGAGAGCCTTGCCCACTTGTTCGAGCCCGGCAGCGTTCCGCGGCATGAGAAGACATTCGGCCTCGGCCTCGGCCTCAAGACCGTCCACCGCATCATGCAGCTGCATGGCGGCCGCATCCTCGCCAGCAGCGAAGGTGCGGGCAAGGGCGCAACGTTCGATCTGCTGTTTCCTCTGTACGACGCGCGCGCGGCCGCGGAGGCAGCGGAAGCGGAGTCGGATCACTCCGCCCTGCTTGCGGGGCAGCGCATTCTCATCATCAGCAACGCCGCTGCCGAGATCGACCCGCTGCTCGCTCCACTGGAACATTGCGGCGCGCAGGTGCGCTGCGCCACGCACGGCTTCGAGGGGCTGCGCATCGCTGAAGCATGGACGCCGACAACGCTCGTCTGCGATCTGGTGTTACCCACGCCGCTGTCCGGTTACGACGTCGTCCAGCAGATGCTCGTGCTGCCGGCGGAGCACCGCCCGCGCCTGTTCGCCATCGCCGACGATATCCACGTCGATGGCGCACAAGCCAGGGACGCCGGCTTCGACGACTGCCTGATCCGGCCGGTCTCGCTGCAACGTCTGCTCGACGCGCTGTCGCAAGAGCGGGTCGCCGCAACTACGGTGTGAGCGTGCGGCACTTTTCATTCCAGGCGCCGGGAAATGTGTGCCTGCACTATCGTGCTGACTATCGCGCCGCGGCTGGCGGCGCATCCGCCGCGCGCTCAGTCGTCGTCGTCTTCCGCGCTGCCGAGCTGCTCATCGCCGATAAGGCCAAGCGACCGGTACCGAAGCAGACGGTTGTAGATCGTCTTCGTGGTGATGCCGAGGGTGCGGGCTGCCTGGCGCTTGTTGTTGCCGTGATGGGCGAGCGTCTTCAGCAGCATTTCCCGTTCGATCTCGTCGAAGGTCATGCCGACCCGGAACGTGACCGAGCCGTCGCTGCGTTCGATGGCCGGCGGAGATGCTTCCGCCTGCGCACCGATGGCATCTTCGCTGGCAAGAACATAGGCGCGCTGCACCACGTGCCGAAGCTCGCGCACGTTGCCCGGCCACGGCCGTGCCGTCCACTGGCGCACGACTTCGGCGGTGAGGAATCGTCGGGTGCCGTAGCGCTCGTTGAGCCGATCGAGAAATCGCTGCGCCAGCGACGCGACATCTTCCGGCCGCTCGCGCAACGGCGCCATCGCGATCGGAAAGTCGGCGAGCCGGTAGTAGAGATCGTCGCGCAGACTGCCGTCGGCGACGGCGGCGGCGGGATCGCGGTTGGTCGCAGCGATCACGCGCACGTCGATCGGCAGCTCGCGCGAACCGCCGACACGCGTCAGCGTCCGGCTCTCGAGAACGCGCAGCAGATACACCTGCAGCGCCGCCGGCATTTCCGTGATCTCGTCGAGGAACAGCGTGCCGCCCTGCGCGCGTTCGAAGAAACCCGCATGCGACTGCGAGGCGCCGGTGAATGCGCCGCGTTCGTGACCGAACAGCTGGCTGCTCAGCAGCTCCGGCGCGACCGCGCCGCAGTTGAGCGCGATGAACTCACCCGTGCGGCCACTGCGTTCGTGCAACGCCCGCGCGACGAGCTCCTTGCCGGTACCGCTTTCACCGTGGATGAACACGGTCATGTCATGCCGCGCCACCCGTTCGATGCGATCGAACAGCGCCTTCATCTGCGCGCTTTGTCCGATCATGCCGCTGAACTCGCTCGCGACCTGCGGCGGGTGCGCGCGTGCGTGCAGACGGGCGCGTTCGAAGAGCTTGTTCAATGCGTCGGGCGCGAGCGGTTTGACCAGGTAGTCGACGATCGGCAGGCGCACCGCGCGGATCGCCGAATCCACGCTCGGATGGCCGGTGACGATCGCGATCTGGCCGAGCATCACCAGATCTATTTCGTCGAGCAGATCGAGGCCGCTGCCATCGGGAAGGTCGAGATCGAGCACGAGCAGGTCGAACTGGCGGTCGCGCGCGACACGGCGCGCTTCGCGCAAACTGGTCGCGCGGGTGACCGCGCAATTCGCCAGCGCGGCGAGATCGGCCACGGTCGACTGGAATTCGACGTTGTCGTCGACGATCAGTACGTTCGCCACGGTATCGACCTGGATCATGGCACCCCTGCCCTGGCTCGGCAGTTTATAGCTTTCCTTTTGCGGCAGCGCACACCGGCGAGGGGTCTGGTGTGCCGGAGAGCGCGCGTCGGGTCGTTGGTCGGCCCGCGCATCGCGCGTATGCTGATTGAAGAGTCGGATCGGGCGCGGCGCGTTTGCGTTCGCGCCTGGACGGGTTGCTGAACGAGGATTTTCCGGTGCCTGCACGGCCGGATCATGCGCAAGGAATAGCACCAGGGGGTGTCAAGCATGGCCACAACCAAGACACGGCGCGTCCGCACTCCGGTCGCAGCGGAACTCGGGCCTCTGGAGCAACTGCTCGAGGCCATGCACGCCGTCAACGCGGGCAATTTTTCCGTGCAATTGCCGGTGCACTGGGATGGCATCGCCGGCAAGCTCGCCGAACGATTCAACGATATCGTCTCGCACAACCGGCGCCTCGCCGAAGATCTCACGCGCGTCGGCGACAAGGTCGGCCGCAAGGGCCAGACGCGCCAGCGCCTGATGGCGGCGAACCGGCAAGGCGCCTGGGCCGGCATGGAGCAATCGGTCAATGGCCTGATCGACGATCTGGTGCTGCCGATCGAGACGATGACCGAGGCGATGGCGGGCGTCGCCAAGGGCGACCTCACGCGCACGGTGCCGCTCGAGGCCAACGGACGTCCGTTGCAAGGCGAGTTCCTGCGCGCGGCGAACATCGTCAACCGCATGCTCGACCAGATGACCGAATTCAGCTCCGAGGTCACCCGCGTCGCGCTCGAAGTCGGCACGGCGGGCCTGCTCGGCGGCCAGGCCAAGGTCAAGGGCGTCTCCGGCGTATGGAAGGACCTGACCGATTCGGTCAACCAGATGGCGTCGAACCTCACGGCGCAGGTGCGCAATATTTCCGAAGTGACGATCGCGGTCGCCAATGGCGACCTGTCGCGCAAGATCACGGTCGACGTGCGCGGCGAGATCCTGCAGCTCAAGCAGGCGATCAACACGATGGTCGACCAGCTGCGCGGCTTCGCCTCCGAAGTCACGCGCGTCGCGCGCGAGGTCGGCACCGAAGGCAAGCTCGGTGGCCAGGCGATCGTGCCCGGCGTCGCCGGCACCTGGAAGGATCTGACCGACTCGGTCAACGCGATGGCGAGCAACCTGACCTCGCAGGTGCGCAACATCGCCGAAGTGACCACCGCGGTGGCGAAAGGCGATCTCTCGCGCAAGATCACGGTCGACGTGCGCGGCGAGATCCTTGCGCTGAAGGACACCATCAACACGATGGTCGATCAGCTCAACGGCTTCGCCGCCGAAGTCACGCGCGTCGCGCGCGAGGTCGGCACCGAAGGCAAGCTCGGAGGTCAGGCCGAAGTGCCGGACGTGGCAGGCACGTGGAAAGACCTGACCGATCACGTCAACTCGATGGCGTACAACCTGACCTCGCAGGTGCGCAACATCGCCGAGGTGACCACGGCCGTCGCCAAGGGCGACTTGTCGCGCAAGATCACCGTCGACGTGCGCGGCGAGATCCTGCAGCTGAAGGAAACCATCAACACGATGGTCGATCAGCTGAACGGTTTCGCGGCCGAAGTCACGCGCGTCGCGCGCGAGGTCGGCACCGAAGGCAAGCTCGGCGGCCAAGCGATCGTGCCCGGCGTCGCCGGCACCTGGAAGGACCTGACCGACTCGGTCAACGCGATGGCGAGCAACCTGACCTCGCAGGTGCGCAACATCGCCGAAGTCACGACCGCGGTGGCGAAAGGCGATCTCTCGCGCAAGATCACCGTCGACGTGCGCGGCGAGATCCTCGCGCTGAAGGACACCATCAATACGATGGTCGATCAGCTGAATGGTTTCGCTGCCGAAGTCACGCGCGTCGCGCGCGAGGTCGGTACCGAAGGCAAGCTCGGCGGCCAGGCGCAGGTGCCCGGCGTCGCCGGCACCTGGAAGGATCTGACCGACAACGTCAACTCGATGGCGTCGAACCTGACCGCGCAGGTGCGCAACATCGCCGAAGTCACCACCGCGGTCGCGAAAGGCAACCTCTCACGCAAGATCGGCGTCGACGTCAAGGGCGAAATCCTCGAGCTGAAGGACACCATCAACACGATGGTCGACCAGCTCAACGGTTTCGCCGCCGAGGTCACGCGCGTCGCGCGCGAGGTCGGCACCGAAGGCAAACTCGGTGGACAGGCCGCGGTGCCTGGCGTCGCCGGCATCTGGAAGGATCTGACCGACAACGTCAATTCGATGGCGACCAACCTGACGACGCAGGTGCGCAACATCGCCGAAGTCGCCACCGCGGTCGCCAAGGGCGACTTGTCACGCAAGATCGCGGTCGGCGCGCAGGGCGAAATCCTGCAGCTGAAGGACACCATCAACACGATGGTCGACCAGCTCAACGGTTTCGCCGCCGAGGTCACGCGCGTCGCGCGCGAGGTCGGCACCGAAGGCAAGCTCGGCGGCCAGGCCGCGGTGCCCGGCGTCGCCGGCACCTGGAAGGATCTCACCGACAACGTCAATTCGATGGCGACCAACCTGACCACGCAGGTGCGCGGCATCGCCAAGGTGGTGACCGCGGTCGCGACCGGCGATCTGCAGAAGAAACTGACCGTCGAGGCCAAGGGCGAGATCGCCGAGCTCGCCGACACCATCAACAGCATGACCGAGACGCTGGCGATCTTCGCCGATCAGGTGACCACGGTCGCGCGCGAGGTCGGCGTCGAAGGCCGCCTCGGCGGCCAGGCCAAGGTGCCCGGTACCGCCGGCATCTGGGAAAACCTGACCGCGAACGTGAACCAGCTCGCCGCGAACCTGACCACGCAGGTGCGCGCGATCGCCGAAGTCGCGACCGCGGTGACGCAGGGAGATCTCACGCGCTCGATCCAGGTCGACGTGCGCGGCGAGGTCGCCGATCTCAAGAACAACATCAACGCGATGATCGGCACCTTGCGCGCGACCACCGAAAGCAGCCGCGAGCAGGACTGGCTGAAAACAAATCTGGCCAAGTTCAGCGGCATGATGCAGGGACAGCGCGACCTGATCACGCTCGGCCGCATGCTGCTTTCGGAGCTCGCGCCGCTGGTCAACGCGCAGCAGGGATTGATGTACGTCGTCGATCCCGACGAGCCCGGCAAGATTTCGCGTCTGCACAAGCTGGTCGGCTATGCGGATACCGGGCATTCGAGCGCCGAGCACAGCCTGGAGTTCGGCCAGGGCCTGATCGGCCAATGCGCGGCGGAGGCGCGGATCATCCTCATCGAGGACGTGTCGCCCGGCATGAGCCCGATCCGTTCCGGGCTCATCAGCGCCGCGCCGCGCAACGTGATCGTCCTGCCGGTGCTGTTCGAGACGCAGGTGAAAGCCGTCATCGAGCTGGCCACGCTGTCGGAGTTCACCGCCTCGCAGCTCTCGTTCCTCGAACAGCTGTCCGGCAGCATCGGCATCGTGCTCAACACGATCGAGGCGTCGATGCGCACGGAACGGCTGTTGTCGCAATCGCAGCAGCTGGCCGGTGAGCTGCAGTCGCAGCAGAAGGAGCTGCAGCAGACCAACGAGGACATCGCGCTGAAGGCCGCGCTGCTGGCCGAGCAGAAAGCCGAGGTCGAACACAAGAACCAGCAGATCGAGCACGCGCGCCGCGCGCTCGAGGACAAGGCCGCGGAACTTGCAATGACCTCGCGCTACAAGTCCGAGTTCCTCGCCAACATGTCGCACGAGCTGCGCACGCCGCTCAACAGCATCCTGATCCTCGGCCAGCAGCTGGCGGAGAACCCCGACGCGAATCTCTCCGAACGCCAGGTGGAATTCGCGCGCACGATCCATGCCGCCGGCACCGACCTGCTGCATCTGATCAGCGACATTCTCGACTTGTCGAAGATCGAGTCGGGCACGGTCACCGTCGACAGCGAGGAAATCGCGTTCGCGCATCTGCGCGAGAACCTCGAACGCAGCTTCCGGCACGAGGCCGAACGGCGCTCGCTGGATTTCTCCATCGACTTCCAGCCCGAGCTCGGCCGCGCACTCAGCACGGACCCGAAGCGGTTGCAGCAGATCCTCAAGAACCTGCTTACGAACGCGATGAAGTTCACCGAACGCGGCAGCGTGCGGTTGCGGGCTCATGTGGCGAAGTCGGGATGGATGCCGGGCCATCCGATCCTCGACAACGCGCCCACGGTCATCGCCTTCGAAGTGGCCGATACCGGCATCGGCATCTCGCCGGAGAAACAGAAGATCGTGTTCGAGGCGTTCCAGCAGGCCGACGCCGGCACTTCGCGCAAGTACGGCGGAACCGGCCTCGGCCTTGCCATCAGCCGCGAGATCGCCGGCCTGCTCGGCGGCGAGATCAGGCTGCACAGCGAGGTCGGCAAGGGCAGCTCGTTCACTTTGTACGTGCCGCTCAACTATGTCGGTCCCGAGAGTACCGGCCGCGCGCTTCCGCGCATCGCCGCCATGCACACCGCAACGACGGCGGGCGATGGCGCCTCGGCCCGACTGGAGGAGATCGGCGACGACCGCGCCACGCTCGACGCCGACAAGCCGACGCTGCTCGTGGTCGAGGACGACGCACGTTACGCAACCGTGATCCGCGATCTCGCGCGCTCGCGCGGCTTCAACGTGCTGGTCGCCAACCGCGGCGCCGAAGCGCTGCGCATGGTGCACGACTACAAGCCCAACGCGGTCTCGCTCGATATCTTCCTGCCCGACATGCTCGGCTGGACGGTGCTGGCGCGCCTCAAGCAGGACGCCGAGACGCGCCATATCCCGGTGCAGATCGTGACGGTCGAGGAGGAACGTCACCACAGTCTCGAGCGCGGCGCGTTCTCGTACATCGCCAAGCCGGCGACCTCGGAGCTGATCAACGATGCGCTGGAACGCATCCGCCTGTACACGCTGCCCAGGACCAAGCGCCTGCTGATCGTCGAAGACGACGCCAACGAGCGCCTCGGCATCGAGGAGCTGATCCGCCACGACGACATCGACATCGACAGCGCCGGCGACGGCGCCGGCGCGATCGAAAAACTGCGCACCGGCAAGTACGACTGCGTCGTGCTCGACCTGCGCCTGCCGGACATGAGCGGCTTCGACCTGATCGAGCGCATCCAGGCCGAGCCGCGCCTGCACGATGTTCCGCTGGTCGTATTCACCGGCCGCGAGCTCAGCGCCGACGAGGACCGCCAGCTGCGGCGCGCGGCCAAGAGCGTGATCATCAAGGGCGTGGAATCGCCGGAACGGCTGCTCGACGAAACCGCATTGTTCCTGCACCGGGTCATCGGCGACCTGCCGCCCGCGAAGCAGGCGATGGTGCGGCGTCTGCATGAATCCGACGATGCGCTGCGCCAGAAGACCGTGCTCGTCGTCGACGACGATGTGCGCAACATTTTCGCTCTATCCAGCGTGCTCGAGCGGCACGGCATGGGCGTAGTCACCGCCGGCAACGGCCAGGAGGCGATCGAGAAAGTGAGCGCCGATCCCGACATCGACCTGGTGCTGATGGACATCATGATGCCAGGCCTCGACGGCTACGACACGATCCGCGCGATCCGCGCCAGCCCGGAGCTGATGGCGCTGCCGATCATCGCGCTGACCGCGAAGGCGATGAAGGGCGACCGCGAGAAATGCCTCGAGGCCGGCGCATCCGATTATCTGGCCAAACCCGTGGTCACCGATCAACTGCTCGGAGTCCTGCGCCAGTGGCTGCATCGCTGACCTCCTCCGCATCCGACCGGGCGTCGTCGTCGACGGATCCGGTCAACGTGCTGCTGGTCGACGATCAGCCCGCGCGGCTGCTGGTCTATCGCGCAATCCTCGATCCGCTCGGCGAAACACTGGTCGAAGCACGATCGGGAACCGATGCGCTCAAGGAGGTCATGGCCAGCGACTGCGCGGTGATCCTGCTCGATGTCAACATGCCCGGCATGGACGGCTTCGAGACCGCAAGCCTGATTCATCAGCATCCGCGCTTCGAAAGGACGCCGATTATTTTCGTCACCGCGGTCAACGTCTCCGACATGGATCGCGTGCGCGGCTACAAGCTTGGCGCGTTCGACTACGTGACCGTGCCGATCATTCCCGAAATCCTGCGCAGCAAGGTCATGGTGCTGTGCGAGCTGCATCGCAAGCGTCGCGATCTGCAACTGGCCAACCAGCGCCTCGCTGCCGCGAACGAAGCATTGCGCGTGGAGAAGGCGCGCGAGCTGGCCGTGCTCAACGATTCGCTGAGGTCGGCGAACAATGCGCTCGCCTTGCGCAATATCGAGCTGCAGGCGCAGATCGCCGAGCGCGAAAGCGCCGAGGCCGCCCTGCTCGATCTCAGCCGGCGCAAGGACGAGTTTCTCGCCACGCTCGCCCACGAATTGCGCAATCCGCTGGCTGCGCTGAGCAACGCGGTCAACGTGTTCAAGCTCGCCGCCGGCGGTGACGAAGCGCTGCATCGATCGATGCAGCGTCAGCTCGGCTTGCTGGTGCGCCTGATCGACGACCTGCTCGATGCCGCGCGCATCAGCCGCGGCAAGCTCACGCTGAAAACGGAAGCGACGACGCTGAGAGCCGTGCTCGATTCCGCGGCGGAAACGATCACGCCACTGCTGATCGCCAGCGATCATCGGCTGCAGATGAGCGTGCCGGCCGAGCCCCTCGCGCTGCATGCCGATGCCGAGCGCCTGTCGCAGGTTTTCTCGAACCTGCTCGGCAATGCCGTGAAGTATTCGGACCCCGGGACTCCGATCACGCTGGCGGCGCGCCACGACGGCC
>Ga0193717_1000061_pt1 | contig 117385 bp, 115 predicted proteins | sample U2c2metaG_FD_145900 | JGI IMG/M metagenome (GOLD analysis project Ga0193717, IMG submission 145900) | Soil microbial communities from a riparian zone of the East river system, Colorado, United States - U2c2 | ecosystem: Environmental > Terrestrial > Soil > Riparian zone | place: USA: East... | reverse complement strand
CGCTGAGCACCTCAGCCGCACCGCGACCCGGGTCGGGCTTGGTCACCGCGACGTACTGGACGCCGTCCACCTCGAGGTCGTGCAACTGCTCGACGTCGACGCCCTGGCCGCGCGCGAACCCGGCGGCCGCCTTGGTGATGTTGCCCTCGGCATCGAATGCCGCGGCCTTCTTCGGGCCGCGGGCGACGCGCTCGGCGTCGGGCTCGACCGCCTGCACCTCGGTCACGAACGCGACCACGCGGCGCGGGGTGGCATAGGTGCTGACAGTGCCGTGGCCGAGGCGGGTGGCGGCCAGCTTCTCGGTGAGCGCCTTGCGCACCGCCTCCGCGGTCTTGGTCACCTCGGACGGCGGCAGTTCCTCGGTGCCGATCTCGAACAGCAGCTGACGGGTGCCGCTGACCTTGGGGAACTCGGTAGGTAGCGGAGCCGCGTCGGGGAGCTCGGCGATCCCCAGTGGGTGCTCGAGTTCGGTCCGCCGCTCGGCCCACAGTTGCGCGACCTCACGGGCCAGGGTGCGCATCCTGCCGAAGGCCTTCGCGCGTTCCGTAGTACTGACCGCGCCTCGGGAGTCGAGCACGTTGAAGGTGTGGGAGCAGCGCAGTACGTAGACATGCGCGGGGACCGGCAGCCGGGCGTCGAGCATCCGGCGGGCCTCGGCCGCGTACTCCTCGAACAGCCGCTTCTGACTGTCCACGTCCGCGTCGTCGAGGTAGTAGCGGCTCATCTCGTACTCCGCCTGGCCGAACACCTCGCCGTACGAGATCCCCGGCGCGTAGGCGATCTCCTTGAAGTCCGCCACGCGCTGCAGCGCCATCATGATCCGCTCGATGCCGTAGGTGATCTCCACCGACACCGGGTCCAGCGTCATCCCGCCGGCCTGCTGGAAGTAGGTGAACTGGGTGATCTCCAGACCGTCCAGCCAGACCTCCCAACCGAGACCCCAGGACCCGGTCGCCGGATTCGCCCAGTTGTCCTCGACGAACCGGATGTCGTGCGCGTGGATGTCGATGCCGAGCACTTCGAGGCTGGCCAGGAAGAGCTCCTGCGGGTTGCCCGGGTCCGGCTTCAGCACCACCTGGAACTGGGTGTGCGTCTGCAGCCGGTTCGGGTTCTCGCCGTACCGGCTGTCGTCCGGCCGGACACTCGGCTCGACGTACGAGACCCGCCACGGCTCGGGACCGAGCACCCGCAGGATGGTCGCCGGGTTCAGCGTGCCGGCCCCCACCTCGGTGTTGAACGGCTGCACGATCATGCAGCCGCGGTCGGTCCAGTACTTCGTCAGCGCGAGCAGCGCGTCCTGCATCGTGAGCACGACAACAACCTCAGGTTCGGTCGAGATTCCGGGATCAGGGGATCGGGACTGCAAAGTCTATTCGCCCCGGACCGGCCTCCGGACCGCCAGGCCCCGGCGACGGGCAACGGGTCAGCTGATCTCGTGCAGGTGGGCTTCCACCCAGGTGCGGAGACTGGACAACGGGACGGAGACGCTGCGCCCGAGGTCGGTGAGGGAGTACTCGACGTGGAGTGGGACCGCCGGATAGATCTCGCGGTGCAGGAAGCCGCAGTCCTCCAGGCGGCGGACGGTGCCGGTGAGGACCTTGGGGCTGATGCCCTGGAGACGGCGCTGGAGTTCGCCGAAGCGGAGTGGGCCGTCTTCGAGCGCGCCGATGGCGAGAGCGGCCCACTTGTTCGCGAGCAGGTCGAGGACGTCGCGACACGGGCACTGGGCGGCGTACACGTCGTGCTTGTCGTGCTGGCCGGTCAGGCAGGTGGCTGTCATCGGAATGCTCCTCGCGCGGTAGTACTTCCCGATGGATAGTAGCAGTCCTTGCGGGAAAGTAGGGCCCTGGAGATAGCGTCCGGAGCCCCAGCAGCCCCCAATTAGGAGGACATAAATGAAGGCGATCAGCCAGCACGAGTTCGGCGGCCCCGAGGTGCTGAAAGTGGTCGAACTGGAGCGACCACAGCCGCTGCCGACCGAAGTACTGGTCCGGGTGCACGCGGCCGGGGTGAACCCCGTCGACTACAAGACCCGCGAGGGGCACGGGATGGCCGGCGTGCTCGGCGAGCCGCCGTTCGTGCTCGGCTGGGACGTGTCCGGTGTCGTCGAGGAGATCGGGTTCGGCGTCCACACCCTGGCGGTCGGCGACGAGGTGTACGGGATGCCTTGGTTCCCGCGCGCGGCATCGGCGTACGCCGAGTATGTGACCGCGCCCGCCCGGCAGTTCGCGAAGAAGCCGGCAAACCTCAGCCATGTCGAGGCGGCCGCGATCCCGCTGGCAGGGTTGACCGCCTGGGAGATCCTGACCGCCGCGGCCGGGCTGCAGGACGGGCAGCGGGTGCTGATCCACGCGGCTGCCGGTGGGGTCGGGCATCTGGCGGTGCAGTTCGCCAAGCACCTGGGCGCGCACGTCGTCGGGACGGCGAGCAAGGCGAAGCACGACTGGCTGCTCGACCTCGGCGCTCACGAGGTGATCGACTACCACTCGACGGCCGTCGAAGACGCGACCGGCGACCTCGATCTCGTGGTCGACCTGATCGGGAGTGAGACCACCCTGGCGCAGTCGTTGAAGGTGCTCAAGCCGGGCGGCCTGCTGGTCGCAGTACCGTCCGGGACCTCGCCCGAACTGCTCACGCAAGCCGAGGCGGCCGGCGTACGGGTCAAGCCGTTCCTGGTGGAACCGGACGGGCATGCGCTCGGCGAGATCGCGGCTCTGGTCGAGGCCGGCCAGGTGCGGATCGAGGTCGAGCAGGTCTTCGGACTGGCGGACGCCGCCGAGGCGCACCGGAAGCTGGCCGACGGCCGGACCCAGGGCAAGCTCGTGCTCGAAATCTGACGCTTTTTCCGGCGCCGATGTCCATCGGCCGTCTTCTCGATCGTCGGGTCTCCAACTACACACCCAAGGAGACCCGATGATCACCAGCTCGACCCTCGAGATTCCCGGCGCCACCCTGTACTACGAAGTCCGTGGCGCCGGGCCACTCGTCGTACTGGTCGGTGCACCGATGGACGCCAGGTCGTTCGCACCGCTGGCCGACCTTCTCGCCACCGACCACACCGTGCTCACCACCGACCCGCGCGGGATCAACCGCAGCCCGCTCGACAACCCCGCCGAGGGCTCGACCCCGGAGCAGCGGGCCGACGACCTCGCCCGCCTGCTGGTCCAGCTCGGCGCCGGACCGGCGACCGTCCTCGGTTCCAGCGGCGGCGCGGTCAGCGTGCTCGCCCTGGCCCAGAACCATGCCGAACTCGTCAGCACGGTGATCGCGCACGAGCCACCGCTCGACGAGTTGCTCGACGACCGCGACCAGCTCCGGGCGCGGTCCGATGACCTGATGGCGACCTATCTGGGCGGGGACGTGCTCGGCGCCTGGAAGAAGTTCTTCGAGGCAGCCAACATCTTCCTGCCCGCCGAGGCACTGGAGGGCATGTTCGGCGGCGAGCGGGATCCGCAGACGGTGGCGGACGAGCGGTTCTGGTTCGAGCACGAGATGCGGGCGAGCATCCGCTGGCAGCCCGACCTCGCCGCTCTGCGAGACAGCGGGGTCCGTATCGTGGTCGGGATCGGCGAGGACTCCACCGACCAGCACTGCGACCGTACTGCGAGCGCGCTCGCCGCGGAGCTGGGCGTGAAACCCGCGCTGTTCCCGGGCGACCACACCGGCTTTGCCGATCAGCCAGACGTTTTCGCAGCCCGGCTGCGCGAAGTACTGGGTGCGACCTGGCCCAAGCACCTCAACCCCTGAGCAATCGACAACCGCAGCCGCTGACGCAACGAGCTTGCGCGTTGCGTCAGCTCCGCGCGCGGCCCTACCATCTCATCGCGCCGCACGCCTTCACTGGGTTGGGACGGCGACGGTGAGTTGACTCGACCGGCCGCTCACCCACCGCGCGTCCGGGCCGCGGGCTCGAAGCGCTGCCTCGATCTCTCTGGCGCTACCCCTCGACGGAACCGATGACGGCGTTGGCTCTCCGGTCGGCGATGTTGGTTCTCCGGTCGGCGAACTGGTGGTCGGTTCGGTAGTCGCATCGGGTGGCTCGTAGGACTCGGAGGGGATCCGGACCGCGAAGACCTTCAACTGCTGGCCGGTCTGTGCAGTTGCCACGATCTGCGCTACCCAGTCCCCGCCGAGAGTCGGTGACACCTCGTGCGAGACCCACCACGAAGTTTTTGCCGGCGGCTGCGCGACGGCGTACAGGCGGTCGTCAGGCCCGAAGTTCAGCACGGTGCCGATGACCCCGATCTCGACGCTGCCATCGGAACGAGCCTCGAAGGTGGTCGTACTGATCAGTATCTGAGGCGTGCCGCCGCTCTTCAGAATGCTTGGACTCGTACCGCCGGCCGGACCCTGGTCATCACCACCCAAGACACCGATGAGACCGAGGACGGCGACGACTATCGCGACGACACCGCCGATGACCGCGATGATCACCTGCTCTGATTTCCAGCGGCTGGTGGGCCCCCGCTTCATGGTCATGCTTCATCTTGCGCCGGGGGTCCGCCGTTGTCTCTGCCGGCCAGCACTGCGACCGTACTTCGAGCGCACTCGCCGCGGAGCTGGGTGTGAGTTGAGCCACCACGCCTCTCGACCGCGGTCGTGCTGGATGAGAGAACGGCAGCCCGAGCGACCGCAGTACTGGAGTTAGCGGGGTTGACACTGCGGGGCCTGGGCACCGGTTGAGCGCAGTACGGGGGTGAGCCGTGAGGCCGCCTACGGAGCTGTGGAGGGACGGGGCAGACTAGGAGTCGGTGGTGATGTCTCGACGTCATCGCCGGCACTGCTCGACCTGGAGGCGACGGATGCCCGAATGTCCGCTTGACCTCAACACTGGTTGAAGTTTCAAGGTAGAGACTGCAGGGCGTGGGTTGGCCGGGTGCCCGGACGGGCACCGGACCACCGCACACCCTGGACTCGCAGCTGACCGGCCCACCGGGGCCCTGACGAAGGAGCAGAGTTGACTACGTACACGCTTCCCGATCTCCCCTACGACTACAGCGCGCTGGAGCCGTCCATCGCCGGCGAGATCATGGAGCTTCACCACGACAAGCATCACGCGACCTACGTGAAGGCTCTGAACGACACCCTGGACAAGCTGGCCGAGGCCCGCGAGAAGAGCGACTTCGGCTCGATCGTCGGGCTGGAGAAGACGATGGCCTTCAACCTCGGCGGCCACGTCAACCACTCGATCTTCTGGAAGAACCTGTCCCCGGACGGTGGCGACAAGCCGGACGGCGAGCTGGCCGCCGCGCTGGACGAGGCCTTCGGCTCGTTCGACGCGTTCCAGGCGCATTTCACCGCGGCCGCGACCACGATCCAGGGCTCCGGCTGGGCGATCCTCGGCTGGGACGCGCTGCAGGGTCAGCTGCTGATCCACCAGCTGTACGACCAGCAGGGCAACCTGCCGGCCGGCCAGATCCCGATCGTGATGCTGGACATGTGGGAGCACGCCTTCTACCTGCAGTACAAGAACGTGAAGCCGGACTACGTCAAGGCCTGGTGGAACGTGGTCAACTGGGCCGACGCCCAGGCCCGCTTCGACGCGGCGCGCGCCAACGCCGGCGGCCTCATCACCCTCTGACCGACCCCTCTGAACGACCTCTTGCGTCCGAAGAACTGGCGGGACGTCCCTCCACTTCTTCGGACGCAACGAAGGTCGCGAGCGGTCAGCGTTGGCCGCGGCCGGAGGCTAGGCGGGCGACGGCCTTGGTGACGCGGGTCGCGCGGGTTTCTGGTTTCTTCGCTTCCTCGATGCCGAGGACGAACCAGCCGCGTTGGCTGGCGGAGAGGCCGTGGAAGAACGCCCGCGCCTTCGGTTCCGCGTCGAGCGCCGCCGCGAAGTCCGCCGGTACGACGACCTCCCGCGGCTCGGTGTCGAGCACGATCTCGACGTCGATCTCTTCCCCACCCGCGACCCCGGCCGCCGCGCGGTGCTGCTTGCTCAGCGCGACCATGTACTGCCCGCCCATCACCGCCACGGTGTTCCGGTAGCTGTACCCGCCGATCGTCACCACCACCGGCGGCTTCTTCCCCTTGCCCAGGGCATCGATCACCTCGGCCGGAATCACGATCCCCGTCACCGCGGTCCCCTGCAGGACCGTCCGGAACTTCATGCGAAGAACTCCTTCAGTGCGGGAGCCAGTACTGCGGGGTCGACGTTGTGCTGCTGATCCGGCAGGATCTGCTGACTGCCGTCGGTCAACTGGTCCGCCACCGTCTTGTTCCCGGCGCACATCCACACTTCAGCGGCGCCGCCGGTCAGGACGCGGGTCGGCACGGTGATCCTGGCGATCGCCTCGGTCGGCACCGAGTAGTCACCCATCACGGTCGCGTCGTATGCGAGGGTGTGGGCGATCGCCTCCTGCGCGGGCCACCACGGTGACTCCTTCGCCATCGCGACGAACTCGGCCGGCAGCCCGACCACCTCGGCCATGAAGTACTCCGCGGCCTTGTCGCGGCGACCCTCCGCCACGAACGCCCGGTAGATCGACGCGGTGTCGGCCGGCGGACGCTCCCGCGTGCCCTCGATGATGTACGGCGGTTCCCACAGCGCGAGGCGGTTCACCGGACGGCCCGCCGCAGTCGCCAGCAGGGCCAGCGCGGCTCCGGACGAGGTGCCGTACAGGTGGGCCGAACCGCCCGCAGCGGCGATGATCGCGTCCAGGTCCTCGAACTCCCGCTCGATCGCATAGACCTCGCCGTCACCGCTGTCGCCGCGGCCGCGCCGGTCGTAGTTGTAGACGGTGAAGTCCTCCGCGAGCAGCGAGGCCAGCGGGGCGTTCGACATCCGGTCCACCGATCCGCCACAGACGAGCACGAGTGCGGGCCCGGCACCGAGCCGGTCGTACGCGATCGCGGTGCCGTCAGCCGAAGTGACCTTCTCCATGATGTCCTCCTAGTCAGTGGCCGATGCCGTTTCAGCTGGCCTCACCACTGCGTCGAACATCGTGCGGCCGAATCGACACGCAGTACGAAAAACTTCTAGCAGGCCGCCGCGCGGTCGAGGAGGAGGGCGCGTTCGCGCTCGTTCCGGGTCAGCCCGGCCGCTCGTTCGAACTCCTCGCGGGCCTCGTCGAGCCGGCCGAGCTTGAACAACAGGTCACCGCGCACGCTCGGCAACAGGTGGTAGTCCTTCAGCGACGGCTCGTCGAGCAACGCATCCACCGCGACCAGTCCGCGCTCCGGCCCGAACGCCATCGAGATCGCCACGGCTTGGTTCAGCTCCACCACCGGCGACGGAACGACCTGCGCCAGTACTGCGTACAGTCCGGCGATGCGAGCCCAATCGGTGTCATCGGCCTCAGCAGCCCGGGCATGGCAGGCTGCGATGGCGGCTTGGAGGAGGTACGGACCGGGTGCGCCTTCGAGAGCCCAGGCTCGGTCGATGCTCTCCAGGCCGCGGCGGATCAGCAGGCGGTCCCAGCGGCGGCGATCCTGGTCGAGGAGCAGAACCGGTTCGCCTCCCGGGCCGACGCGGGCGTTGGCGCGTGAGGCCTGGAGTTCCATCAGGGCGAGCAGGCCGTGGACCTCGGGTTCGGACGGCATCAGTTCGGCCAGCAGCCGGCCGAGGCGGATGGCCTCGTTACAGAGGGACGGCCGCATCCAGTCGTCACCGGCGGTCGCGGAGTAGCCCTCGTTGTAGATCAGGTAGATGACCTCGAGCACCGAGGACAAGCGGTCGATCAGGTCGTCGCCGGTGGGGACCTCGAACTGGACCTCGGCCTTCGCGAGGTTGCGCTTGGCCCGAACGATGCGCTGGCCGATCGTTGCTTCCGGCGCCAGGAAGGCGCGGGCGATCTCGTCGGTCTTGAGGCCGCCGAGCAGCCGCAGCGTGAGTGTCACCCGCGCGTCGGTGGTCAGCACCGGGTGACAGGCGGTGAAGACGAGCCGGAGCAGGTCGTCCTCGATCGTCTCCCCGAGGATCTCCTCGACATCGTCCTCGACACTGTCGCCGTCGATCTCGAGCTGGTGCCCCATCTCGGCGAGCTTGCGCTGGTAGGTCTCCTTGCGCCGGATCAGGTCGATCGCGCGCCGCTTGGCGATCGCCATCAGCCAGGCGCCCGGATTGTTCGGTACGCCGGACTCCGGCCACTGCTCGAGCGCGGCCACCAAGGCGTCCTGCGCCAGCTCCTCGGCCAGCCCGACATCCCGCACGATCCGCGCGACCCCGGCAATGATCCTGGCCGACTCGATCCGCCAAACCGCGTCAATCGCCCCGTGCGCGTCCGTAACCGTCACCCCACAGATAGAACAACACCCCCACCCCAACAGCAAGCGCCCCTCGCCCGCCTGTGGGTAGGTGAGCGAGGGGTAACAGCGTGGGGTCAGTTGACGTAGAGGTCTGAATTCGGGTCGAAGTCCGCTTCTTCGACGACCTTGCGGACCTCGACCTCGCTCCCGAGCGCCTCCGCCAGCCGCGCGGCCCACTCGATCGCCTCGTCCTTGTTCCGGACCTCGAGCACGATGATCCCGCCGATCAGCTCCTTGGTCTCCGCAAACGGCCCGTCCGTCACGGTCCGCTTCCCGCCGGAAACCTTCACCCGAGCACCCAGCGAACTCCGGTGCACGCCCTCCCCGATCAGCAGTACCCCGGCCTTGGTCAGGTCCTCCATCAACTTCCCGACCCCGTCCACCACCTCCTGGCTGGGAAACTTCCCCGCCTCGGAGTCCTGGTCCGCCTTGTTGATGATCATGTACCGCATCTGAACTCCCTCGTCGTCGTCTCCGAACACTTACTCTCACGTCGACCACCCCACCACCAGATCGACACACCCCACGCGACAATTTCACCGCACCCCGAACCCGCCGGCGCAGGGGCCAGCGGGGGAGGCTGGCGAAACGGTCCGCCGGATCGCCAAATGCGGCGGTCGGCGTACCGAGCGACAGGACATAGTCGCCACCAGCGCAGTGCTCACCACCTCGCCCCGCCTCACTGACTCCTTCAATACCCCGATCCAGCGACTACGTCCTGTCGTTCCGTACGCGAATCAGCCCCGGACCCCAGCGCCGAACCACCCAAGTCTCTTCGGCCGCCTCGTCCGCGGCGTCACAGGCGCCGTCAGCGCCGACCGGGGCCCTCCACCGAAGTGGCCGCTTGACCTCAAGTCAACTTGAGTTCAGAGACTCTGTTCATGACTTCGACAGCAACCGGCAGAACGGCACTCCCGGCCGAGGACGAGCAGGCGATTCGCGACCTGGTGGCGCGGGCCGACCAGGCGCAGAGCGACGCGGCCGTGCTACCCGGCCTGCACACCGACCAAGCAGTGATCGTCAACATCGCCGGCCGCCGCCTGCTCGGGCAGGAGGCCTTCATCGCGGCGATGACGGCAGCGCTGGACAGCCCGCTCAAGGACATCCACACCAGTGTCGAGATCATCGACATCCGCGGACTGACGGAGGACGCCGCCCTGATCATCTGCGTGAAAACGGTCCACGACAACCGGCCGGAGGCCGACACCACCTCCCTGCCCGCCACTGGCGCTCTTACCTACGTCGCCGTCAGGACTTCCGACGGTTGGAGGCTCGCCCTCGCCCAGACGACTCCGATCATGTGATCAGTTCGGCTGGTTGCCGGCCGGTGCGTAGGCGCAGGCAGCATCGAGGTCCTGGACCGGCGGCGGGGGGACTGCCTGGTCGCGGGTGGTCGGCTTGCCCTGGGTGACGGGGGTTGTGGTCGTGGTGCTGGTGGGCGGTTGCGGCGCCAGCGCCTTTTCGACCGTTTGCCGGAGGGCCTCGTAGTCAGGGTGCAGGTACTTGAGACGCAACTTGCTGACATCCAGCGAAACGTTCGACACGGTCCCCGACTTCACCTTCAGCCCCAGTTGGACCAGCGCCGGCAGCAGTTCCTGCGGGATGTCCGTCCGCAGCAGATGCTTGCCCGCCTTCGCGATCGCCTGGTACTTCGTCACGAGCGTCGCCGGGTCGGCCGCGTCGACGATGCCCTTGATCGCGCAGCGCTGACGGATCTGCCGTTGGTCGTCGTCAGCGCCGTACCGGCCGCGTGCGAACCAGAGGGCATGGAAACCGTCGAGGTGCTGGTTCGGGCCCGGTTCGATCCACTGGCTCGGCGGGATGTGCGAGCTACTGATGCCGCCCATCGCGACCCGCTCGTTGACGTTCACGGTGATACCGCCGAGCGCGTCGACGATCTCGTCGAAGCCCTGCAGGTTGACCTGCAGGTAGTAGTCGATCTTCAGCCCGGTCGCCTCGCCGACCGACTGTTTGATCACGTCGGCACCCTCGTTGTCGGACGGCCCGAGGATGCCGGGATGCAGTTGCGGGATGTTCTGGTACATCGCGGTCAGCATCCACTCCAGCCGGCCTTCGAGACTGAGCCCCTCCTGGCCGAAGCCGTTCGGATAGATCTTGTGCAGCGGCGAGTCCTCGGGGAACGGCATGAAGGTGAGCTGCCGCGGCATCGAGATGAGCGCGGTGTCCCCGGTCGAGGTGTCGATGCTGGCGACGATCACCGTGTCGGTCCGGACGCCGATCCGGCCCTTGCCGTCATCACCACCGAGCAGCAAGAGGTTCAGCCGCGGCCTGTCCTCCCACGGATCCTTCACGTTCACGGTCTGCGGCCGGGTCGCGCTCTTGCTCTCCTCCTGCGAGACGAACACGTTCTGGACCAGGTCGCGCTGCGCCAGCACATTCTGTACGCCGACCGCGGCCGGCGCCGCAATCCCGAAACACAGCATCCCGACCAGCACCGCACCAACCGCCCGCCCACCGGCGCCGCCCGTTGCCGGACGCAACAACCGATGCGAACCGACGATCACCACGATCCAGACGAACGCGAGCACGCCGATCGCCAGACTGGTGACCAGCAGCCGGCTCGGCACCACAGCCGCCGCCAGCACCTCGTCCCGCCGGGTCAGCCCGATGTAGACGCCGAATCCGACCAGGCCGAGCGTGAGGGTCAGGACGAACGCGCCGAGGCGTCTCCGACCGCCGATGATCAGACCGAGGCCAGGCACGAGTGCGCTGAGCAGCGTGAGGCCGAGCGAGCGCGGAACCGTCCGGGCGCGCGTAGCCGCGTGCCCGCGGTCCGACGACGTGGCTGATCGACCCGCGGCGCGGGTGGCGCGTGACCGACGACCCATGGCTCCCCTGTCGATGCCCCGAGGCCTGCGCTGCAAGTACCCAGGCCGCACACCTATCCAGACGCCGTTGAGCCTGAAACGGTTGACACCGCCCCGGTGAATCGTTGTCAACTTCACGTACTGCGCTCCGCCGGTCACCCGGGCGGACCGGATAACCGGCGGAGCGTCAGGTGGTCAGCGGGAGAGGTGGCGGAAGCGGGTGGTTGCGAGGGGGAGGAAGACGGTGATCAGGAGCAGCGGCCAGATCAGCGCGGCCACTAGGGCGTGATCGCCGATCCAGGAGGCGGCAGCGGCGTCCGGGTTGTCGAAGAGGGACCTGGCCGCGGTCGCGGTGGACGAGATCGGGTTCCACTGGGCGATCGCACCCAGCCAGTCGGGCATGGTGGAGGTGGCCACGAAGGCGCTGGACAGGAAGCCGACGGGCCAGATCAGGACCTGCACGGTGGCGACGGTCTGGGCGTTCTTGATCGACAGGCCGATGAAGATGCCGACCCAGAGCAGGGCGAAGCGCAACAGCAGAAGGAGAGCGAAGGCCGCCAGCGCCTCGAGGAACGTGCCGTGCCAGCGCCAGCCGAGGGCGAGCCCCGCGGCGGCCAACACGATCAGCGTGACGAGCGAGTCGAGCATGTCGGCGATGCAACGACCCATCACGACAGCGGTCGAGCTCATCGGCAAGGAGCGGAACCGGTCGGTGACCCCCTTGGCCGCGTCCGTGGTGACCGCCGTCATCGTGCCCTCCAGGCCGAACAACATGGAGAGGGCGAAGATCCCGGGCACCAGCAACTCGTAGTACGACTGACCGCCCGGACGCTCCATCGCGCCGCCGAGCAGGCCGCCGAACATCAACAGCATCAGCACCGGGAAGAACCAGCCGAAGATCACGTTCCCCGGCTGCATCCGCCAGTGGATCAGGTCGCGGCGGGCGATCGTCCAGCCGTCCGCGAGGGCCCAGCCGAGGCGGTTCATGCCGGCACCGCCGCTCCGGTCAGGTGCAGGAAGACCTCGTCCAGGGTCGGTCGGCGCAAGGTGATGTCCTCCGGTTCGATCTTCGCTTCGCTCAGTGAGGTCGCCACCTCCACCAGGGCCCGGGTCCGGTCCTTCACCGGGATGCTGACCCGCAGGCTCTCGACCCGGACCTCGCCGTCGGCGAGCCCGCCGACCAGCGCGAGCACGCGCGGGATGTCGGCCGGATCGCTCAGCTCCAGATCGAGCCAGTCCGCGCCCAGCTCCGCCTTCAGCTCGTCCGGCGTCCCTTCGGCGACGACACGGCCCTCCTTGAGCATCGAGATCCGGTCCGCGAGCTGGTCGGCTTCCTCCAGGTACTGCGTGGTCAGCAGCACCGTGGTCCCAGCGCCGACCAGGTCACGCACCCCCGACCACACCTCCAGCCGTCCGGCCGGATCCAGCCCGGTGGTCGGCTCGTCCACGAACAGCACGGCCGGCGCCACAATCAAACTCGCGGCCAGGTCGAGCCGCCTGCGCATGCCCCCGGAGTACTTGGCGGCCGGCTGATCCGCCGCCGCTGCCAGCGAGAACCGTTCCAGCAACTCCCCAGCCCGCCGTACTGCGCTGACGTGGGACAAGTGATTCAGCCGGCCGAACATCACCAGGTTCTGCCGCCCGGTGAGGATCTCGTCGACCGCCGAGTACTGCCCGACCAGGCCGATCCGGCGACGAACCTCCTTGCCCTGGCGACGTACGTCGTACCCGGCGATGGTCGCCTCGCCGGAATCCATCTCGAGCAGTGTGGACAGGATCCGCACCGCGGTGGTCTTGCCTGCGCCGTTCGGGCCGAGTAGCCCCACGACCGTCCCGGCCGACACCTGCAGGTCGAAGCCGTTCAGCCCCGCCCCCTCGGTCCCGCCGGGATAGTTCTTCCGCACGTCGTTCGCCACGATCACGCGTTCTGCTGACACAGCCACCCTCTTCTTCGTTCTGAACCGCACCGGAGCACCGCTTCCCGTACTTCGTACCGTACAGCGTACGACTCGGGGTACGATCGGTCAAACGACGAGCGGCTGGAGTTTGTTCCCGGTGACTGGAAAGAAGACCGCCGCGCCCGATCCGGCGCGCAGCCTGGCCCTGCTCTGGGGCAGCCACAGCAAGCCCGGCCGGTCCGGCCTGACGGTCCGCGCGATCGTCGACACCGCGATCGAACTGGCCGACGCGAACGGGCTGGAGTCCGTCTCGATGCGCCAGGTCGCCGAGCAGCTGAAGGCCGGCACGATGTCGCTCTACACGCATGTGCCGGGCAAGGGCGAGCTGACCGACCTGATGTACGACGCCGTCTTCCGCGACCTGTACGCCGACGCGGACGAGCCGTCCCGGCAGCCGGGTGGCTGGCGCGGGGCGATGGAGTTCGTCGCGCGGCGCAACTGGGAACTGCTGATGCAGCACCCGTGGATCCACGACGTTCCCGCCGTGCGGTCGGCGCTCGGGCCGAACGTCACCCTCAAGTACGAGACCGAGCTCCGCCCGCTGGACGGGCTCGGCCTGACCGACGTCGAGATGGACTCGACCGTCGCCCTGATCGTCACCCACGTCCAGGGGACCGCGCGCGCGGCCGCCGAGCACCTGCGCACCCAGCGCGAGTCAGGGCTGACGGACGAGGAGTGGTGGTTGACGACAGGCCCGCTACTGGATCGCTACATGGCCGGGCTCACGGACCGCTTCCCCGTAGCGGGACGCGTCGGCACAGCGGTCGGCGAGGAATTCCAGGCAGCGATGGACGCCGACCACGCGTTGCAGTTCGGCCTGGCCCGCATCCTCGACGGCGTCGCCCTCCTGATCGACCAACGCCAATAACCCCTCCTTGCGTCCGAAGAACCTTGCGCTATAGCCCAAGGTTCTTCGGACGCAAGGGATTGTCAGACGGGGATGTGGGCGCCGGAGATGCCGTCGTTCTCGACGAGGAAACGCAGTACGCCGGCGATCCGGGTGGGTGGGGTCCACTTCGACACGTCGCCCGACATCGCCCGGCGGTTGGCCGGGGTGTCGATCGTGCCGGGCAGGATCGCGTTCACCCGGATGTTGTCCTTGCCGTACTCGACCGCCAGCGCATCGACGAACGCGAGCACGCCGGCCTTGGCCGTGACATATCCAGCCGCTCCGGGGAAGGGCCTCAGCGCCGTTTGGCTCGACGTACAGACAATCGCTCCCCCACCGCCGGCGATCAGGTGCGGCACCGCGGCCTGGACGATCAGGTACGCCGGACGCAGGTTCAGGCTGAGCTGCTTCTCGAACTCCTCGATCGGCGTCTCGTGCACCCGACCACCCGAGGCGAACCCACCGACCAGGTTCACCACGGCCTTCAGCGGCGCACTCTCATCGGAAGTCGCCAGCGCGACGACATCCTGCACCCCAGCAGGATCCGAAAGATCCGCCAGCAACGGATTGAGCGCCTCATGCGCCCCGAGCGCGGCCAACGCCGCCTCACTCCGCCCCGGTACGACGACCCGCCACCCCGCCGCGAGAAACTCCGCAGTCACCGCCGCCCCAAGCCCACCCGTGCCACCGGCAACAATCACAGTCCGCTCCATACCCGGAGCCTAGTCAGCCCGACCATTCAGGTCGCCGGATCAGTCGGTGAATCCATCAGCAGCATGACCTGCTGATGTGGATGAAAGCGAAATGAAAGTAGATGTTGTGAAGGTGAACCCGTCCGGCACCGATCGGAGGGGACGCACCCATGCGAAGGCGAACTACGGGGCATGCTCCCAGGACTGTCGGTTTGCTTGGTGTCGCCTTGACCTGCGTCGCACTGGCTGTCTGGGCGGCAATAGGTCTGCAAGCCGACGCCGACGAGAGAACACGAACTAGCGCTCGCCAGCCGATCGCTGCCACCGATGACGAACTACTCCGCCAGGCCGAGGAGCGGCTGATCAGCGATTGCATGGCCACAAAAGGCTTTGCCTACAACGAACAACCGCCGCCTGCACCGAGCGAGGCGGAGCCTCCGTCTGTCATCGAGGATGTCGGATGGGCCCGGGAGCATGGCTACGGGGACGTGCTCAACGAGGGCGATCCGTCAGCACGCGACGTCAACTTCGACAACTTCGACAAGCTGACACCTAACGAGCAGCAGTCCTGGCAGCGGACGCTGCTTGGTTCGGGACGTCAACTCACCGCCGACATCCCCGACCTTGGACGCATCTCAGCACCGGACAACGGATGCACCGCCCAAGCGCGGCGCATGCTCTACCGAGACCTCGCCGGGTGGTATCAGGCACGTCGCATCGTCGATCATCTCGACACCTATGTCAGCAACCGGGTAATCGGCGACTCCCACTACAGAACTCGCCTCGCTGAGTGGGCCACCTGCGTTCGCGGCCACGGGTACATCGTCTCCTCACCGCGGGAGCTTCGATCAGCGATCGCAAGGGATACACAAGAGTTGCCCGTCCAGCAGGCACGCGCTCGAGAGGTCGCCGCGGCGGAGACCGAGGCGGTCTGCGCGGTGTCGAGCACTCTTCCCCAAATCATCCGTTCTCTGGAGCGGAAGTACCGACCGGAAATCGAGAAGAGATTCGCTCTCGAACTGAAGGCGTTGGAGTCGTTCGAGCAGGAAGCGATTCCGATGGCCAGGCAGATTCTGGCCGATTCCTAACAACGCAATCACCATCAACTGAAACGGAGAAAGGAACACCATCATGATCAAACGTTACAAAGCCATCGCGATCGGGCTGCCGTTGGTAGCGTCCGCCATGCTGCTCTCCACACCCACCGCCAGCGCCGATCTGAACGCATGCGACAGCGGGAAGTTCTGCGCGTGGACCGACGATGCGTTCAGGGGAACTATCGCCGAATGGCCGCGCGCCACTGACGACGCGGACTGGTGGAACAACGGAATGCACGACAACGCCGAATCCGTTTTCAACAATGCCGCCTCGAGTTCGACCGTGCGCGACAACGTGCAAACCTACTACGGCATCAACTACTCGGGCACCCAGGGCGCCTGTGTCCATCCTGGTGAAGCTTTCGATAGTGGCATGAACGACAACGAGTACGACTCCCACTCGTGGGTGCACACGTGCTGACGGCCCGCCCAGGTCATCCAGGCCTGCCGCAGATCGGGCCTTCATAGGCTTTCAGAGGCCCGAGCCGCCTGCGCGCCAGGCAGACAACCACGCAGGCGGCTCGGTACTGATGTCCACAGCTCAGCAGCGGTTGTGGACAACTTGGCCTGATTCGATACCACCCACAAGATTCAGACAATCTTCAGAACCCCTTACAAACAAGGGCATTCCCGCACGAAAACTGTCGGCTCCGTTGTCTAGAGTCTTGGGTATGGAGATCTTGGGCGCACGACCGGTGTACTCGATGAGCGGCAGCGAACAGCTGCTGACTCTCGACGCCGCCCGCACCGAGATCGCCCGCCTGCAAACCCTCAGCCTCCACCTGATGGCCGGCCTCGACGAATCCGGCCACGCCACCGAACTCGGCGCCGGCGACACCGTCGAACTGCTGTCGCTGCGCCACAACCTCCACCCCCGCGACGTCCGCCGAGACCTCACCCTCGCCAAAGCCCTCCCCAAATACCCGGCCGTCTCCGCCGCCCTCCCCGACCCCACCGACCTTGACCTTGACCTTGACCTTGACCTTGACGCCGAGGCTGCACCCTGCGATCGGGGCACGATTCGACCGGCGCAGGCGCAGGTGATCATCGGGGCGTTGGAGAAGTTGCCGGACACGGTCCCGGTCGAGGACATCGAGGTCGCCGAACAGGAACTGGTGAAACTCGCCGCGCACTTGAACCCGGTCGAACTGCGCAAGGCCGCCCGGCACGCCTGCGACCTGCTCGACACCGACGGCCCCGAACCCGCCGAAGACAAGGCCTACAACCGCGAAGCGCTCTCGCTCCGCGACGCCGACCACGGCGTCAAATTCAGCGGCTACCTCGCCAACGAGAACGCCGAACTACTCCGCTCCCTGATCCACGCCGGCGCGAAACCCCACAAGACCGTCGATGGTGAACTGGACCCGCGGTCGCGCGACAAGCGCCAGGCGGACGCGTTGACGGCGGTCCTGAACACCGCAGCCGGCGCCGCATCCAGCCCCAGCTTCATCGATGGTGACGGCCCGAAAGCCAACATCACCATCACCGCCGACCTGGAAGACCTCCGCTCCGGCACCGGCGGCGCGGGGATCGGTGACCTGGTCTACGGCGACGGCCTGTCCGCGGCCGCGATCCGCCGCCTGGCCTGCGACGCCGCGATCACCCCACTCATCCTGGGTAAAAACTCTGTCCCGTTGGATGTCGGCTGGACGAAACGGTTCGTCACCGGCCACATCCGCAAAGCCCTCAACTACCGCGACCGCGGCTGCGTCGTCTGCGGCGCCCCGCCGATCAGCTGCGAAGCCCACCACCTGATCCACTGGATCGACGGCGGCGCCACCAAGCTCTGCAACCTCGTGCTGCTGTGCAAACGCCACCACATCGCCCTCCACGCCGGCCGCTGGACCATCACCCTCACCGACGGGATCGTCGACGTGCAGCGACCGTCCTGGGCCGACCCGGATCCCACCACCCGGATCCGGTACCGGCCACCACCACCCGACACCCCCACGGGGTTCACCGGCGACTGTCCCGGGTCCACAACCGCGCCCGACGCGGCGGCCTTCGACCCATGGGGCGACGCGCCCGCGGCCACGCCCGCAGTCGGGTCGAGCGGGTGGCATCACACCGATCGGTGACACCGACCCGGTGGATGCGGCGGCATTCGACCCGTGGGGCGACCTGCCAGTGGCCGGGTCGACCGGTGGCACCACACCGATCGGCGACGCGACCCCGGCTACCTGACAGCGGCACCCCGCACCACGCGCACCACCGCCGACCGGCGTCACCGCATCCACTCGTCGGCAGTACGGAGCTGTAGCCCTGCGCGAACTGGGTGGCGTTGTTGTCGGTCGGGCACCACTGGATCGGATTGATCCGGCCGTAGCCACCCACCCACCGCGATCCTCAGGTGGAGCGTGTGGCAGGTGGGCCGGAGCGTCAGGTCAGCGGGTGGATGACGAGTCGGCTCTGCCGTCCGGTACTGCGTCGAAATGGTCGGGGCGCCTCGACTTTCAGGTTGCAGCCTGACTGTCCACACTCGCAGGCGAACGGGAACGGCGGGAACCGGGCGAATCCGAGGTCGGCCCACCAGAGTCGTCCTTGACGGCAGGCGGCCTGATTCTCGATCCGCCACTGCCTGCTCAGCTCAACGCCCGGCTGCAGCCTGGGCAGTTCACCCAAGGTCGTCTCCACGGTCGCTTCCCACTCCGGATCGGCAGGCACCTTGACCAGCGGCGGCTCCGCGGCTGCTGCCTCGTCCCGAACGCGCTGAGCGAGAATCGCGTCTCGCGCAAGCAGGCCCTCCGGTCGCGCACGGCGGGCCGGATCATCGACTCTGGCCAGCCTTCCTCTCGGGCCTTCCGCGTCTGCTCGCCACCCGCTACCAACCAGACTGCCGACCCGACGTCCGCAGACACCATCGAAGGAAACGACTGCGGTCCCTCGACGAGCGCCGGCACCTCACCGAGCCCACGATCTCTGCCATCTTCCACGACCAGATCGAGCCTCGCCTGCGAGATCCGCACGAACGCATCGGCCGCCGTCTCGGCCCCCTTGGCAAGATCGTCAGCCAACGACCTGAACACGGGCATCCGGCCGAGATGGTCATAGGTCCACAGATCGATCGGATGCAACGGCAGATTCCCCCGCCCGGGCCAACCGCTCCGCGATAGTCGACTTTCCCGCGCCCGGCGCCCCACCGATCCAGACCATAGGCATCATTCGCCAATGCTTTCCAGATGTCGGAGGCACGCCGGCCGGACAGACTCACCACCTCCCCGCACTGCGAGAGACCTGCTACGGGTCCGGCAAGTCCTTGATGCCTACCGCACGAGTCATGCGCACCGTCAGCCGCAGCGAGCCCAGCCGCAGCACGCCCGGCTGAGGGCATCGGCTCAATCAGGTAGGGCGAGGGTTCGCCCGGCGGCTCGGGCGGCTTCTATGGTGCGGGCCAGGGTGTCTCGGAGGCCGGCTGCTTCGTCGGCGAAGCCCTGGATGACGGTTGTGTCGCCTGCTGGTTCGGTGCGGGCGAGTAGCTCGATGTAGCGGTCGCCGTCCTCGAGGGCGGCTTCGGCGCGGAGTGCTGCGTCGGCTGCGCGGACTCGGTCTGCGTAGCGCTCGAGGAGTTCGACCTTGCGTTTGATCGCGTCCACCGAGCGGGTCAGGGCTCGGCGTTGTGGACCGAGGACGGTTTCGAGTTCGGTCGTTGCCATTCCGCGAGCCACGTCGCGCTGGCGGGCGCGTAGTACGGATTGTTCGTGGAGGACCTGGCCGATGTCCCAGAGTTGTTCGGGCAGGACGAGTTCATTCTTCACGTCGTCGAGCAGGCCGCGCTGGGTGACCGTTGCCCCAAGCACCGATTTGACCGCGCGCTGCGCGCGGGCGAGCAGCCGGCCGGACTCCTCGTCGAAGTCTTCCGCGAGCAGGTACTTGCCGTGCTGCCGCCGGACTGCCTTCTGACCGCGGTTCTCGACCGCCGAGCTGACGGCGACGGCACCTGTTGTCACCACAGCGACAGCAGCAAGCGCCAGCGACGCCCAGGCGGCAACGGCCGTGGGCAAGGTGATCGCGAAGATGATCAGCGCGAGGATCCAGCCGCCGACACACACCGCGAGCCAGACCAGCAGCGAGCCGAAGGTGGATCCAGGCGCATCGGACCAGGAAGTCTTGCGCTTCGGCTTCGGTTGGCCGGCCGGTACGAACAGGTCGGGCTTGCGCTCGAACAACCGGCGTACCTCTACCGGCACGTCTGGCGCGAACACCGGATCCGGCCCCATCGACACCTCCTTCGTCGGATACTTGGTGGTCGGCATCGTTAATTCGTCGAGTGGCTGCGGTGTCCAGGCGGGTGCATCGCAAGGCGGAGAAGGAGCCTCGATGCGGTGTTCATCGTGGCTTCTTCTCCAACGCAGCGAGGTGCCCGCCTGGGCGCCGCAGACGCCGACGAACTAACGATGCCGACCACCTAGGGTAGCCGTCAGGTTGTCTTCCGCAGCCTCGCGGCCAGGCCGTCGAGTACCAACGCGAGCCCGAAGTCGAACACCGCGTCCAGATCGAAGTCGAACCCGCCCTGCAGTTCGAGCGCGCGGAACCCGGACAGGTCCTCGGCCTCGATCAGCGCCGCCATCCGCTCCGCCTGCTGGTCGGCCCACTCGTCGGCCGTCAGGCCGGTGTCCTGCTCCGCCTGGGCTTCTGGCTCCAGGCTCAGCGCGACGCCGCGGACGTAGCCGAAGACGGTGATCGCGGCGAACAGCGAGGTACTTCCGTCGATGCCGAACCCGGCAAGCGCCCGGAGCACGACGTCGGTGTGCGGCAGCAGGTTGGGCAGCAACTGTGGACGGCTCATGTTGATGGCGCCGGCCAGCCAGAGATGCCGCCGGTACGCCGACCACTGCAGTCGGGCGGCCGTCTCGATGCTTTCGCGCCAACCGGCGGGACGCCCGGCAGGGAGGGGGAACTCACCGATGCACGTGTCGACCATCTGCAGGACCAGCGCCTCCTTGCCACCGACGTACCGGTACAGCGCCATCGTCGAGACGCCGAGGTCGCTCGCGATCCGCCGCATGGACAGCGCGGCGAGCCCCTCGGCATCGGCGATCGCAATCGCGGTTCGCACCACCTCCTCCTTGCTGAGGGTCGGCGCCTCGACGGCGGGTCTCAGCGCCCGCACCTGCCCGGGCTGCGGACCGACGACCGTGCCGACCCCGGCCCGCGCGTGCACGAGCCCCTCCTGCTGCAGCGAGGTGAGCGCCTTGGTGGCAGTGGCCATCGCGACGTCGAACTCACGCACCAGCGCGCGCGTCGACGGCACCCGGTCCCCCGGCTTCAGCTTCCCTGCTTTGATCCGCCGGCTGATCTCGGCCGCGATCTGCTGGTACGGCGCTGTCTCGGTCACCCGCATTCCTCTCCGTACTAGTGCACCGCAACTCGCCACCCGGTCCCGGGGATTTTGCTGCACTAGAGCATCACCAGATCCAGTGCACCGGACACGGGATCGTTCGTAGCGTGTACGTGTACACCGTACGTGCACTACCGCGACGAGAGGAAGTCCACAAATGTCCGAGAACGTGCTGATCTCCGGAGCCGGGATCGCCGGCCCCGCACTCGCCTACTGGCTGCGCCGGTACGGCTTCACCCCGACCGTCGTCGAGACAGCCCCGGCACCGCGTCCCGGCGGACAGACGGTCGACATCCGCGGGGTCGCCCGCGAGGTGGTCGAGCGGATGGGTCTGATGCACCAGATCCGGGATCGACAGCTGCACGAGAAGGGGCTCGAGTACGTGTCGGCGAGCGGACGCCGGGCCGCTGCTTTTCCCGCGGAGTTGATGGACGGGGCCGGCCCGGTCGCGGAGATCGAGATCCTCCGGGGCGACCTGTCCGAGGTTCTGCTGGAGGCGACCACCGACGTGGAGTACCTGTACGGCGACTCGATCACCGCGCTGGTCCAGGACGACCGCGGTGTCCAGGTGAGCTTCCGGCGGGGTGGTGAGCGGCGGTTCGACCTGGTCGTCGGGGCGGACGGCGTGCACTCCAAGGTCCGGTCGCTCGCGTTCGGCGCGGAGACGCAGTACGTGCGGAACCTGGGCGGGTACGGCTGCTACTTCACGATCCGGACGCCGGAGTCACTGGACCACTGGATGAAGATCTACACGGCCCCGGGTGGTCGCTGGGTCGGACTCCGGCCGGACCACGACCCGCAGTACGCGCGGGCCTTTCTGAGCTTCCGCTCGCCGGAGCTGACGTACGACCGGCGGGATGTGGCGCAGCAGAAAGCCCTGCTGGAGCAGAGGTTCGCCGGCCTGGGCTGGCACACGCGTCAGGTGCTGGACGGGATGCACGAGGCCGACGACTTCTACTTCGACAGCTCCAGCCAAGTCGTCGTACCGGAGTGGTCCCAGGGCCGGGTCGTCCTGGTGGGTGACGCCGGGTACTGCGGCTCGCCCTTGGCCGGCCACGGTACTGCGCTGTCGCTGGTCGGCGCCTACGTCCTCGCAGGCGAACTAGCCACCGACAGGAACCACAGGACCGCGTTCCCGCAGTACCAGCAGGTCATGCAGGCGTACGTCGAGCAGCGGATGGAACTGCCACCGGGCGGACTGAAGATGGCGATGCCGATGACCGCTGCGGGCATCTGGCTGCGGAACACCTCGACCCGGCTGATGACGTCGCGCCCGTTCCGCGGCGCCCTCGCGAAGGCCGCCGCGGTCAAGCCGGACGCCATCGACCTCCGCGACTACGCGCACCCAACCCAGGAAGCCGACGGCGTCACAACAGGTCTCACTCAGTCCATTCCGAGTCGAGAATGACGTCGACGAAGTTGCCGCGCTGGAACCCGGGGACGAACCGCTCCAGCACATCGGCCTTGACGTTGCCGAAGGTGGTGTCCGGGCGGTGCTCGATGCCTTCGGTGAACGCGCGCAGGATCCGGTTCTTGAAGTCCGGCCGCGGGTGCGCAGCGACGATCTCCGCCCGCGCGGCCGCCGGGATCTTGTCGAGCGCGATGCCGAGGACGTCGGCCTCGACGCCGGCGGTGACGAGGGCGATCTCGGGACGCATGTGGTACGGGATCTCGGGCGTGGTGTGCAAGGCGATCGCGGTCCACACGAGCGTGGCGTCGTCATCGGCGATCCCCTGCTTGCGCAGGAAGTCCGCGGCCGCGTCGGCGCCGTCGATCTCGAAGCGCTGCATCGACTGGCGGTATCCCTCGGTCAGGCCGAGGTCGTGGAACATCGCTCCGACATAGAGCAGTTCCGGGTCGTACTTGAGATCCTGGGCCTGACCGTTCACCGAGCCGAACAGGAACACCCGGCGGGAATGGTTGTAGATCAGTTCGTCGGTCACGTCGCGGACCAGTTCTGTCGCCTCGGTGACGAGCTTGCTGTCCGGGATCTCGATGTCTGCGATGGTGGTCATCTTGGGGGCTTCCTTTCCTCTTACTCCCAGCCTGTCGCGACGGGCCCCGCAACCGTGAGTCCGTTCCGGACGGACCTCCCTCTGTTCCGGACAACGCATACTCGATATGTGGCTGCAGATCGCTCCGTCCTGGTCGTCGTGTACGACGGCGTCCGGCTGCTCGACGTCACCGGCCCGCTGGAGGTGTTCGCCGTCGCCAACGAGCAGGGCGGCCGCTACCGGTCCCGGCTGGCGTCTCCGGACGGCCGCGATGTGGTCGCGAACACCGGCACCCGGCTGGGGGTCGACCTCAGCCTGGCGGAGGCGGATGCACGCGACGCGACCCTCGTCGTACCGGGTGGTCCCAACTGGCCGGAGACGATCAACGACGCGGAACTGATGGACCAGATCCGCCGCCTGTCCGGCCAATCAGCCCGTACTGCGTCCGTCTGCGCGGGCGCGTTCGCCTTGGCGGCAGCCGGGTTGCTCGATGGGCGGCGAGCCACCACGCACTGGGAGCTCGCCGATCAGCTGGCTCGGCGGTTTCCCGCAGTGCAGGTGGACAGAGACGCGATCTTCATCCAGGACGGGCCGATGATCACCTCGGCCGGGGTGACGTCGGGGATCGACCTGGCGCTCGCGTTGGTCGAGGCGGACCTGGGTGCCGAGACCGCCCGGATGGTCGCCAAGCAGTTGGTGGTGTTCTTGCAGCGGCCGGGCGGGCAGTCGCAGTTCAGCGTTCGTGCCAGCGCGGGTCAGTCGAATCACGACCTGATCCGCAAGCTGCTCGACGCGATCACGGTCGACCCTGCCGGCGACCACAGCCTGTCGTCCATGGCCGCGCGGGTCGGAGTGAGCGCTCGCCATCTCACCCGCCTGTTCAACGAGGAGGTGGGAGCGACGCCCGCTCGCTTCGTCGAGAAGGTCCGGGTCGAGGCGGCCCAGCACCTGCTGGAAACCGGAGCGGCCCCGCTGGATCGCGTCGCCCGCCAAACCGGCCTCGGCTCCCCCGAAACCCTCCGCCGAGCCTTCACCCGAGTCATCGGCACCACGCCGGGCTCCTACCGATCCCGCTTCCACACCACCGGCGTCACCAACGGTTCCAGTGCAGGACCTCTTCCCGCGGGACCCGCTTCGCCGGCTTGAAATCGGTGCCTTTGGTGAAGGCCAGTGGGAGGAACGCGGCGAGCATGACCTCGTCGTACGGGACTCCCAACGCCGCGGCGAGTTCACGCTCGAGCGGCGCCTGCGCGGTGGTCCACACAGTGCCGAGACCGCGGGCCCGGGCGGCGAGCATGAAGCTCCAGACCGCCGGCAGGATCGAGCCCCAGGTATTGGCCTGGGCGGAGACCCGCGCCCGGTCCGTCCGCCCCTCCACCGCCGGTACGACGAACGCCGGCACCCGGTGAACGTTGTCGAACAAGTAGCGCAGACCGTCGAAGATGCGGTCCATCGACCCCTCGTGATGATGCATCCGGCGCAGGTCGTCCGCGGTCAGCGGCAGCCCTGGATCGGCGACCAGGGCCCGGCGGAAGATGTCGGCCAGGACCGCGCGGCGGCCGGGATCGGTGACGACGAGGAAGTGCCAGCGCTGCCGGTTCCGCCCGGTCGGCGCCTGGGTCGCCAGGTCCACGCACTCCTCGATCAGCCTGCGCGGCACCGGCCGATCGAGGTCGAGCCGCTTGCGGACCGCGCGGGTGGTGGACAGCAACTGGTCGGGAGTCAGATCGAGGGTCATGGATTGAATCGTATGTGCACAGATTATCTGAGCACAAATGATTGTCCATCAGATGATTCTGTTAGGCTGCCGGGATGCGGACAGGGACACCGACCTACTTCCCCCAGCTGGCGACCGAGCGGCTGGACATCGCGCTGTGCCGCGCGGCCGCGCTGGTCGCGCGGGCCGGTGAGGTGCACGCCGTCGAGGAAGGGCTGGGCGTGGGTCAGCAGCTCGTGCTGAAGATGCTCGCGGCCGTCGGTCCGGCTTCCCAGCAGGTGCTCAGCGAGGAGCTCCGGATCGACCGGAGCGTGATGGTGACGATTTGCGACGACCTCGAGCGGGCCGGCTTCATCTCCCGTGAGCGGAACCCCGCAGATCGGCGCTCGTACGCCGTCACGATCACCGCAGCCGGGCAACGGCGGCTGAAGCAGGCGGAGGCGTCCGTGCCGGCGTTCCTCGCGGACAGCTTCTCGACCTTGAGCGCCTCCGAGCGCCGTCAGCTATCGACCCTGCTGGTCAAGCTCCTCGACGTATAGATCCGCTCGCCGCTCGGTCCGGCGAGCCCGCCGTAGCTCCCGCCATTCAGTCCAGTGGGGAGACCCAGTCGGGGTTGCGGCCGAGGAGGGCTAGGAGGGTGGCGAGGTCCGAGGCGTCGCCGGGGACCTTGACGGCGCGCTCGAAGGCGGCGCCCGGTCCGCGGGAGGCGTCGGTGTCGGGGATCCGGCGCGCCAGGGTCAGCGCCATCTCCACCATGTCCGCGGGCGGGTCGTACGACGCGTCGATCGCGCGCGCCAGGTCCCACGCGTGCACCACGCAGTCGAGCTGACGGAAGGTCAGCGCCACCCGCCGTGGGAAGGTGCCGAACTCCCGCACCTCCATCGGCCGATCCAGCGCCCCGCCGTCGGCGAACGCATCGGCGACCTTCACGTTGGACCGCCGGTACGCGCCGGCCGGGTTGTCGCCGAGCCGTCCGCCGGTCCAGGTCTGCACCGGCGCCGACCCGTTCGTGGCGGCCGCCGCGAACCCCTCGTTCTCGCTGACGATGTGCCGGAGCAGCCCGCGGACGGTCCAGTCGGGGCAAGGGGTGGGGAACCACAGTTGCTCGGTGCGCACCTGCATGACCACTTCGCCGAGTACTGCGCCGGCCCGCCGATCCAGATCCCGGATGTCCATCCGCGCTCCTCCACGTCGTCGCCCTGCCCTCGCTGAGCATAGGCCCGCAAACCCCGCCCCGCCCGTCGATAACCCCAGATCCAGGGGATAACCCGCACCCGCACAACGATCCACGCCGACCCGGCGTAACGGACGGAGTACAGGAGGAACTGCGCAGGCGGTAGCCTGAGCGGCATGGTTGGGACGCTCTACATCACCGGGGACAAGGACGCGGACGGGCTGCTGAACTCCGACGGCACCGCGCTGCTGATCGGCATGTTGCTGGACCAGCAGGTGCCGATGGAGTGGGCATTCGGCGGGCCGGCCAAGCTGAAGGAACGGCTCGGGCACCTGGACGCCCGCAAGATCGCCGCGATGGGCGAGGACGAGTTCGTCGCGGTCTGCGCCGAGAAGCCGTCCATCCACCGGTTCCCGGGCTCGATGGGCAAGCGGATCTATCAGGTCTGCACCGTGCTGACGGATCAGTACGGCGGCAAGGCGGCGAACCTCTGGAAGGGTGTCGACACCGGGGCCGAACTGTACCGCCGGCTGCACGCGCTGCCCGGGTACGGCGAGGAGAAGTCGCGGATCTTCGTGGCGATCCTGGCGAAAACCCAGGGGGTGCGGCCCGAGGGCTGGCAGGAGGCGGCCGGCAAGTTCGGCGACGAGATCCCGCGTTCGGTCGCCGACATCGACGGTCCCGAGTCCCTCGCCAAGGTCCGCGAGTGGAAGAAGGCCCAGAAGGCAGCCAAACGCGACAAGCAGGACAACCCCGCGACCCGTTGAATCAGGAGTGGGTGGGCGTCCGGGTGCGGTAGAGCAGGTAGACGAAGTACGGCGCGCCGATCAGGGCGGTGAGGAGCCCGGCAGGGATCTGGGCGGGGGCCAGTAGGGTGCGGCCGAGGCTGTCCGCGACCGAGACCAGTACTGCGCCCAGCAGCGCGGCGACCGGCAGCAACCGCGTATGGCGACCGCCAACCAACGCGCGGGCGGCATGCGGCGCTACCAGGCCGACGAAACCGACCACCCCGATCGCGGACACAGCCGCCGCGGTCATGAGTGCCGCGCAGAGCAGCGCGAGCAGGCGGGTGCGCTCCAGCCGTACTCCGAGAATCCGCGGCACGTCGTCGTCCAGGGACAACAGGTCCAGCTCCCGCCGCGCCCTCACGATCACAGGAGTCAGGACGAGGAGCGCCGCCGCGACCGGAATCACCTGCGGCAGGGTCCGGCCGTACGTGCTGCCGGACAGCCAGGTCATCGCCAGGCTGATGTTCCAGGGGTCGCTGTAGACGATGACGAAAGTGATGATCGCGGTCGTCGCCGACGAGACGCCGACCCCGATCAGCACCAGCCGGTCCGAACTGAGCCCACCCCTCCAGGAGACCAGATAGACCAGCGCAAAGGTGCCCAGCGCGGCGGCGGCGGCCACTCCGGACAGAATCCAGATACTTGCCGTCGGCAACACTAGCAAGGTGACCACGGCACCGACCCCGGCGCCGCCGGTGATGCCGAGGATGCCCGGCTCGGCCAGCGGGTTCCGGCAGACCGCCTGCACCGTCGCGCCCGCGATGGCGAGCGCCGCACCACAGAGCACCGCCGACAACACCCGCGGGAAGCGCTGGTCGAGCACATAGGTGATCGCCCGTCCGGACCGGCCGTTGATCCAGTTCGCGAGATCGCCGGTCCGCAGGAACGCGTCCCCCGCGAGCATGGCCAGCACCAGCGCACCGACCAGCAGCACGGAAAGCACGGCCACGACGATCCAGAACGTCCGAGTACTCCGCAGCCCCGAAGACGCCCCAGCCGGTTGCCGGCTCGGACCCGAGTCCCGGTAGCGCCGGGCCAGCCACACCAGCACGACCGCCCCGACGAGCATGGTCATGATCCCGGTCGGAATCTCGACTCCCGCCTGACCGCCGAGCAGTGCCCGCAGGACGACATCCGCGCAGAGCACCACCAGTACCCCGGCCAGGCCCGAGAGCGGCAGCAGCACCGCATGGCGCATCAGCCCAGGCACCAGCGGTGCGATCAACCGGACGAGCACGGGCGCAACCAGCCCGACGAACCCGACCGGACCCGCGACGGTGACGGCCGCGGCAGACAACAACACCGTCACCAGCGTGATCAGGATCCGCGTGCGGCGAACCGGTACTCCCAGCACCGAAGCTGTGTCGTCCCCGAGCGCCAGAATGTCCAGCCGCGACGCCAGCAGCATCGCGCCGATGATGCCGATGACAACAATCGGCGCCATCTGCTGGACCGCGTCGAGGTCGGTCTGCACCAGGGTGCCACTCCCCCAGGCAAAGGTGCCGACCGTCTCCTCGCGATACAGCAGCAACAACAACGTGGTCACTCCGGCCAACGCCATCGCTACCGCCGACCCCGCCAGGATCAACCGCGTCGGCCCAGCCGTCCCGCCAGCAGACAACGCAAGCACCAGTACTGCGGCCGCAAGCCCGCCGACGAAGGCGACTCCCCCAGCAGGCAGGGTAGGAAGTTGAACCCCGAGAGCCGCAACGGCCACGACCGCCAGGTAGGCCCCGGCGTTCACGCCCAACGTGTCAGGCGAGGCCAGCGGGTTCCGCGCCAGCGACTGGAGCCCCGCACCGGCCACCCCCAGCGCGACTCCGACGAGCACTCCGGCGAGCAACCGGGGCAGCCGCGAGGCGACCAGCACGTTGGCCGAGTTGTCCGTGCCCTGACCGATCACCAACCGGAGCAGGTCCCCGGCGTTCACCGAGGACGTGCCCTGGGTCAGGTGAATCCCCGCCAGCAGAACCACCGCGACCACCGCGATCAGGAACACACCGGCCACGCGGACCCGGCGTACGGGCTGCTGGGTCGCTGAGAGCTCCGGCCGCGTGGCGGTCAGCTGGGTCAAGAGGTGACTGCCTGCACGGTGGCGTCGATGAACTGCTCGGTCGACAGCGGTCCGCCGAACATCCAGATGCCGTCGGACAGCCGGTGGACCCGGCCGGACTTCACGAAGGGCAGGTTCTTCCAGATGGCGTTCTTGGCCAGATCCTCGCCGAATACGTCACCGCCGTCCGCCTTGGACGCGATGTAGAGGAAGTCGCCGTCCGGCAGCTTGGTCAGACCCTCGATGTCGGTCTGGGCCAGCCCGTAGTCCTTGTCGCCGGCGCCGGTCCAGCTGTTCTTCAGACCGAGCTCGGTGGTGACGGCGCCGAGCAGCGAGCCGGTGGTGAACATCCGGATCGAGATCGTGCTGCCCTGCTTGTAGCCGTCGGCCATGGTGAAGGCTCCGCCGGCCTTGCCCGCGTCGGCGATCTTCTGCTTGCCGTCGGCAAGGGCCTTGTCGAAGTCGGCGAGCACCGTGGTGGCCTTGTCCGACTTGCCGACCGCCTGGGCGATCAGCTCGATGTTCTTCTTCATCTGCGGGATCGCGTTCGCCGCGTCCGCGCCGCGGACGACCAGGACCGGCGCGGCCTTCTCGATCTGCGCGATGGTGCTCGCCGACTCGTCCGTGGTGACGATCACCAGGTCGGGGTTGAGCGCGACGATCGCGTCCACGCTGGCCTCGCCGCGGGTGCCCATGTCCTTGACCGACGGGTCGAGCTTCGCCGCGCTGACCCAGGTGGTGTAGCCCTTGGTGTCGGCGACGCCGACCGGCATCACGCCGAGGGTGATCAGGTTCTCGACCACGCCCCACTCCAGCCCGACCACCTTTGTGGCGGGCGCCGGCAGGTCGAGCTTCTTGTTCCGCGCGTCCGTCAGCGAGACGGGCTGGGCCGCGGCCGAACTGTTCGCCTCCGGGGTGACGTTCTCGCTGCTGCCGCAGGCGGTCAGCACAAGCGCCAGGACGGCGGCCGTCAGGGCGGTGACTCTTCTCATCAGGACCTCAGGTGTTTTGAAGGGTGGGTCGTTGCAGGTGCTTGCCGACCGGCTGGGTGCCGATCCGGCCGGTGCTGGGATCGGTGCTGACATCGATCCGGATCCCGTACGTCTCGGACAGCGCGTCCGCGATCAGGACCTCGGCCGGCGTACCGGTCGCGCGGACCCGGCCGCCGTCCAGCAGCACGATCCGGTCGGCGACGTCCGCGGCCTGGTTCAGGTCGTGCAGGACCACCCCGACGGCGACCCCGTGATCGTCGGCGAGGTCGCGCATCAGGTCGAGGATCTCGATCTGGTAGCGCAGGTCGAGGAAGGTGGTCGGCTCGTCCAGCAGCAGGACGCCGGTGTCCTGGGCCAGGCAGGTGGCGAGCCAGACCCGCTGCAGTTCACCACCGGACAACTCGTCGACGGCCCGGTCGGCCATCGTGGTGACGCCGGTGACGTCCATCGCGTGCGTGATCGCCGCGTTGCCGTCGGGGTCGTCGTTGCGCCAGCGACCGCGGTACGGGTACCGGCCGTAGCCGACGACGTCACGCACGCTGACGCCGTTCGGGGTGGGGCGGGACTGGGAGAGCAGCGTCACCCTGCGGGCGAAGTCCTTCGCGGACAGGTCGAGCGCGGAGGTGCCGTCGGGGAAGGTGATCGCCCCGGCGTCGGCGCTGTGCAGCCGCGCGAGGGCGCGCAGCAGCGTGGACTTACCGCTGCCGTTCGGGCCGACCAGAGCGGTGACGCTCGCCGCCCCGATCTCGAGGGAGGCACCGGTCACCACTTGCTTGCCGTGATACCCGAGGTCCAGATCCTCCCCCGCCAGCCCCACTGACTCTCGCATGGCAGGAGGATAGCCTTACCTAAGCTGGCATGTCAGCCTCACGACTGGCGGTCGACCGCTCACTCCCCGTACTGCGCCTCAGAGGGCCGCGGCCAGCTCTGTGCCCTGGGCGATCGCCCGTTTGGCGTCCAACTCGGTGGCAACGTCGGCACCGCCGATGAGGTGGACCGACCGGCCGGCGGCACGAAGAGCCTCAGCCAGGTCGCGGACCGGCTCCTGGCCGGCGCAGATGACCACGGTGTCGACCTCGAGGACCCGCGCCTTCTCCCGCTTGGGGCCGAAGGTGATGTGCAGACCTTCGTCGTCGATCCGCTCGTAGTTCACCCCGCGCAACTGCTCGACCTGCTTGCTCTTGAGCGCCGCGCGATGCACCCAGCCGGTGGTCTTGCCGAGACCCGCGCCGATCTTGCCGGCCTTGCGCTGCAGCAGATACACCTGCCGCGGCGAGGGCTCCGGACGCGGCTTGGTCAGCGCACCCGGGGCGAGGAGCGGATCCGTCACGCCCCACTCGGCCTTCCAAGCGGCAAGGTCGAGCGTCGGCGACTCATCGGTGGTCAGGAACTCGCTGATATCCACTCCGATCCCGCCCGCGCCGACCACAGCCACCCTGGCTCCGACGGGCCGCCCGTAGCGCACGACCTCGACGTACGAGAGGACCTTCTCGTGGTCGATGCCGGGGATCGCCGGGATCCGCGGTGACACCCCGGTGGCGAGCACGATCTCGTCGAACCCGGTCAGGTCCTCGGCGACCGCCCGGTGACCGAGGTGCACCTTGACGCCGGTGAGCTCGAGCCGGCGGCGGTAGTACCGGATGGTCTCGGCGAACTCCTCCTTGCCGGGGATCCGCCGGGCGATGCCGAACTGCCCGCCGATCTCGCCGTCCGCCTCGAACAGCTCGACCTGGTGTCCACGCTCGGCCGCCGTCACCGCCGCGGACAGTCCCGCGGGCCCGGCGCCGACGACCGCGATCTTCTTCGTACGCCGGGTCGGCAGCAACTGGAGTTCCGTCTCGCGACCGGCCCGGGGATTCACCATGCAACTGGCCTTGCGCTTGGCGAACACATGGTCCAGGCAGGCCTGGTTGCACGCGATGCAGACGTTGATCTCGTCGGCCCGGTCGGTGGTTGCCTTGAGCACCCATTCGGGATCGGCCAGGAACGGCCGGGCCATGCTGACCAGGTCGGCGTCACCGCGGGCCAGCACCTCCTCGGCGACCTGTGGCAGGTTGATCCGGTTCGAGGTGACCACCGGGATCTTCACGTGCGGTCGGAACGAGGCCGTGATCGAGGTGAACGCGGCCCGCGGTACGGAGGTGACGATGGTCGGCACCCTGGCCTCGTGCCAGCCGATCCCGGTGTTGATGACGGAGGCACCCGCGGCTTCGATCTCCTTGCCTAGCGCAACCACCTCCTCCCAGGGCTGGCCGCCTTCGACCAGGTCGGCCATCGACAGCCGGTAGATGATCAGGAAGTCCGGGCCGACGCGTTCCCTGGTTCGCCGCACGATCTCCACAGCCAGCCGGCGCCGGTTCTCCGCGCTGCCGCCCCACCGATCGGTGCGCTTGTTAGTGCGCTCGGCCAGGAACTGGTTGATGAAGTACCCCTCGGAACCCATGATCTCGACCCCGTCGTACCCGCCGACGCGAGCCAGTGCGGCGCACTCGACGTACGCGTCAATCTGGCGAAGAATGCCGCGGTCCGACAGCGCTCGCGGGCGGAACGGGTTGATCGGCGCCTTCAGGGCAGACGCGGAGACGCTGAACGGGTGGTACGCGTAGCGGCCGGCATGCAGGATCTGCAGGGCAATCCGGCCGCCTTCGGCGTGCACGGCATCGGTGACCACGCGATGCTTGAGGGCTTGCCGGCGACTGGTGAGCCGGGAGCTGAACGGGGTCAGCCAGCCGGTGCGATTCGGGGCGTATCCCCCGGTGACGATCAGGCCGACGCCGCCGCGAGCCCGCTCCGCGAAGTGCGCGGCAAGCTTCGGCAGATCCTTGGCCCGATCCTCCAGACCGGTGTGCATCGAGCCCATGATCACCCGGTTCTTCAGAGTGACGTGGCCGAGGTCCAACGGGGCCAGCAGGTTCGGGTAGGGATCGTTCATCGGATGCCCTCCGATCGCAGTGCCTGGATGACTTCTTCACACCAGTCCACGAAGGACTGCTCAGCCCGTACGCCGCCGCGGAGTACGAGGTACTGATGGAGTTCGCGGCCGCTGAGCTTGTCCGGCTTGGGAAAGTCTCGTCGCTGGATCGTCAGATAGACCTCGAGCCGGATGTTGTGCTCGGCGCGGTGGCGCTCGACCTCCCGGAGTACGGCGGAACTGTCGCCGAGGGAGGCGCCGCGGAGCTTGATGCCGAGTTCGTCGCGCAGGGTAATGGGCTCCACCGGTTCGGCGAGCCAGCGGGTGAGCTCCGCCCGGCCGGCCTCGGCGACCCGGTAGACCTTCTTGTCCGGGCGGCCCTCCTGCGCGACCTCCGTGTGGGTGACCCAGCCGGAGTCCTCCATCCGGCGCAGCACCCGGTAGATCTGCTGGTGCGTCGCCGCCCAGAAGAACCCGATCGACCGGTCGAACCGCCGGGCCAGCTCGTAACCGGACCCGGCGCGCTCGGTCAGCGAAACCAGAATCGCGTGCTCCAACGCCATGTCGCAGACTCTACCTATGCAATCAGTTGCACTGCACCTGATTGCAAGCTGGATCACAGTCCAGGCCGTTGGGCCGTCCACGAGAGAATGGACCTGACCCCTTTGAAGTTCGGATCGGAGCACGATGGATTCCCAGGCCCACCCGACCAGGACCACGCTGCCGGGGATCGGGACTCGCTACGACCTCGTCACCGACGACGGCAAGCACATCTCGCTGGTGGCGCACGAGGACGGACGGCGGTTCCTCGGGTTCCACGATCCCGACGACGACGACAACTGCACGAACAGCGTGCCACTGGACCCGGCCGAGGCGAGCGCACTGGCCCAGCTGCTGGTCCCGGCCCCGATCACGCCCCTGCACAGCGGGATCGAGATCGACCTGATCACCGAGCAGATCCCGATCACCGCGCGGTCGCCGTACTCCGGGCGCACGCTCGGCGACACCCAGGCCCGCAGCCGCACCGGGGCCTCGATCGTGGCGGTACTGCGGCGGACCGGCGCGGTGCCGTCGCCGACCCCCGCCTTCCGTTTCGCGACCGGGGACACCCTGGTCGTGGTGGGGACCCGCGAAGGCGTCGGCGCGGTCGCCGACTTGATCGCCGGCGGGTGAGCTGATGCACGAGACCGCCTCGTTGCTGATCGAGCTCGGTGCCGTGCTGCTGGCGCTGGGCATTCTCGGGCGGATCGCCGTCCGGTTCGGCTTCTCCCCGATCCCGCTCTACCTGCTGGCCGGACTCGCCTTCGGGCACGGCGGCCTGCTGCCGTTGGACGCCAGCGAGGAATTCGTTGCCACCGGCGCCGAGATCGGCGTCATCCTGCTGCTGTTGCTGCTGGGTTTGGAGTACACGGCCTCGGATCTGGTCGGCACGCTGAAAACGCAGTACCTGTCGGGCATCGTGGACTTCTTCCTGAACGCGTTGCCGGGCGCGGCGGTGGCCCTGCTGCTCGGCTGGGGACCCGTCGCCGTGGTGGCGCTGGCCGGGGTCACCTGGATCTCGTCCTCCGGCGTGATCGCGAAGGTGGTCGGAGATCTCGGCCGGCTGGGCAACCGGGAGACGCCGGTGGTGCTTGGCATCCTCGTACTGGAAGACCTCTCGATGGCGGTCTACCTGCCGATCCTGTCGGCGCTGCTGGCCGGGGTCGGCCTGGCCGGCGGCAGCATCACCCTGCTGATCTCGCTCGGCACGGTGAGCGTCGTCCTGTTCGCCGCCTTGCGTTATGGGCGGGTGATCAGCCGGGCGGTGTCATCGGACAACCCCGAAATGCTGCTCCTGGTGGTGCTCGGCCTGACGCTGCTGATCGCGGGGATCGCCCAGCGACTGCAGGTCTCGGCCGCCGTCGGCGCGTTCCTGGTCGGGATCGCGTTGTCGGGCGAGGTAGCCAAAGGCGCGCGCAGTCTGCTCAGCCCGCTGCGGGACTTGTTCGCGGCAGTGTTCTTCGTGTTCTTCGGGTTGAGCACCGACCCGGCCGACATCCCGCCCGTACTGGCCGTCGCGCTGGGGCTGGCGGTGCTGACCGCGCTGACGAAGATCGCGACGGGCTGGTACGCCGCTCGCCGGGCCGGTGTGAAAACCGCCGGGCGATGGCGAGCCGGTGGAACGCTGGTGGCGCGCGGCGAGTTCTCGATCGTGATCGCAGGGCTCGCGGTCGGGGTGGAACCACGCCTTGGCCCACTGGCGACGGCGTACGTCCTGATCCTGGTCATCCTCGGCCCGATCGCCGCCCGCTACACCGAGCCGATCGCCCGCAAACTAACCACCCGCACCAAACCAACCACCAGCACAAGCACGATCGCCGACCGAGTAGACGACCCAGCAGACACCCGAACCTAGGGAAGATCCGCGCCTGACGGCGCGGGGTGGGCGGGGTGCACTCGACGCACAACCGCCTCAGGTGGGGTGGTTGGCTCGGCGGTTTTCTGTGGCGAGGGTGACGGTTTGGTGGATGCGGCGGGCGCGGGTTTCGGGGCGTTTGGCCAGGGTGATCCATTCGAGGATCAGGCGCTTCGAGGAGGGTGGGAAGGCCTGGAAGTGGTGGGCGGCGGCCGGGTTGCGGTCCAGCTCCAACTGGAGGTCCGCGGGAATGATGCCGTTCTGGGCTTCGGCTAGGCGGTCCCAGGTGCCGGTTTGTCGAGCACGGTCGACTACCTCTTGGCCGGCCTCCGCCATCAGGCCCTCGGCGATCAGCCGCTCGACCCGATCCCGGTTGCTCTGGCTCCAAGTACTGCGCGGGTTCCGCGGCGTGAAGCACTGGTACGTGCTCTCGGCATCGCGCCTTATCGTCTTGCTGTCCACCCACCCGAAGCACAGCGCATGCTCGACCGCCGCCACGTAGTCCAGCCCCGGCCCGTCATTCCGGTGCCGACGGACGACCACCCAAAGCGACCGCTCCGACTGCCCGTTCGCGGCCAGCCAATCGCGCCACTCCGCGACACCGTCGAACAGGACTGCCTCGTCGTCCGTGATCACCTGCGCGCTCATCCTCAGGCCCTGCTTTCCGTCGTCTCGATCCGTCTGAGCATCAGCATGCACCCGATAAGTGCTCACCAAATGAGCACTTTGTTCAGAAGAGTGACTCAGCCTTCAGAAGAGTGCGTCGGCCCGCTCGTGGTCCAGCAGGTGCTGCTTCCGCTCGAGCCCGCCGCCGTACCCCGTCAGGCTGCCGGTCGAGCCGACCACTCGGTGGCACGGGACGATGATGCTGATCGGGTTCTTGCCGTTCGCGAGACCGACCGCCCGCGAGGCCGCCAGGGACTTGCCCAGACCGACAGCGAGTTCCCCGTACGTCGTGGTCTCGCCGTACGGGATGCTCTTCAACGCGGTCCACACTTCTTGCTGGAAAGGGGTGCCGACCAACTTCAGCGGTACGTCGAAACTGGTGCGCTCGCCGGCGAAGTACTCCTTCAACTGCTGCACGACCTCGGGCAGAACGGAATCGTCGCGCACACCAAAGGTCTCCAGGGCGGGGAGATGGCGTTGCTGCTCCATGTAGAGGCCCATCAGTTCACCGTCGGCGGACGCCACCAGGGTCAGCTCGCCGATCGGGCTGTCGATCACCGCGTAGGGCACGGGGTCACGCCTCCCACTGGGTTCGCTTGATCCGGTAGAGCACGTGACGCTCCAGCCGGTGGCCCTTCTCTATCCGAGGGTGATCGAAGTCGTCCGCCTCGTCGTGCGTCATGCCGATGCGCTGCATCACCCGCTGGGACGGGAGATTGGTGGTCGCGGTGAAGGAGACGATCTCGTCCAGCCCGGCCGGGCCGAAGCCGTACCCGAGCGCCGCCCGGGCCGCCTCGGTCGCAAACCCGTTGCCCCAGGCATCTTTCGCCAGCCGCCAGCCGATCTCGACCCCCGGCAGGCCATTCTCGACCGTAGAGAGGAAGGGGGCCTCGAAGCTCGGCACCGACAGCCCGGTGAAGCCGATGAACTGCCCGGTCTCCCGGACCTCCAGCGCCCAGAATCCGAACCCTCGCTCGGCGATCATCTGGTTGAAGTAGTCGACCTGCTCATAGCTCGCCTCCCGCGCCACGGGCCCCGCGAAGTGCTCCACCACGGCCGGATCCTGGTTCAGGTCCGCGTAAGGCTCAGCATCGCTCTCCTTCCAGGGACGTAACAGCAGGCGGTCGGTGGTCAGCTCAGTCATCTCACTCCGTCGGAATCTTGTTGATGGCATGCTCTCCGGTCGCCCAGAGGTACTGCACGGCATAGGCCCGCCAGGGACGCCAGACGCGCGCGTGCTCGGTCAGTGCTTTGGGGGCCTCCGGCAACCCTAGGTCACGCGCCGCGTACCGGATGCCCAGATCGCTGCCCACAAAGGCGTCCGGGTCACCGAGCGCCCGCATCGCGATCGACTCGACGGTCCACGGGCCGATCCCCGGCAACGCCCCGAGCTGCTCGCGCGCCTTGTCCCAGTCGCTGCCGGCGCCGAGGTCGATCTCCCCGGCCGCGAGGGTGGCGATCAGCGTGGTCAGCGTCGTCCGCCGGGACTTCGGAAAGGCCAGCGATTCCGGATCGAGCTCGGCCAGTGCGTCCATTCGCGGAAACAGATGGGTCAACCCACCCGACGCATCATCGACTGGTTCACCATGCGCCACCACCAACCGGCTGGCGTGGGTCCGCGCCGCCGCCGTGGAGACCTGCTGCCCCAACACAGCCCGTACTGCGAACTCGGCGCCATCCACGGTCCGCGGAACCCGCCGGCCCGGCGACTTCTCGATCAGCGGCGCGAGCACGGCATCGGTCCGGAGTTGGTCGTCCACGGCGATCGGGTCAGCATCGAGATCGAGCATCCGCCGGCAGCGGCTGATCGCGATCGACAGGTCCCGCTGGTCCGTCAGCGAAAGCTGGCAGGCGATGTGGTCCGGCATCGGCCTGAGCGCGACCACGCCGTGCCCGTGCGGCAGCCGTAGGGTCCGCCTGTACGCGCCGTCACGCCACTCCTCGACCCCAGGCACCCCGGTCGCGATGAGATGGCCGAACAGGTTGTCCGGAGTCAGCGGCGCCCGGAACGGCAGCCGCAACGAGATCGTCCCTGGGACGGTCGCCTGCGTGCCGCGCTTGGCACGGCTTCGCAACTCGGTCGGCGAGAGCGCGAACACCTCCTGCACGGTCTCGTTGAAGGCCCGCACGCTGGAGAACCCGGCCGCGAACGCCACATCCGCCATCTGGAGCGAACTGGTCTCGATCAACAACCGCGCGGTCTGGGCCCGCTGAGCCCGCGCCAACGCCAATGGCCCTGCCCCGAGCTCTGCCAGCAACTGCCGCTGCACCTGCCGCACGCTGTACCCGAGCTGGGTCGCGAGCCCCGGTACGCCGTCGCGGTCGACCACGCCGTCCCCGATCAGCCGCATCGCGCGAGCGACCAGATCGGCCCGCTGATTCCACTCGGGCGAGCCCGGGCTGGAGTCGGGCCTGCACCGCTTGCAGGCGCGGAACCCGGCCTGCTGGGCGGCCGCCGCGCTCGGGTAGAACCACATGTTCTCAACCTTCGGCGGCACCACCGGGCAGCTCGGACGGCAGTAGATCTTGGTGGTCAGGACAGCCGTGAAGAACCAGCCGTCGAACCTGGCGTCCTTCGACTGGACCGCCCGCACACACCGCTCGACACATTCGTACACGTGACCAGCATCCCTGCCTCCGCCGACACTTACTAGCGGATTTGCGACATGGTGATGGCGCCGGCGTCCGGACCGGGCGGCGCTGCGGTCGCGGGAATACGACGGCAGGATCCCGGGTCGCATTTCCGCCGGTAGCCGGTCGCGGTGACTGCTGAACTGAGGTCTCGGCCTCAGCACACCAAGAAGAACGGAACTTCTGATGACGTCAGACCTGACAGGCAACTCAGCCCTGGTGACCGGCGGCAGCCGCGGTATCGGTGCGGCGGTGGCGATCGCCCTCGCCGTACAGGGCGCTGATGTCGCCTTCACCTACAACAACGCAGCGGACGAAGCAGCCCGCGTGGCCAAGGAGATCGAGGCGGCCGGTCGGCGGGCGATCCCGATCAAGGCCAATGCGGCTGACGCGGACGCGATCAAGGCGGCGGTGAGCCAGGCCGCGGACGAGTTCGGCGGGCTGAACATCTTCGTGAACAACGCCGGGATCGGTGCGGTCGGCATGATCAGCGAGGTCGCGCTCGAGGACCTGGATCAGGTGCTCGCGATCAACGTGCGCGGCGTGTACCTGGCGGCGCAGGCGGCCGCGGCGCGCCTGTCCGACGGTGGGCGGATGATTCACATCGGCAGCTGCATCTCGGACCGCAACGCCGGTCCGGGGATGACGCTGTACGCGATGAGCAAGTCGGCGATGGTCGGGCTGAACAAGGGTCTGGCCCGCGATCTCGGCAGCCGCGGGATCACGTCGAACGTCGTACAGCCTGGTCCGACGGACACGTCGATGAACCCGGCAGACGGTCCGTTCGCAGCCCAGCAGCGGTCGTTCCTCGCACTGGATCGCTTCGGAACCGTCGACGACGTAGCCGCCGCAGTTCTCTACTTGGCCGGCCCGGGTGGCTCGTACGTCACCGGCACAGAACTGAACGTCGACGGCGGCCACGCCGCCTGACCTCCGCCAGGCGGATCTTGTCGGTAGGGCCGGGTAGCTTCTGGCTATGCGGTTCTCGGTGACGGTGGGGGCGGTGGGGCCGGGGCGGGATCCGCGCGGGCTGGCGGAGCTTGCCCGGGTGGCGGAGGACTCCGGCTGGGATGCCGTGTTCCTGGAGGACTATCTCGTCTACCAGGGCGACACCTCGATGCCGACCTACGACCCGTGGATCTGCCTGGCCGCGATGGCGGCGGCCACGTCGACGATCAAACTCGGTACGACGGTGACGCCGGTGCCGCGGCGGAGACCGTGGAAGCTGGCGGCGGAGGCGGTCGCGCTGGATCACCTGTCCGGCGGCCGCCTCATTCTTGGCGTCGGGATCGGCGATCCAGGCGATCCGTTCCTGGCCGGCGCCGGGCAACCGTCCGACCCCCGCGTGCTGGCCGGGAAGCTCGACGAGTCCCTGGAGATCATCGACGCGCTGTGGACCGGGGAACCTGTTCACTACCGGGGCGCCCACTACTCCCTCGACGGTGCCCAGCTGACAGCTTGCCCTGTGCAACGACCCCGGATCCCGATCTGGGTCGGCGGCAACCTCCTGGTCCCGGCGGTCCGGCGCCGCATCCTCCGCTGGGACGGCTCCTGCGCCTACAAAGGTCCCACTGACGCACCTCAGCAGCTGACCCCGGACGACGTCCGCGCCCTCGTCGCCGATCACGCTGGGGCGAGCACCGACGCCGGCCGGGACCCCGCAGTACGGGCCTTTGACATCAAAGTGAGGTTTGGTGACGGGGATCCGGCGGAGTTCGCCGAGGCTGGTGCGACCTGGTGCGGCCGGTGGCTTCCGCCCGGGCCGGCGGCCACCACCTACGAAGCGATCCGGCCCGGCCCACTCCGCCTCGCCTGACCTACCGCCAGCCGTTGACAGGTGCCCGGAGGGCGGGTGAGACTGCGAGGAGTTTTAACGTTCAAACGGGCGTCCCGGGAGCGAGGAGGTCGTGGTGGCTACGCTGAAGCAGGTTGCCGCTCATGCGGAGGTCTCGGTCCAGACCGTCTCGAACGCGCTGAACGCACCGCACCGCCTCCGGCCGGACACGTTGCAACGAGTCACCCGGTCGATCGAGCTCCTCAACTACCGCCCCAATCGTAACGCCCGCAGCCTCCGCACCAGCGCGGTCGAACTGATCGGCTACTGCGTACCGAGTCTGCCGAGCGGCCAGGCGCACCTGGTGATGGACCAGTTCCTGCACGCGCTCTGCACCGCGGCCGAGGCCACCGGCCAGCACATCCTGCTGTTCACCGCGCCCCCTGGGGTCGAGGGCATGCCGGTGTACGACGATCTGCACGCGCGCCGGATGGTCGACGGGTTCGTGCTCTCGCAGACGCAGACCCACGATCCACGGCACGGCTGGCTGAAGGAACAGGACATCCCGTTCGTGTCGTTCGGCCGGGTTTGGAAGGAGACCACCCAGCCCGGCCCGTACGTCGACGTCGATGGCGCGGCTGGTTGCGCGGACGCGGTGCAGCACCTCCACCAGACCGGGCGGCGGCGGATCGGCTTCCTCAGCTGGCCGAAGACGTCCGGCCTCGCGGAGGACAGGTTGAGTGGCTGGCGCACTGCCTGCAAGGAGCTCGATCTCCCGACCGGAAGCCTGGCGATCCGCTGCCGCGAGGACACGATGGACGAAGGCGCCCGCGCGACCGCCGAACTCCTGGACGCAGGCGAAGGTGTCGACGGGATTGTTGCCATCAGCGACATCCTCGCGCTCGGCGCCCTCCGTGAGCTCAGCCGTCGCGGTCTGACTGCCGGCGCGCAAGTAGGGGTCGTCGGCTTCGACGACTCCCCTCTCGCCTCGGTCGTCTCCCCCGCCCTCACCAGCATCCGCCAGCCGATCGACCAGATCGCCACCCAACTCATCAACATTCTCACCGGTCTGCCGGCCGGTCCGGAGACCGCCGAGCAGGCAGACGTCTCGACCGAGCGTCTGCTGTTACCCGAATTGGTGATCAGGGGTAGTTCGGCCCCTGGCTGATGTGGTGTGCCGCACCACGAGAAGGAGGTAACCCGTCATGACATCCCGCCCTGTCGGACGAACCACCAGACGGACCGCTGGTCCACCCGGATCGCGGTTCCGCTCCCGTCGAAGTAAGGCGAGTGGAGCCGGCCTCCTCGCCGCCGCCACAGTGCTCGCTCTCGCCGGCGCCGGCTCCACCGCAGTCGCGGGCCCCACCGCAGTCGCAGGACCGAACGCAGTCGCGGGGTCGAACGCGGGGGCAACTGCCTCGACAGCGGTCGGGACCGGCGGCGGCGCGAGCGGAGTACCGGCTGAACTGTCGGAGACTCGGCGGTTGAGTGAGCGGCGGTCGCTGGTGGTCGGCGACCGGGCTTATGCGATGGGTGACGAGAGCGGCCTGTATCCGGCGACCGGCTGGCATATCCGTGGCGAGATGGGCGGCTTCTGGACGCAGCCGGTGAAGTTGCTCGACGGTCTGTGGTTCGGTCTCGACGGCGCCTGGCTCGGCAAGGACGTGGCGGCGGCGAAGTACACCAGCGGCCAGGGCTACCAGCGGATCGACTACGGCGGTGACGTCACCGTACGCCGGACCGACTTCGTGCCCGACGACATCCGCGCGACCCTGGTCGGAGTGACGCTGCAGTCGAGCACAGCCAAGACCGTCAAGCTCGACGTGGACGCCCACTCCGAGCTGATGGCGTCGTACCCGTGGGGCTCGACCACCCCGAACGCGGGGCAGGCCAACCTCCCCGACACTGGTTCCTACAGCGACGGCACCCTGCAGTTCAGAGATCAGGGCACACCGCCGATCACCAACGCCGCGGCGCACGACTACACCGCACTCGTCGGATCGTCCCTGCGTCCGACGAGCCACGCCCTCGGCGCGAACTACCGCGGCCCGCAGGACCCGGCCGTCATCTGCCCGGCAGACGGTACGCCGCCACCGCGCTGCGACGACTCCGCCTTCGGCAAGGGCACCGGTGGCCGCGTCAGCTACGACGTTGCCCTGAAGGCGGGTCGGCCGACCACCATCTGGTTCGCGGTCGCGGGCTCGGACCAGAGTGGCAACGAAGCCCAGCGCGAGTACCGCAAAGCGCTCAGCAACCCCGAGAAGTTGCTGAAGGCAAAGATGAACGACCGCGCGGACGTCGCCGCGATGAGCGCAGTGGACCTGCCTGGTGACCGGCTACTGCAGCAGAGCGTCGAGTGGAGCAAGCAGAACCTCGCGGACTCGGTCCAGGAGGCGCACGACCTGCAGATCCGCGACGTCAACGAAGGCAAGGCCTACCCGGCCCCGGTCGGCACGGTCGACACCGCCCGCTGGTTCGGCGCCGGCTTCCCGGACTACCCGTGGCTGTTCGCCACCGACGGCGAGTACACCTCGTACGCCGCGGTCGCGGCCGGGCAGTTCGACACGGCGAAGGCACACCTGCGGGCGCTCCGCGACGTCAGCGACCTCCTCAACGCCCGGAGCGGCAAGGTTGCCCACGAGGTCGTCCACACGGGCGACGTGTACTTCGGTTCCAACACGAGCGCGGGCAACACCGACGAGACGGTGAAGTTCCCGAGCATCGTGGCGCTGCTGTGGCGATGGACCGGCGACGACCGGTTCCGTGACGAGATGTACGACTTCAGCGTGCGCAACCTGCAGTACGTCTACCGCGAACTGGACGCCGACGGCGACGGCTGGCTCGAGGGACTCGCGAACGTCGAGCGCAGCGGCATGGGCAGCGAGAAGCTCGACAGCACGGTGTACCTCGCTCGCGGTCTGCGCGATCTCGCCGACCTGGCCGGGTCTCGCAAGGACAAGCCGATCCAGCAGTGGGCGACCGCGAAGGCCGACGACCTCGAGAAGCGGTTCGAAAGCCAGTGGTGGGTCACCCAGGCCGTCGGCTACGCCGACTCGATCGACGACCCGGCGAACCCCGCCAACGACAACACGCCGATCTTTCAACGGCACTGGACCGGCGTCACCCCGATGGAGGCCGAGCTGGTTCGCCCAGGTCAACCTGTGTCTCCGCTCGCGAGTCCGGAGCATGCGGCAACGGCCCTCGCGCAGCGCGAGAGGCCTTGCTACACAGGCGCATTCGGGTTGTACCACACAGGCACGGGCCCGACTGCTGACGCAGCCGGCAACCCTGGCCCGTCCTGCGACGGCGTGATCTCGGCGGTGAAGAGCGAACGCAGCATCTTCTCGCTGAACACCTCGATCATGGCCGTTGCTGAAGGCAACTTCGGTCGCCTGGGCCAGAACCAGCAGCAGGTCTACACCACCGGCAACGCGCGGATCCAGCTCGACCCGTCGGTCTGGGAGACCCCGGGCGCGATGCCGGAGATCGCACCGTCGCCGGACTCGCCGGCGAACATCGACCGGCCGTTCACCGACCGCTCGATGACACTGCAGGCGTGGGGCGCGTACGGCGTTCTGTGGCCGGTGGTGCACCAGCAACTGGGTGTGAGTCCGGATCTCGGACATGGTCGGCTGTCGATCGTGCCGCAGATTCCGGGCGGTCAGCAGAAGGTGGCCGGTAGCAACATCCGACTCGGCCGTGGCGCTGCCGATGTCTCCGCACGCCTTGTGGGTAAGGAGTTGCGGACCGATGTGAAGGTGAAGGGGATCAAGGCAACAGTCACGGTCGGCGCGGTTCTGCCGGTCGGCGCGAAGGTTGCCGGGGTATCACTCGACGGCCGCGGCACGGCGTACAAGCTGGTGTCGACGGCCCGCGGTACGGAGGTGCAGGTGACAGCGCGCGACTCTTCGTCGTCGCTGAAGATCACTCTGCGCTGACAGCTCGGACGGACGGCCCCGGTGCAGATAGTGGTCTGCACCGGGGCCGTCCGTGCTGAATGCGAGCCCCCCGCCCCACCGCCCCGATCTGGCTGCGCTGGAAAGACCTGGAAAGAGCAGAGCCCCTCCGAGTATGAGTCGGAGGGGCCCCACAAGTAGCTGAAGGAAAGTGACGTCTCCAGCCTCCCGAACGGGTCCGGGGGTCCGGCAGACCCCGTCACCGGTCTACCTCGGTGGGGATCCCCACCGCTAGGGGCCTCGGATTCCGCTCGACCCGCCGCTCCTAGTGGAACAGCGTGTCGACATTTCTACAGCCCGGGCAGGGCACCGCACAACCCTTTCCAGCCAACAGATCCCGGCAATTGCTCAGGTTCCGCGTGTCGTCCACAGTGTGTGCGCGACCATCCACAGAAACGGCCCGGGTTATGCACACCCCCTGTGCATAACAACGCTCATCTGTCGTCACGGACAACGAGAGCAAACCATTGACTCGCAGCTCACTCCCAGCGGAAGTAGCGGGCAGCCAGGGCGAGGCAGGCGGCGGTGACGGCGACCATAGCCACCAGGTGGACGGTGCCCGGCCAGTTGCCGGCCCACGCGTCTTGCATCGAGCTCATGCCGGCACCCATCGGGGTGATGTCGCGCAGCCAGCGCAGCGACTCCGGCATCACGTCGCCCGGGGTCCAGACGCCCGCGAAGAACATGCTCGGGAAGAACAGGATGTTGCCGACGACGCTCGCACCCTTGGCCGTCGAGACCAGGCCGGCGATGAGCAGACCGATGGACAGCTGCGAGACGCAGTACAGCAGAGCAGCGAGAGTGAACATCAGCGGCGAACCAGGCAATGCTGCACCGAAGGCGACCTTGCCGACGAAGAGGATCAGCAGGATCACCGCGACGGCAGCGGCTACGTGCAGCAGCAACTGGGCGATCAGCAGCTTGACCGGACGAACCGGAGTGGTCGACATCCGGCGCAGTACGCCTTTCTCGCGGTAGCCGGCCAGGATCATCGGCAGCGACGCCAGCCCGAGGATGCCGACCCCGATGCCGATCGCCATCGTCGGCAGGAAGCTGACCGGGATGCCGTCCGAGCCGTCGTTGCCGAGCAGCGAGAAGATGGTCAGCAGCCCGAGCGGCAGCGCGAACACGAAGAACAGTCCGGACCATTCGCGGACGAACAGCTTGGTCTCGATCCGGGTCAGGGTCAGGGTCTGGCTCATCGCTCCGCTCCTTCGAAGTTGCGGCCCGCCAACGCGAGGAACGCGTCGTCGAGAGTGGTCTGTTCGGTGTGCAGGTCGACCGGCGCGAGCCCGCGGCCGGCCAGTTCGGTGACGACGGCGACCAGCAGGTCGTCGTTGCCGGTGACAACGACCCGGTCGCCGTCGTGGTGCACGGAGGTGACCGCCGGGAGTCCCTTCAGGATCGCGTCGTCGAGCTCGCCGGCGACCCGGAAGGTGATCCGTTGCCCGGAGCTGGCCGCCTCGACCAGGCCGGCCGGGGTGTCCAGCGCGACCACCCGGCCGGCGTCGATGATGGCGAGCCGGTCGCAGAGGTACTCGGCCTCCTCCATGAAGTGGGTGACCAGGATGATCGTCACGCCGGAGTCGCGGATCTGCTTGACCAGCTCCCAGGTGCCTCGGCGCGCCTGCGGGTCCAGGCCGGTGGTGAGCTCGTCGAGGATGGCGATCTTCGGGTTGCCGACCAGCGCCAGCGCGATCGACAGGCGTTGCTTCTGGCCGCCGGACAACTTGGCGAAGGCCGTGTTCCGCACCTTGGTCAGCCCGAGCCGCTCCAGCAGCTCGGCCGGATCCGCGGGGTTCGGGTAGAAGGACGCGTACAGCTCGAGAGCCTCGTGCGCCTTGATCCGCTCCGGCAACTCGCTCGCCTGGAGCTGCACCCCGACCAGCGAGGTGATCTCGGTACGCCGCTTGCGGGGGTCCAGGCCGGCCACCCGGACCGTGCCGGCGTCCGGCGTACGGAGTCCGGCGATCGACTCGACGGTGGTGGTCTTGCCGGCCCCGTTCGGGCCGAGGATGCCGAAGATCTCGCCCGCACGGACGGTCAGCGAGACATCCTCGACGGCGACGGTCGTGCCGTAGCTCTTGCGGAGGTGGTTGACGACGACAAGGTCGTCTTCGGGCCTGTTTTCGGGCATGGCAGAGCCTCCCTAGAGACTGCAGGGTGTTGGGTTCGGGTGGACTCAGCCCTTGGCGGGTTTGAGCCCCATCGGACGGAGCAGCAGGTAACCGAAGTACAGGCCGAGTGCACTGATTACGAGCACTCCCGGTACGCCGATCGCGAGCGGTGGACGGTGGTAGCCGGTGTTGCGCAGGGCCTCGGCAAGCCACTGTGCGACCAGCAGGAACTCCGCGGCGACAGCCGGCAGGAGGCCGAGCGGCAGCAACAGGAGTCCTTTCCAGAAGCCGAACCGGAAGAAGCTGATGCCGATCAGCCAGCCGGCCGCCTCGTGCGACAGGATCAGCAGGAAGAACTCGGTGAAGATCAGTCCGGCCTGCGAGGTCTTGGTGAACAGATGCGGGTTGTCCAACAACTGGGTCAGCCCGGCCAGGTCGTAGAGCCCGCGCTCCGCCTGGTAGGCGAGCACCCAGATCACCGCGGTGGCGGCCGCCGCGCCGACCAGAAGGATGCTGCTGGCAACGGCGAACATCCGCCGGGTCACCCCGTGCGCCACCATCAGGGCGAACAGTGCCGGGGTCAGCGTGATGCCGACCGCCGCGGAGAAGTACTTCGGCGACTGGGTCCCGTAGTCCCAGACACTGTGGCCGTTCCCACCGGTGACGAGCTGCGTGATCAGCCCACCCACCAGGAAGGCCACCAACATCACCAGCCAGTAGCCACCGATCATCGGACGCAGCCCGAGCGCCATGGCCTGCAGTACCTTTCCGAGCCGCTGCGTCGCGGTCACTCCGCGCGGCAGCGTCGCGGGGCCAGGTCGGGTCAGGACGGCGGTCATCGGTCACTCTCCTTCACGTGGGCCGAGCCGGTCAGGTGGACGAACAGCTCCTGCAGACCGACCGGACCGATCTCCAGTCCGGCCGACCGCGCCTTGGCCAGCAGCGGCTCGTCCAGATCGCCGAGCACGGTGCTGGACTTGGTCCCGCCGAGCCGCTGCTCGGCGAGCACGGTCAGGCCGGCGGTCAGCTCGTCGACGGCCGCGGCCGGGCCGACGATCGAGGCACCGCGGCCGCGCAGCGCGTCGACCGGCGACTGGGTGATCAACTTGCCGTTGTCGAGGATGACGACCTCTTCCAACAGCGCGCTGACCTCGCTGACCAGGTGGGTGGACATCACGATCGTGCGAGGCACCTCGGTGTAGTCGGCGAGCAGTGCGTCGTAGAAGAGCTCCCGCGACGGCACGTCCATCCCCAGGTAGGTCTCGTCGAAGATCGTCAGCGGCGCGCGACTGGCCAGCCCCAGCACGACACCGAGCGCAGACTTCTTCCCCCGCGACAGTTTCTGCACCTTCTTGCGGACCGGCACCTCGAACTTGTCCAGCAGTTCGCCGGCCAGCTCCGCATTCCAGTACGGCCGCAGGCTGCTCGCCAGCGCGAGGATGTTCCGGACCGGCTCGGAGCCGACCAGGTCGCCGCCGGACTCGCGGATCAGGCAGACGCGGCTCGTCACGACCGCGTCCTCGTACGGCTCGCGCGCCTCGCCCAGGTCGCCGCCTTCCAGCAGCACCCGGCCTTCGTCGGCCTGGCGGAAACCGGCCAGCACCGCGGCGAGCGTGCTCTTGCCGGAGCCGTTCCGCCCGAGCAGTCCGTGGATCTTGCCCGGCGTGAGCAGCAGGTCCAGGCCGTCCAGCGCGGGGGCTCCCCCGAACCGCACCGTCAGGTTCTCGATCCGCACTCCCAGCCCGTTCACTGTGCCTCCTTCTGGATGTGCCGGACGATGTCCTGCAGCGGTACGCCGATCGCCTCCGCCTCGCGGAGCATCGGATCCACCACGTCGGCGAAGAACGAGTCCCGCCGGCCGGTGCGGAGCAGGTCGCGGGCGTTCGGGGCGACGAACATGCCGATCCCGCGCTTCTTGTAGAGCACGCCCTCGTCGACCAGCTGGGCGAAGCCCTTGGCCGCGGTGGCGGGGTTGATCCGGTAGAACGCCGCGTACTGGTTCGTCGACATGACCTGTTCGTCCTCGGCGAGGGCACCCGTGACGATGTCGTGCTTGATCTGCTCCGCGATCTGCAGATAGATCGGGCTGCGATCGTCGAACACGGGTCCCTCCTGACTCGGTGGTGGGCGGTGCTTCCTGGGCGGTGCTGCCTGGGCACTGCGAGGTTCTTCGGTTCGTAGGTTCATTACTTGACTAACGAACCGTAGCACCGACTGGCCGGGGGCCGTCAAGTGCGGACCTGCTGGGAACCGGACCACTAGCCTCGGCAGCACCTCACAGGCACGGGACAAGGCGGAACCAATGACTTCAATTCACGACGAGGCCCTGCAGGCAGCTCGCCAGTACGCCGCTCAGGCGGCCGATGTGGCCGGAAAGCTCAAGCCCGGCACCTACGACTCGGTCGCCGCACTGGCACTCACCTCGATCGCCCACAGCCTGAGCGTGCTCGCCTCCCGGTCGGCCGGGGACCCGGACCGCCCCAACGGCTGACCCGATCAGCCCCCGCCGGCCGCAGCCGCGGCCGAGGCCTGGACCGACTTGCGAAGCGCCGGTACTACGGGTCCTACGCGGACAGCGAGTTGCGCCAGGCGATCCTTGTGGCGATCTCGCTGGTCCTTGCTGACCACCGTGCGGAGATCACCGGTCGCCGCCAGTACGACGAGGGCGGCGTCGCGGAGGTCGATCCGGGTGACCAGTCGGGCCGGCCGCAAGGTATCCGTTGCCGCCTGCAACAACTGACGGCGTACCAGCGGTTGGCGAAGGGTGATCCGCTCGGCCGGGAAGAGACCGAACCGGCGATGGGGTTCGACCTTGATCAACCTGGCGCGCTCGAGTTCGTCGCGGACCTCCCGAAGGATCCCGCGATGATGCCGGTCGATCCAGTACCGCCACTTGCGTGGTGACGACGCACTGATGTCGTCCAGCATGCTCGCGGCGATCGGATCGTGCGGACGCCCACGCTGGACCTTCACCTGCGCACGATCATCGTCGTCGCCGAGATGACCGCTCAGCTGAAGATCGATCAACGCGGCCGCGCGCAGCATCTGGCCGAGCCTGGACCGCGACGCCAACCGCCCGGTCGCGGGATCGTAGGCCAGCAGGAAAAGCCTTGCAGGCAACGCATCCGGAAGCTTGCTGGAGGCAACAGGCCGTACTGCGGGTCTGCGGGTGAGGCGTGGTGGCATGACTACTCCTCCTCTTTGGGCGGACGGCCCTGGGGGCGCATCTTGCCGACGTTGCCCGGCAGGCGGCCGGCATCGGCGAGGGCCCGCCGGAGCAGGAACTCGATCTGGGCGTTGGTGCTCCGCAACTCGTCAGCCGCCCAGCGGGCGAGCGCGTCGTGCACCACGGGATCCAGCCGGAGCAGGATCTTCTTCCGCTCGGTCGCCACGGGTCAGCTCACTGGTACAGCGAGCCGGCGTTGACGACCGGCTGCGCGTCACGGTCGCCGCACAGCACCACCAGCAGGTTGCTCACCATCGTCGCCTTGCGCTCCTCGTCCAACTCCACCACGTTGTGCTCGGACAGCCGCTCCAGGGCCAGTTCGACCATGCCGACCGCGCCTTCGACGATCCGCTGCCGGGCCGCCACGATCGCGCCCGCCTGCTGCCGGCGCAACATCGCCTGGGCGATCTCCGGGGCATAGGCGAGGTGGGTGATCCGGGACTCGATCACGTGCACGCCCGCGGCCTGGACCCGGACACCGATCTCGGTGGACAGCGTCCCGGTGATCTCGTCGGTGCTGTCGCGCAGGGACAGCCCGCCCTCTTCGGTGTGCACGTCGTACGGGTAGCTGTTCGCGATGTGGCGGACGGCGGTCTCGGTCTGGATCGCGACGAACTCGACGAAGTCGTCCACCTCGAACGTCGCCTGGGCGGTGTCCTCGACCTGCCAGACGACCACCGCGGCGATCTCGATCGGGTTGCCGTCGGCATCGTTCACCTTGGCGACAGCCGTTTCGTGGTTGCGGATCCGGGTGGAGATCTCCTTGCGGGTGGAGATCGGGTTCACCCAGCGGAGTCCGTCGGTGCGGATCGTCCCGGCGTACCGGCCGAGGATCTGCAGGACCCGGGCCCGGCCTGGCGAGACCGGTGTGAGGCCCCCGGTGAGGATCATGCCGGCGACGAAGAGGACGATCGCGATGACCACGAGCGCCGTGTTCTCACCGTCGAGACCGACGATGAAGAGCACGACGGCTGCCGCCACCGCGACGACCGCCAGTCCGAGGACCGGCCAGCCGTTGAGGTCACGCGCGGACCGCTCGACGACCTTCGGCTTGGGCATCTCGACCATCACATCGACATCGGCACTCATGGTTCTGCTCCTTCGCTGGACTAATAGCCCGAAGGTAGCATAGTGATATCAGTTTTTGAAAGCTGACGTCCGAAGAACTGGAGGGACGTCCCGCCAGTTCTTCGGACGCAAGGGGGAACTAGAGGGGGTGGGAGAGGGCGAGGAGGGCGTGTTGCCAGTCGGTGGAGTGGGAGGCGGGCAGGGGGTCGATCGGGCCGTCGTTCCAGGCATGGATCGGGCGGATGCCGTGCAGGGCGTTGAGGAGCCAGACCTCGCGGTCCATCAGGTCGGCGGGAGTGCGGGAACGTTCGGCGGACTCGATGCCGCGGGTGGTGGCGAGGTCGCGGAGGAGCGCGACGGTGACGGACGGGAGGAGGGGGCGGTCGGCGGGTGGCGTGCAGAGGGTGTCGTCCTCCCACCAGACCACGGCGGAGTAGGCCGCTTCGAGCACCGTGCCGTCGGCATCGAGCAGGAGGATCTCGTCGGCGTGCTGGGTCGCGGCCGCCTCGGCCTTCAGGGCTCCGAGCATTTCCAGGTCGGGACCTTTGACGCGCGGACTGGTACGAGGGTCCGGTTCCTCATGGACGGCGACCCGCACCCGTCCACCTTGCGGCGGCGCAGGACGGGCTTGCAACGCCAATCGCCGCCCGTCATCCGTCAACCCGTCGGACCAGAGTTCGAAGCGGGGGAACCAGCGGCCGAAGCCGGGGAGGCGGGTGACGTGGTCGTCCCAGTAGTCGCCCGCGCCCTCGAAGCCGAGCGCCTTGCAGGAGGTGGTGAAGCGATGCCGGTGCAGGTCCAGGCCGCGGACGGTGCCGTTGGCAACGAGGAAGGAATCAGCGACCAGCAAGGAGTTCACGATGACCTGCCGTGGAGAGTAGCGGTTGCCTTGAGCACCATTTCGTCGTACTCGTCGGCCGGGTCGGAGTCGAGCACGATCGCGCCGCCGGCGCCGACCACGGTCTGGTCCGGCGTCATCACCGCGGTCCGGATCACCACGCTGAGGTCGGCCCGGCCGTCGACGGTCAGATAGCCGAGCGCACCCGAATAGACCCCGCGCGCACTCCACTCCAGCTCGTCGAGCAATTCCATCGTGCGGATCTTCGGCGCTCCCGTCATCGATCCGGGCGGGAAGCAGGCGCGGACCGCATCCAGCGCATCCACCCCTGCGCGCAACCGGCCGCGGATGGTGCTGACCAGCTGATGCACGGTCCGGTAGCTCTCGACTTTCATCAGTTGCGGGACCTGGATCGTGCCGGGTTCGCTGACCCGGCCGAGGTCGTTGCGGATCAGGTCGACGATCATCAGGTTCTCCGCGCGGGTCTTCTCGTCCTCGGCCAGCCCCTTCGCGATCAGCTCGTCCTGGTCGGCATCCTCGGAACGCGGTGCCGTGCCCTTGATCGGACGGCACTCGGCCCAGCCGTCGGCGTCCACGGTCAGGAACCGCTCGGGTGACGAGCTGGCCACCGCGAGCGGGCCGTACCGGAGGAAGGCTGAGTACGGCGCGGGGTTGCGTTCGCGTTGCCACAGGTAGAACTCGAACGGGTCGGCGACGGCCGGCAGCCGGACCCGGTTCGTCAGGCAGACCTCATACGTCTCGCCGGCCTCCAGCGCGAGCCGGCAGGCGTCGATCCCGGCCAGGTAGGTCTCCCGGTCCTGCTCCAGCAGCGCCTCGAGCTCGAGCTCGGCGATCGCGGGCCGCGCGGCCGAACCCATCGACCAGGAGGCCGCGGAGTTCTCGGCGCGGTCCAGCCAGGCCGCGGCCTCGGGATCGCCGGGCGGATGGAGTGCCACCAGGAAGGACAGACCCCGGTCATGGTCGACGACGGCGAAACGATTCGCCCAGATCCACAAGGCATCCGGCGTCGGCGCCTCGTGCGCGACCGAACCACCGGTCAGCGCCTTCAACTCATAGCCGAAGTACCCGACATAGCCACCGCTGAAGACATCCCGCAACGACTCCGGCACCTCGCCCAGATCCTTGCCGGCGAGGAGCTCCCGCAGCTCACCGAAGACATCACCATCGGCCACATCCCGTACGACGACCTCCGCGCCGGCGCCGGTCGTCGTACCGAGGACCGAGACCCGGCGGTCGCTGGGGGGATGGGTTCCGCCGGGCCGGCCGCGGTCGGCGAGGCTGCCGTCCAGCCAGAAGGCCGCGGGCTCGTCGGCGAGCAGTTCGCGGTAGAGCGACTGGCCGTCCAGCTCGTGATCCAGCAGGCGGATCGACCAGGTCAGGGCAGGCACACCAGAACCGTACCTACTCGCCGCCCCGGTTACTCCCCCCAACCACCCACCGAACGGTCGGGTCAGGCGAGGGCGAGGTTGGTGCGCATGGCGGTGATTCGGCGGACTGGGATGGCGACCTCGAGGCCGTCGCGGGCTTCGGCTCGTTCTGCCAGCCAGTGGGCAGCCGACTCGCGGCGGCGGTCCGGGGTGCCGGGGAGGTAGAGGGCGCCGACCATCAGGCGGGCATCGTCGATCGACCGCACGGTGTAGGCGTACCGCTCGCGCTGGCTCTCCATCACGTCGAATCCGGCGCCGCGCAGTTGTTCCTTGAGCCCGGTGATCTCACCGCTGGCCGGGAACTGTGGCGCCGACCTCAGCCGTGTCGTCAGACCGGTGAGCGTGCGGATATCGCCCCGGCGGAGTGGACGGACGGCGGGGATGGTCGCGGCGAGCACCCCGCCGCGGCGCAGTACGCGGGCGGCCTCGGCGAGCACCTCCGGCAGCGGCTGCAACACCATCAGCCCCATCGAGCAGGTGACGACGTCGAAGGCCTCGTTCGCGAACGGCAGGTGCCGGGCGTCGGCCTGCACTCGCGGCCCGGGCGCGCCCGCCAGCTGGACCGGGTTGTTGTCCACCCCGATCACGTGGCGGCCGGACAGTTCGCGCGCGACCGGCCCGTTCCCGCAGGCGAGGTCGAGCACCCGGCGAGCCTCTCCGGACACGGCTCGCACCAGCCAGCGGTAGGGGGTGTGATCCCCCGCCACGGCTCGGGACAACAACGCTGATGTACTACCCGGGGTCGCGGTGTGGAACTCTCGCAGGTAGCAGGGCCAGTCGATCTCGTTCTCAGACATCGTGGACAGACGTTACTGCCTGACCACAGCGAGTACAGCATCGAGAGCTGGCTGTGGCCGTTCTTAATGCAGCTCTGAACAACCGGAAGCCAATCGGTGGCCCCGGGCTCAGGCGGAATCAGACCACGCTGACGAAGATGTGGCCCGCGGTCTCGTCGCTGATCACACCGCCGGCCTCGCGGCTGCCGAGCAGCACACCCTCCGCGTCCAGCGTGGAGTCGACCTCGCGGCCCGGCAACGCACCGGCCCGACGGAGCACCGCCATCGCGCTGTCGTCGGTCTGCACCGGCTCGGCGATCCGCCGTACCAGCACCCGGACCGCCACACCGGTCGCCTGGTCCAGCACCTGGTCGAGCGGCTCGACGCCGATCCGGAAGTCTCCGATCGCGGTCGCCTGGCCCTCCTTCTGCAGCTCCTCCAGGCCCGGGATCGGGTTGCCGTATGGCGACTCGGTCGGGTTGTCGAGGATCTTCATCAGCCGGAGCTCGACCGCGTCGCTCATCACGTGCTCCCAGCGGCAGGCCTCGGCGTGCACGTCCTCCCACTCCAGCCCGATCACGTCCACCAGCAGCCGCTCGGCGAGCCGGTGCTTGCGCATCACCCGGACCGCCTGCATCCGGCCGACAGCGGTCAGCTCGAGGTGCCGGTCGCCCTCCACCGTGACGAGCCCGTCGCGCTCCATCCGCGCCACCGTCTGGCTCACCGTCGGGCCGGACTGGTGCAGTCGTTCGGCGATCCGGGCGCGCAGCGGCAGGATGCCTTCTTCTTCCAGCTCATAGACGGTCCGCAGGTACATCTCGGTGGTATCGATCAGCTCGCTCACGCCACCCATTCTCACCTATGTAGGCAACCCTTACCCAATCTCCTCTGCCAGCACCTCAAGCGAGGTTCAAATTCGGTGCGACGGCGGTACTTGACCATCACCCCCATCAGCGGCGTATTGTGCTAGTTAACTAGATGAATGGGGTTGACGATGATCGAGTTCCATCTGGACGGCCGGTCGGGGGTGTCGCCGTACCAGCAGATCGTTCAGCAGGTGCGGAACGCGTTGCGGCTCGGACTGCTGCGCGAGGGCGACCAGCTGCCCACGGTGAAGGACGTCGTCGCGTCCCTGGCGATCAACCCGAACACCGTGCTCAAGGCCTACCGCGAGCTCGAACACGAGGGTCTCGTCGCGGCCCGTCCGGGGCGCGGCACCTTCGTCACCCGAACGCTGACCGACTCCACGCTCGCCGCGCACGGTCCGCTCCGGCAGGACCTCCGCCGCTGGCTGATCAAGGCCCGTAAGGCCGGCCTCGACGAAGAGAGCATCGAGGCACTCTTCCAGACAACCTTTCGGTCCGCCGCTCAGGAGGAAATAGCATGACCGACGCTCTGCGAGCCCAGGGACTGGGCAAGAAGTACGGCCGTCGCTGGGCGCTGACCGACTGCAGCATCGAGGTGCCGACGGGGCGAGTGGTCGGCCTGGTCGGCCCGAACGGCGCCGGCAAGAGCACCCTGCTGAACCTGGCCGTCGGCCTGCTCACCCCGACCACCGGTTCGGTCGAGGTCCTCGGCGGGCCGGCCGGCACCCAGATGACGAAGATCGGCTTCGTCGCGCAGGACACACCCACCTACAGCAGGCTGAGCATCTCCGACCACCTCAAGCTCGGCGCCCGGCTGAACCCCGGGTGGGACGAATCGATCGCGAGCGACCGGATCACCAAGCTCGGGCTCGACCCGCAGCAGCGGGCCGGGAAGCTTTCCGGCGGCCAGCGCGCCCAGCTCGCCCTCACCCTCGGGATCGCCAAGCGGCCCGAACTGCTGATCCTCGACGAACCGGTCGCCTCCCTCGACCCGCTGGCCCGCAGGGAGTTCCTGCAGGATCTGATGCAGGCGGTCGCCGAGCAGGAGCTCAGCGTCGTGCTGTCCTCGCACCTGGTGTCCGACGTGGAGCGGTCCTGTGACTACCTGATCGTGCTGGTCGACTCCCGGGTCCAGGTCAGCGGCGAGATCGACACCCTGCTGGCTACGCACCACCGGCTGGTCGGCCCTCGCCGCGACGAGAAGAGCCTGCCCGCCGACCAGTTCGTCATCTCGGCCAGCCACACCGACCGGCAGTCGACCCTGCTGATCCGGACCGACCAGCCGATCCTCGATCCGGCCTGGACGGTCACCCAACTCACCCTGGAAGACCTGGTCCTGGCCTACATGGGCCGCCGCCCGACGACGACCGAGCAGAACGGCCGCCCGCTGCTGGAGGTACAACGATGATCTGGCTGACCTGGCGGCAGTTCCGCCTGCAGGCACTGGTGGTCCTCGGTGTCGTCGCCGCGCTCGCCATCATTCTGGCGATCACCGGCCCCGGCCTGCTCGACAACTACCAGTCCAACAAGACCGACTTCCTCAGCCGGGCCGCCTACGACCAGATCAACCAGATCCTCTACCTGGCCGGCATTGCTCTGCTGTACGCCGCTCCGCCGGTGATCGGCGCGTTCTGGGGCGCGCCGCTGATCGCGCGTGAACTGGAAGCGGGCACCCACCGGCTGGTCTGGAGCCAGAGCATCAGCCGGTCCCGCTGGCTCGCGATCAAGGTGGGTCTGACCGGACTCACCGCGGTCGCCGTCACGGGTCTGCTCAGCCTTGCGGTCACCTGGTGGAGCGACCCGATCGACGACGCGGTCGGCAGCGGCGAGGAGTCCGGCATCTTCAGCATGCCCCGGCTGCTGCCGACGATCTTCGGCGGCCGTGGCGTCGTCCCGATCGGGTACGCCGCCTTCGCCTTCGCGCTGGGCGTCACGATCGGGCTCCTGGTCCGCCGCAGTGTGGTCGCGATCGCCATCACCCTGGCGGCCGTCGTCCTCGTCCAGATCCTCTCGCCCTTCTTCCTCCGTCCGCACCTCATCACGCCGGCCGAGACCACCGTGATCGTGACGATGGAGAACATGAGGGGACTGCAGATGTCGGGTCCGGAGGACGACGCAACGGTGATGCGCGTCGAGGCGAAGCTTCCGGGCAGCGGCTTCTGGAAGCTCTCCGAGAACACGGTGAACGCTTCCGGCCAGGTGCAGTCGACCCTGCCGGGCTATCTCGCGAGCTGCGGCTCACCTCCACCGGGTCTTCCCGCGGCCGAGGCAGCGAAGCCACGGCCGAGCATGGACTCCTGCTTCAAGCGGCTGGCGGATGAGGGCTATCGGCAACTGATCACCTACCACCCGGCCAGCCGGTTCTGGGGTCTGCAGTGGCGCGAGGCAGGGATCTTCTTCGCCCTGGCCTTCGCTCTGACCGGCTTCTGCTTCTGGCGGATCCGCCGCGATCTGTCCTAGACAGCCTTCAGCACAGTCAGCAGGCGAGCCACCTCGGCCCCGACCGCAGTACGGGCGGGGCCGAGGTACTTGCGGGTGTCGACCAGGGCGGGCTGATCGGCGAGCACCTGGCGGACCACCTCGGTGAAGACGTTGTTGAGGTGGGTGGCGATGTTGACCTTGGTCATGCCGGCCTCGACCGCACGGGTGAGGTCCTCGTCCGCCACCCCGGACGACCCGTGCAGAACCAGCGGCACCGGTACTACGGACCGCAGCCGCGCGATCAACTCGAAGTCCAGCTCTGCGGTCCGTTCCGTCATCGCATGCGAGGAACCGACGGCCACGGCCAACGCATCCACACCGGTCGCCTCGGCAAAGGCGAGCGCCTCGTCCGGACGGGTGCGGGCACCGGGTGCGTGGACACCGTCCTTGCCGCCGACCTCGCCGATCTCGGCCTCGACGAAGACGCCGTGCTCGTGGCAGAAGGCGGTCACCTCGGTGGTGGACGCGACGTTGTCCGCGTAGTCGAGCTTGGAGGCGTCATACATCACCGACGTGAAGCCGAGCGACACTGCCTCGGTGACCAGGTCCCGGTCCATCGCGTGATCCAGGTGGACCACGACCGGGACGGTGGCGGCCGACGCCGCGGCGAGGGTGGCCACCCCGATCGGCTTGAGCGCGCCGTGGTACTTCACGGCGTTCTCGCTGATCTGCAGGATGACTGGTGCGCCCACCTGCTCGGCCCCGGCGATCAACGCGGTCGCGTGCTCCAGTTGGATCACGTTGAACGCACCGACGCCACGACCGGCCTTGGCGGCGGCCAGCACGACCTCGGCTCCGGAAACCAACGGCATGAGCGAATTCCTCCTACTTGACGGTGACGTGGGGCTGCCAGCGCCGATAGGCGGCCAGATCGATGTCACCGGCAACCGGTGTCAGCACGGCCGCGGCTGACGCAGCCACAGCACTCTTCAGTACTTCGGACCAGTCGGGCTCAGGTGATTCCGCGACGGCCGCGGCGACAACCGCAGTACAGGCGTCTCCGGCTCCGGTCGGGTTTCCGGCCACTTGTTCCACAGGCGATGCGCGCCAGACGCCCTTATTGCTAGCGGCAACCATTCCGCGTGGTCCGTCGGTGATCACGGCGGCCGTGGCGCCGGTGTCGATCAGTTGCCTTGCGCCCTCTTCCACGTCGACCTCACCCAACGCCTCGCGCAACTCGGCCGCGTTGGCGCGAACTACGGCACCCGCTCTTGCTGCGACCAGCAGCGCATCACCGCCGACATCGATCACCGACAGGACGTCGTGATGGCGAGCCCGAACCGCCAGTTCCGCATACGCATCCGCGGGAAGCCCGGGCGGCAGGCTGCCCGAACAGACGAGCACACCCAACCTCGCCCACGGCATCCGGTCGTTGAACGCACGCCACTCGTCGGCCGAGACGGCAGGGCCCTGCTCGTTGAAGATGGTCGCGTCGCCGTCGGCACCGTTGACGATGGCAACGGTCCGGCGGGTCTCCCCCGCGATCGGGGTCAGCAACGCGGTCAGGCCCGCGTCGAACAACTCTTCCGCGACGATCTCACCGGTCAGGCCGCCGACGAACCCGAGTGCGACCACCTGATGTCCCAGCGTGGCCGCCACCCGGGCGACGTTGACGCCCTTGCCGCCGGCCCGCTGCCGGACCTCGGTGACCCGATGGCTGCCGCCGACCAGCAGTTCATCCACGGCGTAGGTGACGTCCAGCGCGAGGTTGAGGGTGACCGCCCCGATCAGTCCAGCCATGCGCCGGCCCGCATCACCTTGCGGACGGCGTACTCCTCGTCCAGCAGGACCAGGTCAGCGCGCCGGCCGGTCTCGATGCCACCGACGTTGTACCAGCCGAACGCGTCGGCAGGAGTGCCGGAAGCCATCCGGGACGCGTCGACGAGCGAGACCCCGGCCTTTACCGCGTTGGCGAAGGCGACGTCCATCGTCAAGGTGCTGCCGGCAATCGAATGGGTGCCGTGGGCAAGCGTTGCCAGACCGTCCTTGACGTCGACCTCAAGGGTGCCGAGCATGTACCGCCCGTTGGGCATACCGGTGGCAACCATCGCGTCAGTGATCAGGGCGATCCGGTTGACCCCGGCCGCGGCCAGCGCGACCCGGACCACCTGGGGGTCCAGGTGCATGCCGTCGTTGATCACCTCGAGCAGCAACCGCGAATCGTTCAGGGCCGCACCGACCGGGCCTGGGTCGCGGTGGTGGAACGGCCGCATCCCGTTGAAGAGATGGGTTGCCACGGTCGCTCCCGCGTCGGCTCCGGCGATCATCTGGTCGTACGTCGCGTCGGTGTGCCCGAGCGCCGCGACCACGCCGGCGTCGACCACCTGGCGAATCGCATCGAGCCCACTGGGCAGCTCCGGCGCGATCGTCACCATCTTCACGGCATCGCTCAGTACCTTCGCCACATCGTCCTCGACCGGGTCGCGCAGCAGCGAGGGCTCATGCGCACCGCAGCGGGCCGCGGACAGGAACGGCCCTTCGAGATGGACTCCGGCGATCACCCCGTCGGTGACGAGATCGGCGAGGCAGGCAGTCTGCGAGACGAGGTCGTCCAGCGGCGCGGTGACCAGGCTGGCCAGGGTCGTCGTGGTGCCGTGCTTCGCATGGAAGGCCGCGACCTTGCGCGCCTCCTCCGGATCAGTCGTCGAGTACGTCGCGCCGCCGCCACCGTGCGTGTGGATGTCCACGAAGCCGGGCACCACCGTGACGTCACCGAGGTCCTCGGGGCGCTGCCCATCGGCGGGCATCCCGTCCGACCGGCGCCCGAACGCGAGGATGTCCTCGTCCACCACCTGGATCCAGGCGTTCTCCAGTACGTCGTCCGGCGTGACCAGTCGGCCCACGCGATACGTCGTCATCCCGGCGTCCCTCCGCTCTGGTCAGCAGTCACCCGGTCCCAGGCCATCAGCGCGGCACCGAGACAGCCGGCCTCCTCGCCCAGCACGGCGGCCACGATCTCCGGGCCGCGCTGGAAGGTCAACCTGGCAGCAACACCTTCGCGCAGCGGTGCCAGCAAGGTCTCACCGGCTCCCACCAGACCGCCGCCGATAGCGATTCGGGTCGGGGCAACCAGCGTCGTGTAGAGGACCAGCGCGTCGACCAGAGCGGCCAGTGCTTCGTCCCAAACGGCTGCTGCATCGGGATCCCCTGCAGCAAGCAGTTCGAGCACCTCCCGTGACCCGTCCACACTCCTGCCGGTCCGTACGCCGTACCGTCGCGCCAGGGCGGCAGCAGAAGCCACAGTCTCGAGGCAACCCCATTGCCCGCAGGCACAGAGCTCGGCCGAGTCCCCGTGGACGAACCGGGTGTGCCCGAGCTCCCCGGCATACCCGTCGCCGCTCACCAGCGAGCCGTCGACCACCATCGCTGCGGCGATACCTGTACCCAACGGGAGGAACAGCGAGTTCGTCGTGCCCTGCAGACTGCCCTGACGGAGCTCCGCGTAGCCACCTGCGCGGACGTCGTGGGCGAGCACGATGGGCTGGTCCTCCCCGATGGCCGCCTTCAGTTCGGCGAGCACCGGTGTACGGACCCATTCGAGATTCTCAGCGCTTGCGGTGCCGTGATCGGCGTCGATGATGCCGGGCACGACGACGCCGACCGCGCGGACCCGGTGACCGTCCGCGGCGGCCTTCTGACCGAGTTCGACCACGGTCTCGATCAGTGCGTCGAGTACGGCGCGGCCGCCGCCCCCTGAAGCAGACACAGCCCGGGGTGTCGGCCTGGTCTCCCGGTGCAGCACGGCACCGTCCGCGGCGACCAGGCCGCACTTCATCCGGGTTCCACCGAGATCGACGGCAACCACGACTTCACAGGGGTCCACGGAGCGCCATTATGCAGCGTTACCCGGCAGTCCGAACATCCGTGAGCATTTTCTGGACGCCTTCAGGCAGGCGCCCGGCCGCCTTCAGGCCCGCAGCCCCCGGTCGAACGCCGCCACCAGGAAGGCGATCAGGTTCTCCGCGAGTTTGCCTGGATCATCGAGGTCCTCCGTCCCTGGTGCCCGGGTCAGTGCCTGCGACTGGTGCAGCGCGAGCAGCCCCAGCATGTTGACGTAGCCGAAGGCGACCGACTCCGGCGCCGCTTCCGGTAACGCCGCCTGCAATGCGGCCAGGTAGCGCGCCTCGACCGGATCCGACTCCGCCGCGTACAACTCCCGGATCCGAGGGCTCGGGTCGAACGCGACCCGGCCGATGAATCTCGCTGCGATCGCGCCGCGATCGCCACGTCGCAGTACGAGATCGAGGCCTGGCTCGATGAAGGCCCTGATCAACTGCTCGGCGCTCGGCCGGCCCTTGGCCTCCAGTTGGTCCAGTCGACGACGACGCTCGGTGTTGACCGGCGCCATCGCGCGGGCCACCGCGGCCCGCAACAACGCTTCCTTCGAACCGAAGTGATAGTTCACCGCCGCGATATTCGCGGCCGCCGCGACCGTGATGGCCCGCAGCGAGGTTCCTTCGTAACCCCCCTCGCCGAACCTCTGCTCGGCGACGTTGAGCAACCTCTCCCGGGTCGATTCCACGGGTGTGTCCACAGAGTTCTCCTTCCCCCCAGCCACCACCCGTTCAGGCACCCCACCTGCTTACGCGCCGTAGCCTGAGGTCAGCATAGTTCAAACGGTCGTTTGAACAGGAGTGATCAGCGCAGTAAATCTCCAGACTTCAGGGAAAACCCTCCGAATTGCCCGAATTCGGGGCGACTGGTGCCCTGCGAGCGCTGTTGTCGACGCGCCACTAAGGTCGTTGCCTATGAGCGCGCGTGAGGTGCTGCGGATCGAACGGCGGTTCCGGGGACCGGAGCAGTCGGGCAATGGTGGCTACACGGCGGGGCTGGTCGGAGCGGCATTGGCCAAGCTCGCGCCGGACGGCACAGTGCCGCGAGTGACCTTGCGGTTACCTCCGCCGATGGACGTGGACCTCGACCTGCTGGTGGACGGCGACCACGCCAACTTGTCGGCAGCGGATGCTCTTGTTGCCGAGGGCGTGACCGTTGCCGCGGACAGCCTGGCCGACGCCACGATCGACGCTGTCTCGCCGGCTGAGGCGCGGGCGGCGGAAGCGTCGTACCGGGGGCTTGTGGACCATCCCTTCCCTAACTGCTTCGGCTGCGGTCCGATGAACGCCGAGGGTCTGCGGCTCCGCCCCGGCGCGCTCGGCGACGGCCGAACGGCATGCACCTGGCATCCCGCCGCGGACCTGGTCGGTGCCGACGGCCGTATCGATCCCGTCTACATCTGGACGGCGCTGGACTGTCCGGGCGGCTGGACGCTCGACCAGGAGGGACGGCCGTCGGTCCTCGGCCAGATGACTGCCTGCATCGACGCCCGTCCGCCGGCCGGCGAGTCCTGCGTGATCATGGGCCGACTGCTGGCCGAGGACGGCCGCAAGACCCACACCGCCACCACCCTGTACGACGCCGACGGCCGCGTCCTCGCGCGTGCCGTCCACACCTGGATCAGCGTGGACCCTGCCCTCTTCAACTGAGCTGGATCCTGAGGGCCACACTGGGAGAGACCACACCCAGACGGACTGCTGGAGGGCAGCGATGACACAGGAACCGTTCGACCCCACCGAAGACGCCCACCGCGACCGGCGCGAACACGGTGGCGCCCCGTCCCTGCACCCGGACGACGACGCCCTGGCCCGCCGTACCGAAGAGGAGCGGGTCGAGGCCGGCGTGGACGACTACGACCCGGACGAGGTCCCACCCGCCACCGACGACCCGGTCCCCACCGACCTGACCCAAACCGAGGACTACGCCGAAGAACAGGCCGAGATCAAACGCGAAACCGAGGAAAGCGAGCTCTACCCCCTCACCGAGAAACACCCCTTCCCCCCAAGCCACTACGACCGCGACTGACCCGAGGGCTTCGGCTCAGCGCGGGGCCTGGGGCGGGGTTGTGGGCAGGGTTGGGGCGGGGATGGTGACGTTGCCGTTTTGGGGGATCACCATGAACTGGATCTTGCCTGACTCGATGGCGGATTTCAGTAGGTAGCCCTGGGCGCCCAGCATCGCGACCTGTTGCTTGACCGACTGCAGTTCCACGTTGACCTGTTGGTTCTTCTGCTCCTGCGCCTGCTTGGCGAGCTCGGCGCGCTGCTTGGCTTCGAGCCCGTCGATGATGCCCTTGTCGAGCGGCGTCGGCTTCTGGATCGTGAAGGACAACTCACCGCAGGCGTTGCCGCCCGTGTACGACGGACCGCAGAAGTAGTCGCCACCGACGGCGGCCGGCAGCAACCGGGTGAACTCCTTGGCCGCGGCGGTCTGGAACTGCGACTTCTTCGCCTCGTTGTTGTAGAGCTCGGCCCAGTTGTAGTTCGTCCCGACGGCGGCCAGCGCGCGGTCGATCTGCGGCCGGAAGTAGGACTGCAGCATGTCGTCCCAGCCGGATGCCGTGTAGGCGTCCGTCTTCAGGCCGATCCGCTCATGGAAGGACTGGATCACCGGCTGTTCACGGTTCAGCGTGAAGTAGACCTGCACGCGGACGCCGAGCCGGACGTTGTCCTTGCTGACCACGGTGACCTCGTCGGCGTCCTCTGTGTCCGCGCCGGCGCCGCCGATGATGTAGGACCGCTGGTCGATCGGGTAGCTGTAGACCGTGTCGCCGGGGCCGATCAGCTTGTTCGTCGAGCCGGGCGGGATGATCGACTTGAACTTCTTGTCCTCGATCACGCCGCCGCCGTAGTGCAGTCCGATCTTGTTCGCGTCGGTGTCGGCGAAGTTGAAGAGATTGGCGAGCACGATGATCACCACGACCAGCAGGACCACCCCGCCGATCACCTTCGCCTTCACACTGCCGCCCTTCGCGACCGCTGCCGCAGTCCCCAGCTTTGCCATCAGTGGTCGAGCTCCTTGCCTTCGGTGAGTCGCCGGACATCGGCGAGGGTCAGGTCCGCGGTCAGCGCGACGTCGCGCGGTACCGACGGATGCGAGCCGAGCGTACGCAGCCCCTGCTCCGCAGCCGCGACCGCCTTCTCGAGCGACCGGACCTGCTGGAGCAGCGCTTTCGTCTCCGCTGTCAGCTCGGTCACGGCCCGCTCGGCGTCGGCGGCCCGGCGGTACGACGACCACGCGACCCAGGCGGTTCCGACGAGCAGGATCAGGACGGGCAGGCCAAGTCTGAGAACCATGTCCCCAGGGGATCACGAGCGGGCGTTCATCTGTCGGCGAAAAGTGGTTGAACGTGGAACGCCCGCGACGTAGGTTCTGAGTACACGCGAAGGGAGGTGGTCCAACGCATGAATTGCAATCGGACTCGTGAGGTGGCGGCGGGCTAACCCGCCAACCACTAGTTAGTGGGCACGTGGTCGGCCAGTTCAGCGCCGCCACCGGACCCGCGGGCAGTCAGGTCAGTCCGCCTGACCCAGAGTTCGGCCACCCGGTCGTGTCCCTGGAAGCGCTCGCGGGTTTTTTTATGCCCTGGTTCTTCTGCGCTGGTTGCCTGCGGGCCGATCAGGGCTGGAGCCGGACCAGCTCCCATTTCGAGGTCGCGTCGGTACGCCGGTACGCCAGCCGGTCGTGCAACCGGCCGGTGCGGCCCTGCCAGAACTCGAAAGCCTGGGGCTCGATGCGGTAGCCACCCCAGAAGTACGGCGTGGAGATCTCGGTGCCCTCCGGCCACTGCCGCTCGTACGACGCGTACTGCAGGTCCAGCTCTTCCCTGGAGTCCACCGGCTGGGACTGTTGCGACGCCCATGCACCCAGCTGGGAACCACGGGGCCGGGAGGCGAAGTACGCGTCGACCTCGTCCTGCGGGAGTTTGGTGGCGCTGCCTTCGACCCGGACCTGGCGTTCCATCGCGTGCCACGGGAAGACCAGAGCGCAGTACGGGTTGGCGGCGAGGTCGTCGGCCTTGCGGGACTGCTGGTTGGTGAAGAAGACGAAGCCTCTGGTGTCGAGGCCCTTCAGCAGCACGGTTCTGGCCGAGGGCTTCCCGTCGGCGTCCGCAGTGGCGAGCACCATCGCATTGGGCTCGGCCAGGCCGGCCTCGGTGGCCTGGGCCAGCCAGGAACCGAACTGCACGATCGGGTCGGGGTCGACCTGGCTCTCCAGCAGTTCACCGAGCCCGTAGGTCTGCCGCATCTCTCCTAGGTCCACCCCCGAAACCCTAGTCGCCAGCGGCACGCTCAGCCGGGGAAGGTCCCGCCGGGCTGCTGCGGATAGGTCGGCGGCTGACCCTGCGGCGGCCAAGTCGGCTGCCCCGGCGGCGGGCCTTGCGGCCGCTGGCCCTGCGGCGGGTAGCCCTGCGGTGGGTAGCCCGACGGTGGGCCCTGCGGTGGGTAGCCCGACGGCTGGCCGTCCTGTGGTCCGGGGGCTTGCCGGCCCGGGTAGTCGCCCCACGGACCGGGCTGTTGCTGGGGTGGGTAACCAGGCTGGTAACCCTGCGTCTGTGGTCGAGTCTGCTTCGCGTCAGCGATCCAGCGGCGTACGCCGAGCACCAACAGGATCGCGCCGACGAACAGCGCCGAGCCGTCCCACACCAGGTAGCCGCCGACTCGATCCGCGCCAGGCATCTCGAAGACCTTGGCCAGGTCGAAGGCCTGACGGATCGGCAGCAGTTGCACAGCGAGTCCCACGCCGGTCAGCAGCGCGCCCGCCCCGACCAGAGCCCCGGCGGAGATCACCGGCAGCGACAGGATGATGCCGAACGCCACTGCGACACCCAGTACCAACAGAGCCCAGGGCAGGCTGTCCGAGAGACGATCGTCGAGCCTGACCATGAGGATCACATTCAGCTTGGTCCCGGCGTGCGAGACCAGGACGGTGCTGATCCACGCTGCCAGAGCGCCGACGAACAGTCCGATCCAGGGGTTCGGCTTCGATGCCATGCCCGCGAGGGTAATGGCCCAAGCGGTCACCCTCACAGTCCTGGCAACTGTTCCGGGCGGAGGCGCGGGGCCTATGCTGCCTGGGCGCCGAAAACCTGACAAAGGAGTCACGGACAGATGTCGTCAGATCCGAAGACCGAGGTCCAGCATGGTCTGGAGGGAGTCGTCGCGTTCGACACCCAGATCGCCGAGCCGGACAAGGAGGGGTCGGCGCTGCGCTACCGCGGGGTCGACATCGAGGATCTGGTCGGCCGGGTGCCGTTCGAGAACGTCTGGGGCCTGCTCGTCGACGGGGCCTTCATCCCGGGCCTGCCGCCGGCCGAACCGTTCCCGCTCCCCGTCCACAGCGGTGACGTCCGGGTCGACGTCCAGTCCGCGCTGGCGATGCTGGCCCCGGCCTGGGGACTGCGGCCGCTGTACGACATCGACGAAATCCAGGCTCGCGACGACCTGTCCCGCGCCGCCGTGATGGCACTCTCGTACGTCGCCCAGGCAGCTCGTGGCATCGGGCAACCAATGGTGCCGCAACGCGAAGTGGACAAGGCGACCACGATCACCGAGCGGTTCATGATCCGCTGGCGTGGCGAGCCCGATCCGAAGCACGTCAAGGCGGTCGACGCGTACTGGACCTCCGCGGCCGAGCACGGCATGAACGCGTCCACCTTCACCGCCCGGGTGATCGCCTCCACCGGCGCTGACGTCGCCGCGGCGTTGTCGGGTGCGGTCGGCGCGATGTCGGGTCCGCTGCACGGTGGTGCCCCGGCCCGGGTGCTGACGATGATCGAGGGTGTCGAGAAGAGCGGTGACGCCCGGGCTTACGTCAAGGGACTGCTCGATGCCGGCGACCGCCTGATGGGGTTCGGGCACCGCGTGTACCGGGCGGAGGACCCGCGCGCCCGTGTTCTCCGGCGTACTGCCCGCGAGCTCGACGCCCCGCGGTACGAGGTCGCCGAGGCGCTGGAGAAGGCCGCCCTGGCCGAGCTCCGCGAACGCCGGCCGGACCGGGTCCTGGAGACGAACGTGGAGTTCTGGGCCGCGATCGTGCTCGACTTCGCCGAGGTCCCGCCGCCGATGTTCACCTCGATGTTCACCTGCGCCCGTACTGCGGGCTGGAGCGCCCACGTCCTCGAGCAGAAGCGCACCGGCCGCCTGATCCGCCCCTCCGCCATCTACTCCGGCCCGGCGTCCCGCCCCGCCACCGCCATCGAAGGCTGGAACGACTCCTGGGCTTGACCCTCCTTACGTCCGAAGAACTGAGGGGCCTGCCCCCCGGCTCTTCGGACGTAAGCTCTGTGGGGTGAGTCCTCATCCGAAGCAGGAGTCCGATGAGCTGCTGGTGATCTCGCCGCTGAAGGCGTTCACCTGTGCGGATTGCGGGACGGCCGAGGCGGAGCTGCTGCGGCTCGAGGACGATGCCCCGCACTGCCTTTCCTGTGTTGATCTCGACCACCTCGTGTTCCTGCCGTCGGGCAACACCGCGTTGACCCGGCGGGCGCGGAAGGCGAGCACGTTGTCGGCTGTCGTCATCCGGTGGAGCCCTCGGCGTAAGCGGTACGAGCGGCAAGGCGTGCTGGTCGAGCAGCCTGCGCTGGAGGTCGCCGAGGAGCAGTGCCTCGCCGACGAGGACGTCCGTGAGCGTCAGCGGGAGCGCGCTCGTGCGAGGCGCGCGGTCGAAGATGTCGAGTTCCAGCAGCGGATGGCGGCCGAGATCGCGCGGCTGTTCCCGCGCTGTCCGGCCGATCGGGCTGAAGCGATCGCGCGGCATGCCGGGACGCGGAGCAGTGGACGGGTCGGCCGATCAGCCGCGGGCCGCGCTCTCGAGGAGAACGCGGTGACCCTGGCGGTGGTGGCATCCATTCGCCACGAGGACACGCCGTACGACGAACTGCTGATGGCGGGCGTATCCCGCGTCGACGCTCGCGAACGGATCCGCGCGGAGCTCGACGAGGTGCTCGAGCAGTGGCGCGGGTGATCAGGAGCGACTGTTGCTGGGTGAGTGGCCGGTGTGTTGTTTGTACTGGCGGCTGAAGTAGGGGACGTCGGTGTAGCCGAGGGCCGCGGCGATCTGGGTGACGGTCATGCCGGTCTCGGTCAGTAGTTGGTGTGCGCGGTCGATCCTTGCCTTGATCACGTACTGCGCGGGCGCGGTGCCGTGCTGGGCCACGAACCTCCTGGTGAACTGGGCTCGCGACAGGGCAGCCGCCGCGGCCATCTGCTGGACGGTCCACTCGCGCCCGGGGTCCTGACGGATGCTCTGGGCAACTTCCTCGATCGCTGTGTCGGACGCAGTCTTCCGCGGGCTGTCGGCCGCCTCCCAGATCAGGCAGAGCAACTGCTCCAGGCACAGCTCGGCCTGCCGCTCCCCCAACGGATCCCCTCGCCTGTACGCCGTGTCCGAGCTGCGGGCCAGCGCGTCGAGCAGTACCCGGTCCGGCAGGTCACACCACCGCTGCTCCGGTACTACGTCTGAGGGGGTCGCCTGGAAGTGCATGCCGAACACCAGGAGGCGCCGGCGTGGATCGTGACTGGCGGTGGGTGCATCGCCGGGGGCGAAGACCGCGCAGGTCCCGGGGGCCAGGTCGCAGGTGTCGCCGTTGAGTTCGAGCCGGCCGATTCCGTCTAGCACGCACCAGAGGAGGTAGTTCGGCAGCGGGCGGGAAACCCAGGACCAGCTGGGCTCACACCGCCAGAAGGTCGGCGGGGACAGCAACTCAAGGTGCAAGGGGGCGCCTCGAGCCAGGGATGCGCCTTCCGTCAGGGGAGCGTCTGTTGTCAGAGCTGGGCTATGCGTCAAAAGCTCAACTCCTTGCGTCGATCGTCTGTGGCTCCGCGGGGTCGTTGGCTCGGAGAATTGCCTTGCCAGGGAAATGGTAGGCGGTGGCGCCAGGTTGGCGTCGAGTCAAGGGTGAGGACAACGGATGAGCGTTTCGTTCAAGGACGAGTTCGAGGTGAACGGCTATGCGTTGGCGCATGGCCTGTTCGGCGCGGACGAGGTCGAGCGGCTTCGGGAGCACTACATGGCGCTGCGCCGCCGTGGTTCGTACCCGGGCGACGTGGTCGGCGTACAGGCTGACAGCCGGGATCCGTTGCGGCGGTACCCGCGGATGGCCCAGATGCATCGGTGGGATGACCTTTCGTTGCAGTGGCTGATCGACGAGCGCCTGGACGACGTGATGATCACCTTGCTCGGCAGGTCGCCGTACGCGGTGCAGACGATGATCTACTTCAAGCCGCCTGGGTCGCGGGGGCAGGCGCTGCATCAGGACAACTTCTATCTGAAGGCGGAGCCCGGTACGTGCGTAGCGGCGTGGATGGCGCTGGACCGAGTGGACCGGGAGAACGGGTGCCTGGAAGTGGTGCCGGGCAGTCACCGGTGGCCGATTCTGTGTACGGAGAAGGCGGATACGAAGGTGAGCTTCACCGATGTGACAGTGCCGCTGCCGGATCCGGAGGCCGCAGTACCGGTAGAGATGGAGCCGGGCGACGTGCTGTTCTTCCATGGCGCTCTTGTGCATGGCAGTGCGCCTAATGTGACTACGGACCGCTTCCGGCGCGCGCTGATCGGGCACTACATCGAGGGCGAGGCACAACAGGTCGCGGAGTACTACCACCCTGCACTGCGGATGGACGGCAGCCCGCTGGAACTCGGCGTCGCGGAAGGTGGCGGTGCTTGCGGCGAATGGGTCAGCACTGAGGGCGGACCGATTGCTGTGATGACAGGTCGGCAGACGATCACTCGCAAGCACGAGTAGACGAAGCTGGCCGGGGTCCGGGGTTTGGGCCTGCTGGGGTGGTGTGTCGGGCGTGTGGAAGACTGGGGTTGCTGACAGCGTCGTCGGCGAGGATCCAGCCAGACGACGAAGGGAACACGCTGGTGACCAGCGCCATTCAGATCCCCGCAGAACTCAAGCCCGCCGACGGCCGGTTCGGTGCCGGTCCGTCGAAGGTGCGCCCCGAGGCTGTCGCGGCCCTGGCGACCGAGGGCGCCAAGCTGCTCGGCACCTCGCACCGCCAGGCCCCGGTGAAGAACCTGGTCGGCCGGGTGCAGCAGGGTGTGGCCGACCTGTTCCAGCTGCCGGACGGGTACCAGGTGGTGCTCGGCAACGGCGGCTCGACCGCCTTCTGGGACATCGCGACCTTCGCGCTGATCCGGGAGAAGAGCCAGCACCTGAGCTTCGGTGAGTTCTCCTCCAAGTTCGCCAAGGCCGCGCAACTCGCGCCGCACCTGGGCGAGCCGAGCGTGATCAAGTCCGAGCCGGGCAGCCGTCCGGTCGCGGTCGCCGAGGCCGGCGTGGACCTCTACGCGTGGCCGCACAACGAGACCTCCACCGGGGTAATGGCACCGGTCAAGCGGGTCGAGGGAGCTGACGCGGGTGCTCTGGTGGCGATCGACGCCACCTCCGGCGCGGGCGGTCTGCCGGTCGACATCAGCGAGACCGACGTCTACTACTTCGCGCCGCAGAAGTGCTTCGCCTCCGACGGCGGGCTGTGGATCGCGATCCTGTCGCCGGCGGCGCTGGCGCGGGTCGAGGAGATCACCGCGTCCGGACGGTGGATCCCGGCCTTCCTGGACCTGGCGACCGCGATCGACAACTCCAGCAAGAACCAGACGTACAACACGCCGTCGCTTGCCACGCTGTTCCTGATGGCGGAGCAGACCGACTGGATCAACAGCCAGGGCGGGCTGGAGTGGAGCGTCGCGCGCACCACGGACTCCAGCAACCGGCTGTACAACTGGGCCGAGAAGTCCGACTACGCCACGCCGTACGTCGAGGACGCGGACGCCAGGTCGCTCGTCATCGGCACCATCGACCTGGACGAGTCGATCGACGCCGCCGCGGTCGCCAAGACGCTGCGCGCGAACGGCATCGTCGACACCGAGCCCTACCGCAAACTCGGCCGCAACCAGCTCCGCGTCGCGATGTTCCCCGCGGTAGACCCGGACGACGTAGAGAAGCTCACCCAGGCCATCGACTTCACGGTCGACGCCCTCCGCTAACACCCCCGACAGCCGCCGACCAAGCAAACCGGTCGGCGGCTGTCGCATGTCCAAGCGGGGCGTGCCCGGCAGGGCGGGCGCGGTGGTCTCACCGGGCGTCAAGCGACGGAACCGCGCGGCGCCTGCGCGGGTCCGCGACGCCTGCGCGAGTCCGCGGCGCCTGCGCGGGTCCGCGACGCCTGCGCGAGTCCGCGGCGCCCGGGCAGGTCGGCCGAGCGGTGGGCGGCGAAGCCGGGTGCCGGCTAGACGGAGGTTCTGCGGCGGTGGCGGTCGGGGGGTGGTTGGCCGGTCAGGCGGGCGTTTTCTGCCATTCGGTCGTGGCGTTCGCGGCGGCCGGCGGGGAAGGTGACGATGGTGATGATCAGGGCGAAGAGGGCTGCGCCGATCAGGATCCAGCGGAGGTTGTGGTTCGACTTGGGCTCGCTGCTGCTGTCCGAGGCCGGTGCCGGTTTGGGGGTCGAGGTCGGAGTAGCTGCGGCCTTACGTGGCGGGACCTGGACCTGGTAGACGACCGAGTTCGACCCTTCGCTACCGACCAGCAGGTCGCTGCCCGAAGGACCGACCGCCACTGACTCACCTTGGGCGAGCGGCACGGCACCGCGGCCCACCACATTCGGCTTCTCGCCCCAGGCGACCGTGGCGACGTCCACGTAGCTGCGCAGTACCACCTGCTTACCGTCCGGCATGAACGTGCCGTCGGTCACTCCGGCCGGTGCGTCCGCCATCTTGGTGAGCGGGTTCGTCCCTTCCCGGGACGATTCCTCGGGCGCCGAGTAGAAGCCGGCCTTGCCCTTCGCCACCTTGGTGACGAAGTACAGCCGGTTGGTGGTCGGCTCGACCAGCAGGGTCTCCGCGTCGTGTGCCCCGTCCGGGTACTCGAAGTCGTACCGGTGGAACTTCACGCTGTCCTCGTCGGCCAACTCCTCCGGCTCGGGGATCGTGTAGACCTCGATCATGTCGCGGTTGGACTTGTTGTCACCGATGTCCGCGATGTAGATCGTCCCGTCGCGATCCACCGCGATCGCCTCGACGTCCTTCACCGGCGCACTGAAGCTGAGCACCGCCTGGACCTTGCCCTTGGTGTCGATGCCGAACACCCGGGCAGTGTCACCCGAGTCGTTCACCGTCCACCAGATGCCCTCGTACTTCTGGCTCTTGGCCAGCCCCGAGGACTCGTCCACCCGATCGTCGGTGATGGTGAACATCTTCTTCGGCGCCGGCGGGTCGGCTGCCGGCGGCTGACCTGCCGCAGAAGCGCCGCGAACAGGGACAGCGGTGCCCGCCAGACTGAGCAGGGCCACCGCGGTCACGGTCAGGACTTTCCCCAGCTTGCTCAAGACACCGCCTCGCGGTCGGGTTCAAGGACCAGCGCCGCCAGCCGTGGCTTGACCTGCCACTCGCCGACCAGCGCGTCGTACTCCGCCCGGACCTCGGGCCCCGCGGCTGCTCCGGTCCGGGCAGCTCGCAGCAGCAAGTTGCGCGGCGTGTGTTCGCTGTCCACGAACTGCACCACCTCCACCCGGTATCCGACCTGCCGTAGTACTGCCGCGCGCAACGAATCCGTCAACACGTCGGCGAACCGCTCCCGAACGATGCCATATCTGGTCAGAAGCCCGTAAGGCGGCGGTGGTTCGACGCTCTTGAGCTGTTTCTGGATGTCGTGATGGCAGCAAGGGGCCGCAAGGATCAACGGCGCCTCCCAGCCGACCGCCCGGGCCAGCGCGTCATCGGTGGCGGTGTCGCAGGCGTGCAGGGCCAGCACGACGTCCGGCTGGAACTCCAGCTGGGCGTCCGCGATGGTCGCGTCGACGAACCGCAGGTGGTCCTGCCAGCCCAGCGCCGCCACTCTCTTGGAGTTCCGAGACCGCGCCGCGGGGGTGCGATCGATACCAGTCATTCGTACGTCATGCCCGGCCGCCGTGAGCAGGTGGTACGCCGCCAAAGTCAGGTACGCGTTCCCACAGCCGAGATCGACCACCTGCAGCGGTCGGCCCGACTCGATCCGCCCAGCCGCGAGCGCCTCGTCCAGCGCAGGCGCGAGCAGCTTGCAGAACTCGTCGATCTGCTTGTACTTCGACTGCCGCGACGGCTTCACCCGGCCGAGGTGGTCGCTGATGCCCAGCTCGATCAGGAACGGAGCCGCCGGATCCAGTGCCCGCTGCTTCGTCCGGTCGTGGTCCGTCTGCTGCTCCCGGCTGTCACTCTGCCGGTGCAGCAGCAGCTTGCCCTTCTTGGTGTACCGCAGCCGCAGCGTCTCCGCCGTGGTCTCCACATGCCAGTTCCCGTACGACGCCCCCAGCAGCTCATCCGCCGCCCGCCCGACCGCCGGATCGTCGGCGGGGACGTTGCGGGTGTGGGCCTGGCGGTCGTCGTACTCGGTGATCTGCAGGTGCCGGCCGCCCTTCAGGTCGACGTAGCGCAACTCGACCCGCTGGTACGCAGGTGGCTCCGCACCCCGGCGCCGACCTGATCCGACTGCCCTGACCAGCGACTTCTCGTCCAGCAGCACAGCCCGCACCGACTCCAGCGCCCCGGACTCGTCGGCCTCGTCGGGCCGGCCCGGCTGCTCCGCGGGGCCCGCCTGGTTCGGCTGGGGCGCGGGCCGGCGCGGGGCCGTGTTTGACTGCATCGCGCCATTGTCGCCGACTGCTCCACCGCATCACAAAACGGTCTCGCTGGATCACCCTCCGTTCCCACCTCGCCCGGACTGCAGTCGAGCGCGGATCATCTGAGTTTCTCGTCCTCCGACAGCAGCCCGAGGCTGCGGAGGCGGGTCTCGATACCGCCCGGCTGGCGACCGAGTGCGTTGACCAGCTCACCCTTGGTGGCGTTGTTCTTGTAGAGCTCGGTGAGCAGGTCCTCCTGCTCCTGGGTCCAGCCGCGATACGCGTTCGGGTAGTTCTTGCGGGCCTCCTCGATCCGGCGGCCCGTCGAGCGGGATCCCAGCACCTCGAGGGCGCGGATCCTGGCCTGGCGGTGCCGGCCCACCTCCTCGCCGTCGCGCCAGAAGACGACGATGCCGTCGTCGAACGTCATCAGATCGGCTGGGACGTCGCAGTAGTCGGCGTCCTCGAGCATCACCCGCACCATGGTCCATACCTCCGTCTCAGAGCGGGCCGCCCGGCCACCGTGGCCGCATCCGGTTCCCTTCTCACCAGAGAAGATGCCGCTCTTCCCCGCCGCTCCCGACGACGACTTCAGATCTGTGGACAACTCACAAGAACCACAAAGGCAGTTTGCAAAATCTCTTTGCAAACTGTCTTTGCAGTCGTAGCATCGTTGGCATGAGCGAGGAACAGAGCCAGGCGGAACAGGCGCAGGCAGAGCAGGCAGAGGGCCTGGCCGTAGGTGGCGGAACGGTTCGAATGGATGCGCGAGTACTGCGAGCGCTGTCGCATCCGATGCGGAACCGGATGGTGGGGTTGCTGCGGGTCTACGGACCGCAGACCGCGACGAGTCTCGCCACCCGACTCGGGGTGAACAGCGGGGCCACCAGCTACCACCTGAGGCAGCTGGCTGAGGCCGGACTCGTGGTCGAGGACGACCAGCGCGGCAACGCGCGGGACCGGTGGTGGAAGGCAGCTCACCAGGGGACCGAGTTCGACGCTGCCGAGATGCTCGAGACCGAGCCGGATCTGGCGATGGGCTTCCTGCACGGCCTCGCCCAGACCTACGCCGAGAACACGTTCCGCGCGATCGACAGCCTGCAGACGCTGTCCCCGGAGTGGCGCGACGCCACCCTGCTGTCGGACTACATCTTTCACCTCACCGCGGCCGAGCTCAAAACGATGATGACCGAGGTGACGGACGTCCTGGAGAAGTACCGCACCACGGACCTGACCGCCCCGCTGCCCGAGGGCACCGAGCAGGTCTCCGTCCAGCTTCATGCCTACCCCCGCGAAACCCGGACCTGACCACCGAGAGGAGCAGCAAGATGATGATCAGCGAGAACGAAGAGGTCGCCCGGTGCCGAGTTGCCGACCGCCTCCGCGCCGCCGAGACAGACGCCCTGCGCCGACAGGACAAGGCAACCCGTCGCGCGGCTGGTTCGACCGGCCCCCGGCACCACCTCGCCGCAGTACTACGGCACCTCGCGAACCACCTCGAACCGCAACCACGCCGTCGCAGTACCGGGTTGTCCGGCATCCTGCGGAGCTAGACGGGATCCGACGGGTCCTCGGGGAACGGCGGGCCGTCGGGATCAGGCGGCAGACCCTTCATCTCCGGCGCCCCAGCAGCAGTCGCGCCGGCGGTGACCTGTGTTGCTTCGCGCCGAAGTCTGTCAGCCTCAGCACCGAGCAGCCCCAGCAGTACGAGGTCCAGCAGCATCCCGCCCACCGCCGCGAACTGCGTACCGGCGAACTGAAAGACCTGCGTCACCAGCAGAGACACCAGGACAGCAAGCTCGAACAGACGCACCGCCCGGGCCCTGTCACCACGCCGCAACCGCAGCCAGCCCCGCAAGGTGAAGGTGGCCGACAGCAAGCTCCCGGCCGCGACCCCCAACACAGGGAGGTCTGTCAGCAGGCGCCCATTGTCGAACCGGATCCCAGCCGCGATCACCGGCGCACCAAGCGCCTGCACCACCAGTACTACGACCGCCACGCGCGGCGCCAACGGATGCGTCGCCAGCCGGTCGAATCCCCGCTGCACAGCCTGCCAGGCGACATCCACCGGCGCGGCCAGCTCCACCTCATCCGGTGGGCAGGCAGCGAGCAATGCACGGGTCTCCGGCCTCCCGGCCACCTCCGGCGGCACCAGACGAAGCTGCTCCGAGGCCTGTGCGAGCCGTCGCCGGGTCAGCCCGCCCGCGATGCCCTCGACGGCCTGGTCCACCACGTTCGCCAGTTGCTCGCGCGGATCGATCGGCCGTCGGTTGGTGACGAACCTGGAGGCGAGCACGATCACCACGAACACGACGTACACGATCGCCGCGGTGGGTTGGTAGAAGTAGTTGTTGTCCGAGGTGACGAACTTGCCCACCTCGTCGATGAACAGCCCGAACCCGATACCACCGATCAAGGCGGCCGCCGGGCGGACCACCGGACCGATGTAGGCCAGTAGCAGGATGATCGCCAGCAGCATCAGCAGTCCGCCGGGGAGCACGTGCGCGATGTGCAGCCCCTTGCCGCCGATCTGCGGGTAGCCGCTGAGGCGGAGGATCAGCCTGGTGATCAGCACGGTGGCTACACCCGACACCACGAAGGTGGTCAGGTGCTCGGCCGTGCGTACGTTGCGGACCAGCCCTGCCCGCATCAAGTACGGCGATCGCCCGGTGCTCATGCCGCAGAACGTTAGCGGGCTTAGCGGACCACCGTCATCGGACGATCGCTGAGATCACCACGATGGCGACAAGTGCCAGTAGTACGACAGTAGTGACGAGCCGTCTGGTCCGGGGGTCCACCGGCTCAGGCTAGTGGACCCCCGCCGAGGTCCTCAGGGCAGTGGGTACTTGCCGACCGGCACCTGTACCAGCGGCTCTGGGCGGTGGACGCCGCGGGGGCGGTAGGCGAGGACGTCGGAGAAGCCGAGGTAGTCGGTTAGCAGCCAGATGATGGCGAGCCACATCTCCGTGCCTTGAAGTCCTGGTACTGCGCGGTCGTCGTCGCCGGTGGGCGCGAAGGCGAAACCTTGGCCGTCGACCCAGTGCGTCAGGATCTTCGAGAGTTGCGCCTCAGCCCAGCGTTGTCCGTCGGCGCGGCCGGAGTCGGTCTGCTGGCCGGCGAGCCAGAGCGGGTGGATCACGTCGAGCACGTTGCAGGCGTTGTAACCGTTGCCGGTGAAGACTGCGCGATCCTGCGCGTGGGCGAGCACCGTCTTCACTGCGGCCTCTGGGTAAGGGAGAGGGAGGCCGAACTGGGCGTAGGTTCCGCGGGTCAGTCGGTAGAAGCCGTTGACGACCTGGAGCCAGCCGTCGTCGGGGTGCGGCTTGCCCCAGAGGCCTGTCTCGGGATCGGCTCTTGCTGTCAGCCAGCCCATCAGGGTGAAGAGAGGTCCATGGCCGATATCCCTGTAGTCATTGAGGTTTCGGGCGACGGCGGTGCCGAGGGCATCGATTCCGGCGCCAGACGTCCAGGCATTTCTTGCCCAGGGCAAAGTCTCTAGCTGGTGCTCGAGAGCGGCTGGATCATGGTCGAGAATTATCGGGTGCTCGAAGCAACTATCGAGCAGCTGGAGCGCGTAGCCGACGCAGAGGATGTGGTAGCTGGCCGGTCCGTGGAGGACGGACAAGCCGGTCGTGTCAGATGGTTGCTCAAGGCCTCGGTCTGACAGATCGCCGGGTGCCACGAGGCCGGTTTGTGGATCCTGGCGGGCGCGGAGGCGGCGTACGAGGTCTGCTGTTGTGTGGCCGGTCGGGGCGTGGTGGAGGAGCAGGTCGGAGATCTCGATGGCGTCGCACCACGGGCGGATCGCACCCTCCGCGTCGAGTCCCGGGCGGTCGACGAAACGGTCGCCGTCAAAACAGCGTTCCAACACATCATCAACCTGCTCACGCGCCCGCCCAGCAAAATCCCCAGCCTGGTCAGACAGATTGACTGATGGCTTGCGAGTGGGGGGATCTCGGCGGTCGCGGAGTTTGCGGGCTGGGTTGCCGGCTACTACCGACCAGGGGGCGACGTTCTTGGTGACCACTGCGCCGGCGCCGATGACGCTGTGGGGGCCGATGGTGATGCCGTCGAGGACTACGGCGTTCGAGCCGATCCAGACGTCGTCGCTGACGGTGATGCCGAGGGACGTGTGCGGCTGGCGGAAGATCGGCTGGTCGGTGGCGGCGGTGCCGTGATTGAAGGCGATCAGCGAGGCGTGGGCGCCTATCCGGACGCCGTCGCCGATGGTGATCCGACCGCGGACGACCGCGAACGGGTTGATCGTCGAGTCCGCGCCGATCCGGATCTCGCCGGTGACGTACGCGTGGGCGGCGATGTAGGACCGCTCCCCCATCCGCAGTTCGTCGCAGAACACCGCCGCGGTCGACGCTACGAAGACATCGTCCGCAAGGTCCGTCTTGCCGAGTTCCGCCAACCGTCGCCGCCGCTCCGCCTGCTCCGCCCGCTCTTCGGCGGACGCGGTGGCGCGGTATTCCCAGGGGAGGTAGTCGAGGCGGCGGGCGGGGTCTGCTGCGGTCATTGGATAACGCTATCCAAGAAAGTCCACCCAGCGCTCGGAGCGGCCGGTCCGCGGACAGCGCTGCTAACGTTCGGCCCATGTGGGGTGCGAGCGACAGATGACGACACCCGAACCTCTGGACGGCGACGAGACCGCCACCGACGGTCCGGCGAGCAGTGGTGGCCGCCGGAGTCAGCGGGTCACGATCAGCGACCTCGCCCGCCGCCTGGACATCTCCAAAGCCTCCGTCTCCTACGCGCTGAACGGCCGGTCCGGGGTGAGCGCGGAGACCCGGCAGCGGGTCCTCAGCCTGGCCGAGGAACTCGGCTTCCACCCGAACTCCGCCGCGGTCGCGTTGTCCGCGAGCCGGACCCGGACGATCGGCATCGTGATCGCCCGCGACCCGGCGCTGATCTCCACCGAGGCGTTCTACATGCGCACGCTGGTCGGCATCGAGCAGTACCTGAACGAGGTCGACTCCTCCCTGCTGCTCCGGCTGACGGGTGAGCAGGGCGAGGATCTCGACGTACTGCGGCGCTGGAGCCGGCAGGGTCGCGTCGACGGGTTCATCCTGTTCGACGAGCACAACGACGACCCGCGGATCCCGATGCTGAAAGAGCTCGGGGTTCCCTGTGTCGTGGTCAGCTCGAACGCGCCGGAGGACGGGGTCGGGCGGTTGATCAGTTCGCCGGAGCAGACGGTCACGCTGCTGCTGGATCATCTGGCCGAGCTGGGCCATCGCGACATCGCGCACGTGAGCGGTCCGTTCACCTTCGTGCATGAGCAACTGCGGGTGCGACTGCTGCAGGAGCACGCCAAGCGGCGTGGGATCCGGGTGACGCATTTCGAGGGCAGCTACCGGTACGAGGATGGCGCCGAGATCACCCGGCGGGTGCTGGCGGCGAAGAGCCGTCCGACGGCGCTTGTCCTCGGCAATGATCTGATGGCGGTCGCGGCGTTGCGAGTGGCGACCGAAGTGGGCACGGCCGTGCCGGGCGAACTGTCGATCGTCGCGTGGGATGACTCGCCGTTGTGTGAGCTGGCGAGTCCGGGGATCACTGCGGTGGACCAGCAGACGATGGAGCGCGGCCGGGCGGCCGCGGACCTGCTGTTCTCGATCGCCGCCGGCGAAACCGGCCTGCACCTGGAAGCCCCACTCGGCGTCCTCCGCCCCCGAGCCTCCTCGGCCCCCGCCCCCTGATCCCCCGGCGCCGCCCCACCCACACCCGCGAGCCCGCGCCCTCACCCCCGAACCACACCCTCGGGCCCAACGCCTTCACCCAACACCACGCCCCGCAGTACGGATCCTCTTGAAGTCGCAATGCGGTCGAGACCGGACCTTGCGCGATCGTGCGCGAAGCTGCGAGTAACCCGCAGCAGGACGGGTACGAGGTCACGGAGCAGTAACGAAGAAGACCCGACTGAACCGGTTCGGGTTCCCATACTTAACCGGTTAGGCCACTATGGGCCCGACCCGCCTCCGCTCCCTGCCGGAGGCTCGATGGGACGAGGGAGTCCGACGTGAGACTGCGTTCGCTTGTAGCCGCAGTAGCGGTGTCCGCCCTGGGAATCAGCTTGGCCGCCTGCGGTGACGGCGGCTCCGACGATTCCAGCGGTGGCGGTGGTGGAGACACGACCCTGACCTACTGGGCCAGCAACCAGGGCACCAGCCTGGACAATGACAAGCAGGTCCTGACCCCGGTCCTGCAGAAGTTCACCCAGGAGACCGGCGTCAAGGTCAACCTCGAGGTGATCGGCTGGAACGACCTGCAGACCCGGATCCAGACCGCGATCACCTCCGGCCAGGCGCCGGACGTGGTGAACATCGGCAACACCTGGGCCGCGTCGCTGCAGGCTACCGACGCGTTCCTGCCGTTCGACGGCAGCGCGATGGACGCGATCGGCGGGAAGGACAAGTTCGTACCGACGGCCCTGGCGACCGGCGGCAAGGAAGGTACCGACCCGACCTCCGTGCCGCTCTACGGACTGGCCTACGGCCTGTACTACAACAAGGCGATGTTCGCCGCCGCCGGTCTGCAGCCGCCGAAGACCTGGGAAGAGATGGTCGCGGCCGCGAAGAAGCTGACCAACCCGGCGAAGAAGCAGTGGGGCATGGCGATCGCGGCCGGCAGCTACACCGAGAACGTGCACTTCGCATTCATCAACGCCGCGCAGAACGGCGCCGACTGGTTCGATGCCGAGGGCAAGCCGACCTTCACCGGTGATGGCAACGTGCAGGGCGTACTGCGCTACCTCGACCTGATGCAGACCGACAAGGTCGCGAACCCGTCGAACGCGCAGTACGACAACGGCACCAAGTCGGTCAACGACTTCGCGACGAAGAAGGTCGCGATGGTGATCAACCAGAACAACGCCGACTCCTCGATCGTTGCCAACGGCATGAAGGCCGGCGAGTACGGCGTGGTCGCGTTCCCCGCACCGCAGGGCGGCCAGCCGGTCGCCAGCCACGTGGCCGGGATCAACCTGTCGATCTTCAAGAACACCAAGAACCAGGACGCGGCGCTGAAGTTCGTCAAGTACATGACGGACGCGACCACCCAGACCACGCTGGGCAAGCCGTTCTCCTCGCTGCCGGTCCTGAAGGACGCCAAGCCGGTCTTCACCACGGACGCGACCGAGGCGGCGACGTTCCAGGACATCTACAACACCAAGTCCAAGCCGCTGCCGCTGGTGCCGGCCGAGGACCAGTTCGAGAGCACCGTCGGCAAGGCGATGAACAGCCTGTTCGCCAAGATCGCGACCGGTGGCACGGTCACTGCCGATGACGTCAAGTCGGCACTGAAGACTGCCGAGGACCAGGTCGCCGCGGGCGGCTGACACGCGACAGGTGGCCCGGACGAGCAGTCCGGGCCACCCTCGTAGCCGTCGACCCTGCGATTCACGGACAGGAGGCGATTCATGTCCGTCGCCACACCCGAAGCCCCAGCCGCCGCCGAGCCCGATCAGCCGGCGAAGAAGCGGCGCGGCCCGGACTACCGCCCCGGCTTGAGCCGGAAACTGCCCTACCTGCTGCTCGCCCCGGCCGTGCTGCTGGAACTGCTGATCCACATCATCCCGATGTTCGTCGGGATCTGGATGAGCTTCGTGAAGCTGACGAAGTTCTTCATCGCCAACTGGTCGGCGGCTCCGTGGGCCGGCCTGAACAACTACCGGGTGGCGCTCGACTTCGACAACGCCGTCGGCCAGGGACTGCTGAAGTCCTTCGGCGTCACGGTCGCGTTCTCGCTGATCACCGTGACGGTCTCCTGGGGACTCGGGATGGCCGCCGCGGTCGCGCTGCAACCACCTTTCAAGGGGCGGAGCATCGTACGGACGTTGTTCCTGGTGCCGTACGCGTTACCGGCGTACGCCGGGATCCTGACCTGGAACTTCATGCTGCAACGCGATACCGGGGTGGTGAACCACATCCTGGTCGACAACCTCGGCCTGGCGTCGGACCGGCCGTTCTGGCTGATCGGCGGCAACGCGCTGACCTCGCTGATCACGGTCGCGGTCTGGCGGCTCTGGCCGTTCGCCTTCCTGACCTTGATGGCCGGGCTGCAGAGCATTCCCCGGGACGTCTACGAGGCCGCGTCGGTCGACGGCGCCGGATCCGTGCGGCAGTGGCGCAACATCACCCTGCCGTCGTTGCGGCCGGTCAACCTGGTGCTCGTACTGGTCCTGTTCCTGTGGACGTTCAGCGACTTCAACACCCCGTACGTGCTCTTCGGTACTGCGCAACCGCCCGCGGGTGACCTGATCACGTTCCACATCTACAACGCGTCGTTCCTGACCTGGAACTTCGGATCGGGTGCCGCGATGTCCGTGCTGCTGTTGATCTTCCTGATGATCGTCACCGGCGCCTATCTCCTCATCACCGGCAGGAGGTCCCGCCGTGCGTGACACCAAGGGCTTCAAGGTTTACCGGGCCGTCGTCCTGATCGTGCTCGGCCTGTTCGTGCTGGTCCCGCTCTACGTGATGATGACGTCGTCGCTGAAGCCGCTGAGCGACGTCCAGGGCGCGTTCACCTGGTGGCCGACGAACCTCACCACCGAACCGTTCGTGGACATGTGGCGGACGGTGCCGCTGGCCCGGTACTTCGTCAACAGCACGATCGTCTCGGTGGCGGCGACGGTCTTCTCGGTGGTGATCGCGATCCTGGCCGCCTTCGCGGTCTCGCGGTTCCGGTTCCGCGGCCGGACCGTGTTCACCACCACGGTGCTGTCGACGCAGATGTTCCCGGGTGTGCTGTTCCTGCTGCCGTTGTTCCTGATCTTCGTGAACATCAACAACTCCACGGGATTGCAACTCGTCGGTACGCGGCTCGGGCTGATCATCACCTACCTGACCTTCAGCCTGCCGTTCTCGATCTGGATGCTGGCCGGGTACTTCGACAGCATCCCGCGCGAGCTGGACGAGGCTGCCTTGGTGGACGGCTGCGGACCGATGGGCGCACTGTGGCGAGTCGTGTTGCCCGCGGCTCGCCCCGGCGTGATCGCAGTGGCGATCTACTCGTTCATGACAGCCTGGGGAGAAGTGCTGTTCGCCTCGGTGATGACCACAGAGGCCAACCGGACGTTGTCAGTCGGGTTGCGGCAGTACTCGACCCAGACCAACGTCTACTGGAACCAGATCATGGCCGCCGCTCTGGTAGTCAGCATCCCCGTCGTGATCGGCTTCCTGCTGGCTCAGCGCCACTTCGTCGCCGGAGTGACCGCCGGCGCTGTCAAGTAACAGCCGGTACTACGTACGTCGCGCCCGCTCGGGAACCACCCGGGCGGGCGCGAAACGTAGTACCGGCTCCTAGGCGAAGAGTTTCTCGCCCCAGAAGGAGCCGGCGGGGACGCCAGCGGGACAGGCGAAGATGCCGGAACCCACGTGGCGGATGTACTCGTTCATCGTGTCCGTGCGGGCCAGCTGCTGCTGGATCGGGATGAACTGCTTGCGCGGATCCCGCTGGTAGGCAAGGAAGAACAGCCCGGCATCGAGGCGCCCCAGCCCGTCCGATCCGTCCACGAAGTTGTAGCCGCGCCGGAGCAACTCAGCGCCCTTGTTGAACTGGGGATGCGCCAGCCGGACGTGCGAGTCCATTGCCAGCTTCGGCTCGCCATCGGCGTTCTTGGCGGTGAAGTCGATCGGGTCGAACTCGTCAGCCTTGCCCAGTGGAGCGCCGGTGCCCTTGCCGCGGCCGATGATCTGCTCCTGCTCGCCGAGCGAGGTCCGGTCCCAGATCTCGATCGTCATCCGGATCCGCCGGGAGACCAGGTAGGAACCGCCGACCATCCAGTCCGGGCCGTCCTCCGGCTGCACCCACAACTGCTCTTCGAGCTTCGCGGTGTCCTCCAGCTTCAGGTTGTTCGTGCCGTCCTTGAAGCCGAAGAGGTTCCGCGGCGTCGTCTGCGCGCGCGAGGTCGACGACGTCCGGCCGAAGCCGAGCTGCGAGTACCGGACCACCGTCGTCCCGAACCCGATCCGGGCCAGGTTGCGGATCGCGTGCACCGCGACCTGCGGGTCGTCGGAGCAAGCCTGTACTGCGATATCGCCGCCGCTGCGGTTCGGATCGAGGTTGTCGCCGATGAAATGCGGCAGGTCGACCAGGGCCGGCGGACGCCGGGATTTCAGCCCGAACCGGTCGTTGCCTTTGGCATCGACGAGGAAGCTCGGGCCGAACCCGATGGTGAGAGTGAGCCGCGCCGGTGGCAGACCGACCGCCTCGCCGGTGTCCTCCGGAGGCGCCTCGCCCGGACCGTTCACCGCGCCGTACTGGCCGATGTCGCGGCCGGCCGTCATCAGCGCGGCGGCCGCGGTCCACTCCTTCAGCAACGAGACAACGGCGTCCCGCTTGGTGGCGGTCACGTCGAAGGTGGCGAAGTGCAGCCGGTCCTGGGCGGGCGTGACGATGCCTGCCTGGTGAGCCCCGTGAAACTCGACCGGGCCGGTGGTGTCGGCCGCCTGTGATTCCTCGCCGGACAGCGCCGAGTGGGCGGCGTACCCGGCGACGCCTGTGGCCACGGCGGCTCCCGCGGCGCCGAGCAGGCCGCGACGGGAGACGCCCTTCCGCTCTGTCATTTCTTCGCGATCACTCCGGCGACCTTGCTGACCGGCTCGGCCAGCGCGTCCACCACAGCACCGAGCTGCTTCTTCTCTGCCTCGGTCGCGGTGTAGGGCTTGAAGCCGTCGCCCACGCGGTACTTGTCCAGCGCGGCGAAGACTGCCTTGAAGTTCGTGTCCAGCGTGGTGACGAGGGCAGCGTCCCGCTGCTGCAGGGCCGGGCGCAGCGCCTGGACCGCGGCCTGCGAGCCTTCGACGTTGGCCTGGAAGTCCCACAGGTCGGTGTGCGAGTAGCGGTCTTCCTCACCGGTGACCTTGCCAGTGGCGACCTCGTCGAGCAGTTCCTTGGCGCCGTTGGCCAGCTGCAGCGGGTTGAGCTTCACGACCTTGGCCTTGGCGACCACGGTCTTCACGTCGACGAGCAACTGGTCGGCGTACTTCTCCATCCCCGTGGTGGTGTTCTTCTCCCACAGGGCCTGCTCGATCCGGTGGTAGCCGGTCCACTCGGTGCCGGGCTCGACGTCGTTGACGCGCGCGTCGATCTTCGGGTCCAGGTCGCCGAACGACTCCGCGACCGGCTCGATCCGCTCCCAGTAGGTCCGCGAGACCGGGAAGAGCTCCTTGGCCTTGGCGACGTCGCCGCCCTTGACCGCCTGGACGAACTCGGTCGTCTTCTGCTCCAGCGCGATCGCCTGCGAGTTCACGTAGCGCTGGTAGCTCTCGGTGGCCTGCTTGAGCGCCGTGTCCTCGTCGATCTGCGCCGCGGCCGCACCGGTGACGTTGAGGTCGCCGCGGATACCGTCGCCGATCATGCCGGGCTTGCAGACCGCCTGGTACTTACCGGTCGGCAGCTCGACGATCAGGTCGCGCTTGAGGCCGGGTCCGATGTTCTCGACCTCACCCATCACCCGGTCGCCCTCGGCGTACACGTAGAACTCGGTGACCTTGCTGCCGCCGTTGGAGACCGAGAACGTGCTGGTGCCGGACTTGACCTCACCGCGGCTCAGCGCGCACTCGGAGTCGGTCGCCTTGACGGCGACGGGGCCGGTGGTATCCCCGGGTGCTGCGGCAGTCTTGTCGTCGGCACAGCCGGCTAGCAGCAGACCAGCGAGCAGCGGTACTGCGACCGCGGTGGCCCGGCGGACCGTGATGGTGATCATGCGAGGTGTCTCCTGGACGGGTGTCGGGTGGTTCAGGCCGCTTCTGGTTCAGGCCGCTTCAGTTCTGGCTTCGGCGGCCACCGCGGGCGGGGTGGTGGACTTGACGGGACGGAAGTAGAGCACCAGGACCGGTACGAGGTAGACCAGCCAGGCCATTCCCTCGACCACGGTCGGGGCCGGGTTGAAGTTGAAGATCCCCTTCAGCACCACGCCGTACCAGCTGTCCGGCGGGATCACGTGAGAGATGTCGAAGGCCAACGTCTGCAGGCCGGGCAGGATGTTGGCCTCCTGCAGGTCATGGAAGCCGTACGCGAAGATGCCGGCCGCGACGAGGATCAGGATCGCGCCGGTCCACTTGAAGAAGACGGCGAGGTTGATCTTGACCGCCCCGCGATAGATCGCGAAGCCGAGCACCACCGCTGTGGCGAGCCCGAGCAGTACGCCGACAAACGGCGTCGCGGTGGTCGCGGTCGCCGCTGACGCGTAAACGATGAACGCCGTCTCGATGCCCTCGCGGAAGACCGCGAGGAAGGCCAGCAGGACGACGGCACCGGAGCCGATCTCTAGCGCCTGGCCCATCCGCTCGCGCAGCTCCCGGGCAATGCTGCGGGAGGCCTTGCGCATCCAGAAGATCATCCAGGTGATGAAGCCGACAGCAGTGATCGACATCACCCCGCCGATCGTCTCCTGCGTAGTGAAGGACCGGGCGGTGAGCGCGGTGATGAACTGCAGCAGGGCCCAGCCGGCAGCCGCGACGACGACCGCCGCGGCCACTCCGGCCCAGACCAGTTTGAGCCGATCGCGATGCCCGGACTTCACCAGGAAGGTAGCGAGAATACTGACCACCAGCGAAGCTTCGAGCCCCTCACGGAGCCCGATCAGGTAGTTCGCGAGCATGGCGGAACTCCAAAATACGGACTGGATTCTTAGGTACGGCTAACCTTCCGAAGGTTAACCTAAGAAATCCCATTCGCCCACTGTGGAGTACGCCGCACCGTGGCTCGGACCCTCGCCGAGACGGGAAGAAATCAGCTCAATACTCTCCGCGGTCCAGGCCGGACCACGGTAGGTGTCGAAGATCCGCACCCACCGCACCACGTCCATCGGCTGCCGCAACCGGGCCAGCGTCAGATGCGGCGTGAACTTCCGCCCATCCACGGTCACCCCGGCCTTGTTCGCCGCCGACCGCGTCGTCATCGCCAGGTGCGGCAACGCCTCCGACTCATCCCGTACGCCGGTCCACAACACCCGCGCATCCGCCACACTCGGAAAAGCCCCAGCCCCGGCCAACTGCAGGTCGAACGGCTTCTGCCTCTTAGCGGCGCTCTCCAGCCGCTCGGCCAGCTCATCCGTCTTGTACTCCGGCACCTCCCCCAGGAACGCCAGAGTGATATGCCAGTTCTCATCCGCCGCCCACCGGATGTCCTCATCCGGATGAGCCCGCCGCGGCTCCACGAACTCACTCAGCGCTTCCACAACCTCCACCGGCGGCACCACCGCCACAAACAATCGCATCATCCAACCCTACGATCCCCCGCACCCGAGTTTTCCGACCGCCGGGGTGCGCCGACCACGCAGCCCCGCTCCGAAGCCGCCGGTACGCCGGTACGCCGGACTCAGGTGGTTCGTCGGTCGGTGGGTCGATGTGGTTCGCGGGGTGCATAGGTGTGGGTGGTTCGCAGGTAGGTGCATGTGGTTCGCGTCGCCGGGCTGCGTGAGTTTGCTAGTCGTGGTGAGGTGAGTCAAGGGCGCCTTTGGCGTCGCCTTCGGCGATCGAACGAGTTCGACCCTTGACACACCTCACCGCGACCAGGGAAGGACGCAGCTACGCCCGGAGCCGCTGAGAAGAACGGCCACAATCCATGGGATTCCGTCAAGGGGTGCTGCCCGGGTGGTTTGCCGAGTCGGCCGCGCGGGCGGTTCGCCGGGAGTGGGGCTGGGGATTCCCCTGGCCTGGCGACTGGTGCACCCCACCCCGGCGCTGGCCGTCGCGCTTGCGCCGGATCTGGACGGGGTTGACCACTGAGATTGTGGGTTGCCACCTGAGAATCTCGAGGGGCAACCCACAATCTCAGTGGTCAACCCCCCAAAACACGGCCCGGTCAGCGGCCCTTCCCGGCCGCCAAGACCTCGCACACCACCTAGCGGAACGCGCGCACCACCAGGCGGACCACCCGAAGAACCCCGCCGGCCGATAGCCGCCTGTCCGGCCGATACCGCCCTACAGACCGGCATCGGTCCAACGACCCGGCATCCACCCGGACGCGCCCACCGCCGATAGCGGGCTGTTCGACCGATAGTGCCCAGTAGACCGGTATCGGTCCCACAACTCGTTAGCCGGCGAGACCGCGCCACGGCTTGCGGCCCGGCCCCACCCGGACCTACAGAACTCGCCCACCCCACCCGGGAAACCGGTTACTGGACAGGGTTTCGCGACTTCTGTAGGTCCGGATGGGGCCACCCCGGAAACCGGCACCACCCGGGCCGACGGAATCAGCGGAAGCACCGAACACCCCGCACGAACCACCCGCGAGAGGTGGAATCCCCTGGACGCAGCTCACACCTTCGCCCCGGAACCACCCGGGCGGACGGAATCCCCTGAATGCAGCTCACACGTCAGCGCGGATCCGCGTAGCTGCGTCCTTCCCTGGCCGAGGTGGTGGGTGTCAAGGGTCGAAACTTGTTTCGAGCCCGAAGGGCCGCGAAGCGCCCTTGACACCCACCACCTCGGCTAGCACCATCACGCAGCGGAGACCGCGCAACCACAGTCCCTCTACGCACCGGCGCAACCACATCACCAATGCACCCGCGCAACCACATCCGCCAAACAGTTGCCTGGAGCACCTACTTGCGATTGCGATCAGACGTCGTACGGCGTGTGCTGGACAAGTGCGGATGTTCCGGCAGACTGCAGGCATGGAGCGGAATCTGCCTTCGCCGTGTGTGGTGATTCTGGTCGGGCCAGGGGCGGCAGGGAAATCGAGCTGGGCGGCGGAGCGGTTCCAGGCGGACTTGATCGTGTCGAGTGATCGATTGCGGGCCTTGGTGGGAGCTGGGGAGGACGATCTGGCGGCTAGTGCCGATGCGTTCAGGTTGCTCGAGGAAGTCGTGCGGCAGCGGGTCGGTAGGCGGCTGACTACGGTGATCGACACGCTCGGGCTGGATGGGGAGCGGCGGCGGGGCTGGCTTGCGTTGGCCAAGGAGCATGGGTTGCCCTGTGTGGCCGTGGCCTTCGACACCCCCGCCGCCGAGTGTCGGCGGCGCAATCGGGAGCGGGTCAAGCGAATCCCCGCTGACGTGCTGACGAATCAGCTGAAGACCTGGACTGCGGTGAAGAAGGAGCTCCCCCAGGAGGGGTACGACGAAATACTTACGCCCGGCGCGATCCGCGTAGTACCGGAGGCGTTTGTCGGGGCTGATCTGGCCGCGCGGCGGCAGGAGGAGGCACCGACTGGGCTGAAGTTCGGGCTGCAGTTGAGCAGCTACACCCACAAGGGCGGACGGAAGACGACCGGCGAGTGGATCCGTCAGCTCGCGACCAGGGCCGAGGCGGCGGGCTTCGACAGCGTCTATGTGATGGACCATTTCCGGCAGATTCCGCAGGTCGGGCGCGCGTGGGACGACTTCCTGGAGAGCTGGACCACGCTCGGGTATCTCGCGGCCTGCACCGAGCGGGTCCGGATCGGGACGCTCGTTACCGGCATCACCTATCGCAACGTCGCACACCTCGGGAAGATCGCCGCGACACTCGATGTACTCAGCGGCGGTCGCGCGGTCTGCGGACTCGGCCTTGCCTGGTTCGAGGCGGAACACAAGGCCTATGGCTGGGATTTCCCTTCCGTCAGCAACCGGTACGCCGTACTCGAAGACGCCCTGCAGTTGCTCCCAGCCCTCTGGGGTCCGGGCAACAAGCCCTTCCACGGCAAGGTTCTCGACGTACCGGACACCACCTGCTACCCACGCCCGTTGCAGGAACCGCTCCCGATTCTCGTCGGCGGCAGTGGTGAACGGACTCTCAAACTGGCGGCGCGCTACGCAGATGCGGCCAACGTCTTCGGCGATGCCACCAATGTCAGACAGAAGGCAGAACTCCTTCAGCAGCAGGCAAAAGTTTTCGATCGCCCACCGATCACCCTGACGCAGCTGTCCACGACCTTGGTCGGCAAGGACCATCAGGACGTGACCGAGAAGGTCGACCGACTCCGCCCGCGCAACCAGGACCCCGCCCGGTACGCCGCTTCAGTCAACGCCGGCACGATCCAGGATCAGATCGGCAGGTTCCGCGAGCTGGCTGAGGCGGGCGCGGGCGAGGTGATGCTGAGTCTGCCCGATCTCGACGACGACCTCACCCCGCTCGACACGTTCGCCGAGGTGATCTCGGCGTTCCGCTAGCTATTCGTTGCCGTCCTTCAGCTCCAAGGCGAGCAGGGCGTTCTCGATCAGCTCGGGCATTGCCGGGTGGATCCAGTACTGGCCGCGCGCCATCGTGTGAGCGTCAAGACCGAAGCTCATCGCCTGGATCACCGGCTGGATCACGGTCGCCGCCTGCGGGCCGATCACGTGGCAGCCGAGCAGTTGCCCGGTCAACGGGTCAGCCAGGATCTTCGCGAACCCGGTGGTGTCCTCCATCGCCCAGCCGTACGCGATCGACGAGTAGTCCTCCCGGCCAACGACGTACCGGACGCCCTCCTCGATCGCCTGCTCCTCGGTCAGCCCGACAGACGCGACCTGCGGCGAACTGAAGACCGCGTGCGGCACGTAGCGGTGGTCCGCTTCGACCGGGTCCTCCGGGTGCAGCAGGTTGTGCTTCACCACCCGGGCCTCGTGGTTCGCGACATGCTTCAGCTGGTATGGCGAGGTCAGGTCGCCGAGCGCGTAGATCCCCTCGACCGCGGTCTCCTGGAACTCGTCCACCACGACCCGGCCGTCGTCCTCCACCTCGATCCCGGTGGCGCGCGGGTTCAGCAGATCCGAGTTCGACTTCCGCCCGACCGCGACCAGCACCTCGTCGACCACGAGCTCGTCCGGACCACCCGGGCTCAGCGTCTCCAGGGCGATGGCGCCATCGGACCGGCGTACGGCGCGAACGGTGTCGTGGTTCAGCCGGACGTCGTAATGCTTGCCGGCGAGTTCGGTGAAGCGGGTCGCGATCTCGGTGTCCTCGTGCCGCAGCATCAGGCCGGATCGTGCCAGCACGGTGACCTCGACCCCGAAGGACGAGAACACGTGCGCGAGCTCGGCGTCGGCGAACCCACTGCCGATGATGCCGAGGCGGCGCGGCAGGTTCTCCAGCCGCATGATCGTGTCGGAGGTGTGGTAGCCGACCTCCTCGAGCCCCGGGATGAACGGGATGATCGGCCGGCTGCCCGAGGCGAGCACGAACTTGTTCGCGGTCAGCACCCGCGCCTCGCCGTCGGGGGCAGTGACGGTCAGCTCACGCTCTGCAGTGAACCGCGCGGTGCCGTCGTACACGGTCACGTTCGCGTTGTTCGGATGATGCCGCCGGTACTCCGAACCGCTCGCCGAGATCGGGTCGATCCGCCCGAAGATGCGGTCCCGGATCTCCGGCCAGCGCACCCCGGTGAGCTTCTCGTCCACCCCGAACCGGGCGGTGTCGGACGGCACGCTCGCCAGGTCCGCGGTGTGCACAAACATCTTGGTCGGGATGCAGCCGACGTTCAGGCAGGTCCCGCCGAAGGTCCCTCGCTCGACGATCGCCGTCTTCCAATCCGCGAACTCGTGGGTGAGAACCGTGTTCCCGGAGCCGGTGCCGACGATGATCAAGTCGTAATGGGTCACACCTCATTGTGCCCGTGACCCACAACAACCAACCGGTCAGGCGACCTTGTCGGCGAGCAACTCGGTCTGCGGCAGGATCTCCAGCCTAGGACGGGGCAGCAGTCGCGGCCGGATCGTGAGGCCCTGGCGGCGGGAGAAGTAGATCACCGAGCCGACCGTGCCGAGCACCGTGAGCGCGCCGCCGACGATCAGCGACCAGCGGGCACCGAACTCCTGCCCGACCCAGCCGATGAATGGCGAGCCGATCGGCGTACCACCCATCAGGACGGTCATGTAGAGCGCCATCACCCGGCCCCGCATGGTCGGCTCGATGCCGAGCTGCATGGTCGCGTTGGCCGCGGTCAGCGTGGTCAGCGCGGCGAACCCGACCAGCGGGAGCACCAGGGCGTAGCTCAGGTACGACGGCATCACGCCGCTGATGACCACCACCACACCGAAGGCCAGCGCCGAACCGATCACCAGGCGGCCGCGGGTCCGGACCCGGCGAGCGGCCAGCAACGCACCGGCCAGGGACCCGATCGCCAGGATCGAGCCGAGGATGCCGTACTCCCCCGCGCCCTTGCCGAACGTGTGGGTCGCCATCAGCGCGGACGTCATCTGGAAGTTCAGCCCGAAGGCGCCCGCGAAGAACACCGCGACCAGCACCATCATCAGGTCGGGCCGACGCCACAGGTAGCGCATCCCGTCCCGGATCATGCCCTTCTCCCGGCCGGCCGGCTTCGGGGTGTGCAGTTCGCTCGGACGCATCAGGTAGAGCGACACGATCACCGCCGCGTAGCTGAACCCGTTGATCATGATCACCGGGCCGGTGCCGATCCAAGCGATCAGCAGCCCGGCCAGGCCGGGGCCGATCAGCCGGGCGGCGTTGAAGGACGCCGAGTTCAGGCCGACGGCGTTGGACAGCTCGTCCTTGCCGACCATCTCGACCACGAACGACTGCCGGGTGGGCGCGTCGAACGCAGTACCGATGCCGAACACGAAGGCCAAGGCATACACGTGCCAGGCCTCGACGACCCCTGCCACGGTCAGGGTGCCGAGCACCAGGGCCACGGCACCCATCGCGAACTGGGTGATCGTCAGCACCCGGCGCTTGGGGAACCGGTCCGCGATCAGGCCGGCGTACGGCGAGATCAGCAGCGCCGGGAGGAACTGCAGTCCGGTCACGATGCCGAGCGCCGTACCGGAGTGGGTCAGCTCCAGGACCAGCCAGTCCTGGGCGACCCGCTGCATCCAGGTGCCGACGTTCGAGATGATCGCGCCGGAGGCGTAGAGACGGAAGTTTCGGACGTGGAACGCGCGGAAGGTCGGACTCATGTGGCCGCCAGGCGTTCGAGAACAGGTGCTGCCTTGCGCAGGATGTCGCGCTCCTCGGGGGTGAGTTTCTTGAGTTTGTTCTGCAGCCACTCGTCGCGGCGCCGGCGGTTCGCGTGCAGCAGCGTGTGCGCCGCCTCGGTCAGCTCGACCACGATCTGGCGCTTGTCGGTCGGGTGCGGACGGCGGACCACCAGGCCCGCCTCCTCCATGTTCGACACGATCCGCGTCATCGACGGCGGCTTGACCTGCTCGTGCGCGGCCAGCTCGCCGATCGTCATCGCGTCATGTTTGCCCAGGGCACCGAGCACGCCGAGCTGGTTCGCGGTGAGGTCGTGACTGTCCACCCGTTGCCGGCGGATCTGCCGGGACAACCGCAGCGTGGAAGACCTCAGGGCACTGGCGAGCCCGACATCACTCTTCACCTGCTGGGCTACGACTGTAGGCATATCGTTAGCTTAACTCATTACCTTTGCTAACAAAAATTCCTTACCGGTCAGCCCCACTATCCGGACGGATGGCTACTTCAACTTGCCTTGAAGGTGGCTGGGACCCGAGAGCGGTTAGGCTCCGCTGCCATGGAGACACCTCCGGAGCTGGCCCGGTACGAGCAGCGGTTCCGGCGGGCGGGGCTGCCGTTGTTCATCGAGGACTTCTCGCCCACGCACGACATCTTCACCCGGGCCACGCCACTGCTCGCACTGGTGTTCCTCGCGGAGATCCTCGGCGCCACCTCGCTGACCTGGCCGTTCTGGGCCAACCTGCTCGCGGTGTTCGGCGGGCTGGCCGTACTGATCGGCGGCTTCGGCGTGCTGAACAGGGTGCGCGGCCGGCCGTTCTGGTCGCTGCCGACCCGCTTCGGGATTCCCGAACTGGCGGCGTTCGTGCTGCTGCCCGCGTTGCTGCCGCTGGTGACGCAGGGTCAGCTCACGCAGTTCTTGGGGATCGCCTTCGGCAACCTGGTCCTGGTCGGCCTGGTCTATGTCGTGGTCGGCTACGGCCTGATCGGTACGACGTTCTGGGGGCTCCGGCGGCTCGCCACGGAGCTCGCGAACTCCGTGGCGAGCCTGGTCCGGGCCCTTCCGCTGCTGCTCGTCTTCTCCCTGGTGCTGTTCGTGAACACCGAGATGTGGCAGGTGTTCTCCGGCATGCCGGTCGAGTTCATCGTCTTCTCGGCGATCGCCTTCGCCCTACTCAGCGACCTCTTCCTGATGCTGCGACTGCCGAAGGAGCTGGACCAGATCGAGCGGGACGCCGGCTCCGGCCCGCCGCTGCGCCGGATCCAGCGACTGAACCTCAGCATCAGCCTGATCACCCGCCAATGGATGCAGGTGCTGGTGGTGAGCGCCGGGGTCGGGTTGTTCTTCGTCGCCTTCGGCATGATCGCGATCAGCCAGCACATCTACGACTCCTGGGGAATCCAGCCGGGCAGCTGGTCGTACGAGTTCACCCTGCTGAAGCACCCGGTGCTGATCAGCGCAGCCCTGGTGAAGGTTGCCGTCGGCATAGCGAACTTCACCGGCCTGTACTACTCGATCTCGCTGATGACGGACTCGACGTACCGGACCGACTTCCTCGACAACGTCAGCGACGAACTCCGCGAACTGTTCGCCGACCGCGCGAAGTACCTCGAACTCCGCACCCGGCTACTCCCCGCCGAGCAGCTTTAGGCCTTCAGCGCGTCTTTCAGGAACTGCAACTGGTGCCGCATCAGACCCTCCGCTGTGGCTACGTCTGTTGGCATGTGCGTTGCGCCGGACAGTGGCAGGACCTGGTGGGGTCGCCCGGCCGCCAGGAGTGCGGCCGACATCCGCAGAGTGTGCGCCGCGACCACATTGTCGTCGGCGAGGCCGTGGACGAGCAGGAGCGGTCTGGTGAGCTTGGCCGCGTCGCTGATCGGCGAGGACCGCTCGTAGTCCTCCGGGTGCTCGTCAGGATGACCGAGGAATCGCTCGCGCCAATGGGTGTCGTACAACCGCTGGTCACTGGGCGCCGCGCCGGACACAGCAGCATGGAAGACATCCGGCCTCCGCAGTACTGCGGCCGCGGCGAGCGTGCCTCCGTAGCTCCAGCCGGTGATCCCGACCCGGCTCAGATCAAGATCAGCGCAGTACTCCGCGGCCGCGTGCAAGGCGACCACCTGATCCTCGAGCGGAGCCGTCAACGTGTCGCGGTGGACCGTCTTCTCCCAGGCGGGACCACGTCCCGGCGTACCGCGGCCGTCGGCGATCACCACGGCGAACCCGGCCTCGGCGTACCACTGCGCGTTGAAGAACCAGAACCCGCTGACCCTCATCGCGAGTTGCAACGCCGGCCCGCCGTACGGCGCCATCAGGACGGGCAGAGCGTCGCCCGGGTTATGCCAGGACGGCAGGAGCAAGGCGGTGCGGAGCTCCCGCTCACCAGCTCGCAGCCAGGTGATGCGCGGAGTGAAGTCAGGCGTTGCCCCGAGCGACTCAATCGGTGCAGCCGGACGCCCCTCACGGTGGACAACGAAGGACCTCCCAACCTCGGTATTCGAGGCGATAAGAAGCGCGGTGGACGACGTGAGGCGAGGCGCGGCGTTCGAGGTGACGCCGAGCCCGGTGTTCGACGTGCTGCGGGGTGGGGCGCCGTTCTCTTGCTGGTGCTCCGTTGAAGTGTTCGCGCTGGTGCCGGTGTGGGTGCCTGGGGTCTGGGTTAGGCGGCGTAGGCCGGCTTCGTCGTGGAGCCAGAGGTGGCGCTCGGTGGGTTCGTCGGTTGCCTCGAACAGGATCGACTCGCCCTTCACCTCCACGACGTTGCGGAGTTGCAGGCCGTCCGGCGTCACCGGTTGGTCGTCGATCGTGAGCTTCCGGGTGTCGCCGTCGTCCCGGGTGTGGACGAGTTTGCCCGAGGACGTGCGGGCCGGCGTACCGGGGATGATCTCTACCCAGGCAGGATCGCGCTGCTCGTGCAGGACTCGGGTCTCGCCGGTTTCGGGGTCGGCTGTGAGGACGCGCAGGGTGCGCTGGTCGCGGGACTGCACGCTGACGAGTGGTCCGTGGGTGTCCCAGCCGGCCGAGACGACGTACTCGAAGGCTGCTCGGTCCCAGTCCAGCTCGATGCTGTCCGCGGCGAGGTCGAGGATGTGCAGGGAGACGAGGGCGTTCGGCGTACCGGCGGCGGGGTAGGGGATTTCGCGGGGCGGGCGGTCCGGGTTCGCGGGGTCGGCGATCCACCAGCGCTGGACCGGCGTGAGGTCGACCCGGGCAGCGAGCAGCCTGGTGCCGTCCGGCGACCACCAGTGGCCGCGACTGCGGTACATCGACTCCGACGCAACATGCTCAGCCAGCCCCCACCCAACCTGCGGATCCTCATCACCCACCAACCGCCGATCATTGCCATCCGCAACCTCAACCACCCAGACCGCACCACCACTGACATACGCAACCTGGGTCCCGGTTGGGTCCAGCCGAGGGTCGACTGCCGGACCGCTGGTCGGAATCAGCCGCAACCAATCACCGCGCCCGCCACTACCTCCGCCCTCACCTCGCGGGTCGCCTTGGTCTGCATCACTCCCCTCGCCTTTGCGGTCGGCGAGGTTGAGGAGCCAGAGGCTGCCGTTGAGGGCGAAGGCGACTGTGTGTAAGGCGGCGTCGGTGGAGTAGGCGACTATGCCTGCGGTGCGTTCGCGGGTGCGTTCGCGGCGAATGCGCTCGGCTTCGGGGATCGGGCCGTCGGCGCCGAGGCCTTCGGGGGCGACCAGCAGTCTTTCCTGGTCGCCATCGAGCAGCCAGAGGCAACTTGCCCGGTCTTCTGGGCCGCGGGTGCGGAGAAAGAGCACCCGCTCTCCATCGGGTGACACTGTGAAGGCGCGCGGGACGCCGAGAGTGAATCGCTGCGTACGCGCAGCCTGGGCTGGATATCCGTTGAGGTCCATAACCGAGACTCTGGGCTGCCTATCCGGTACCTGCGGGGAAGGAAGGTGCACAACGATCAGACGCCGTTCAGCGGATCAGTTGCCACGCCGGAGAGCCCGACCTCCAGTACTTTACCAACCGCCAAGGTCAGCCCACTCACCGGGGCGACTGCTCAGGTCAGCCAGTCGCCGAGCGGGCCGATCGCGAAGTACACGACGAAGAGGGCGGACACGATCCACATCAACGGGTGGACCTGACCGGCCTTGCCGCGGACGATCTTGAGCAGCACGAAGGAGACGAAACCGGCCCCGATCCCGGCGGTGATCGAGTACGTGAACGGCATCAGGATGATGATCAGGAAGGCCGGGATCGCCACCTCGAGATCGTCGAAGTCGATGCCCTTGACCTGCGCCATCATCAGGAACCCGACCAGCACCAGGGCAGGTGCGGCCGCCTCGTACGGCACGATGGTGACCAGCGGGGCGATCACCATCGAGATCAGGAAGCAGATCCCGGTCACCACACTCGCGAGCCCGGTGCGCGCACCCTCACCGACACCCGACGCTGATTCGATGTACGACGTGTTGCTGGAGACGGAGGCGGCTCCACCGGCGGCGGCCGCGACGCTGTCCACGATCAGGATGCGCTGGGTGTTCGGCGGGTTGCCTTCCTTGTCCAGCAGGCCCGCCTCCGCGCCGATCGCGGTCATCGTGCCCATTGTGTCGAAGAAGTCCGCCAGCAGCAGGGTGAAGATCAGCAGCAGCGCGGACACCACGCCGACCTGCTCGAACGAGCCGAACAGATTGAACTCGCCGATGGTGTCCAGGTTCGGCCGGGTGAACCAGTCGTCCGGCAGTTTCGGCACGCTCAGGCCCCAACCGCCCGGGTTCTCGGCGGTCCGCGCGCCCACGTCGAAGATCGACTCGACCACGATCGCCAGCACGGTCGCGGCCACGATGCCGATCAGGATCGCGCCCTTCACCTTGCGCGCGTACAACGCGATCACCAGGATCAGCCCGACCACGAAGATCAGCACCGGCCAGCCGCGAAGGTTGCCGCCGACACCTAGTTCGACCGGAGGGCCGCCCGCCGCCGCCGGGCGGCGGACGAAGCCGGCGTCGACCACGCCGATGAACGCGATGAACAGGCCGATGCCCACGCTGATCGCGATCTTCAGTTGCTTCGGCACCGCCGCGAAGACGGCCTTCCTGAAGCCGGTGAGCACCAGGATCAGGATGATGATGCCCTCGATCACCACCAGGCCCATCGCGTCGGCCCAGGTCATCTTGGTCGCCACACTGAAGGCGATGAACGCGTTCAGGCCGAGCCCGGTGGCCAGCGCGAGCGGGAAGTTCGCCACCAGGCCCATCAGGATGGTCATCACCCCGGCCACCAGCGCGGTGGCGACCGCGACCTTGGCGATCGCCGCGACCGGGTCGGTGCCGCCGCCGATGTACTGACCGGTGCCGTCCTTGACGGTGCCGATGATCAGCGGGTTCAGCACCACGATGTAGGCCATCGTGAAGAAGGTGGCCAGCCCGCCGCGCACCTCGCGGCCAGGGGTCGAGCCGCGCTCGGTGATCTTGAAGAACGAGTCGAAGCCGCCCTGGAAGAAGGAGGCGGACCGGGACCGGGCGGTGTCAGCCTGTGGCGAACTCATGACGGAATCGTGCCAGTTCGCACGGACACCTGGCGAGCAATCCCGCAAACCCGTGCCCGATCGGGGCCATCCCTGAGCCCGAACGCCCATTCGGCACGACTAGGGTGGGGGTCGTGGCAGACGAGAACGACGAGGCGCCGAAGAAGCGGTCAGACCCGACGAGTCAGTTGGCCCGCGGGGAACTGGTGCACGCCGAGGTCAAGCCGCTGGACCTGTCCGGCATCCCGTCGGTGATCGTCGGGATCGTCGCGTGGGCGGTCGCGTTCGTGGTCGTGATGATCTTCCGCGACGACTTGAAGCGCGATGGCAACGAGTGGTGGATCTGGGTCACCGTCGCCGGCTTCGGTCTCGGCTGGATCGGCCTGTTCTACTGCCGCCGCCGCTGGGCCGCCATCCAGGCCGGCCACCGCCCCGCCACCGAGGACTGACGCCTCAGTCCTGCTCGGACTGTTCTTCGACGACCTCGACCTCGGAGTCGTCTTCCACGACCTCGACCTCGGTGTCGTCTTCTTCGACGTCGTCGTCGGACGGCGGCTCGCCGGAGGCCTCGACCTCGGCCTGTACTGCGTCCGACTCTTCGACCTCATCCCGGACCTCGTCCGCCGACTCCCCGGACGACTCGGGTGACGGCATCGCGAGTTCGTCGTAGCCGGTGGTGTCGAAGGCGTGCTCGGTGGACGGCTGGTCCGGCAGGTCGATCACCACGTCCGAGTGGGCCCCGCAGCCGTAGTCGTACGCGACGACCCGTCCCTCGCCCGGCGCCATCTCGTTGGCGCACGCACCGAAGGCCTGCCCGAGGCTGTCGTTGAGGCGGATCCAGTACCCGCACGAGTGGCACTTGTACGGAACCGCCTGGGCGATCGCGGATCCCGGTCCGAAGTCCCCGGCGTACCAGCGCTCCGCCGCTTCCTCACGCCCGTCCTGCGACAGCACCCGCTCGCGCCCCAGCCCGAGCTCCTCGACGACAGCCAGTACTTCGTCCGGCGCGCCCGTGTCGGTGAAGCCGGGCTCGAGCCGCGGATCGTCCGGCAACGTCGGGAACAGGTCGCCCGGCCGCAGGTCGCCCGGCTGGACGCGCTCCGACCACGGCACCCACTCCGGGGCGACGATCGCGTCGTCGCCCGGCAGCATCACGACCTCGTCGATGGTCACGTTCTTGGCCCGCGAGGCGCGCGTGACCGTGACGGCCCAGCGCCAGCCGCGGTAGCCCGGGTGGGTCGACGCGAAGTAGTGCGTGACGAGTCGCTCACCCTCGACCAGGTACCCGAGGTGCTCCCCGATCCGCGCGGCGCCGGCTTCCTCGATCGCCGCCTCGCGAGCAGGTTCCACCGCCTCGACGCTGATGGCGTCAGGCTTGGCGCGGACCGGTTCCGGAGTCTTGACGGGAGTCACAATCGGTCATTCTCGCATGCCCGCGGACAACACCCGCGCCCTCCATGCATCGGGTCGCATCGCGGCGTAACTGCGGTCTGTCCCCGTGACAAGGCAGGATGGTTGTATGGAACGTCCCGACCCCGCGGATCCCCGGCGCCCCGACGCGCCTCGACGCCCGGGCACGGACTCCTCCAGCGGATCGTCCCGAGGCCCTTCGGCCGGCTCGGGTCCCTCGGCCGGTCCTGAGGCGGGCAAGGCGAGTGCGGGCGAGCGGCTGGGCAGCGCGAGCAAGAAGATCGGCAGTGCCGGGAAGAAGGTCGGGCACGCCTCCAAGGTCGGCGCGACCGGCTTCGCCACCGCCTCGAAGAAGACCGCCGGGGTCACCGGCCGGATGGGCAAGGCCACCGGACGCCGGATCCGGGGGTTGACCAGTGCCCAGGGCGCCGGCGAGTCAGGCCTGTCCCGGCTGATCGAGCTCGGCGCGGTGAACGCGGCCGGCGACACCGCCTTCGCGGTATCACTCGCGGGCACGGTGTTCTTCGCAGTACCGAGTGATCAGGCGCGGGACCGGGTCGCGCTGTTCCTCTTGCTCACGATGGCGCCGTTCGCGTTGATGGCGCCCCTGATCGGACCGATCCTGGACCGCTTCAGGCACGGCCGCCGCTGGGCCATCGGGGCCACGCTCGGCCTGCGCGGCTTCCTGGTCTGGAGTCTCGCCGCATCGATCAACGACAGCTCGACCTGGTTGTATCCGGCAGCGCTCGGTTGCCTCGTCGCTTCCAAGGCGTACGGCGTAACGCGGGCCTCCGCAGTACCGCGACTCCTGCCCAAGGACGTCACCCTCGTCACGGCCAACTCGCGGATCTCACTCGCCGGCCTGGTCGGTGCGACCGCGGGCGCCGGGATCGCGGGCGCGTTCGCCCTGATCGGGCCCGCGTGGTCGCTGCGCTGGGCCGCGGTCGTCTACGGCATCGGCCTGGTGCTCGCGATCCGGCTGCCGAGCCGGGTCGACTCCCCCGCCGGCGAGGAGATGACCGGTTCGGAGGGACGCGAGGCCCGGCGTAAGGCGATCACCGCGGCGGTCGCCCGGGGGATCCGCTGCAACCTCGGGCTGCGGTTCGTCTCCGGCTTCCTGACCATGTACCTCGCGTTCCTGCTCCGGGACAAACCGATCAGCGGGATCGACGGGGCGATCGCGGCCGGTGCGGTGATCGCCGCAGCCGGGATCGGGAACAGCCTGGGGACCCTGACCGGGTCGTTGCTGAAGGCAAGAAAACCCGAGGCCGTGGTGCTGGTGGTGCTGCTCGCGGACGCGATCGTGGCGATCTGCGTGGCGGTGCTCTACGGGTTCCCGATGCTGATAGCGCTGGGGTTGGTGGCAGGGCTCTGTAGTTCGCTCGGCAAGCTCTCGCTCGACGCGATGATCCAGCGGGATGTGCCGGAGACGGTGCGGACGTCGGTGTTCGCGCGGTCGGAGACGGTGCTGCAGCTGGCCTGGGTGATCGGTGGTGGGTGCGGCATCGTGCTGCCGCTCATCCCCCGCCTCGGTTTCGGCTTCCTCGCCGCGGTGCTGGCAGTCGTCGTCTTCCTGGTGATCCGCCAGAAGCCAGGCACCGAGACGCCTCGAACCGCGCCGTCCTCGAGTGGTCGCTCTCCTTCAGATTCAGGTCCGGCCGCGTCCGGTGGCCCGGAGAATCATCGCGAGCCGCCGGAGCGTCATGAGACCCGCCCGGTCACCACAGCGCGCACAATCCTGACGAGCCCGACCGACCCGACCGCGATTCAGCGGATCTCCGACCGGCGCGCAGGCGATTCGCCGACCCGTGAGGGGTCGCGGTACAACGAGCCGACGGTGGAACTGCGCTTCGATCCGGCCGACGACGGTACGCCGCGTCGCGAAGTACCGAAGGACGTGCAGTCGGACGACTCGCGTCGTACGGACGGTCAGCAGGTGGGTCGCTGGTGGAGCGGCCAACCGGACGACGACGACACCGTGCAGGACGAGGCTCCCTGGTCGAACGACCCGACCCTCGAACGCAAGCCCGGCCTCTTCCGCCGCCGCCCCGGCAACCGCCCACCCCGCTGAACAGACGAACTACCTACTCCCACCAGACCAGCAGGAGTAGGTAGTTCGTTGTCATCTTTGGTAGTCAGTGGGCCACGTTGGCAAGCTCCTCACCCGAGACCTCTGACTTGACCGGACCACTGTCGTGGTCTGTTGCGTCATCCGGGGTGTGGGTGGTGCCTCGGAGGGTGAGGGTGGTGGCTACGGCTGTGATTGTCAGGAGGATGGCGCCTACTAGGGCGACTGTGTTGAGGCTGTGGCTGAAGGAGTGGCGGGCCGCGGTCAGGAGCAGGTCCTGGAGTTGGGCCGGGAGGTGTGCGGCTGCGGCTGTGGCGGCGGGTAGACCTTCGCGGGCGGCTGTACCGAGCTCCGCGGGGAGCGCTGCCGGCAGGTGGGTGTCCAGGTCGCTGCGGTAGGCCGCGGTACCGATGCTGCCCAGTACTGCGATCCCCAGCGCGCCTCCGAACTCGCTGCAGGTCTCCATCAGCGCAGACGCCGAACCAGCGCGCTCCGGCGCGACTGCACCGACAACCGCCTCGGTTACCAGCGACATCACCATCACCAGCCCCGCCGCCAGCAGACCAGAACCGCCCAGCAGCACCCACAGCCGCGAATCCACCTGTACCTGAGTCAGTACGCCGAACCCGGACGCTGCGATCAGAAATCCCCCGCCGAGTACATAGGCCCGGTCCACCTTCTGAGCAAGCGCAGTACCAAGTGGTGCAGCAGCGCCGACCGCCACCGAAGGAACGAGCGCCCACAGAGCCGCCTTGAGCGGACCCATCCCGAGCACCAGTTGCAGGTACTGCGTCATGAACACCGCGTTCCCGACCAGCGCGACCATGCCGATGGTGTTCGCGGCCAACGCACCGCTGAAGGCACGGTTGCGGAACATCCCCAGCTCGACCATCGGGTGCTCCGCGGTCTGCTGTCGCCGCAGGAACGCCAGACCGACCAGCAACCCGATGACGATGCTGATCACCGGCGCCACCTCGACACCGTTCGCGGCAAGCTCCTTGATCCCCCAGATCACCGGCAGCACCGCAGCCAGCGACAGCAGCGCGCCGAGCAGGTCGAACCGTCCTCGCACCGGCGCCTTGAACTCCGGCAGCAAGACCGGTGCGAGCACCAGCAGCAGCACCATCGCCGGGGTGTTGATCAGGAACACCGAGCCCCACCAGAAGTGCTCGAGCAGGAATCCGCCGAGCACCGGGCCGAGCGAGATGCCGCCCATCATCACCGCGCTCCAGAACGCGATCGCCTTACTGCGCTGCGCCTGGTCGTGGAACATGTTCCGGATCAGCGCCAGCGTCGACGGCATCAGGGTCGCGCCGCCGATGCCGAGCACGGCGCGGGCGGCGATCAACTGCTCCGCGTTCTGCGCGTACGCCGCCGCGACCGAGGCCAGCCCGAACGCGAGTGCGCCGAACAACAGCAGCCGGCGACGGCCGATCCGGTCGCCGAGCGACCCCATGGTGATCAGCAGTCCGGCCAGGACGAAGCCGTAGATGTCGAAGATCCACAGCTGCTCCGTGGCCGACACCCCGAGGTCCGCGCTGATGAACGGGACCGCGAAGTACAGGACCGACACGTCCATCGAGACCAGCAGCAGCGGCAGCGCGAGCACGCCGAGTGCGATCCACTCCTTCCGCCCGGCCTTCTGACCGACGACCTCCGATGTGCTCATGACCCCTCCAGCTGATCTGTGTATGGCGCACACTGTGTACGTCACACGCAGACCGTAGCAGGCATCTGTCTATGATGTAAACAGATAGACTCTGGGGAAATCCGGACCGAGGAGATGCGATGGGCGAGACGGCGGACGACCTGCCGCGGGTGCTGCAGCTGTTGTGGGGGCTCGAAGGGCCGGCCCGCCCCGGGCCGAAGCCGACGCTGCAGATCAGCGACATCGGCGCGGCCGCGAACAAGCTCGCCGACAGCGCCGGCCTGGGCGCCGTCTCGATGAGTAAGGTCGCGGCCGAGCTCGGCTTCACCACGATGTCGCTCTACCGGTACGTCGACTCCAAGGACGACCTGTACGTCGTGATGCTGGAGGAGGCGTTCGGACGGCCGGATCCGGTCGATCCGGACACGGACTGGCGGGAGCGGATCAGTGCGTGGGCGCGGTCGTTCTGGAATGCGATCAAGCGCCACCCGTGGGTGCTGCAGGTGCCAGTGTTCGAGCCGCCGCTGTCACCCAAGCAGCTGGAGTGGATGGAGCAGGGTCTGAAGGCGTTCGAAGATACGCCGTTGACGCCGTCGGAGGCTCTGTCGGCGATGATGCTGGTGAACATCTACGTTCGCGGTACCGGCCAGATCACTACGCATCTGAGCACCGATCCGCAGGAAATCAGCGAGGCCGACCAGACCTACATCCGCCGGCTCGCCTTGCTCGCCGATCCCGAACGCTTCCCCACGATCGCCCGCGGCCTGACCGCAAGCGCCCCGGACGAATTCGGCGTCGACTACAACGCCGACGAGTTCCAGACCGGCCTGGACACCGTCCTCGACGGCATCCAGTCCCTCATCACCCGCCGAAGCAGCTAGCCGGTACTACGTCCGCTCTCTGCCGCGCGTTCGTGTGGACGTGCGGCAGGCGCAGCGTAGTACGGGTTAGACGTCGAGTTTGTCGGCTACTCCGCGGAGGACTGTGGCGACCGAGCGGGCCGCTTTGCCGTCGGGATGGCGGCCGCGGCGGTAGCCCTCGCCGATGCTGTCGAGCAGCTTGATCAGGTCCTCGATCACCAGCGCCATCTCGTCGGGCTTCGGCCGCATCGCCTTCGCCACCGACGGCGGCGGGTCGATCAGCCGGACCTGGAGAGCCTGCTCCCCCTTGCGTCCCTCGACGACGCCGAACTCCACCTTCTGGCCCGGCTTGAGGCTGGTCACTCCCGCCGGCAGGGCCTCCGCGCGGACGTAGACGTCCCCGCCCTCCTCCTTGCTGAGGAAGCCGAAACCCTTCTCGGAGTCATACCACTTGACCTTGCCAACAGGCACGGGAACCTCTTCGATGTCAATCGTCGGAACAGGACGGAGGGGCGACCGGACGGGCTGCCCGGACCGGCTACCCAGCGTACGTGAACCCGCCGAGCCGCGCCTGCGTGAAACCTACCTGCTGCGGCAACGATCCCGCACGCCTCAGTCTCGTTAAGTCCGAAGAACCTGAGGTCATAGCCCAAGGTTCTTCGGACGCAACGGCAGGAGCGGCGGTCAGCGGAAGCGTTCGGGGTTGGAAAGGCGTTCGTTCATGGAGCCGGAACGGAAGCCGCGGGGGTCGACCGCGGCGGCGGCGAAGCCCTCGGCGCGGACCAGTTCGACCAGCGCGGAGTTGTCGATCGTGCCCAGCAGATGCGCGTCGATCTCGATGCTGGCCGACTCGCCGAGATCCCGGACCCGCACGTTCTGTACGCCGTACGGCGCGAGGTGGTCGCGGACGGCCTGCTCGGCGCGGTCGACCCGGACGAGCAGGTTCGGCGTGATCCGGATGCCGTACGCGATCCGGCTGGACAGGCAGGCCGCGGCCGGCTTGTCCGACGTCTCCAGTCCCCAGCTGCGAGACGCCTCGCGGATCTGCGCCTTCGTCAGCCGGGCGTCGCGCAGCGGCGTGATCGCGCCTCGCTCGAACGCGGCCCGGATGCCCGGCCGGAACCCGGCGATCGCGTCGTCCGCGTTCGTGCCCGTGGCGATCGCCGCGATGCCGAACTCGTCCGCGATCGGCTGCAGCGTCTCGACCAGCTCCGCCTTGCAGAAGTAGCAACGGTCACCCGCGTTCGCCTGGTAGCCCTCGCGGTCCATCTCGTGCGTATGCGGTGTCACATGCCGCACCCCGACACTGTCCGCGAACCGCGCCGCGGGCTCGAGCTCGGCCACGGGAAGACTCGGGCTGACAGCGGTCGCCGCGACCACGTTCGCCGGCCCGATCGCGCGAGCCGCGGCCGCCAGCAAGAAGGCCGAGTCGGCCCCCCCACTGAACGCGACCACCATGCTCGGGTAGCTCGCCAGCCTCTCCATCAAGGCTGCCAGCCGCTGCTCCAGCACGTACTCATCCAGCCAGGCAGGGAACTCAGTCAGATCATTCAGTACTACGTCCGCTCCGTAAGCGCGCAGCTCATCGGCAGTGAACGGACCAGTCGCAACGCTCACCGCGACAGCACCGGCAGCGCGAGCCCCGTCGATGTCAGCAGTGTGGTCGCCGACATAGATCGACGCGTTGTGCTCGAGCAGCGCGATGCCCTTCTCAGCACCGTGCAGATCCCCGACCGGCTCGTCGACGTCCAGGCCGAGGTGGTCCAGGTGGTGCTTCACACTCGGCGTGTACTTCGCCGACACGACCACGGTCCGCCCCCGCAACGCGCGGATCGCGGCCAGCGACTCGGCCACCCCCGGCAGCGGCAGACTCCCGGTGATCGCGTGCTCGGGGTAGTGCTCGCGGTACCGCACGACCATCGCGTCGACCTGCTCCGGCGGGAACCAGTTCGCCATCTCCCAGGTCAGCGGCGGCCCGAGCCGGCTCACCACCAGGTCGGTGTCGATCGGTACGCCGGTCTCGGCGGCGAGCAGCTCCCACACCGCCTGGATCCCGGGCCGGGAGTCGATCAGCGTCATGTCCAGGTCGAACCCGACGACTAGCTCCGGCACATCGGTGGTGGCAGTGGGCTGGATCTCGGCGGTTGACACGTCCCCAACCCTACTTCTTCCTGCGCCGGCAGCTTCCCGCACGTCAGTCCCGCGAGACAGCCGCACGATCTCGGATGCCGGACGCCCGCCAAAGTCTAGTAATCCAGTAGGAAAATAGACATTGACCGCACCGTCCAGCGCAGGGAGTCCGGCCATGACCACTCAGCTCGAAGCACCTACCACCACCGTGTCCAGAGTCGGCGGCGCCCTCGGCGCGATCGTCGGCGGCGTCCGCCTCGGCGGCGACCTCGACCCGGGCACCGTCGCGACCATCCGGCAGGCCCTGCTCACCCACAAGGTGATCTTCTTCCGCGGCCAGGAGCACCTCGACGACGCCGGACAGCTCGCCTTCGCCAAGCTCCTGGGCACCCCCACCCTGGCGCACCCGACCTCGAACAGCCTCGAGAGCAGCGAGCACGTCCTGCCGATCGACTCCGACTATGGCAAGGCCAACAGTTGGCACACCGACGTCACCTTCGTCGACCGGGTCCCGGCGATCAGCTTGCTCCGGGCGGTCACCCTGCCGGCGTACGGCGGTGCGACGAGCTGGGCGAACACGGTCAGGGCCTACGCGCATCTGCCGGCTCCGCTCCAGGCGCTGGTGGATCGCCTGTGGGCCGTCCACAGCAACGTCTACGACTACGCGGGCGCGGTGGACGAGACCCGGATCGGCGGGGTCGACGTCAAGGTGCAGACGCATCGCGAGCAGTTCGTCTCGCAGTTGTTCGAGACCGAGCACCCTGTCATGCGGGTACACCCGGAGACGGAGGAGCGGTCGTTGGTGCTCGGTCATTTCGTACGGCGATTCGTTGGGCTGAACTCGGCGGAGTCGACGCAGCTCTTCCAGTTGCTGCAGAACCGCGTGACCAACCTGGACAACACCGTCCGCTGGCAGTGGCAGCCGGGAGACCTGGCGATCTGGGACAACCGCGCCACCCAGCACTACGGCGTCGCCGATTACGACGACCAACCTCGCCGACTGCACCGGATCACACTTGCCGGCGATATCCCGGTCAGCATCGATGGCGTCCGTAGTACGGCCCGGACAGGCGACGCCACCCACTACGCCGCAGTCTGAACGCATTTACATTTCAGGTCCGACTGTCCCGACTCTTGACAGTTGGACCTGAAATGTAAACCCTGGGGTCTGTGAACTCCTTTGCCGAGCGGACCAAGCGCAGGTTGCGCGACGAGTTGCTCGACGCCGCGTACGACGCGATCGTGGCCGGCGGCTACGACGGCCTACGGATGGCCGAGGTCGGTCGCCGGACCGGCGTGTCCAGGCAGACCGTCTACAACGAGTTCGGCGACAAGTGGGGTGTGTTGCAGGCCGTCGCCGCACGGGAGACCGAGCGGCTCCTGCTCGACGTCAACGCGGCGCTCGCCGACCACACCGACCCGATCGAAGGCCTCCGGGCCGCGGTGGAACGCGCGCTCGCGCTGGCCGCGGACAACCCACTGGTGAAGGCCGCTCTGGGACAGCCCGGTTCGGACCAGGCCAGTCAACTGCTGACCACTCGCGGCCAGCAGGTACTGGAGTTGAGCCACCAGAGACTCGACGCCCACGTCCGCGAGCACTGGCCCGAGGTCCCGGCGCAGGACGCGACCACGTGTGTCGACGTCGCGCTGCGCGTAGTACTGAGTCACATCGTCAACCCCGGCGCGGCCCCGGCCGTGGTCGCCGATCAGGTCGCCCGGGTGCTCGGTCCCTTTCTCGCGAGTAGTCGGAGGCAGTGATGACGAATCCTCTTCACCGGCAGGGTTTCAGCTCGTTGGCCGCGGGTGGCCTCAACTGGGACGCGCTGCCGTTGCGGCTGTTCGACAAGGGCAATCGCAAGTTCTGGAACCCGCGCGACATCGACTTCAGCCAGGACGCGAAGGACTGGCAGGACTTCACTGACAACGAGAAGGACAACGCGCTGATGTTGTGCGCCCAGTTCATCGCGGGTGAGGAGGCTGTCACCGAGGATCTGCAACCGTTCCTGCAGGCGATGGCCGCGGAGGGCCGGTTCGGCGACGAGATGTACCTGACCCAGTTCAGTTTCGAGGAGGCCAAGCACACCGCGGTCTTCCGGATGTGGCTGGACGCGGTCGGCGTCACCGAGGACCTGCACCGGTACATCGAGCACAACCCCGGCTACCGCGCGATCTTCTACGAGGCGCTGCCCGTGGCCCTCAAGTCCCTGGCCGACGATCCGTCCCCCGCGAACCAGGTCCGCGCCTCGGTCACCTACAACCACGTGGTGGAAGGCACGCTCGCCCTGACCGGCTACCACGCCTGGAACCTGCTCTGCACAGCGCGCGGCGTCCTGCCGGGCATGCAGGAACTGATCCGCCGGATCGGTGACGACGAACGCCGGCACATGGCGTGGGGCACTTTCACCTGCCGCCGCCACATCGCCGCCGACGAGTCCAACTGGAAGGTCGTCACCGACACGATGGAGGAACTGCTCCCGCACGCCCTCATCCAGATCCAGTGGGCGCTGGACAACATGCCGGAGATCCCACCCGAGATCGACCCGACCGCCCTGATGATGTACGCCGGTGACCGCGCGACCCGCCGCCTCGGAGCGATCGAGTCGGCCGTCGGGGCGGACGTGGCGGGAATCGACCTCGACCACTCCCCCGAGAAGCTCGAGGACGTCTTCGGTGCCGAAGACTCAGCCGCCCTGGCCGCAGTTCGCTAGCCCTCGTTCGAGCGCGGTTGGGGCGGCCTGGCAGGCTGGGGCCATGACGACGGTGCTGACCCGTTCGGAACAGCGTGGTGTGACGTTCAGTACGGCGATGGCGGCGGTCGTCCGCCGGCTTCCGTGGGGGCTCTCCGGGGTTGTGCCACCCAGTTTGCTCGGCTTCGCGGTGATCAACGGGTTCACCTTCGGCGTGGATCTGGCGCTGCTGACCGTGCTGCACTCGTGGGTCCACCTGCCGCTCTGGCTATCGATCACGGCCGCATACTGCGCTGCGTTCGCGCTGAGCTACATGCTCAACCGGGCCTTCAACTTCCGCTCGCACGCCCCGGTCGGCCCGCAGTTCGCGAAGTACGTCGTCGTTGTCCTGATCAACTACCTCGTCTGGATCCTCGCTGTCGGTGCCGGGCTCAGCGCACTCGGCGTCGAGTACCACCTCGCCCGAATCATCGCCGGCGCCTGCGAAGGCATCTACATGTACTGCGCCCTCCGCTGGGTGGTCTTCCGGACGCGCGCCACCCCCACTCAAAGTCGCTTGTAGAACTCCAGGTGGGCCGCTGCGGCGGCCTCCCAGGTGTAGGTCGCGGCGAGGTCGCGGCCGATGGCAGCGCGGTCGGCCGTGCGGGCCTCACGCAACTGCCGGGCGAGTTCGACCGGCCCTGACGCGTACGACGCCGCGTCGCGGAAGACCTCTCGAAGGACCGGGAGATCCGAGACCACCAAAGGCACTCCCGCGGCGAGGGCCTCCATCGGAGCCAGGCCGAAGCCCTCCTTGTGCGACGGGAACGCGAACACCTCGGCGGCTGCGACGAGCGAGGGCAGTTCGTCGTCGGCGACCGGGCCGAGGACGACGGGCGAGACCCCTAGCTCGGCAGCACGTTTCTCCCAGTCGGCGCGATAGTCGCGGTAGTCGAACAACGTCTCGCCGCCAGCGATCACCAGCCGCAGCGAGGGATCGGTTGCCTGGAGCAACGCGTACGCGTCGAGGAGATCCAGCGATCCCTTGCGGGGTTCGATCCCACCGACCGTCACGACGTACCGGCCGAAGCAGTCGCCCCAGGCAGCCCTCGCCGCGGCGCCCTCGGGACCGGCCGCCGCAGCGAAGCGGGCGGAGTCGACGCCGTTGGGGATGACCTCGGCCTTGATCCCCCAGCCGGCGGCGAGTTCGGCGGCCACGGCTGCGGAGACGCAGAGGTGGGCGTACGGGGTGACGATCGCCTTTTCGTGGCAGGCGACCAACTCGGGGGTGGTGAAGGTGTCCAGGTGGTGCACGGTCCGGATGCATCGGCCGACCGCGTTCGCGCTGATGCAATCCTGCGCGTGCACGATGTCGTAGCCCGTTGCGTCGAAGGCGTCGCGCAGTACGGCGATCGAGCGGAGGATCCGTGGCCCGACCTCCTCTCCTGGCACCTCCGGGAACGGCACCACGGACAAGGTCACTCGCGGGTCGACCGGCCGGTAGAAGGTGGTGTCGCCGCCGCGTCCGAGCGACCAGACCGTCACGTCCGCACCGGCCTCGGCCAACGCCTCCGCCAGTGCGAGCGTGTGCACGACCCCGCCGCGCGGTTTGGTCGAGTAGCTGAGCAGCGCGATCCGCATCAGTACACCTCGGGCCGTCGCTCGTCCAGGTGGTGCAACACCCTCCGCGCGGTCTCGAGCTCAGCCCGTACGTCGAGTTCGGCGATCGCGATGCCCGCCTTGGACCAGGTCCGGGCCACGATGTCGCCGCCCGGGCCGACCACCTTCGACTGGCCGAGGAAGCGCATCCCGCCAATCGAGCCGGTCAGGTTGGACGAGACCAGCACGATCTGGTTCTCCGCTGCCCGCGAACGGTCGTACAGGTCGAACAGCCGGGATTGGCGGTCCTCGTTCATCCGGGGCGCCCGGTTGGTGATGCTGGTCGGCCAGGCGTTCAGGCAGGCGATCACGTCGGCGCCATCGACCGCGAGGGCCCGGGCAGCCTCCGGGAAGGTCTTGTCGTAGTCGATCATCATGCCGAGCCGCCCGATCGGAGTATCGAAGGCGTCGAACCGGTCGCCGGCCGCATAGACCGCGCGCTCACCGGGCGGTTGGTGCACCTTGCGATGCCGGCCGAGCACGCCGTCGCCGGTCACACACAAGGCGGTGTTGTATCGCTTGCCGGCATCGGCCTCGCAGAAACCGAAGCAGACCACCATCTCGCCGGCCATCGCGATCACCTTGGAGATCAGCGGATCGTCCAGAGGCAGCGCTGGCGGCAGGTCATCGTGCTCAGAGCGACTCAGGTCGGACAGGTAGCCACCGAGCGCCGCGTCGGGCAGCACGAGGAGTTGAACCTCCTCGCGCCGCCCGTGCCGAATCAGCGCCTCCACCCGAGCCAGATCAAACTCCAGATCCCGAGTAAAGCCCGCCGCAACAGCTCCCATCCTCAACAACACAGACCCGCCCTCGCTGCACGCCCGTCCTCGGTCATCCTCAGACCCAGGCCAGCTCGGGGGCTCCGTAGGTCTCCGGCCGCCGGTCGCGCAGGTGACCCATCGATCGCCGAGCCGTCTCGAGTGCCTCTTCTACGTCCAGTTCGGCGATCGCCATCCCCTCGGTCACCCCGGTGTCCGCAAGGATCTCGCCGCCCGGATCGACCACCTTCGCGCTCGCGACGAAGCGCAACGAACCGAACATCCCCGACTGGTTCGCGGACAGCCAGATCACCTGGTTCTCCAGCGCCCGCGCGCGGTCGAACAGGTCGAACCGCCGCTTCCACCGATCCTTCGCGAGATCCGGATCCGGGTTGGTCCGCGCTCCCGGCCAAGCCGACAGACACGCGATGATCTGGGCGCCGTCGAGCGCCAGCGTCCGGGCCGCTTCGGGGAAGGCCTTGTCGTAGCAAATCATCAGCCCGAGCCTGCCGACCGGCGTATCGAACGCCTCGAACCGATCACCCGCGGCGTAGTGCGCGTCCTCCTGCAACGGCTGATGCACCTTGCGGTGATGTCCGAGCACCCCGTCCCCGGTGACGCAGACGGCGCTGTTGTAGATCAGCCCGCCCTCGGCCTCGGCGTACCCAGCTGTCACCACCAGATCGCCTGCCAGCTTGGCCAACCGAGTGATCTCAGGTCCCTTGACGTCGAACGCGGGCGGCGGCTCGGCGGTCCCGTCCAGGCTGAGCAAATACCCGCCGAGCGCTCCCTCGGGCAGCGCAAGCAGCTTGACGCCCGCTTCCCGCGCCTCGGCGATCAAGGCCGCCACCTTGGCGAAATCGCCTTCCAGGTCCCGATCGAAGTTCGCCGCGACCGCTGCCATCCGCAGTGTCGTCATGCCGCTCCCATTCCGGTCACCCCGGCGCTCAGCGCCTCGGTGATCTCGCCGTCCGGCCAGCGCAAGCGCACGCCGCTCCCGGTTGTCAGGTGACCGCAGACTCCACTCTGAGCCGGGCCTGCCATCAGTTCCTGAGGTCCCGTCGTCAGCATCCCGAAGCCGGGGAAGCAGGTCAGCCAGTCCCCCATCGAGGCCTCAGCAGGCTTCGGGACCGCCGCGACATCCAGTACTGCGGCGCAGCCGCTCGCCTCGGCCAGCATCCCCAACGTGCCGACGACTCCGGCCATCGAAACGTCCTTCGCGGCCTCGGGTCTCGCCTTGCCGACCGAGGACACCATCGCCCGCAGCTCATCGGTACGCCGACCGCTCGTCGAATCCCACTGCCTCCCCGCATAGCCGGCTCGCCAGCCACCACCAAGGTCAGCCGTCAACCGCACCTCTTGACCAGGCTTTCCGCCACCACCTGGCACGGGATGCTCGGTCCGCCCGAGCGCCGTCACACTCAACGCCGCCGGTACTCCGAACTGCGTGTGCCCGCCCAGCACCGGTACGCCGTACGCCTGCGCCGCCTGCCGCAATCCACTCATGATGCGGGTCGCGAAGGACCGATCCCGGGCGCCGATCGCGTCCAGCAAACCGACGGGCTCCGCGCCCATCGCTGCCAGGTCGTTCACGTTGACCAGCACCGAGCACCAGCCGGCCCACTCGGGATCACGCTCGACCAGCGACGGCACGATCGCATCGCAGGCCGCGACCAGATCACTTCCTGGTACCGGCGCTCCGTCGTCGCCGATGAAGCCAGCTGGTCCGATCCCTTGCAGCAAAGGGCCGAGGTCGCTCTTGGTTGCCGCGACCAACTGTGCGATCCGCCCGATCGGCCATCGCATCAAGACATGCTGCGTCCCAGCCACAGTCACCGGCCTGATCGTTTCCCAGCCAAGTCGCTGGAAGAACCGGTGCGTCCCGGTCTGCACAGTCGCGTCGAACCGCAACGCGCCGGCCGCTTCCGCTCTCGCACAAGCTGCCCGAACCAGCGCGGCTCCAACTCCCGCGCCCTTGACAGTGACAAGCCGCCCGCCCTGCCACCACCCGAGGTCGGGCCCATCGATCGCCGGCCCAAGCCGAACCCCGCCGACCACCTCTCCATCGGGGCCCTTGGCAATCAGTACTACGGTGCGCGAGTCCTCGTCGCGGTCGTCCAGGTCGCTCCGTTCGAACAACCTCTGCTGCTCAACGAAGATCTCTTGCCGCAGGCCCCGATAAGCACTCAGGCTCGCTGCGTCAGCCGCCTCCTCGATCAGAAAGGACGGGCGCTCGAGATGCGGCGGATCCCCCAGCAACGCTTGAACATCCGCCGCCCGCCGCACCCCAGTGAGCTGTCGCGGAACTGCCGCATCGGCCGACCGAGCCGCGCTGCCGAATGCATCGGCGGGCGAGCCGTCGCGGCGAGGTCTCGTGCTGCCGTCGGACTGACCGGCCGCGACCAACCCGTCGGCGATGGTTTCGATGCTCATGAGCCGGCCGCTGACAGGAGGCTGCATGCACCACACGCCGCACACCCTGCGCCCTGGTCGGCACCGCGCATGTCCGCCTCAGCCAGTAACGCAGCCACCCGCGCGGTGACCTCGCGCACCACGCGCGGATCAGGCGCGGTGACACCATCCGCCCTTGCCAGCGTGCCGAGCATCGGTCGCAACGGGACGACGAACGGGTAGACACCCCGGTCGATCAAGCGACCGGCGCCTGCGACCAACTCGTCCGCGTCCTCACCCATCCCGATCAGCAGGTACGTCGAGACGCGGTTGCGTCCGAACACCCGAACCGCCTCATCCCACGCTTGCTCGTATTCGGCCATTGGGACGGTGGACTTCCCCGGCATCCAGCGCCGACGAACCTCATCGTCCAAGGACTCGACGTGGATCCCGATCGACGTCGCGCCCGCGGCGTACAGGTCGGTGATGACGGAGAGGTCACCTGGTGGTTCGATCTGGACCTGGATCGGTAGTCCTGGAACGGCTTCCAGGACTGCTCGCACGCAGCGGACCAGGTTGCGGGCACCGCGGTCGGGCCCGGTCGTCGTGCCCGTGGTCATCACCATCTGGGTGACCCCATCGCTCCGGTCTGCGGCTTCGGCGACCTCCGCGAGTTGCTTGGGGGTCTTCGCTGCCACGGTCGCGCCGTTGCGGAGTGACTCCTCGATGGAGCAGAACCGGCAGCGCGTCGACTCGTCGTACCGGATGCAGGTCTGGACCACGGTGGTGGCGAGCACGTCCTTGCCATGCAGCAAGGCGATCTGCTGGTAGGGCACGCCGTCCTCGGTGGTCAGGTCGTAGAACTTCGGCCGGCTGACCGGCTCGATCGACAACCCCAGATTCAGGCCGTTGCGGAAGACCGAGCCGTCCCGGACCTGGTAGGGGCTGTCAGCAACGATCGGGAGGGTGGCGTTGGCACCGTCGACGACCAGGTGCCCGTCGTCGCTCGGACCGGCGCCCTTGCTGCGGCGGACCGGGGCGTCCACTTGAACGCCGTACACGGCCATCTCGGCCCGGGCCGCCAAAGCTTCCTCGGTGCCAACGCTCATGATCGTCCCCTCAGAACATGTACGTCGAGTTGATGATGGCGCCCTTGCGCGCGTAGTGGATCAGCGCGTCCTGGACGTCCAGCGGGTGCGTCGGGATGACGCCCTCGATCAGGTCTTCCTCGCGGGCCCCGTGCAGGGACAGCCCGAACCGGCAGCAGTAGACCTTGCCGCCCTCGGCGATGAAGGTCTTCAGCGACTCGTTGATGTTGTGCTCGCCGGGAAAGGCCGAGTTGCCGGTGGTCGGGAAGCCGCGGGTGGCCAGGCAGTTCAGCGAGCCCGGACCGTAGAAGTAGATCGCGGACTCGAAGCCCTTGCGCTGGGCCCGGGTCGCCTGCAGGATCGCGACGAAGCTCACCGAGGACTCGTGCGCGATGCCGTGCACCAGGGTGAAGTAGGTCTCGCCGTCCTCGGCCTGGTAGTCGGGGAAGACCTTGGTACCGCCGTAGATGCTGGAGCCCTGCGGCAGCGACGGGTGCGGGATCTCTTCCAGGCTCTTGGCCTCGAGGTCGGTCAGTTCGGCCAGTTCAGGCATGTCTTGCTCCTTGTTCCGATGTGCGGTGCGGGTTGGGTGGGTGGTCAGTCGTAGAGACGGGAGAAGGTGCGATGGAAGACCAGTTCGCCGAGCTCGCCGTCGCCCATCGCGGAACGCATCCGGGCGAGCTCGCCGGCATGGTCGCCCCACGGCTGGTCGCTGGCGAACAGCACCCGGTCGTGGCCGAGGCCGCGCCGCTCGATCTCGGCGGCCAGCCAGCCCGGGGCGAAGCCGATCGCCCAGGACAGATCGGTGTAGACCTGCTTCCCGGCCTCGATCCAGTCGAAGAACCGGGAGCCGATCAGCTTGATATGACCGCTCATCCCGCCACCGAAGTGGACGAGATGCAACGGGACCTCGTCGGCGTACCGGTCGACCAAGGTGCCGACGTGGTCGATGTCGGAGGCGGCGCCGGGTGAGGTATGGACGTGGACGACGAGGTTGTTCGCGGCGGCGACGGCGAAGATCTCGTCCAACTGCGGGCGGATCGCGTCATCGGTGGGATGACCGCCCAACAGGAAGCTCAGCTTCAGCGCCTTGACCCCCGGCTCACCGGCCAGCGCCAACGCCTTGGCCGTGTACTGCGCGTCCTGGGGCCGCGGCGAGACCCACAGACCCGCCCGGATCCGATCGTCCCGGGTCGCGGCCTCGACGACGAGATCGTTCAGGGCAAAGGAGACCGAGACGTCCGGGACGCCGTAGTTCGGGATCACCAGGGCACGTTCGGTGCCCTCGGCATCGAGGTCGGCGATCAGCTCGTCGATGGTTGCCCGCGCGGTGATATCCGGGTTGACCGGCGGACCACCGTAGAAGGGGTACGCGGGCAACTTGCCGAGATGCCGGTGCGCGTCGCAGAGGTTTGTCGACATATCGCTTGCCTTACGCAACAGTCTTCGCGGAGCGGGGCAGGCCGGCGATCCAGCGGACGCCGGTCTGCATGCGTCGGGCCACGATCTGCTCGGCCAGGTACTGCGCGTCGTCGGCGACACCGCCGAACCGGCCGGATCCCCAGGTGTGCTGCCACGGCAGTCCGATGAAGTAGATACCGGGCACACTCGTCACCCCACGCTGGTGCGTCGGATAGCCGCGCCCGTCGAACACCGGCACCCGGATCCAAGAGTCGTCGCGACGGAAGCCGGTGCTCCACACCACCGAGTCGATCCCGTCCAGCCTCAGCTCCTCGGGCTCGACCTGCGGTTCCCAGACAGGTTGGTAGCGAGGCTCCTCGGGCGCGTCGAGCTGGTGAGCCGCGATGTACGCGTCGATCGAGTCCTTGATGCCCTCGGAAACCGCATCGGCATGGTCGAGGTTGGCCCGCAGATCCTGCTGGAACCGCAACCGCTCGCCGTCCGCGTCAATCAGCCGGCCGTAGAGCCGCATGCCCTCCAGCGCGAACCGCCGCAGGTCGATGTCGCGACCGCCATCGCGACCGGTGACGTAGTGGTTGACCCGGAACCGTACGGCGTCGACGTCGTCGAAGTCCTCGATTCCCTTGGCGTAGTAGCCCATCTCGTCCAACCAGGCGACCACATCGCGACCGCGATAGAACCTCGCGACCCTCGGCGCGGTACCAGTCACCAGGTGAACAGTGCGCCCGGCCAGGTGAAGGTCCTCAGCGATCTGACACCCGGACTGCCCGGTGCCAACCACTACGACGTCGCCGGCCGGCAGTTGGTCAGGATTCCGGTACTGCGAGGAGTGGACCTGAGCAAGGTGATCCGGAAGCCGCTCGGCGATCCTCGGGATGCGCGGCACCTGGTACGGGCCGGTCGCGAGGACCACCTGGTCCGCGGTGATGGTTCCCCGATCGGTGGTCACGCGAAATCCCTCGGCGGCGGATTCCTCCAGTCCGGTCGCGCGAACCCCTTCAACCAAAGGCACTTCGAACGAGCTCGCGTAGTCCTCGAGGTACTGCACGATCTCGTCGCGGAGCATGAACCCGTCACCATCGGCACCGGAGTACGGGAAACCGGGGAGCCGGCACTGCCAGTTCGGCGTGACCAGGCAGAACGATTCCCACCGGCGGTTCCGCCACTCACTCCCGACGCGATCCGCCTCCAGCACAAGGTGATCCAGCCCGCGGTCGGTGAGCTGCCAACTGGTCGCCAGCCCGGCCTGACCGCCACCGATCACGACAACCGGATAGTGCGCGCCTTCCCTGAGGGTGAGCTGCGGCATTGTCGACTCCCGGTCCTAGCGGCGTCCTGGATGTCATCCAAGTGAAGAACCGCCCCATTGCCGCACGATTGCCCCCGGAACAAACTCACGTTTCCGAATCGGCCTTCCACGTTTCGCGTGGGTTACCACGTGCCCCGTTCACCACAAACCACGCAGGTGATTCGCGGGTGCATAGGTGTGGGTGGTTCGCAGGTAGGTGCATGTGGTTCGCGTCGCCGGGCTGCGTGATTTTGCTAGTCGCGGTGAGGTGAGTCAAGGGCGCTTCGCGGCCCTTCGG